>Ga0181527_1001261_pt1 | contig 26504 bp, 36 predicted proteins | sample PEATcosm2014_Bin_30_FD_119762 | JGI IMG/M metagenome (GOLD analysis project Ga0181527, IMG submission 119762) | Peatland microbial communities from MTU Mesocosm Facility, Houghton, MI, USA - PEATcosm2014_Bin06_60_metaG | ecosystem: Environmental > Terrestrial > Soil > Wetlands > Peat | place...
GAAGAGGTCGAGCGCGGCCAGGTGCTATGCAAGCCGGGTTCGGTGAAGCCGCACACCAAGTTCAAGGCCGAGGCCTACATCCTCACCAAGGAAGAGGGCGGGCGCCACACGCCGTTCTTCACCAATTACCGGCCGCAATTCTACTTCCGCACCACGGACGTGACCGGGGTGGTGACATTGCCGGAGGGCACCGAAATGGTCATGCCCGGCGACAATATCGCCATGGAAGTGACGCTGATCGTGCCGATCGCCATGGAAGAGAAGCTGCGTTTCGCCATTCGCGAAGGTGGCCGCACCGTCGGCGCCGGCGTGGTGGCGAGCATCATCGAGTAGGGCGAATAGGGAGCGGCGAATAGCGAATGGATCGACCTCTATTCGCTACTCGAAATTCGCAATTCGCCATTCGCGCACACAAGAGATCGTGAAATGAACGGCCAGAACATAAGAATCCGGCTCAAGGCGTTCGATCATCGCATCCTCGATGCGTCGACGCGCGAGATCGTCAACACGGCCAAGCGCACCGGCGCCCAGGTCCGTGGCCCGATCCCGCTGCCGACCAAGATCGAGAAGTTCACGGTCAACCGCTCGCCGCATGTCGACAAGAAAAGCCGCGAGCAGTTCGAAATGCGCACGCACAAGCGTCTGCTCGACATCGTCGATCCGACGCCGCAGACTGTCGACGCGCTGATGAAGCTCGATCTCGCCGCCGGCGTCGAAGTCGAAATCAAGCTCTAAGGCCTGGAGAAGATAGACATGCGTTCCGGGGTGCTCGCGCAAAAAGTCGGGATGACGCGTCTCTTCACCGAGACCGGCGAGCATGTGCCGGTCACGGTGCTGCGGCTCGGCAACTGCCAGGTCATCGGCCACCGTACCAAGGACAAGAACGGCTACGTCGCGCTCCAGCTCGGCGCCGGCGTACGCAAGGTGCAGAGGACAACCAGGGCCGACCGCGGCCATTTCGCCGTCGCCAAGGTCGAACCCAAACGCAAGCTTGCCGAATTCCGCGTCGACGACGATGCGCTGATTCCGGTCGGCGCCGAGATCACCGCCGACCATTTCGTCGTCGGCCAATATGTCGACGTCACCGGCACCTCGACCGGCAAGGGATTTGCCGGCGGCATGAAGCGCTGGAACTTCGCCGGCCTGCGGGCGAGCCATGGTGTGTCGATCTCGCATCGCTCGATCGGGTCGACCGGCGGTCGCCAGGATCCTGGCAAGACATTCAAGAACAAGAAGATGCCGGGCCATCTCGGCGTCGATCGGGTGACCACGCTCAATCTCAAAGTCCGCCAGACCGACGTGGCGCGCGGCTTGATCCTGGTCGAAGGCGCCGTTCCCGGCGTCAAGGGCGGCTGGATCACGGTGCGCGACGCCGTGAAGAAAAAGCTGCCGGACGGCGTGCCGAAGCCCGGCAAGTTCAAGCTCGCCGACAATGCGGCGACCGCGCCCGTCGCGGTCGGCCAGGAAGGGGAGGGCGCGTGATATGGAAATGAAAGTCACGTCGCTCGACGGCAAGGAGGCCGGTTCGGTCACGCTGTCCGACGCCATTTTCGGCCTCGAACCGCGCACCGACCTCATCCACCGCTGCGTGGTCTGGCAGCTGGCGAAACGCCGGAGCGGCACGCATGAAGTGAAGAACCGGGCGGACATCCACCGCACCGGCAAGAAGATGTACCGGCAGAAGGGAACCGGCTCGGCGCGGCACGGCTCGGCGCGCGTCAACCTGTTTCGCGGCGGCGGCCGTTCGTTCGGTCCGCACACCCGCAGCCACGAAATCGGGCTGCCCAAGAAGGTGCGCGCGCTCGCGCTGCGCCATGCGCTCTCGGCCAAGGCGAAGGACGGCGGCATTCTGGTCATCGACGCGCTCGCCGTCACGGCAGCCAAGACCAAGGCGCTGCGCGGCCAGTTCGACAAGCTCGGCCTCTCCAATGCGCTGTTCATCGACGGCGCCGAAGTCGCAGCCGACGTGAAGAGCGCCGCGCGCAACATCCCGAATATCGACGTGCTGCCGGTCGCCGGCATCAACGTCTATGACATCATGCGCCGGCACAAGCTGGTCCTGACCCGCGCCGCCGTCGATGCCCTGGAGGCGCGATTCAAATGACCACCACCGATCCGCGCCATTACGACGTCATCGTCGCGCCGCTCATCACCGAGAAGGCGACCAACGCGTCCGAATTCAACAAGGTCGTGTTCAAGGTCGCGATGACCGCGACCAAGCCGCAGATCAAGGAAGCGGTCGAGAAGCTGTTCGACGTCAAGGTCAAGAGCGTGAACACGCTGCTCCGCAAGGGCAAAATACGGGTGTTCAAAGGCCGCTACGGCCGCACCTCCGATACCAAACGCGCGATCGTGACCCTCGAAGAGGGCCAGAAGATCGACGTGACCACGGGGCTGTAAGGAGCGGGCGATGGCACTCAAGAGCTATAATCCGGTCACTGCGGGCCAACGTCAGTTGGTCCTCGTCGATCGCACGGGGCTGCACACCGGCAAGCCGGTCAAGGCGCTCACCGAGGGCAAGAATTCGACCGGCGGCCGCAACAACAACGGCCGCATCACCTCGCGCTATCGCGGCGGCGGCCATAAGCAGGCCTATCGCACGATCGACTTCAAGCGCCGCAAGTTCGACCTGCCGGCCAAGGTCGAGCGGATCGAATACGATCCGAACCGCACCGCCTTCATCGCGCTGATCAAATACGAGGACGGCGAACTCGCTTACATCCTGGCGCCGCAGCGGCTCGCGGCCGGCGACACCATCGTGGCCGGCGAGCACGTCGACGTGAAGCCGGGCAATGCCATGCCGATCGCCAGCATTCCGGTCGGCACCATCGTGCACAATATCGAGCTGAAGATCGGCAAAGGCGGCCAGATCGCGCGGTCGGCCGGCGCCTACGCGCAGATCGTCGGCCGCGATGGCGAATACGTGATCTTGCGGCTCAATTCGGGCGAGCAGCGCCTGGTTCACGGCCGCTGCATCGCGTCCGTCGGCGCGGTGTCGAACCCGGACAATATGAATATTTCGATCGGCAAAGCGGGGCGGACGCGCTGGATGGGCCGTCGCGGCCACGTCCGCGGCGAGACCATGAACCCGGTCGATCATCCGCTCGGCGGGCGCACGCGCGGCGGCCGGCATCCGGTGACGCCGTGGGGCAAGCCGACCAGGGGTAAGAAGACCCGCACCAACAAGAGCACGGCGAAGTTCATCATGATGAGCCGCCACGCCCGCAAGAAGCAGAAGTAGGAGCGATCATGACGCGTTCGGTCTGGAAGGGTCCGTTTGTCGACGGCTATCTGCTGAAAAAGGCGGATGCCGCGCGCTCGACCGGACGCCACGAGATGATCCGCATCTGGTCGCGGCGTTCGACTATTCTGCCGCAATTCGTCGGCCTGACCTTCGGCGTCTATAACGGCCAGAAGCACATCCCGGTGATCGTCACCGAGGAAATGGTCGGCCACAAATTCGGTGAATTCGCGCCGACCCGCTCGTTCTACGGCCATTCGTCCGATCGCAAGGCCAAACGCAGCAGCGGCGGCGGTGGCGGGTCCGAAGGCGCGGCGCCGGCCGCCGCGTCGGCGGCGGGCGGCTCGTGAGGCTGGGAGAGTTCCGATGAGCAAGAAAAAGCGCGAGCGCGCGCTGGCCGACAACGAGGCCCAGGCGGTGGTCCGCATGCTGCGGATCAGCCCGCAGAAGCTCAACCTCCTTGCCCAGCTCATCCGCGGCAAGAAGGTCGAGACCGCGCTCGCCGATCTCGAATTCTCGCGCAAGCGCATCGCCCGCGACGTGCGCAAATGCCTGGAATCGGCGATCGCCAATGCGGAAAACAATCACGACCTCGATGTCGACGATCTCGTCGTCGCCGAGGCTCATGTCGGCAAGGCTCTCGTGATCAAGCGGCATTCGCCGCGGGCGCGTGGCCGCATGGGAGCGATTTTCAAGCCGTTCTCGCACCTCACCATCGTGGTGCGCGAGGTCGAGGCGCAGGCATAGCCCCTTCCTTCCCGCCCCGCTTGCGGGGCAGGAAGGATCAAGGGTTCAGGAGAGCACTATGGGTCAGAAGGTCAATCCGATCGGGCTGCGGCTCGGCATCAACCGCACCTGGGATTCGCGCTGGTACGCCGGCAAGGCGAGCTATGGCGCCTTGCTCCATGAAGACATGGAAATCCGCAAAGTGCTGATGAAGGAGCTCAAGCAGGCCGCGGTGTCGAAGATCGTGATCGAGCGGCCGCACAAGAAGTGCCGCGTCACCATCCATTCGGCGCGGCCCGGCGTCGTCATCGGCAAGAAGGGCGCCGACATCGAAAAGCTGCGCCGGCAAGTCGCCAAACTCACCGACAGCGATGTCGTCATCAACATCGTGGAGATCCGCAAACCCGAACTCGACGCGCAGCTCGTCGCCGAATCGATCGCGCAGCAGCTCGAACGCAGAGTGGCGTTTCGTCGCGCCATGAAGCGCGCCGTGCAGTCGGCGATGCGGCTCGGCGCCGGCGGCATCCGCATCAATTGCTCGGGCCGGCTCGGCGGCGCCGAAATCGCGCGCATGGAATGGTATCGCGAGGGCCGCGTGCCGTTGCACACGCTGCGCGCCGACGTCGATTACGGCGTCGCCACCGCATTCACCACCTACGGCACCTGCGGCGTGAAGGTCTGGATCTTCAAGGGCGAGATCATGGAGCACGACCCGATGGCGCAGGACAAGCGCATGGCCGAGGGCGATACCGGCCGGCCGCGGCGGGACGCGGCGTGAGCGAGCGGATGGGATTAGAGGCTTAAAGCCATGCTGCAACCGATGCGAACGAAATTCCGCAAGGCGCACAAGGGCCGCATCAAAGGCATCGCCACGAGTGCGGTCAACCTTGCGTTCGGTCAGTTCGGCCTCAAAGCGATGGAGCCGGAGCGGGTCACCGCGCGCCAGATCGAGGCGGCGCGCCGCGCGCTGACCCGGCACATGAAGCGCTCGGGCCGGGTCTGGATTCGCCTGTTCCCGGACGTGCCGGTGTCGAAAAAGCCGCTCGAAGTGCGCATGGGCTCGGGCAAGGGCACGCCGGAATTGTGGGTCGCCCGTGTCAAGCCGGGCCGTATTCTGTTCGAGATCGACGGCGTCCCGGTCAACGTCGCCAAGGAGGCGCTGGCGCTCGCCGCCGCCAAATTGCCGATCAAGACCCGTTTCGTCGAGCGGATTAGCGAGTAGGCGTCATGAAACCGGCCGATATCAGACAGATGACGATCGATCAGATCGACGACGAGGTGCTCAAGCTCAAGAAGGAGCACTTCAACCTGCGTTTCCAGCGCGCCAGCGGGCAGTTGGAGAATACCGCGCGCGTGCGGGAAGTGCGGCGCGACATCGCGCGGCTGAAGACGATCGCGCGCAACAAGCGCCCGGCTCCGGCTAAACAAGCCGCGGCGAAGAGCTAAAGAGGATCAAGATGCCGAAGCGTACCCTTCAGGGCGTCGTGGTGAGCGACAAGCAGGCGAAGACACTGGTGGTGAAAGTCGAGCGCCGCTTCACCCATCCCTTGTTCAAGAAGACGGTGCGCCGTTCGAAGAAGTATTACGCGCACGACGAGAACAACGAGTTCAAGGTCGGCGACATCGTGTGGATCGAAGAGCATCGCCCCATTTCCAAGCTCAAGCGCTGGGCGGTGGTGCGCGGCGAGAAGAAGAAGGCATCGTGAGCGTCATGCGACCGGAATGGAACGAGTGGGGTAACCCATGATCCAGATGCAGACCAATCTCGACGTGGCCGATAATTCCGGCGCACGGCGTGTCATGTGCATCAAAGTGCTCGGTGGTTCGAAGCGCAAATACGCCACCATCGGCGACGTCATCGTCGTTTCGGTGAAGGAGGCGATTCCGCGCGGCCGCGTCAAGAAGGGCGACGTGATGAAGGCGGTGATCGTGCGGGTCGCCAAGGACATCAAGCGTGCCGACGGCTCGGTCATCCGTTTCGACCGCAATGCCGCGGTGCTGATCAATCCGCAGATGGAGCCGGTCGGCACCCGCATTTTCGGGCCCGTGCCGCGCGAGCTGCGGGCCAAGAACCACATGAAAATCATCTCGCTCGCGCCCGAGGTGCTGTGATGGCGGCGCGGATCAAAAAGGGCGACACGGTGGTCGTGATCGCGGGACGCGACAAGGGCCGCAGCGGCGAGGTCATCGAGATGCGTCGCGATGACGGTCGCCTGCTGGTGCGCGGCGTCAATATGGTGAAGCGGCATCAGCGGCAGAGCGCGACGCAGGAGGGCGGCATCATTTCCAAGGAAGCGCCGATCCACCTGTCCAACGTGGCGCTGGCCGATCCCAAGGACGGCAAGCCGACCCGGGTCGGCTTCAAAATCGTGGGCAGCGGCGAGGAGCGTAAGAAAGTGCGCGTCGCCAAGCGCTCGGGAGTCGAGATCGATGGCTGATAAGAAGGACGACAAACAGGCGAAGAAGCCGGAAAAGTCGACGCGACCGCCGACCGCCGAGCAGACCGTCAAGGCCGCGAAGGACGACAAGAAGGCGGCGAAGCAGGCCCGCGCCGACAAGGCTGCGAAGGACGAAAAGGCCGGCAAGCCTGCGGCTCCCCGCGAGCCCGAGGCGCGCGTGCCGGCGCGGCTTCGCGTCGAGTTCGACGAAACCATCCGCGCCAAGCTTGCCGAGCAGTTCGGCTACAAGAACCGTTTCCAGGTGCCGACGCTGGACAAGGTCGTCATCAATATGGGCATCGGCGAAGGCGTCGCCGACCGCAAGAAAGTCGACGGCGCCGCGGCCGATCTGGCGCTGATCGCCGGCCAGAAGCCGGTCATCACCAAGGCGCGCAAGTCGATCGCGACCTACAAGCTGCGCGACGGTCAGGCGATCGGCTGCAAGGTGACGCTGCGCAAGGCGCGCATGTACGAGTTCCTCGACCGGCTGATCAACATCGCGCTGCCGCGGGTGCGGGACTTTCGCGGCTTGAACCCGAAAAGCTTCGACGGCCGCGGCAACTACACGCTCGGTGTCAAGGAACACATCGTGTTCCCGGAGATCGATTACGACAAGGCCGCCGATATCTGGGGCATGGATATCACCGTATGCACCACCGCGCGCACCGACGACGAGGCGCGCGCTTTGTTGACGGCATTCAATTTTCCGTTCCGGCAGTGAGGCCGCTCGAGCCTCAGACGCGGATACGCGAGGAGAACTAGATGGCGAAGAAGAGTTCGATCGAGAAGAACAACCGGCGTCGCAAGATGACGAAATCCTATTCCGGACGGCGCGCCCGGCTGAAAGCGATTGTGCGCGACAAGTCGAAGCCGGTCGAGGAGCGCTTCGCCGCCACGCTCAAGCTTGCCGAATTGCCGCGCAATTCGTCCGCCACCCGCATCCGCAACCGTTGCGAATTGACGGGCCGGCCGCGCGCCTACTACCGCAAGCACAAATTGTCGCGCATCGCGCTCCGCGAACTCGGCTCGAAGGGATTGATCCCGGGCCTGGTGAAGTCGAGCTGGTGAGGAGATCCGCACGATGTCCATGAACGATCCGCTCGGCGATCTTCTCACCCGCATCCGCAACGCGCAGATGCGTAACAAGGGCAAGGTCTCCTCGCCGAATTCGCGGCTGCGCGAAAGCGTGCTCGAAGTGCTCAAGAACGAAGGCTATATCCGCGGCTATGCGGTGGTCGAAAAGGACGGCCGCGCGGAAATCGAGATCGAACTGAAATATTTCGACGGCGAACCGGTCATCCGCGAGATCGAGCGGGTGTCGAAGCCCGGCCGCCGCGTTTACACCTCGGTCAAGAACATGCCGCGCATCAATAACGGGCTCGGCGTCACCATCGTTTCGACACCGAAAGGCGTCATGGCCGACCACGACGCCCGCGACGCCAATGTCGGCGGCGAAATCCTTTGTACGGTGTTCTGATGTCTCGAATCGGCAAAAAAGCGATTCCCGTGCCGGCCGGCGTCACCGCCAATGTCGAGGGCCAGACCGTGAAGGTCAAAGGCCCCAAAGGCGCGCTCCAGGTCGCCTTGCACGACGACGTGGCCGTCACGCTCGAGGGCGGCCAGATCAAGGTCGATCCGCGCGCCGAGACCAAGCGGGCGCGCTCGCAATGGGGCACCTCGCGCACGCTGATCGCCAATCTGATCGCGGGCGTCACCAAGGGTTTCGAGCAGCGGCTCGAGATCAACGGCGTCGGCTATCGCGCGGCGGTGCAGGGCAAGAACCTGCAGATCGCGCTCGGCTACAGCCACGACATCGTCTACCCGATCCCGGAGGGCATCACGATCGCCACCCCGCGGCCGGTCGAAATCGTGATTTCCGGCAGCGATCGCCAGAAGGTCGGCCAGGTCGCCGCCGAGATCCGCGAATACCGGCCGCCGGAGCCCTACAAAGGCAAGGGCATCAAATATTCCGACGAACGCATCTTCCGCAAGGAAGGCAAGAAGAAGTAACGGAGCCGCGTGATGACCAAGCTCAGCGACAGGAACTTGCGACGGCAGGGGCGCGTGCGCGGTGCATTGCGCCGGGCCGCGGGCGAGCGCAAGCGGCTATCGGTTTACCGCTCCTCCAAGCACATCTACGCGCAGCTGATCGACGACGAACAGGGCGTCACGGTGGTGTCGGCGTCCTCGATCGAAAAGCCGAACCGCGAAAGCTTGAAGACCGGCGCCAGCGTCGATGCCGCGAAGGCGGTGGGCAAGCTGATCGCCGAACGCGCGCAGCAGAAGGGCATCAAGGACGTGGTGTTCGACCGCGGCAGCTATCTCTATCACGGCAGGGTCAAGGCCCTGGCCGACGCCGCCCGCGAGGGCGGATTGAATTTCTGATCAGGGCAACCAGTCGGCAAACGAGTTCGATAGGCAACAAGGCGCACAAATATGGCACGTGAACCCCGCGAGCGAAGGAACGAAGAGCGCGACAGCGAGTTCGTCGACAAGCTCGTGCACATCAACCGCGTCGCCAAAGTCGTGAAGGGTGGACGTCGTTTTGGTTTTGCCGCGTTAGTGGTGGTCGGCGACCAGAAGGGTCGCGTCGGCTTCGGCCACGGCAAGGCGCGCGAAGTGCCGGAGGCGATCCGCAAGGCGACCGACGCCGCCAAGCGCGGGCTCACCCGCGTGCCGCTGCGCGAAGGCCGCACGCTGCATCACGACGTCGCCGGCCGTCACGGCGCCGGCAAGGTTTATCTGCGCGCCGCGCCTCCCGGCACCGGCATCATCGCCGGCGGGCCGATGCGCGCGGTGTTCGAGACGCTCGGCATGCAGGACGTGGTGGCGAAGTCGATCGGCACCTCGAACCCCTACAATGTGGTGCGCGCCACTTTCGACGCGCTCAAGCACCAGGATTCGCCGCGCTCGGTCGCCGCCCGCCGCAACGTCAAGGTCTCGACGCTGCAAGCGCGCCGCCGCGATGTCGACGCCGAACAGACGACCGAATAAGGACGGAGGACGCCATGAACGCCGATAGCACAGCGGGCAAGAAGGCGGGCAAGACCGTCAAAATCCGGCAGACCGGCAGTCCGGCGCGCCGCATCCACACCCAGCGTGAAACCCTGATCGGGCTGAAGCTCAATAGGATCGGCCGTGTTTCCGAGCTCGTCGATACGCCGGCGACCCGCGGCATGATCGCCAAAGTCGCCCATCTCGTCGAAGTGGTGGGCAAGGAATAACAGTCGCCGTCATGGCCGGGCTTGTCCCGGCCATCCACGTCTTTGCCTCCGCACGCAAGATGTGGAGGCCGGGCATGACGGATCAAGAACGAGGACGTGTGATGAAACTCAGTGACCTCTCAGGCAGCCCCGGCGCCCGCAAGACCGGCAAGCGCATCGGTCGCGGCATCGGCTCCGGCAAAGGCAAGACCGGCGGCCGCGGCGGCAAGGGCCAGACCGCGCGCTCCGGCGTGCGCATCAAGGGCTTCGAGGGCGGCCAGATGCCGCTGCATCGTCGCTTGCCCAAGCGCGGTTTCAAGAACACGATGTTCGCGCTCAAGCTCAACGAGGTGAATCTGGGCCGCATCCAGACCGCGATCGACGCCGGCCTGCTCGACGCCGGCAGCACGATCGACGCCGCGGCGCTGATCAAAGCCGGCCTGCTGCGCCGGGCCAAGGACGGCGTGCGGTTGCTCGGCGCCGGCGAGATCAAGGCGAAAGCCGCGTTTGCGGTCTACGGCGCGTCGAAATCGGCGGTGGCCGCGGTCGAGAAGGCCGGCGGCACCGTCGAAATCCTTGCGCCCAAGGCGGCGACGGGCGAGCAGGCGGCTTGATGCCTATATAGGCCGGGGCCAACACGGAGCACTGACGGATGGTCTCTGCAGCGGAACAACTGGCAGCCAATCTCAACTTTTCGGCGCTCGCCAAGGCCGACGAGCTGAAGAAGCGCATCTGGTTCACCCTCGGCGCGCTCCTGGTCTATCGGCTCGGCACCTATATCCCGCTGCCGGGCATCGATCCGAACGCCTGGGACCAGATCTTCCAATCCCAGGCCGGCGGCATTTTGGGCATGTTCAACATGTTCGCCGGCGGCGGCATCCACCGCATGGCGATCTTCGCGCTCAACATCATGCCCTACATCTCGGCGTCGATCATCATTCAGTTGATGACGACGGTGTCGCCCACCCTCGAACAGCTCAAGAAAGAGGGCGAAGCGGGTCGCAAGACGATCAACCAGTACACGCGCTATCTGACCGTGGTGCTGGCGGCGTTCCAGGCCTACGGCATTTCCGTCGGCCTCGAAGGCGCGAGCAGCGTCGTCACCGATCCCGGCCTGTTCTTCCGCGTCTCGACCGTGATCACGTTGACCGGCGGCACGATGTTCCTGATGTGGCTCGGCGAGCAGATCACCCAGCGCGGCATCGGCAACGGCACCTCGCTGATCATCATGTCGGGCATCGTCGCGCAATTGCCGTCGGCCATTGCCGGCACGCTCGAACTCGGCCGCCAAGGCGCGCTTTCGACCGGACTGATCCTCATCGTGCTGGTGATGGCGGTCGCCGTCATCACTTTCATCGTCTTCATCGAGCGCGCGCAGCGCCGCTTGCTGATCCAATATCCGAAGCGCCAAGTCGGCAACCGGATGTTCGAGGGCCAGTCCTCGCATCTGCCGCTCAAGCTGAATACTTCGGGCGTCATCCCGCCGATCTTCGCGTCCTCGCTGCTGTTGCTGCCGACGACGATCGCCAATTTCACCGCCGGCCAGGGGCCGGGCTGGCTCACCATCATCACCACGCAGCTTGCGCATGGCCGGCCGCTGTTCCTCTTGCTCTATGTCGGGCTGATCGTGTTCTTCGCCTTCTTCTATACGGCGATCGTGTTCAATCCGACCGAGACCGCCGACAACCTGAAAAAGCACGGCGGTTTCATTCCCGGCATCCGGCCCGGCGAACGCACGGCCGAATACATCGATTACGTGCTGTCGCGGATCACCGTCATCGGCGCGGGCTATCTTGCGGTCGTTTGCCTGTTTCCCGAAATGCTGATTTCGTATGCGGCGGTGCCGTTCTATTTCGGCGGCACGTCGCTTCTGATCGTGGTCAGCGTCACCATGGATACGGTGGCGCAGGTCCAGGGCTACCTATTGGCCCACCAATACGAAGGCCTGATAAAAAGATCGAAACTGAGGGGACGCCGTCGATGAGATTGATCCTGCTCGGCCCGCCGGGGGCTGGCAAGGGAACGCAGGCTCTGCGACTTGTCGCCAAATACGGAATTGTTCAACTCTCGACCGGCGACATGCTGCGCGCCGCCGTGAAGGCCGGCACGCCGATCGGGCTTCAGGCCAAAGAGATCATGGCCAGCGGCGGATTGGTGCCGGACAATATCGTGGTCGGCATCGTCGGCCAGCGCATCGAAGAGCCCGATGCCTGCAAGGGCTTCATCCTCGACGGCTTCCCGCGCACCGTGCCGCAGGCGGTCGCGCTCGACCGCATGCTCTCGACCAGGGGAATAGCCCTCGATGCGGTCATCGAACTTCGCGTCGACGAGGATGCGCTGGTGCGCCGCATCGAAACCCGCATCGCCGAGATGAAGGCGCGCGGCGAGGCGTTGCGCGACGACGACAGCCCGGAAGTGCTGCATAAGCGGCTCGAGGCCTACCGCGAGCAAACCGCCCCGCTGATCGCCTATTATCGCGAGCAGGGCGTGTTGCGCACGGTCGACGGCATGGCGCCGATCGCGGACGTGACCGCGGCCATCGACAAAGCCTTGCCGGAGGAGCCGATCGCCGCCGGGATGCACGAAAGCAAAAAAAAGCGAAGAGCTAAACTCGTAAAGTCGCGGCGGCCAGGTCAAGCGAAGCAGAAGCCCGGTCGCACGAGCATAGGAAAGAAGTCCGCAAGAGCCGCGACCGGCGCCCGTAAAGGGCCGGAAAGAGGCAAAATCGCGCCGGAAAGCAGCAAAGCCGGGAAAATCCGCAAACGGTGATTGACTTTGTGCACGAAAACGTTAGGCGAGGTTGACGACAGCGCGGGGAATCCATTAATAAGCCCCGAATATCCAGTCGGAGATTGAGCAGCGATTGCCAAGCCATTGCGGCAGGCAGGCGCTGGCTTTTTACGTTTGTGGCCTTCTCAGGCGACATTGGAACCGGAAGAGAGAGCGACTTGGCGCCATCGATAGCCCTGTTCGGGCTTTGTGCGCGGGTCGCCGCAAGGAGTAACTGACTTGGCTCGTATCGCTGGCGTCAACCTACCGACCAACAAGCGCATCGTGATCGCGCTGCAATACATCTATGGCATCGGCGGCGCCAAGGCGCACCAGATCCTGGACAAAGTGTCGATTCCCGAATCGCGCCGGGTGTCGCAATTGACCGACCAGGAAGTGCTCCAGCTCCGTGAGGTCATCGACCGCGATTATATGGTCGAGGGCGATCTGCGGCGCGAAGTCGCGATGAACATCAAGCGGCTGATGGATCTCGGCTGCTATCGGGGCCTGCGCCACCGCCGCGGCCTCCCGGTGCGGGGCCAGCGCACGCACACCAACGCCCGGACCCGCAAGGGCCCGGCTAAGGCGATCGCCGGCAAGAAGAAATAGCGCATTCCCCCTCCTTTCCCACCCGCCCAGGCGGGGAAGGGAAGGGCGGGGCCAACGGCACCGGAGCCGCGGGCTCCGATCCGCGAAAGGGTTCAAAATGGGTAAAGAAGCCACGCGCGTCCGCCGACGCGAACGCAAGAACATCGCGTCGGGCGTCGCGCACGTGAACGCGTCGTTCAACAACACGATGATCACGATAACAGACGTTCAAGGCAATAGTATTGCATGGTCGTCGGCCGGCACGATGGGCTTCAAGGGCTCGCGCAAGTCGACGCCTTATGCGGCGCAAGTCGCCGCCGAGGATGCCGCCAAGAAGGCGCAGGAGCACGGCATGCGCACCCTCGAAGTCGAGGTCGCCGGCCCCGGTTCGGGTCGCGAATCGGCTTTGCGCGCGTTGCAGGCGGCCGGTTTCACCATCACCTCGATCCGCGACGTGACGCCGATCCCGCACAACGGCTGCCGCCCGCGCAAGCGGCGGCGGGTTTAGGACGCCCGGTCGATGGAACAAATGGAAGATCTGCAGCCGCTCGATACCCCCAATTTTGGCCCCACGGAGCGGAGTGGGGCGCGCGACAAAATCGTGCCGCTTAACGCGATGGGTGACAACGTGACAATCCAGAAGAATTGGCAGGAACTGATCAGGCCGAACAAGTTGCAGGTCAGCGCCGGTGCCGATACGCGGCGTTCGGCGACCGTGGTGGCCGAACCGCTCGAACGCGGTTTCGGCGTGACGCTTGGTAACGCGCTGCGCCGTATCCTGCTGTCGTCGCTGCAAGGCGCCGCGGTGCAATCGGTGCATATCGACGGCGTGTTGCACGAATTTTCCTCGATTGCCGGCGTGCGCGAGGACGTGACCGACATCGTGCTCAACATCAAGGATATCGCCATCAAGATGCAGGGCGACGGCCCCAAGCGCATGGTGGTGAAGAAGCAGGGTCCCGGCACCGTCACGGCAAGCGACATTCAGACCGTCGGCGACATCGTCGTGCTCAACCCCGACCTGGTGCTGTGCACGCTCGACGAGGGCGCCGAAATCCGCATGGAATTCACGGTGAACACCGGCAAGGGCTATGTCCCGGCCGAGCGCAACCGTCCGGAGGATGCGCCGATCGGGTTGATCCCGGTCGACAGCCTGTATTCGCCGGTGCGCAGGGTGTCCTACAAGGTCGAGAACACCCGCGAAGGCCAGATCCTCGACTACGACAAGCTGACTTTGACGATCGAGACCAACGGTGCGCTGAGCCCCGAAGATGCGCTCGCCTACGCCGCGCGCATCCTGCAGGACCAGCTCAACGTGTTCGTGAATTTCGAGGAGCCGAAGCGCGAGACCACGCACGAGGCGATCCCCGATCTCGCCTTCAATCCGGCCTTCCTCAAGAAGGTCGACGAGCTCGAACTGTCGGTGCGTTCGGCCAACTGCCTGAAGAACGACAATATCGTCTATATCGGCGATCTGGTGCAGAAGACCGAGGCCGAAATGCTGCGGACGCCGAATTTCGGCCGCAAGTCGCTCAACGAGATCAAGGAAGTGCTGGTGCAGATGGGCCTGCATCTCGGTATGGAAGTTCCCGGCTGGCCGCCGGAAAACATCGACGAACTGGCCAAGCGCTTCGAAGACCATTACTGACCAGGGAACAGCAATCAGTATTCAGTAATCAGAACTTTCTGATCGCTGGCCACTGATCCCTGTGTCCGGAGGACACGATGAACCACGGCAAGACTCACCGCAAATTCAACCGGCGCTCGGATCATCGCCGCTCGATGCTGGCCAATCTCGCCGCCTCGCTGATCAAGCATGAGCAGATCGTCACCACGCTGCCCAAGGCCAAGGATCTGCGGCCGGTGGTCGAGAAGCTGGTGACGCTCGGCAAGCGCGGCGGGCTGCACGCGCGCCGCCAGGCGATCGCGCAGATGCGCGACATCGCCATGGTCAAGAAGCTCTTCGACGTGATCGGTCCGCGCTACAAGGAGCGCAACGGCGGTTACACGCGCGTGCTGAAGGCCGGCTATCGCTACGGCGATTCGGCAGCGGTGGCGGTCATCGAATTCGTCGATCGCGACGTCGACGCCAAGGGCCTCGATTCCGGGCCGGTCCAGGCGCGCAGCGAAGAGGCCGCTCCGGCGCTGGCGTAAGAGCAAAACGGCGGGCGTCATGACGCCCTTCTACCGCCTCGGTCGAATGCCTATATTTCGGCGCATTGAATCGGGGTCTTTCATGCCGCGCCCAAATCTGCCGCGCCCAAGCATGCCGCGCCTAAGGCTTTTCGCTATTCTGGCCACGCTCATCCTTGCGCTCGCCGCATCCGCGCGCGGCGCCAACGCGCAGGAGCGCGTGGTCCCGACTTCGCCTAGTCAGCTCCAGCTCTCTTTCGCGCCGGTGGTCAAACGCGTCGCGCCAGCGGTGGTCAACGTTTACGCACAGCACATCGTCGAGAACACCAACCCATTCATGGCCGATCCGTTCTTCCGCCAATTCTTCGGTGGCGGCGCCATGCCGCGCGAGCAGGTCGAGCGCTCGCTCGGCTCCGGCGTGATCGTCGACCCGGCGGGCCTCGTCGTCACCAATTATCATGTCATCGAGGGCGCCAGCGAAGTGAAGATCGCGCTCTCCGACAAGCGCGAATTCGACGCCGACATCGTGCTCAAGGACCAACGCAGCGATCTTGCGGTGCTGCGGATGAAGGGCGCGAAGGAACGCTTTCCGACGCTGGAATTCGCCGATTCCGACGCGCTTCTGGTCGGCGACATGGTGCTGGCGGTCGGCGACCCGTTCGGCGTCGGGCAGACGGTGACGCACGGCATCGTTTCGGCGGTGGCGCGCACCCAGGTCGGCATCAGCGACTATCAGTTCTTCATCCAGACCGATGCCGCGATCAATCCGGGCAATTCCGGCGGCGCGCTGGTGGATATCAACGGCCGGCTGATCGGCATCAATTCGGCGATGTTTTCGCGCACCGGCGGCTCCCTGGGCATCGGCTTTGCCATCCCGGCGAACATGGTCCGCGTCGTGGTCGCCTCGGCGCAGCGCGGCTCCACCGCGGTCAAGCGGCCGTGGCTCGGCGCCAAGCTGCAAACGGTGACGCCGGAGATCGCCGATAGCCTCGGCCTGGCGCGCCCGACCGGCGCGCTGGTGGCGAGCGTCTCGCCGGGCGGCCCCGCCGCGCGCGCCGGGATCAAGACCGGCGACCTGATCGTCAGTGTCGACGGCACGCCGGTCGACGATCCGAACGCCTTCGATTACCGTTTCGCCACCAAGCCGCTCGGCGGCATTGCCCAGATCGGCCTGATCCGGCAGGGCCGGGAGACGGCGGTCGGGGTCGCGCTCGAAAGCCTGCCCGACGCGCCGCTCGAAGAGGTCGAGATCCACGGCCGCTCACCGTTCCTCGGCACGACCGTCGCCATTCTCTCGCCGGCGCTCGCCGACCAATTGCGGCTCGATCCGCAGACCCAGGGCGTCGTGGTCACCGCGGTGGCCGACGGCTCGACGGCGCAATCGATCGGCTTTCAGAAGGGCGACATCATCGTTTCCGTCAACAATCAGAAAATCGCGCGGCCCGCCGATCTCGATCGCATCGCCGCCGCCGGCGGCCGGCAATGGCGCATCACCATCATGCGCGGCGGCCAGCAGATATCGGTGATGTTTTCCGGCTGATGTGAGCCGCACCCAGTTATTCGTCATGGCCGGGCTTGTCCCGGCCATCCACGACTTTACTTGTTGAGAGGAAGAGGACGTGGATGCCCGGCACGAGACCGGGCATGACCTCATGAGAGATAGCGGATGCCCACGCGGCCTAAAGGCAAAACGCCAAGCCTGTTCTCCGCCGCCGGCCTCGAGCATGACGCGCCACGTCCGCTGGCCGACAAATTGCGGCCCGACAAGCTTGCGGACGTGGTGGGCCAGGATCATCTGCTCGGCCCCGACGGCGCGTTGACGCGCATGCTCGAGACGCGCTCGCTCGGCTCGTTGATCTTTTGGGGGCCTCCGGGCACCGGCAAAACGACCGTGGCGCGGCTCCTGGCGCACGAGACCGAGCTCTATTTCGAGCAGATATCGGCGATCTTTTCCGGCGTCGCGGACTTGAAGAAAGTATTCGACGCGGCGCGGCTGCGCCGCGAGACCGGGCAGGGCACGCTGCTCTTCGTCGACGAGATCCACCGCTTCAACCGCGCGCAACAGGACAGTTTCCTGCCGGTGATGGAGGACGGCACCATCGTGCTGGTCGGGGCCACCACCGAAAACCCGTCGTTCGAGCTGATCGCGCCGCTGTTGTCGCGCGCCCGCGTGCTGGTGTTCAAGTCGCTCGACCCGGCGGCGGTCGAGCAGCTTTACGACCGCGCCGAGGCGATCGAGGGCAAAAAACTGCCGCTCAATGCGCAGGCCCGCGCCGCGCTGATCCACATGGCCGACGGCGACGGCCGCGCCGCGCTGACGCTCGCCGAAGAAGTCTGGCGCGCCGCGCGGCCGGGCGAAACCTTCGATGCCGCGGCGGTGCAGGACGTGGTGCAGCGGCGCGCGCCGATCTACGACAAGAAGCAGGACGGCCACTACAATCTGATCAGCGCGTTGCACAAATCGGTGCGCGGCTCCGACGCCGACGCCGCGCTCTATTACCTCTGCCGCATGCTCGATGCCGGCGAGGACCCGCTGTTTCTGGCGCGCCGCGTCGTGCGCATGGCGGTCGAGGATATCGGGCTGGCCGATCCGCAGGCGTTGGTGATCGCCAATGCGGCCAAGGACGCCTACGATTTTCTCGGCTCGCCGGAGGGCGAACTCGCCATCGCCGAAGCCGTGATCTACGTCGCCACCGCGCCGAAATCGAACGCCACCTATGTCGCCTTCGGCGCAGCGATGCGCACCGCGAAGGAAGCAGGCTCGCTGTTGCCGCCGAAGCACATCCTCAACGCACCGACCAAGCTGATGAAGACCGAAGGCTACGGCTCGGGTTACGAATACGACCACGACTCGGCCGAGGCGTTTTCCGGTCAGGATTATTTCCCCGAAGCGCTGGGCCGGCGCCAATTCTACGATCCGCCGGAACGCGGCTTCGAGCGCGAGATCAGGAAGCGGCTGGATTATTGGGCGAAGCTGCGGCGGGAACGGTTTGGTGGGCAAGACCAATAGCGGCTATAATACGCTCGACCACGGAGTTGGGCCCAATGATCAAGCAACTGGATGATGCCATCAGCCGGTTACGCGAATTGCCTGAGGAGCGGCAGCAGGCGGCCGCGGTAATCCTCTTGGATTTCCTCGATCACGATGGGGCCGACATAGAGTTGTCGCCAGAGCAAATTGCCGAGATCAAGGCGGCATTGGCGGACGACGAGGTTGCCACAGATGAAGAAGTGGAAGCGTTCTTTTCTCGGCTCAAGAAATGAGACTGGTTTACTCGGCGCGATCGCTGCGCCACCTGCAAGGTATTTACGATTATATTGCACGAGATAATCCAAAGGCGGCTGAGAAGGTGGTCGAACGAATTCGCGAGGCAACGTCCCGGTTATCGAGCTTTCCGTATTCGGGGCGGCCCGGACCGGAGAAGACTCGTCTTCTTTCCGTTCCCGGCGCGCCATATATCGTGGTGCATCAAATTCGCGGCGACGAGGTCGTAGTTCTCACCATATTGCACACTGCATGGAACCGACGGTTTTGATTTTGCAGCTTCATCGAATGACCCGCTCAAACGCCTGCAAGTGGTTGGCGGCAACTGGAGTTGCATCATGAGCGGCCACCAACGCGGACCACGCCAGCCGGGCGGCGGCAAGCAGATCGCCGGGCCGCGGCATCGGCAGCGGCAATCCGCTGCCCGTCACCCTGAGACGCGAGCGCAAGCGAGCCATTCCAAGTCGGCTCATGCCGACTTCGACAAAAGTGAAATTCGAAATCGGGCAAGCCCGACTTCGCCGGGGCGACGGCAACCAAGTCGGGGTCGGCCGACTTGGAAATCCAAGGATTCGAAATCGGGCAAGCCCGATTCCGAGCGGCGCTCGAGCCGACAAGCCCCGGTGGCGGTTTCGCGGCCACCTCAGGAGGACCGCGAACAGAAAGCCGCGCCGGCGCCAGTTCAAATGCCGACCAGCGTGCAGAACGTCGCCGTCACCGCCGACGAATCCGGCATGCGGGTCGATCGCTTTCTCGAAGCGCGGTTCCCGGGCTTGAGCTTCTCGCACATCCAGCGCGTCATCCGCAAAGGCGAGTTGCGCGTCAACGGCAAGCGCACCCAGCCGAAGAACAGGCTCGAAGCCGGGCAGACCGTGCGCATTCCGCCGCTGCGGCTCGATCAGCCGAAACCGCAAACGCCCGGCGACTCGGCCGACGACAAGACCCGCGAGTTCTTGAAGTCGATCACGCTCTACGAAGATGCCGACCTGATGGTGCTCAACAAGCCGTTCGGGCTCGCGGTGCAGGGCGGCTCCGGCACGACGCGGCACCTCGACGGCATGCTCGGCGTGTTGCGCGACAAGCAGGGCCAGCGCCCGCGCCTGGTGCACCGGCTCGACAAGGATACCGCCGGCTGCCTGTTGGTCGCCAAGACCCGTTTCGCGGCAGCGGCCTTGGCCAAAACTTTCCGCTCGCGCTCGGCGCGGAAAATCTATTGGGCTTTGGTCGCAGGCGTGCCGAAGGTGCAGCAGGGCCGGGTCTCGACCTTCCTCGCCAAGGAGGAGCGCGAAGACGAATCGATCATGCGTATCGCCAGCCACGGCGATAAGGGTGCCAGTCACGCCGTGACCTATTATGCGGTGGTGGAAACATCGGGGCCGCTCATGGCCTGGGTGTCGCTCAAGCCGGTCACCGGCCGCACTCATCAGCTCCGGGCCCACATGGCCCATATCGGCCATCCGATCGTCGGCGACCCGAAATATTTTGCCATCGAGAATTGGCAGCTGCCGGGCGGCATGCAGAACCGGCTGCATCTCCTCGCTCGCCGTATCACGGTGCCGCATCCGCGCGGCGGCACGGTCGACGTCACGGCGCCGCTGCCGCCGCATATGTTGCAGTCCTGGAACCTGCTCGGCCTCGACGCCACCCGTTACGATCCGATCGAGGAAGCGCCGGAGTAGCGGCACGCGGAACCGACACGCCGCCTGCGCGCTTGGTATCGGCGAGGCTATTTGAACGAGGCAGGTCTTGAACGAGGCAGGTCTTGAATGAGGCAGGCCGTGAGTTTGTGTCGGCTCGCAATGACGGCAATCGGATGCGCGCTCGCGACGGCATTCGTCAATGCCGCCTATGCCCGCGACCTCGAGATGGGCGGCGACAACGATTATCCTTATTCGATCATGGCGCCGGAGCCCGGTGCGGCAACGCATCACCGGATGGCGCCGCGCCGATCGCGCCACCTCGGCACTCGGCAACGTCGGGTCGCGCCCATCGCCGGGCAGAACGAGCGCCGGAGCTTTTCTTCGGCGCGCGGCTCGTCGGGCTCGGTGCTGCCGACGCCGTTGCCGCGAACGCCGCTCATTGCCCCCGAGGGCGGCGGCACGCTGACGACGCATGCCTTTCCGCAGCAGCAGGGCCCGACCGTCGTTCCCGGCCTGGCGAACCCGGTCCCCAATCTGCCGCACGGCCCCGAGACCTTCCAGGACCGCGCCTCGCGCTGCGCCTTCCAATCCGGCCTCGCCGGCGTGCCGGGGACGCTTAACAATCAATACATAGGCGGCTGCGTGCAGTGATAATCAGCGCAGGCCCGCGTTGATCTTCTCCAGCGCCGTGGAACCCGGGCACAGTTCCTTCTCGCTGAACGTGTTGAGCGGCGCATGCACCGTATTGAGGTGGCCGTGCAGATCGTCCGCCTCGCTTTCGATGTAGAGCAGCCCGGTGACGATCTGGCCCTTGGCGGCGTGCTGCTGGATGAAGCTCGTGGCGGCGAGCTTGTCGTGCACGTCGTATTCCGAATTGAGCTTGCGCAGAGCGAGCGTGGTGCCGTCGTGCTGTTCGACGATCTCGACGGTGCCCGGCGCATAGTCGACATGGATCGGGGCGCGGCCGGTCATGACATCGAGGAAATTGACCGCCTCGTTGTGCTCGCGCACGTAATCGAAGCTCTTGGTCGAGCCCGAGTGATTGTTGAACGCGATGCAGGGCGAGATCACGTCGATGAAGGCCGCGCCGCGGTGCTCGATGGCGGCCTTGATGATGGGCACGAGCTGCTTCTTGTCGCCGGAGAACGACCGCGCCACGAAGCTTGCGCCGAGCTGCAAGGCAAGCCCGGCCATGTCGATGGCGTTGTCGCGATTGGTGATGCCGCGCTTCGATTTCGAACCGCGGTCGGCGGTGGCCGAGAACTGGCCTTTGGTCAGTCCATAGACGCCGTTGTTCTCGACGATATAGACCATGTCGACGCCGCGGCGCATGCAATGGACGAACTGGCCGAGCCCGATCGACGCCGAGTCGCCGTCGCCCGACACGCCGAGATAGATCAGATCGCGGTTGGCCAAGTTGGCACCGGTGAGCACCGACGGCATGCGGCCGTGGACCGAATTGAAGCCGTGCGAATTGCCGAGGAAATAGGTCGGCGTTTTCGACGAGCAGCCGATGCCGGAGATCTTGGCCACGCGATGCGGCTCGATCGCCAGTTCGAAGCAGGCCTCGATGATCGAAGCGGTGATCGAATCGTGGCCGCAGCCGGCGCACAGCGTCGACACCGCGCCCTCGTAGTCGCGATGGGTGTAGCCGAGCGCGTTCTTCGGCAGTTCGGGATGGTGGAATTTCGGTTTGACGACGAATGTCATGACACCACCTTGCGGAGCGGGGTGACTTTCAGGGCATCGATATGCTCGCCGATGGCGCGGGCGATGAAGCGGGCCGTGATCGGCGTGCCGTCGTAATGCAGGATCGGCACCAGCCGCACCGGATCGACGTTGCACTCGTTGACCAGCAGCGATCGTAACTGCGCGTCGCGGTTCTGCTCGACCACGAACACGAAATCGTGCTCGGCGATGAAGCTCGTCGCGCTGGAATGGAACGGGAAGGCCCGGATGCGCAGGCGGTCGAGCTGCTGGCCGCTCTTCTCGAGCATCTGGATCGCCTCGTCCATGGCGGGCGAGGTCGAGCCGAAATAGATGACGCCGTATTTGGTCGGTTTGGCGGAATTGGCTTGCAACGGCCGCGGCACCAGGTCCTTCGCGGTTTCGAACTTGCGCAACAGCCGCTGCATGTTGTCGGCATAGGGCCCGCCTTCCTCGGTATAGCGCGCGTAGCGGTCGCGCGAGGTGCCGCGGGTGAAGAACGAGCCTTTGGTCGGATGGGTGCCGGGATAGGTGCGGTACGGGATGCCGTCGCCGTCGACGTCGAGATAGCGGCCGAAGTCCTTGCCGGCTTCGAGCGCCGCTGCCGTCATGACCTTGCCGCGGTCGTATTTGCGGGTGTCGTCCCAGTGAAGCGGCCGGCACAGGTGATGGTTCATCCCGATATCGAGGTCCATCATGACGAAGATCGGCGTTTGCAGCCGGTCGGCGAGGTCGAGGGCCGTTGCCGCGAATTCGAATGTCTCCGTCGGGTCCTCGGGGAACAAGAGCACGTGCTTGGTGTCGCCGTGCGAGGCATAGGCGCAAGCCAGAATATCGGTCTGCTGGGTGCGGGTCGGCATGCCGGTCGACGGTCCGGCGCGCTGCACGTCGAAGATGACGGCGGGGATTTCGGCGAAATAGGCCAGGCCGAGAAATTCCTGCATCAGCGAAATCCCGGGGCCCGAGGTCGCGGTAAAGGCCCGCGCGCCGTTCCAACCGGCGCCGATCACCATGCCGATCGAAGCGAGTTCGTCCTCGGCCTGGACGATGGCGTATTTGTTCTTGTTCGAGTCCGGGTCGACGCGAAGCTTGGCGCAGTAGCGGGCGAAGGCTTCGGCGAGCGACGACGACGGCGTGATCGGGTACCAGGCGCAGACCGTGGCGCCGCCATAGACCGCGCCGAGCGCGGCCGCGGCATTGCCTTCGAGGAAAATGCGGTCGCCGACCGCATTGGCGCGCTTCAAGCGCAGGCCGATCGGGTGGTCGAGATTCATCGTCACCCAATCGCGGCCGAGATGCAGCGCGCGCCGGTTGGCGTCGAACAGCTTCTCCTTGCCCATATATTGTTCGGCGATCAGCTTCTCGATCTCGGCCACGTCCATGTCGAGCAGCGCGGTGAGCGCGCCGACATAGATGATGTTCTTGAACAATTGGCGCTGGCGCGGCTCGCTATATTCGCGATTGCAGATCGCCGTGAGCGGCACGCCGATGACGGTGATGTCGTCGCGGAATCTCGACTTCGGCATCGGCTTGGTCGAATCGTAGAGCAGATAGCCGCCCGGCTCGATACCGGCCACGTCCTTGTCCCAGGTCTGCGGGTTCATCGCCACCATGAGATCGGTGCCGCCGCGCGCGCCGAGATGGCCGGCTTCCGAAATGCGCACTTCGTACCAGGTCGGCAGGCCTTGGATGTTGGACGGGAAAATATTGCGCGGGGCGACCGGGACGCCCATGCGCATCACCGCGCGGGCGAACATCTCGTTGGCGCTTGCCGAACCCGAGCCGTTGACGTTGGCGAACCTGACGACGAAGTCGTTTACGCTTTGGATTGGCATGCTTTTTCCGCGTGAGTCATTTCGATCAGGTATTTCTGCATGTCCCAGGCTCCGGTGGGACAGCGCTCGGCGCACAAGCCGCAATGCAGGCAGACGTCTTCGTCCTTCACCATGACGCGGCCGGTCTTGAGGTTGTTGGCGATATAAAGGTCCTGGCTCAGAGTCTTCGCCGGTGCCTGCAGGCGCTGCCGCAGCTCGGCCTCGTCGCCGTTCTGCGTGAAGGTGATGCAGTCCATCGGGCAGATATCGACGCAGGCGTCGCACTCGATGCAGAGCTGGCCGGTGAACACGGTCTGCACATCGCAGTTGAGGCAGCGCTCGGCCTCCTTCAGCGCCAGCTCGACGTCATAGCCGAGTTCGACCTCGGCCTTGATGTCGCGCAGCGACACGACTTTCTCGCGATGCGGCACCCGGTAGCGCTTGTCGAGCGTGATCTCGTTGTCGTAGCTCCATTCGTGGATGCCCATCTTCTGGCTGGCGACGCCGACCTGCGGCGCCGGCCGCACATTGATGTCCTCGCCGCGGCAGAAGCGGTCGATCGAAATGGCGGCCTCGTGGCCGTGCGCCACCGCCCAGATGATGTTCTTCGGCCCGAACGCGGCGTCGCCGCCGAAGAACACTTTCGGATTGGTGGAGACGAACGTCTTCGGGTCGACCTTGGGCATGGCCCACTTGTCGAACTCGATGCCGCAATCGCGCTCGATCCAGGGGAAGGCATTCTCCTGGCCGACCGCGACCAGAACGTCGTCGCACGGGAAGTGCTGGTCCGGCTCGCCGGTCGGGACCAGCTCGCGCCGACCCTGGGCGTCGCGCACCGCCTTCACCGTCTCGAAGGTGATGCCGTTGAGCTTGCCGTTGTCGTGGGTGAATTCCTTCGGCACCATGAAATTGAAGATCGGAATGTCTTCGTGCATGGCGTCCTCCTTCTCCCAGGGGGACGCTTTCATCTCCTCGAAGCCGGAGCGCACCACGACCTTCACGTCCTCGCCGCCGAGCCGGCGCGAGGAGCGGCAGCAGTCCATCGCGGTGTTGCCGCCGCCGAGCACGACGACGCGCTTGCCGATGCGGTCGATATGGCCGAACGACACGCTGGACAGCCAGTCGATGCCGATATGGATGTTCTTGGCTGCTTCCTTGCGGCCCGGGATGTCGAGATCGCGGCCGCGCGGGGCGCCGCAGCCGACGAAGACGGCGTCATAACCCTCGGCGAGCAACGCCTTCATGCTGTCGATGCGCTTGCCGCCGACGAACTCGATGCCGAGGTCGAGGATGTAGCCGCATTCCTCGTCGATGACGGTTTCGGGCAGACGGAATTTGGGAATCTGGGTGCGCATCATGCCGCCGGACTGCGGGTCCTGATCGAACACGACGCAGTCGTAGCCCATCGGCGCCAGATCGCGTGCCACCGAAAGCGAGGCGGGGCCGCCGCCAATGAGCGCGATGCGCTTGCCGTTCTTGGTCGCGGCCGGCTTCGGCAGCCGGGCGCGGATGTCTTCCTTGAAGTCGGCGGCGACGCGCTTGAGCCGGCAGATCGCGACCGGCTCCTTCTCGACCCGGCCGCGCCGGCAGGCCGGTTCGCAAGGGCGATCGCAGGTGCGCCCGAGGATGCCCGGGAACACGTTCGATTCCCAATTGATCATGTAGGCGTCGCCGTAGCGGCCGGCGGCGATCAATCGGATATATTCGGGGACCGGCGTATGCGCCGGGCAGGCCCACTGACAATCCACCACTTTGTGGAAATAGTCGGGGACGGCAATATCGGTGGGTTTCATTCACTCCTCGTGCGCGCAGCACCCGCTCTTGATCTTGGCGGTACGCACGCTGCTGCGTGGATTTTCGTCCCCGGCGGCCCGGCGGCCGAATCCGGGCCGGGATACTAGTCGAGAGGGGTTCGAATATCTACCGCTTCTGCTTGTTATAACAAGGTTTTGTCGCTCTTAGTCCTTAACGGGACGGCGCCCCGGCGATGGCTTAAGGCAAGCGCCCGGGGGCCGCTCGGCAGGTCGATCAGAATTAATGTAACTCGTTGAAGAGATAGGCTAAATTGTGTCCCATGCGCGAACTCTTCGAAATCCTCGAGCCCGAAGACCCGATGACGGCGGCCCGGCGCGGCGCGCGTCCGGTGCTGCGGCGCCGCTTCTATGAGCATGCCCGCGCAATAAGCAGTGCCGAGCGCCACCAGGTCTGTCTCGACGACAAACCCATCCATACCCCCGCGCGTCGCCTGCTCGCGGCCCCGACGCTTGCGCTTGCCGAGGCAATCGCCGCGGAATGGCAGGCGCAGCGCGAGGTGATCGATCCGGCGACAATGCCGCTGACGCGGCTTGCCAATGCCATCATCGACGGTGTCGCCGATGCGCCAAGTCTGGGTGCACAAAGTCTGGGTGCGCAAAGTCTGGGTGCACAAAGTCCGGTCGCAGCCGAAATCGCCAAATATCTGGCCTCCGATCTTCTGTTTTATCGCGCCGATTCGCCGCAACAATTGTGCGAGCGCCAGGCGCAGCAGTGGGACCCGATCCTCGACTGGGCGCGCGACGACCTCGGCGCGCATTTCAAAGTCGGCGAGGGCATCGTTTACGTCGCGCAGCCCGAACGAGCCCTCGAGGCCGCCCGATCGGCGATCCCCGCCGATCCGTGGCGGCTCGGCGCGGTGCATGTCGCGACGACGCTCACTGGCTCGGCGCTGATCGCGCTTGCTTTGGAGCGCGGACGCCTGACGGTGGAGGCAGCCTGGCAGGCGGCCCATGTCGACGAGGATTGGAACATGGCGCAGTGGGGGAGCGACGAGATGGCGCTCGAACGCCGCGCCTTCCGGTTCGCGGAATTTCAGGCGGCGGCGACGGTGCTCGGTAGTTCGTAGTTCGTAGCCCGCGGGGAGCGAAGCGTAATGCGGGAACGATCGCGAGGTTTGAAACGCCGATCCCGGATTGCGCTGCGCTCCATCCGGGCTACGCTCGGC
>Ga0181527_1001263_pt1 | contig 26470 bp, 24 predicted proteins | sample PEATcosm2014_Bin_30_FD_119762 | JGI IMG/M metagenome (GOLD analysis project Ga0181527, IMG submission 119762) | Peatland microbial communities from MTU Mesocosm Facility, Houghton, MI, USA - PEATcosm2014_Bin06_60_metaG | ecosystem: Environmental > Terrestrial > Soil > Wetlands > Peat | place...
GTGAACTCGTCGGCCGACTGGGGCCCTTCGGACCCGATGGCCGTGCCGCAGTTCATTTGCACGATGCGGGGCCGCGGTCATGCGGAATCGCTCATCCGCCGGCTCGTCTACGACAACCCCCTGGCCTTCTTCAACCAGAGCCGCAACTTCCAGTTCACCCCGCCGGAATGAAGGCCGGGTTCCCCTGCCGCTACGGCGGCGCCGGATCGTTAGTGGGTCTTGCGGGCCCGGCTGAAATCGTGTAATCTGAGCGCCCATTATGGCCGCCCAGGAGCATTCCCGCCGTCGGTACATCACCATTAGCGCAGTTGATCCTGTGACCGGAAGGCCTTGTGAGGTAATGCTTTCCTACGACCGGATGCAGACTGTCGGGCGGCGGAGCGTTGGACAGGCGAAAGAATGTGGAGAAATCGTCCCGGCGGTTCTTCAACACCCGACCGCCATTTTCGAGGGCTTGCGTCAGGACGAGGACGAGGACCGGAAGGGAGTTGGCTGGCGGTGTTACTGCGGCATCCCCGCGCACGCTTATCTTCGCGACGGCACGGCAATCCGGCCCTATGGCGGACAGGTGTATCTCGTTTTTGTAAACGACGAGCGGGTCGCCTATAATTGGAGGTGGGAAAAGGCGGACCCCGACAATCCTCGGTTGCCCATTCACCACCAACAACGGTTCAAGAGCCAAGTGTTATGACAGTCACGTCGAACGAGGAATTCGCAAAGCGGATGATGTTGCTGGCGGAACCGGCCGAGCGCTTCAAGCCCACGGCGACCTACGATCCCGACGGCGATTGCATTGAGTTCCTGGTAAGCCCGGATCCGTTCTACGCGGAGCGGGTCGATGAGTTGGTCACGGTATACTACAGCCAGGAAACCAACGAAGTTATCGGCTCGCTGATCAAGGGCGTCGCAAAGTTCTGTAAGACCGTGCTGCAACAGATGCCCGGCTTCAAGATCGAAATCCGTGACGGCCGGGTCAGCCTGGAGCATATTTTCCGCGCGCGGCTTTGGTCCGCTTCATTGGAACCCCAAGCCCTGCCGACGTTGGCCTACCGGAAGCTGATCGCTATGGCCGAACAGACCGAGGTAGAGGTAGAGGCCGCCGAGTTGTGCATCGCCTAGCCCGGCGTCGCTGCCAGGGCTGGAAACGACCGGAAAATGAAATACCTGGTCATCGTCGAGAAGGGACCGGACGACCTTTCCGCTTATGTGCCCGACCTTCCAGGCTGTGTGAGCACTGGCCGCACCATCGAGGAAGTCCTGCACAATGTCCGCGAGGCGGTCGAAGGGCATCTCGAAGTGATGCGGGAGTACGGCGACGCGATCCCCCAGCCCTTGACCGAGGCAGCCCAAATCGATGTCGAGGTCGGTGCCTGAGCCGCAGCCTGACGCCGCCGTCGAGGCGATAGGAGTGGTCCGGGAGGACCGTCAACGATAGGAAGAAAATCCCACTCGAAGGAACAAATAATTCAGATCCTCCAGAATCTTGCGAAGAGCCTCGGCAAGGACACTCTAACAAAGCAAGAAGTCCGGACGGCTATACCAAGTTCCTCAGTCGCTTACCACTTCGGGTCGGTCGGGAACGCCCTGGAGGCGGCCGGCCTCCGACGCCGGTCGGGGACCGAGCACTTGCACGGGTACAGACAGGTCCTTTCCGAGGACGATCTTTTCCGTTCGATGCTGGAAGTAGAGCAGGGCCTTGGTCATCCGCCGGGCTTCAACGAATACGTCAGCCGCGGAAAACACTCGGCGAGGCCGTTTACGAAGCGGTTTGGAAAATGGCCAGATGTTCTCGCCTATTACCGAAAATGGAAATCTGACAACGGCGCGGCAACTGCCGACACGACCGCACGGGCCAATCAAGACCAGCCAGCCGAAGAGCGTCCTGTGGAAAAAGGGAGGCAGTTGACGGGGGTGAAGATCATAAGGACTGGCAGCATGCCACCGCAACTCTACGGGGAGCCGATTGACTTTCGCGGGCTTCGGCATGCTCCAATCAACGAGCAGGGCGTTGTGTATCTTTTCGGGATGGTAAGCCGGGAATTGGGGTTCTACGTGGAGGCAATTCAGCAGGGCTTTCCTGACTGTGAGGGCAAGTACCTCCACGACCCAAGCAAAAACCTCTGGGCGAAGGCACGCATCGAGTTTGAGTTCAGGGCATCGGGTTTTCGAGAACACGGACATGACGCAGAACAGTGCGACTTCATCGTGTGCTGGATCAACGATTGGCAGGAGTGCCCAATAACGGTAATCGAGCTCAGGCGAGAGATCAGTAAACTCCCGCAGAGGTGACGCCCACCCTTCCGTAAGAACTGGCGGCCGAAAACGACCTTACAAGCCTACCCCCTCAGCCCGAACTGCCCCAACGCGATATCGAACACGTCCGTGTCGGCCAGCGCGGGGCTCTCGGGCAGGATCGGCTGCGAGGCCACGAGCACGGTTTGCTGGGCGCGGTCGGCGGCGGGGGCGCCGTGCGAGCCACGCACGAGGGTCGCGTCCAGGGGAATGCTCTTGGTGGCCGGGTCCACGTGCAGCTCCACGGGGTCGTAGCCCGGCTTGCGGTGGATGTCGACCGTGCGGGCGAAGGCCGGGGCCCGCTCGTCGGAAAGCCAGTAGTAATAGGCTTGCCAACTGTTGGGGGCGGAGATGAGCACCACGTCGCCGCTGCGGGGGTGGTCCAGGGCGTAGCGGGCCCGCTCGGGGCCGGCCAGGACCTCGGCAATGCCCGGCTCCGCGCGGAACAGCTCGACCACGCGGGCCGTGGTTTCCGCATGGTGCCCGGCCACGAAGACGTGCGAGAACTGGTGGTCGGCCAGGGCCCAGGCCCGGCTGGCCGCCAGGTCGAGGTGCTCGCCATCGGGCTCCTCGCGGACCACCAGCAGGCCGGCCTGCCGCAGGACGCGGTTGGGGTAGGCCACGTGATCGACGGGCGTGATGGCATATTCGCCGGCCAGCAGCCACAAAAGCTGCGGGCCGTAGATTTCGCCCATCGCGGCGCCGAGCCGGCCCAGCACGTCGTCCAGCTCGGCCACGGCCTTCTGGGCCGGGGGGCTATCGGGGCCGGTCCGCTGGGCCGCGTAGTCCAGGTGCGGCAGATAGATCATAAAGAAGTCGGGCTTCCACCGCCGGGCCGCACTTACGGCCGAGGCGGCAATCCAGGCGGTGGAACGGAGGTTGGCCAGCGGGCCCCAAAAGTGCTGCAACGGGAAATGCCCCAGCTCGTCGCGCAGCAGGCCGTAAAGCTCCATCGGCCGCGTGTAGCACCAGAGCGACTCCGAGCCGTCGGGGTTATGGATCGGGGCCGGCGTGCAGATATAATTCGCCCCGCAGCCCCGCAGGTGCATCAGGAACCAGGCGGCCGCGAGCGTGCTGGGCACGTCGTCCGGCTCGGCCGTGGCGTGCGAGAGGAGGTCCCAAATCTGCGGCCGCTCGATGCACTCGTTCGGCGCGGTCCACATCTCGATCCGGCGATGCTCGGGCCAGTAGAACCCGTTGCCCACCACGCCGTGGGCCCGCGGCAGTTGGCCGGTCGTCATGGCGGCCTGCACGGGGCAGGTCACACAGGGAAAGCTCGGCACCAGGTCGGCGATCTGGCCCCCGGCGGTCAGCTCGCGGAGGGCGGGCATGGCGGCCACGTCCTTTTCCCGCAGGCCAGGGATCGACAGCAGAATAAGGCTCGGCATGGAAGGCGCTTCCCGGGGGGGAGGCGATCAAATCTCAAATAGCAAACGCCAAATCCCAAACAAATCCAAATCTCGAAATCCGAATGTTCCAAAGGAAAAACGCCAGGCCATGCGGGACTGCGCCGAACACCGGCCGGCTGGATCCCGGCATTTTGGTCATTGGCGGTTCTGGGAATTTGAATTTGTTTGGGATTTGGTGTTTCGGATTTCGGATTTCTGGAGCGCGGGTTCCACTGCCTGGAGGATTGCGGACAGGAACTCATGGGCCTGCCGGGCGGCGTCGGGGGCCGCGTGGCTATGCCGGCTGAGCTCGACGTAGAGGCCGCCGCCATAGCCCGCCTGGCCGAGCGCCCGCAGGACCCTTGGGAAGTCGATCTGGCCCTCGCCGAACATCAAGTGCTGGTGGACGCCGGCCTGCATGTCCTCGATGTGGACGTTGACCAGCCGGGCGGCCCATCGCTCAAGGAGCGTTTCGATGTCCCCCTCGCCTTGGCAGTGCAAGTGGCCGACGTCCAACGTCAGCCGCAGTTCCGGCAGCTCGGCTTGGGCCAGCAACTCCTCCCAGGCTGCGATCGAGTCGATGAGCATGCCCGGCTCGGGCTCGAAGGCAATGGTCACGTGCTGCTGGCCGGCGTAGTCGAGGACCTGGCGGAGGCCCTGGGCGAGGCGGGCGATGGCTTCCGGCCGCGACCATGCCGACGAGCGCCGACCATCCGTCGATGGTGCCGGGTCGGTGCCCGCTGGTGCCCGGCCCGCCGCGACCGTGCCCGACCAGAGCGACACGCAATCGCTGCCCAGCGCGGCGGCGCAGTCCACGGCATAGCGGTAGAAGTCGATGCGCCGGGCGCGGCCGGCCGGGTCGTCGCTCACCAGCGTCGGCTCGTGCTTGCGGCGGGGATCCAGCAGGAACCGCGCCCCCGTCTCGATGACCGAGCGCATCTCGAGCCGATCCAGCAAGCGTCGCAGCCGGTCGAGCCGCTGCCGGCTATACGTCGCGTAGGGCGGCAGCGCCAGATGGTCGATCGTGATGGCCACACCCCGATAGCCCAACTCGGCCAAAAGCTGGACCGCGTCGGACAAATCGTGCTGGTTCATGCCGTTGGTGTTGTAGCCGAGGTACATGGCGTGCCATCCTGGGACCAGACGCCATTGTAGCGGATTGGCGGGGAGGTGGAAGCCACCCGTGGGCAGGCGAAGCCGCAAGCGGCTGCCATCCTCTAATCCCGCTCTTTTCGCTCGGGATAGACGACCAGCTCGACGCGGCCGTTCCGCTGCTTGCCCTCGGGGGTGGCATTGGAGACGACGGGGTGGTTGGGCCCGTGGCCGACGACAAAGAGCTGGGTGGCCGGGTACCGCCCGGTGCCGACCAGGATCTCGTAGACGGCCATGGCGCGGGCGACGGAGAGCTCGTGGTTGGTGTGGAACTGGCTGCCGACGATCTGGTCGATATCGGTGTGCCCCTCGATGCCCAGGATCTGGTCGGGGTAGGTGCGGCGGACCTCGGCCGCCGCGCCGGCGATGGAAGTGGCCGCCCCGGGGCGGAGCCGGGCCGTGCCGGGCTCGAATAGCTGGTTGCCGGCCAGTTCCACCCGAATTACGTCGCCGTCGCGGCGCACCTCCTGCACGCCCGGCAAATGGATCGCCGGAAGCGTCTGCAAGAAACTGTTGTTCGGGGTGATCGAGACTCCGGCCTGGCGGTGCATCGAGGCCGTCAGGGCCTGCGTTTTCTTATCCGCATCCTGCTTCTCGGCCTGCAACTGGGACAACTGCGACGAGGTGCTGCGGAGTTGCTCGTTGATGGCCGTCAAGCGGTCGTCCGCCACCTTGGTCTGCTGGCGGGACTGGGCCAGCGTCGCTTGCAGCTCCTGGTTGTCGCGGTCCAGACTGGCGATCCGGTCTCGGTACTCTTGATTCTGCCGCGTCATGGCCGCCTGCTGCTGCTCAGCGTTGTTCAGCCGGCTCTGCAGCACCATCGGATTGTTGGCACAGCCGGCCAACACTACGAGCACGACCGCCCAGAACCAAGGTACCCACGTCCTCGACGGCATGACAGTCAACCTCCCTGCGGCTCGCGGCACAGGAAACAACGCCAAGCTTCCCACCATGCCGGCAGCCCACAAGAGGGGGGCCGCGCAGCCGACCGCGAGTGCCGGGCCGGATGGTAGCAAGAGGCCCTTTGGGCAGCAAGAGCAGTTCCGCCGATCCCAGGGGACAGCGGACGCTGCGTAAGCTAGGGTTTTTGGGAAGATAGAGTTTAGCGGGCCGGCCGGGCACCAAGCGAAGGCCGCTCCCCCAGCGACGCCAGTGGCACACGAGCGGCGGGCAAGCCCGGGACGCTAAACGGTGCAGGAGCAATGCCCATGCCTGGATTCGAAACCGTAACCCATCTGAAGACCGGTGCCGGCAGTCTCCGTTGCCGCCGCTACGGGGTCATAGAGGTGGCCGACGGACGGTTTCGCCGCGTGCTGTTGCGCCCGTGGCCGAAGATCGCCTCGGGCCCGGAAATCCTCCTGCTCGGCCGGTGGCAGCACCATTGCTGCGGCGGCGACCGGATTCGGCTCTACTACAACCAGCCGCGGCGGTTCCCCAACTTCCTGGCACTGAAGTATGCGGTTTCGTCGCGCCAGACGAGCCTCGGATCGCTGCGGCGGGCCTTGGACGTGCTGGACGAGATCGCACGGCTGAAGCGGAGCGACGCCCTGTTGTGCGACGCGGGCAACTGGCGGATCTCGACGCGATTGATGGCCCGCTGGGGTTGGGTGCCCCATTGCCCTGCGCGGTGGCATCGGCACTTCATCAAGCGATTCTACGGCACGTATCCGCCGCCGCCGCGGTGGTTGGAGGCAATCGTTTAGCGGGCGGGCTTGCCCGCCGTGATATGTCTGCCGCGTGACGCGGCGGGCAAGCCCACCCGCTAAACCAAATTACCTGCGGCGGAACAGCGAGAGGATTGCTCGCACCAGCGGCAGCAGCACGACGATCATCGCCAGGCAAGCCGCCAGCACCGCCAGCAGCCACCAGCCCAGGGCAAAAGCCGGTTGGAAGTGGCGCCAGAGTGGGGCCCACCCGACGATCGTGGTCATGGCCGCCAGGCAGAGAAAGGGGCCGTAGGGGATCTCCCGCTGGCCGCAAACGGCCCAGCCGACCAATCCGACCACGATTCCCAGCAACGGGGCGAGGAAGAAGATGAGCACGGCGGCTTGCCAGCCGAGCATTGCGCCGATCATGGCCATGAGGGTGACGTCGCCGAAGCCCATCGCTTCGCGTCCCAGCACGCTGGAGCCCAGCACGCGCACGATCCACACGATCCCGCCGCCGATGGCCAGGCCGACCAGGGCGCTCAGGAGTCCGCACCAGTGCATCAGGCCCCATTTCCAAGCGCCGGTGATGGCCGCAGCGCCGACCAGCCCCACGGCGAGTATGACGTAGGTGCTCCGCTGGCGGACGAGCCGGGCCAGGAACAGTTGCCAGGCCCGGCGGTATCCATGCCGAGGATACCACGACCGTGGCAAGAGCGCGACGCACCACAGGGCGTAGCAACCCAGGCCCAGCGCCAGGGCCGGCAGACCGGTCCAGGCGGGCGGCAGCCACGGCTGAAGGTTGTTGGGGGACGTCGGGATGACGAAATAAATGTAAACCCTGCCATTGAGGGCGGTCCTTACGTCGGGCAGCAGCGACGAAGGCCAGATGGCCATCAGGGCTAGCGCCGCCAGAGTCCCCGGCACGGTCACGGTATCCGGGATCGTCTTTTCATCGAGGTCGATCCAGGAGGCCACCCACATGAAAGACAGGAGGACGACATGGGCGACGTACTGGTGGTGCAAGAGGGTCATTACGTCCGGTTTCAATTGAGCAGGGTCCAGTCCCGTCAGGCCTGCCGCCACAATCTCCCACCAGTACAGGAGGGGCAGCCCGACGCCGACCAGCAGTTCCAGGAGCATGGGTCGGAGCCAGAACCCCCGCCCGTGCAGCCCCGCCTCGCGCCTCAGGCCGAGCCAGCCGGCCACCGGCAGCCGGTCCCACCAGCGTCGCGCGGGGGTGCCGGCGGCCGGCCGCGACCACGGGCTGACGGCCCGGCAATTCCAACCCAACTGGTAAATCCCCAGGTTTGCCAGGCTACCGACCACAGCGCCGGCCACAAACAGGGCCAAGAGCCACAGCGAGATGGGAAGACCGAGGATGAAGCTCACTTGTCGTCCTTTTGGTCCGCATGCGGTTTAGCGGGCGGGCTTGCCCGCCGTATACGCGTGGGGAGCGGCCGACCAAGCCTCGCTTGGTGCCCGGCCCGCCCGCTAAGCGTCGATTTGTATGGCCAAGAGCCCCAGGATTTCCTCGGTCAATTGCTCGGGAGTCTTTCCCTCGGTATCGACCACCAGGTGGGCCAACTCGCGGTAGATCGGGTCACGGCGGGCCAGGAGTTCGAGGATTTCGTCCAAGGGGTTCTGGCCCGTCAAGCTGGGCCGGCGGTCGGCGGTGGTGGCGTCGGCGGACATGCGGGCCAGGATCGTGGCGGGCGAGGCGGTCAGCCAGACCACCTGCCCGCACCCCCGCATGGCCTGACGGTTTTCGGGCCGCAACGGTGCCCCGCCCCCGGCGGCCAGCACCAGCCGGTCCTGCCGGCAAACGTCGGCGATCACCTCGGCCTCGAGCTGGCGAAAGGCCGGCTCGCCCCCCTCGGCGAAGATTCGCGCGATCGACTTGCCCGCACGCCGCTCGATTTCCACGTCCGCGTCGATCAACGACCAGCCGAGCCGTGCGGCCAATCGCCGGGCGAGCGTGGTCTTGCCGGTGGCACGGTAGCCGATCAGGATCAGGTTCATGACCACCAGTATGCCGCAAACGCCGGGCCGAGTAAACCCGCCGGCAAGCGCGGTGGGTTTGGTTACCGTTCGTTTAGCGCGCCGGGCGGGCACCGGGCGCCCGCTAAACAACTCTTTCCAACCTTGACAGCCGCCCGGCCCGTCGGGTAGTGTGCATGGAGTTGCCAACCGCAGACCCGAGGATCGGCCATGGGCGCCCATCTGCAACGTGAAATCGACCGCCTGAAGAAACAGGTCCTGTCCCTGTGCTCCCTGGTGGAAGGCCAGGTGGAGAAGGCGCTGCGTGCCGTGATGGACCGCGACGAGGCACTGGCCGAGGAGGTTGAGCGCGACGACCTGGAGATCGACCATCGCGAGATCGAGGTGGAAGAGGAGTGCCTCAAGACGCTCGCGCTGCACCAGCCGGTGGCCATCGACCTGCGGATGATCATCGTGGCGCTAAAGATCAACAACGACCTGGAGCGGATCGGCGACATGGCGGTCAACATCGCCCGCAAGGCGCGGGGGCTCCGCGACGATCCGCCGCCGGCGGTGGCCTGCGACCTGGGCACCATGTGGGCCAAGACGCAGGCCATGCTCCGCGACAGCATCGATGCACTGGTGAACCTCAGCGCCTCCGCGGCCCAGGACGTCTGCCGGCGGGACGACGAGGTCGACGGCATGAAGGCCTCCATCCGCAAGGAAGTCGAGGAGGTCCTGGGCCGCCAGCCCGAGCAGGTCGGGCCGCTCCTGAAGCTCCTGGCTGTTTCCCGCAACCTGGAGCGGATCGCCGACCTGGCCACCAACATCGCGGAAGACGTCATCTACCTGGTCGAGGGCCGTATCATCCGCCATGGCACCAAGCTCGGGGCGGAAAAGGGGTTGTAAGGAATATGTATCCGGCACACTCCGTGTGCCGACACCCGCAAGCGGGTACCCGGGCGGCACACGGAGTGTGCCGGATACATACTAAGCTAAGGCTCAACTCTCGATCCGCTCAATGCGGCTGGTGGCTCGGCCGCGGGCGAAGCGGGTGCGGACCGATTCCCCGGCGGCCAGCTCCGCGGCATCGCGCACGATCCGGCCGTCGGCCAACCGCTCGGTGAGGCTGTAGCCGCGGCCCAGCACGGCCAGCGGGCTGAGTGATTCCAAGCGGGCCGCGGCCTGGTCGGTCTGGCCGCGGGCCAGTCGCAGCCGCTGGCGGACCGCCCGAGCGGCCCGGGCCGACCGCTCGTCCAGGCCCCGCAGCAGGTCCTCGATCCGCTCGTGGGGCCGCCGCAGCACGCGGCGGCCGGCCAAGGCGTCCAGCCGGGCCCGCGCCGAGGCCACCTGCCAGCGCACCGCCGCCGCCAGCCGCTTCTCGGTCTGCCGCAACTGGGCCAAAACTTCTTCGGCGGCCGGTGCGACCAGTTCGGCCGCCTCGCTGGGCGTCAGCGCCCGCACGTCCGCCACCAGGTCGGCCAGCGTCACGTCGATTTCGTGGCCGACGGCCGAGACCACGGGGATCCGCGAGGCATAGATCGCCCGGACCACGACTTCCTCGTTGAAGGCCCAAAGGTCCTCGAGGCTTCCGCCGCCGCGGGTGACGACCAGGCAATCGATCGCCCAGGGGAGGCGGTTGGCCGTGTGGATGGCGGCGGCGATTTCCTCGGCCGCCCCTGCGCCCTGGACGCGGCAGGGCAGCACGAGCACGTCGGCCCCGCGCCAGCGCCGCCGCAGGACCTGGAGGAAGTCGTGGATCGCGGCCCCGCTGGGACTGGTCGCCACGGCGATCCGCCGCACGAACCGCGGCAAGGGGCGCTTCCGCGCGCGGTCGAACAGTCCCTCGCGGGTGAGCTTGTCGCGGAGCTGCCGCAGGGCCAGCTCCAGGGCCCCGATCCCCCGCGGCTCGATGTGCTCGATGATCAACTGGTAGCTGCCGCGGGGAGCGTAGACGTCCAGGTGGCCGCGGCAAATCACTTCCAGCCCGTCGCCCAGCTCGAACCGCACCCGGGCGGCCGCGTGCCGCCAGAGGGCCGCGCGGAGCTGGGCCCGCTCGTCTTTCAACGTCAGATAGCAGTGCCCAGACTGCGGCCGGCTGAAGTTGGAAACCTCGCCCGACACCCACACGGCCGGGAACGACGCCTCCAAGAGGTCCTTGATCTGGCTGGTCAGCTCCCAGACGGAGAGGATGCGGGGCGCCGCGGCGGCCTCCGGCGGTGGCCCGGCAGGCTCACGAAACTCGTCGAAAAGATCGCGCGACGCCATGGGTTGACTCATCACATCGGCTGCTGCGCCGGCAGCAGGCAGCCCAACGGGCGGCCGGGCCGCGGGCCCTGCGGACGGCGCATCCTTTGTTCTCCCGACAGGTGAGAGCCCGATTCGGCCCAGGCCTCTGCCTCGCCGGTCAACCGCTCCAGCAGGCGCTCCGCCTGGCGGCGGCAATCCTCCAGGTCGTCGCGATCGAGGTTCGGCGGCACGGGGATTTCCGGGCTGAAGATGACGCGGGCCCGCGAGAAGGGACGAGGAATGGCGAAGCGGTCCCAACTCCTGGCCCGCCACGGCCGGTCGTAGCCGACCCCCAGCGCCACCAGCGGTATGCCCAGCTTGGAGGCCAAGTAGATGGGACCCGGGGCCAGCCGCCGCCGCGGGCCGCGCGGCCCGTCGGGCGTAATCACCAAGTGCATTCGCCGGCTGGCAGCCAGCAACTGGCGCAGCGCCGCCGTGCCGCCGCGGGCCGTCGAGCCCCGCACGAAATCGTAGCCCAAGTGGCCCGCCACGTGCGAAAGGATCTCGGCGTCCCTGTGGCGGCTCAACAACATCGCCACGTTGCAGTGCCCCCGCATGTAGAGCGGACAGAGGATATATTCGTGCCAGAAGACGTAGAGATAATGCCGCCGCCACCGCCGCAGGCCGGGGTCGACCGACGACTCATAGTGTGCCACGCGGCAGTCGAGCGTCTCCATCCAGCCGCGGAGGGCCGCCGTGGTCAACAGGCCAGCGAACTGGTTGAGAAAAGCAGTTTCCAGTCTCATGGCATCCGTGCTGCTATGTCGCGCTAAACAGGCTCGTTCCACTCGCCGGAAAATACTTCGACGGCCGGGCCGGTCATGAACACGTGACCGTCGGGGGCCCAATCGAGTTCCAGGTCGCCGCCGGGGAGGTGGGCCAGCACGCTCCGCGCGGTGCGTCCCGCCAGGGCGCCGGCCACGCAGACCGCACAGGCGCCGCTGCCGCAGGCGAGCGTCTCGCCGCTGCCCCGCTCCCAAACCCGCATGCGCACTTCCGCCGGCGAGAGGACCTCGACGAACTCGGCGTTGACCCGCGTGGGAAAGTGCGGATCGACTTCCACCTGGGGGCCGACGCCCAGCACCCACTGGTCGCTGAGCCGCTCGACGAACACGACCGCGTGCGGATTGCCCATCGAGACACAGGTGACGGCCAGCCGGCGGCCGGCGACAGCAAGCGGCGCCTCGACCACGGCGCCGTCCGGCTGCCGCGGATCGCCCGGCAGGGTCGTGGGGATGCGGTCGGGCTGGAGGATCGGCTGGCCCATGTCGACGCGGACGCGACGGACGCGGCCGCCGGCCGCCTCGACCTCGATCGCCAGCACACCCCGGCCCGTCTCGACCCGCAGCGTCTCCCTCCGCAAGCCGGCGTGGTCATAGAGATACTTGGCCACGCACCGCACGCCGTTGCCGCACATCTCCGACTCACTGCCGTCGGCGTTGAACATCCGCATGCGGGCGTCGGCCTCCCGGCTGGGACAGATCAGGATCAGCCCATCCCCGCCGACGCCGAAATGGCGGTCGGAGATTTTGCGGGCCAGCTCATCGGGCCGCTCGGGCATGGGCCCGGCAAGGCAATCGACGTAGACGTAGTCGTTGCCCGTTCCGTGCATTTTCGTGAATCGCATGACGTGCTATTCTAGGGCAGCGGCAGGAGCGGGGCAACAGCGGTTGCAGGCCGCTTGCGGCTTCGCGTGCGCCGGACGAAAGTGCCGCTCAGCCGGCCAGATCCAACAGGCTGCCGCTCTGGCCGCTGGGGTCTTTGGGCGAAGGCGGGGATTCGGGCTCAGGGGGCGCCCCGCCGGCCTGCCGCGCGGCTGCCCCGGGCTGCCCACCCCGGCCGCGGCGGCGGAGATTCCACGGCAGGCGGCCGTCGGCGTCACGCTCGCCGGTTTGATGGTTGTCGCCGTCGGCCTGTCCGATCCCGGCGGCCGTTTCGGCCTTCTGCTGGCCCTGGACCTGGTGCTCCGAGGCCGCGCTGGCCTGCTGGGCCCGCTCGACTTCCGGGCCCTTGGTCTGCGCCAGCGGCGCACCGGCCAGGCTGGGGATCACTGCCGGTAGGGGACCTACGCTCATGGCTCCTCCTAATACTATAGCACGCTCTGGCGTGAAACGGTCGTTTAGCGGGCGGGCTTGCCCGCCGGGGGAAAAGGGGACAGTCCCCTTTTTCCCTCCGCCCGCAAAACTATCGCTGCAACTGTGTCGATCCCCGGTCCTGCAACTGTTGCAGGGCGTGGTTCAGGCCGGGCAATGCCTCCTTGCGGATGTCCGGGTTCTGCAGCGTCCCTCCCACGTGGATTTGCAGGAATTGCCCGCTGGTGGTGGTAAAGAAGTTGCGTAGTGCGGGCATGCCCAGCTCGCCGCGGCCGAGCTGCGCGGTGAAGGTCAAGCGGGTCTCACCCTGGAAGTTCATTTCCCCTTTGCCGCGGAGGCTGATCACGTCACCGGTGAAGTCGATACGATCGAAGTAGAAGTGTTCGCCCTCGATGCGGAAGTCGATGTCGCTGCGGCTGAAGGCCCGCTGGTCGGGAGCGCGGATGCTGAGGAGTTTGAGCATGGCGATCATCAAAGGCAGCTCGTAGACGTCGCCTTCCTGCAGGTGGAGGCTGCCGCGGCCGGCCAGGTTCTGGGTACTGCGGCCGGCGCCGGCCAACTCGATGTTGCCGGAGACGCGGCCGTGCAGGTTCTGCCGGTTGGCGGCGAGTTCATGGGCGGCGCGGGCCAGGTCGGCATCGACCAGCGTGGCCTGCACGCCGTAACGGGGGCGCGGCCCCATCGCGATCCAGGCGTCGCCGTAGATGCTCCCGCCGAGCAGCTTGGCCGTGATCGGCCGGGGCGTTCTGGGGGGCGCACCGCCCCGCGGCACCTCCGCCCCATGACGATCCACCCACGAGCCCAACAGCACCTGCTGGTCGTCGATCCACAGCGGGCCCATCACGTCCGTAAACTGGTGGTCCTTGTAGCTGAGCGAGTCCAGCGCCAGCTCGCCGCGGCAGCCGAGGGCCTGGCCGTCGAACTCGCCCGCCAGCGACAAGCCCCCGTGGATGTTCTCCAGCCGGATGCCCGAGTCGATGCTCACCTGCTGCAGCCCCACGGCCAGGTCCCACTGGGAGCGCATGGGGTCGTCCAGTCCGCCGCCGCGGGCCAGGTCCAAAGAGCCGCGGAGATGGATCAGGCCCGACAGGCTCAGCTCGCCCAGGGGCTTCTTGATCCGCGCGGGCAGGGCCTGCATCAGCTCGCGGTCCAGCCGCAGGCGGTCGACCGTCAGAGCGTCCAGGTGCAGGTGCCAGCCCCCGTCGGGAAGGGACTGGCAGAAGCCGCTGCCCGCCGCCACCTTCACCGCGCCGTGCTCCGCCCGGAAGTGCTCGATCGTCACGCGGCCGCTGTGGTAGGTGAGGACCCCCTGAACCTTCTCCAGGCGATAGGGGAACGAGACCGGCTCGATCGAACAGGTCTCGCTGCGGGGCTCGGCCCGCACGCTCACGTCGAGCTGGTTGGAGGCCTGCAGGTAGCGGACGTCGGCTGCCAGGTCGATGATGCCGCGGGGCTGCAACACGCCCCACACTTGCCGCATGGCCGGCGGCAGGGCGTCGCGCAGCTCCTGCTCCAGCGAAACGGTGGTGGCGCGGAGGGAGAGGAGGAGCTGCGGGCCGGCGGGCGTGGCCGTTAGCGACCCCTCGCCGACGACCCGGCACGTGCCGTTGTTGCCCTCCAGCTCGCGGAGCTGCCAATTCCCGTCCACCATCTCCAGGTCGCAGCGGACGTTGGCCAGCGAGAAAGGAAAGTGCTCGTAGCGGAGCCAGCAGCGACTGGCCCGTACCGCCAGGTACTGGTGGAACGGCTCGGCGGCGGAGTCCCGCCACAGCCGGTAGCGGAAGCCCAGCTTTCCGCGCAGGTCCAGGGCGTGGGCGACGGCTTGGGGGTGGTTGGGCAGCGCCGAGAGAAGCTTCTCGTCCAGGGACAGGTCTTCGCCCTTGGCCTCCACCCAGCCCCAGGCCCCCGCGAGCGGGTCGCGCAACTCCCCGTCGATCCGCACCGTCTGGTTCTCGCTCTGACCCGTCAAGTTTGCCGCCAGAACGTTGTCTTTCAGGTGCAAGATGCCCTGGCCGTGTTCCAAGCGGTAGGGAAACTTGTGGTGCGTGAACGAGACGTTCAGGCACCGCACCCGCACCTCCGGGTTCCAATTCCGGCCGTCATAGGCAAGCCGCACCTCGGCATCCACCCGACCTTCCGGGCGGAACTTGCGCCACTGGTCCTGCAGCCGCTCGGGCAGGACGTCGAGCAAGCGGGGGTCGAGATCCAACTGGTGGATCTCGGCCTCGAGACTCAGGGGGCATTGCGGGCGCAAGCCGCCCCCCCGACAACTCATCTCGAGCGTCGCCTGGTTGCTGCGGGCGGAAAGGTTCTCGACGGCGAAGCCCTCGTTCGTGACGTGTACCAGCGCCCGCATCTCCGTCAGGGGATGCGGCAGGCGCGGATCGTCGATGCGGCCGTGGACCAGGTTGCCGGTCAGGTCGAACTCCAGCGGGCTGGGCTTCTTGGGATCGTAGCGGACGCGGAAGCTCAGCGCCGCCTGGCCCCGCAACGTGCCCAAGACCGACAGATCGCCCACGAGCGAGCCGGGCAGGGCATCGCACAACTCGGGCGAAACCTCCATCCCCTCGATCGACCCGCTGATGGAGAACTCCGGCTGGTGAGCATCCACCTCCCCTTCGAACGTCGCCTGCCGGAAGTAGTCGCCGCTCAAGGTCCCCTGCACCTTGCGGCGGCGCGAATGGGGATCGGGCGATCCCTCCGCTCCCGCCGCGGCGGAGCACGGCAGCAGCGTCAGGTTCACGTCCCGCAGCGTCAACGTGCTGGAGGGGACCTTCGTCGGATCGAAGATCTCGATCGTGCCGTTCTCGATCGTGACCTCCGGCGGCCGGGTACCGAACTTCGGCAGGGGCAGGAGCTTCGAGGTGCTCCAGGTGCCGTCCGCCCGCCGGGTCATCCGCAGCGTCGGCCGGCGGACCGTCACCCGCGAGACTTCCATCTCCTCGCGGAGCAGCGTGTTCAGGTCCGTCGCGCAGGCCAGGGAGCATTCGTCGTAGGTGAACAGCTCGGCCCCGGGGCCTTCGGCGGCCGGGTCCAGCACCGAGAGGCCGCGGATGGCGATGCCCTCCCCCTTGACCAGCACCGCCGAGCGGATTTTCACTTGCAGGTTCGGATACTGGGCCGCCAGCAGCCGCTCCACCCGCGTGCGAATCTCGTCGTCCAAGCGGTGGTAGAAGTACGGGACCAGCAGCGCAGCACCGATCACGCAGGCGATCAGGCCCCACTTGAACCAGAACCAACAGAAGTTGATCAGGCGGCGGCCGATGCTCGGTACCCTCCTCGGGCTGAGAAAATGGGGAGGGCATGGTACTCTTGGGGGGCAAGCGGGTCAAGGTAGGTTTAGTATTGCGTCAACCTCGAAATTGGTGTATAAGATGCCCTGCGCGAGGGAGGACCAGGCATGACGCACGATACGCCCCGGCGGGAAAACTACTACGTCGAAATCATCAAGCCCTCGCACTACGACGACGACGGCTATATCATCCAGTGGCACTGGGCGTTCGCCCCCTCGAACTCCTTGGCCTGCCTGTATGCGCTGGCCAGCGACGTCGCAGAGCGGCGTGCCTTGGGCGAGAACGTCGAGCTGGTGGTCAACGCCTACGATGAATCGCACGCGGTGATTCCCGTGGGCAAGATCATCCGCCGGATTCTCTCGGGGGGTGGGCGGGGGATCGTGCTCCTGGCCGGCGTGCAAACCAACCAGCTCCCACGCGCCGCCGATCTGGCCCGAGAGTTCCGCGCCGCGGGAATCCCGGTTGCCATCGGCGGCTTCCACGTCAGCGGCTGCGTGGCCATGTTGGCCGAGCTGCCCTCCGAGCTTCGCGACCTGCAAGCGCTGGGGGTGGCGCTCTTCGCCGGCGAGGCCGAAGGCCGCATGGAAGGCCTGCTGGCCGATGCCTACCGCGACCGCTTGCAGCCGCTCTACAACTACCTCGGGGACCGCCCGGAGCTGCAAGGGCAGGTTGGGCCCCGCCTGCCGCGCAAGGTTGTCGCGCGGGGCATGTTCTTCGCGCCCTTCGACGCCGGCCGCGGCTGCCCCTTCGAGTGCAGTTTCTGCACGATCATCAACGTGCAGGGCCGCAAGTCGCGCTGGCGCACCGCCGATGACGTCGAGCGGCTTGTGCGGGCCAACCAGGCCCAGGGCGCCCGCCGCTTCTTCATCACCGACGACAATTTCGCGCGGAACCAGAACTGGGAAGCGATCTTCGATCGCCTGATCGCGCTGCGCGAGCAAGGCCTGCACTTCCGGTTTACCCTGCAAGTGGACATGATGTGCCACAAGATCCCGGGCTTCGTGGAGAAAGCCGCCCGCGCCGGCTGCAACCGCGTGTTCCTCGGCCTGGAGAACATCAACCCCGCCAACCTGGCGGCCGCCGGCAAGCGGCAGAATCGCATCGGCGAGTACCGCGCCACGCTGCGGGCGTGGCGCTCGCGGCGGGTGGTGATTTGCGCGGGCTACATCCTCGGTTTCCCGTCCGACACACCCGAGGCGATTCGCCGCGACATCCAGACGATCCAGCGGGAATTGCCCGTCGATATCCTGGAATTCTTCTTCCTCACGCCGCTGCCCGGCTCGGCCGACCACCAGCGGATGGTCGATCGCGGCCAGTGGATGGAGCCCGATCTGAACCGCTACGACGCGGAACACGTGACCACGCGGCACCCGCGCATGAGCCGGCAGGAGTGGGCCGATGTCTACGACCGGGCCTGGCACCTGTACTACAGCCCGCAACACGTGGAAACCTTGCTGCGCCGCGCCCGCGCCCTGGGCGCCGGAGCAAGCCACGTGGCCTCGGCGATCATGGCCTATTACGGCAGTTACCGCTTTGCGGGCGTACACCCGCTGCAGGCCGGCCTGTTGCGGAGGAAGGTCCGCGGCACGCGGCGTCCCGGCTCGCCGCCGGACAACCCCCTGCTGTTCTACGTCCGCCGCGCGTGGCAATCCCTCTCGGCCGGCGTCAGGCAGGGCATGTACTGGCTCTGGCTGGATCGCCTGCGGAAGCGCATCCATCGCGATCCGTCTTCCCAGGCGTACACCGACGCCGCCCTGAGCGACGACGATCTAAATGGAGTTGCATGGTCCTGGGAGCCTGCGTCCGCAGCGAGCCCCGGGCGTCAGCCCGGGGATGGCGTGTATTCCTCGCAAGACGGCGGTTACCCTAACACCGATCCCCGGGCTGACGCCCGGGGCTCCACGGCTGGTTTCTCCTGGAATCACGCAAGTTCACTTGGCGACGAACGCCCACCGGTCGCCAAAGCGGCGTAGGAACCGCGTCAGAATGCGTGGCTCAACCCTTGTGGCGCAGGCGTGCCCGTGCTCAGCCCCCGCCGGAAGCCATGACAACTAACTTCAGCGATGTTAGAATATCGGGTGTGTAGGAGACGCCGGAAAAAGCATGCCAACCATACTGGTAATCTCCGGCTGGCGGTTCTTTTTCTACGCCAACGAGCGGCGCGAGCCGATCCACGTACACTGTCGCAAAGGAGAGGCAGAGGCGAAATTCTGGCTTGATGTGGAAGGTTTTGCCGTCATCGAAGCGCATGCTTACAATATGAGCCCGGCCGACAAACGTGCGGTCAGGCGGATCATTTTTGAGCATTTCGACTATATTGTGTCCGAGTGGGGCAGGTTCCAGGAGCGCAAAGATGGAAAAGGCGCATGAGGTTACGCACGCCTCGCTGGCTGGGTCGATTCTCCGGCTGCGGGTGGACGGCAGAGACTACGAGGTAGATGTCAGCTTGGTGTCAGAGCAGTTGGCGAGGGCGACCCCGGAAGAGAGGGCAAAATTTGAGGTGTCGCCGACTGGCTATGGAATTCACTGGCCGGAGCTGGACGAGGACCTCTCCATCGACGGCCTGATCGGCGTCCGCCATTCCGGCCCCCTCACCGGCGCGACGGCGTGAATGGGTCGCGGGGGTGATTCATGGCTGCAGACGTGTGGCAACGCCTCGTTTTGCAAATGAAGGAGCGCGGCATTGAGTTCGATGCTGGGCTGGCCGACGGCGAGGTCGCCGCTGCAGAAGCCCGTTTCGGCTTCCGATTCCCGCCCGACCTGCGTGCCTTCCTTCAGACGGCGCTCCCGCGCGGCGAGCGGTTTCCGGACTGGCGGTCTGGCAACGAGTCGGCTTTGCGGGACTGGCTGGATTTGCCGCACGACGGCATCCTGTTCGACATCGAACACAATGGCTTCTGGCTGGAGGATTGGGGACCACGACCAAGAACGCTGGCCGACACCAAGCGGGCCGCAAGCGACTTAGTCGCCGCCGCTCCCAAGCTGATTCCGATCTTCGCCCATCGGATGATGCCGGAAGAACCGCACCTGCCAGGGAACCCCGTGTTCTCGGTCCACCAGACAGATATCATTTATTACGGGTTTGATTTGGCGGACTATCTACGGAACGACTTTCACCTTTCGGGCCGCGAGCTGTGGCCGGAGAAGATTCGTCCGATTCGGTTCTGGGATATCGATCGTTTCCTAACCGTCCGATGGGCCGGTGGGGCGTGCGTATTCGACAACAGCAAGGGGTAGTTACCGTAGCGGGGCTGGTACGAGGCGGCGGGTGCCGCACGTGGTCTTCTCACGCGTGCGCGGCGCGGGTTCGCTCAACCAAGCGGGCCAGCAGGGCAGCGGCGGCACCGGAGTCGATTGCCTCGGCCGCCCGGCGGACTGCGTCGGCAAGGCTGGGGGCCGCCCCGGCGGTCCAGAGGGCGGCGGCCGCATTGGCCAGCGTGATGTCCCGGGCCGGACCGGGAGTACCGGCAAGCACTGAGCGAATCACCGCGGCGCTCTGGTCGGGCCCGGAAACCTGGAGGACGGACAGTTCGCACCCCGGCAGCCCGAACGCGGCCGGCGTCCACTGGAAATGGCGGACGCGGCCTGCGGCGGTTTCCGTGACGTGCGTCGCCCCGTCCAGCGTCACTTCATCCAGGCCGTCTGAGCCGTGGACTACCACCGCCCGCCGGCAGCCCAGCAGCGTGAGGGCCTCGGCCAAGAGCGGCCGTAGCTCCGCGCGGCCGACGCCGACAAGCTGGAAAGGGGCTCCCGCCGGATTGATCAAGGGGCCGAGGATATTGAAGATCGTCGGCCGGCCGAGCTTCTTGCGGACCGGTGCGACGAACCGCATCGCCCCGTGCAGCATGGGGGCGAAACAGAAGCAGATGCCCAATTCGTCCAGGCAGGCCTCGACCCGGGCGACCGGGGCCTCGACGTTTACCCCCAGGGCGGCCAGCACGTCGGCTGAGCCGGAGCGGCTGGTGGCGGCCCGGTTGCCGTGCTTGGCCACGGCCACGCCGGCGGCAGCGGTAGTCAGCGCGGCGGCGGTGCTGATGTTGAAAGTCCCCGAGCGGTCCCCGCCCGTGCCGCAGGTATCCAGGACCACGCTGCGGCTGCTGCGGATGGGGGTCATTTTGCGGCGCATGGCCAGGGCCGCGCCGGCGACCTCGGCGACGGTTTCGCCCTTTTCGGCCAAGGCCAGCAGGAGCCGGCCGATCTGGTCTTCGCTCGCGCGGCCTTCCATGATCAGGCCGAGCACCTCGGCAACCTCGTCCAGCGACAGGTCCCGGCCGGCCTCGACGCGGCGAATCGCAGCCTCGATCATGGGATCACCCGCGGCCTTCCAGCCGCGCCAACTTGGCCCGCTCCAACTCGATGCAGCGGGCGGGCGTGTTGCGGCGGACGGTGGTCTGCGATTCCGCCCAGGCGATCATCTCCTGCAGGGCCCGCCAGCGCTGGGCGGGGTCCCAGGCGGCGTCCCGCTTTTTTTCCTCGCGGGCCTTCAGCTCGTGGATGGGATCAGGGTCCATGGGATGTTCAGCCCAAGGCTTTCCGCAGTGCCCGAATCCGATCTTGCCGGCGGTCGGGCTCGGGCAGGGCCAACTGGCATTCTAGCATGTCCGCGTCGCAGAGCCCAAAGTAAGGGACGCCGCCGCTCGTTTCGCGCGGTTCGGCGCGGGCCCGGCAGCGGCCCCAGTCCTGCAAGCCGGTGACGCGGCGAAAAATGTCGATCGCGCCGTGAGGGCTGCTGAGGCAATGTACTGCTTGTCTGTCCAGCCAGCCCGGGCCAAGGCGAGAGACTGGTTGCCAGTCGGCCTGCGACGGTCCCCACTCCGCTTGGAGTTCGGCCAGGGCCTTCTCGCAGCGAGCGAGGTTCTCCGCTGTATCGCCGATCCACAGGTCGATGTCGAAGGTCAGGATCGGCCCGTGGCGCAGCAGGAAGTTGACGCCACCGAACAGGAGGTAGGCGACGCCGCAGCGGTTCATGGTTTCCAGGATGTGATCGATGTTCATGGCCGACGCCGCATGGCAATCATAAATGTATCCGGCAGCGGGCACCGTGCGCAGCATGGTCGGTGTGCCGTCACCCGCAAGCGGGTACCCGGGCGGCACACGGAGTGTGCCGGATACATTATCGACCATTTACCAAGCGAGCAAGGGCAGCGAAGAAACTCGTAGCGGCTTCCTGGAAGCGGCCGCGGGGGTTGGGCACCCTGGAGTGGGGGTGAGCCCAGCGATCTTCGCTATCCTGCGCAAGATGCCGCCCAGCGGCATATCAGCGTGCCGCTGGGGACCGCGGTGGCCGGCAGTCGACGCTCAGACTCCATCATCCTCTTATCACCCAAAGGTAATTTGGGCTACAATGGGGGCGTGACCCCCGCGCAGTTCCAACAAAGGATCATTGGGGGCATGGTTCAGCCTCGCCGAGCGTGGTGGCCGCCGTGAGCCAGGACGCCAAGAAAACGGAATTTGATCCGTACCATAAGTGGCTGGGGATCCCGCCAGCGGAACAGCCGCCGAGTCACTATCGGCTGCTCGGGCTGCAGGCGTTCGAGAGCGACCCCGAGGTGATCCTCGGGGCGGTGATGCGGCAATCGGCGTACATCCGCACGTACCAACTGGGTCCGCACGGTCCCTTGACGCAGAGGCTCTTGAACGAGATTTCCGCGGCGAAGGTGTGCCTGCTGGACCCGAAGCGGAAGGCGGCCTACGACGCCCAGTTGCGGAAGGACTTGAAGGCGCGGCAGGCGGCGGCCGCAGGGCAGGCTCGTCCCGTGCGCGTCGCCGAACCTCTTCCCACCCCGAGCCTCCCGGTGGCCGCCGCTGCGGCTGTCCCGGCGGCCGAGCCCGAACTGGCCGAGTTGTTCGCCAACATGCAGCAGGTCGCGCCCGCTGTGCACCCCAAGGCGAAGCAACGCATCTCCACCGGCGTGCTAGCGGCGGGGGCCGCGGCCTTGGTGGGCGTGCTGCTACTGGGTGTGTTTCTTTTCAGCATCATGAAGCGGACGCCGGCGGGGCCGCCCATCAGCGCAAAGCTGGAGCAGCCGGGAGACAGCGGGACTTCCAATCCTAGAGATTTTGTTGCAAAGCCCGTCGGGCCGCCGACCCCCGCGGCCGGGCAAGCCAGCAAGGCCCCCCGCGGGAAGGCCCCCGCAGAGAACCTCGTCGCGCCGGCCATAGCGGACAAGGCTCCAGGGGCGGTGGTTGCTCCGGACCCTTACCCAGGCGGCCCTTTGCCGGCCGGGTGGATGGAGCGGACGCCCGGGGCGGTGCCGGTGGATCAAAAGGGCCTGGACGAGTTGCTGGACGCCTTGGCCGCGTGGCCTGGCAAGATATGCGACATGGGCACGGTGGCGCAAATCCCCCTGCCCAGCACCGGGACCGTTTCCGCCATGACCGTGCTGGCGGGGAAGCTCTGGATCGCCCAGAAAAAGACGCTCTTGAAACTCGATCCCGATACCGGCGAGGCGCTGGCTCGTTTCGAGCTGGCCGCCGCCGATTCGCTGACCGGCTTGTGTACCGACGGGCAGGTGCTCTACGGGCTACTGTCCGGTTGGGGCGCCGGCTTTCCCATCCTAGTCATCGACCCGCGCACCGGGCAGGTGGCCCGCGTCCTCAGCAGCGAAGAGAACAAGGGCAAGCAAGGCCCCACCGCGCGGGCCATCAGTTACTTGGCGGGGTCGCTGTACGTCGAATGGGGCGAGGGCGTGGCCGTGGTTTCGCCGGACGACGGCCGCATCTTGCGACGGCTGCCGGCCGACCCGTTGTCCCCTTTCCGCGTCGGCCCGGTGGTCAACGGTGAGAACATGGTCGCCTGCGGCGGTCTGTTGCACGCGCGGGCCGGCCAATCGGGCGGCAAGTGGGGTAGCAACCTGTACCTGGTCGACCCGAAAAGCGGAAAAGTGCTCAGGTCGCTGCCCTTGCATCATCCCGCCCGGGTGGTCGCGTTCGATCGGGGCACCTATTTCATTGCGGAGGCCGGGCTGGCGATTGCGCGAGAGTCGGCACCGGACCCCGCATGGCGGATCGACCCGCAGCCGGTCATCCACAAGCTGAGCTTGCCCGATAGCGCTTGGATTCCGGCGCCAGAAACCGGCGGGCTGGTGCAGGCCGAAAAGCCGCCTCAGCCGCCGCAGGAGGCGGGAGACCTTCCGGCGGTGGCGGTGGTTCCGGAGATGGCGAACATGCCCCACTGGCAGCGGTCCGGCACATTGGAAAAAGTTCCCGGCGCCGTGGTCGTCAGGGGCAAGGGCTTCCGCGAGGTGTGGGCGACACTGTCCGCTCGCCCTCCAACGCCGCTCTGCGACGTGGGCACGATGTCGGAGATCCCCTTCCCGCCGCAAGCGCAGGGAGGGCTCTGCATCGAGGGCATCACCGCGCTGGCGGGAAAACTCTGGATTGTGCTGCAGGGCCAGCTCTGGCAGCTCGATCCGATCAACGGCACGGTGCTGGCGCACTTTGATTTTCAACTGCGCGAGAAAGCCGGCCTGTGCACTGATGGAAAGCTGCTGTATGTCCTGTCGTACGATTGGACAATGGGCGGGCCAATCTCGGTGATCGAGCCGCAGGCGGGCCTGCAGGGCCGGCTCCAATCCGCCCAGCGCGTCCGTGACATCGTGACCGAGGAGAACAAGGGGAAAGTGGACGACGCCGCGCGGGCCATCGGCTACTTCAACGGCTCGCTGTACATCGACACGCGCGGCGATGTTGCGGTGATCTCTCCCGCCGACGGCCGAGTTCTACGGCGGCTGCCGGCCAGCGGGCGCTCGTTCTGCCGCGTCGGCCCGCTCGTCAACGGCCAATACATGGTTTCCGGCGGCCTGGTGGCCCGGCCGGCTGGCCCGGCCGGCGTGCAGTGGGCTGGCAGCCTGAACCTCTTCGATCCGAACAGCGGACAGGTGGTCAAGTCGCTGCCCTTGAACCACCCCGTCGGCTATGTGGCCTATGATCGGGGGACCTACTTTATTGCGGAAGCGGCGTTGACGGCCGGAGAGGCCGGCTCGCGGAAGGAAATGTCCTGCCTGCCCCCTCCGCGGACGATCCACAAGCTGGTCTTGCCCGAGGGCATCTGGGGCATGACGCCGGAAGCCAGCATTGCGGAGGCAAAAACCGTCGAGGGGCCGGCGGCGAAGGAGGGCGAAAAGTCCGTACTCCGCATCCTGCCGCTGGCCAACGTCGCCGCCTATATCGGGGAAACGCACATGGTCCCGGTCCGCATCGAGCGGGGGGGGTACGAGGGGCCGGTGAGCGTCCGCTTGGAAGGGCTTCCCCCGGGCGTCACCGCGGCGGCCGGCACGATTCAGGCCGGTCAATCGCGGGCATTGCTGGAGCTGGCCGTGCCCAAGGACATGGCCGCGATGAAGACCCAAGTTCGCGCGGTCGTCTCCTACGGCAACGCGACGGCGGAGGCGCCGCTGCAACTGGCGCTGGGCAAGCGGTCGGCCGTGCAGCCGTTCGTCGTCCCGCTGCACGGCCTGGGCGGCTATCCGAACATGTCGCCCGTCCAGTTTTCGCCCGGGCTGGCGATCGCACCAGTCCGGGCGGGAGCGGGCGTCTCGGCAGGCGCATGGCAGGCTGCGGGGGCGTTCGCCAGTCTCACCTGCCCCGGCACGCTCACCTACCCCCCCGTGCCGATTGCGCACTATGTGCTGGAAACGGAACTGGAGATGTTGGCCCCGGACGCCAGGCTGCGGATCTGCCTCGGCGATCCCGATTGCGCCGTGCACCTCAACGTCTTTTGCAAGGGCGAAAAGCAGAGTGTGGAATGCTCGCTTCAGCCCGTGGGGCCTTCCGGCCCGGGGTCGTGGGGTGGCCATATGGCGAACCTGGAGGCGGGTGAGCGCTTGGCGCTGAAATGGGTCGTGCTGGACGGGCGGCAAGTGCTCTTCCACAAGAACCAGGAGATCTGCAAGACCGAGATCGGGCCCGCGGACCTGACGCTCAAAATCACCGCGGAAAGCCCCGGCGTGATGATCTATCGCTGTTCCTGCCGCAGGTTGCGGGAAGAGGACGTGCAGCCGCTGGATTGCCCGTTGCCGCAAGACAGCCTGACGCTCGACAGCCAGGAGGCCAAAGCACGGTTCGAGGCCTTGAAGCGCGGAGCGGGAAACCGTCCCGTGCCGGGCAAGCGCTTCGCCGTGTCGCGGCCCGGCACCCCCATGGCCTGGATTCCGCCCGGCGAATTCAGCATGGGCTCCACCGCGTTCAACAACATGGGCGGCGCCGTGGCCGGCAAACATCGCGTCAAGATCACGCGTGGTTTCTGGATGGGGCAATGCGACGTCACCCAAGGGGAATGGACCGCCTTGATGCCCTCCAATCCCAGCCACGTGCAGGGTTCTTCCTACCTGCCCGTGGACTGGGTCACTTTGCGGGAGGCCCTGGCCTTCTGCGAGGCCGTCAACAAGTCGGAGTCGCAGCGGCGGCGGGTTCCGACCGGCTATCTCTACCGCTTGCCCACCGAGGCGGAATGGGAGTATGCCTGCCGCGCCGGCTCGGACGAAGAATTCAGCGTGAAGCCGGCGGATGTCTGGTCGCGCGAGACCAGCGAGGGCCGGCCGCACGAAGTCGCCGAAAAACCGCCGAATAAATGGGAGCTGTACGACATGCACGGCAATGCCATGCAGTGGTGCATGGATGTCTTCCGCCATCAGGCGACCTTCTTCGCCGCGGTTGCCACGGACCCCTATTACCCGGGCCGGTCGGAGCGGGAGGCGTACGTCTGCCGCGGCGGCGCCTGGTACCTGCCGCGCGAAAAATGTAGCAGCTCCTGGCGGGGCCAGAGCGCGGCCGAGCCCGCCAACGGTTACCGCGGATTCCGCCTGGTGTTAGGACCGGTGCTGAATGCGTCGGAAGGATCGCCGGGGACATCTCCCGCGGCCCCGCCGGTCAGAAGCCCCAAGCACCGAGTGCCGGTGCTGCCAGGGAACCCATAAGGTGCTGGCCAGCAGATCGGGCCCGGCGGCAATAAGCCAAAAGCACGCTCCGCCGTCCACCTTTTCGCAACGGCCGTTCGAATCTGCCGCGGCCCTGGCAAAAACTCTCGCCTTCGCGCATCTTATAAGCAGTGGTAGTCGCAGCCCAAGCAGGCAGCCGTTGCCCAAGCATGGCGTCACGTCGGGCAGGGTGCGCGCTGGGATCGGGGTGGACGCCCGTTGACGGTCGGCCGATACTCCACTAGAATGGGGTCCATGTTCGGAAGGGGGGATCTCCTGGACGACTGGGTGAGGCGCGTCCCACCATGGCGGTTGAAATCCTCGTTCTCTCTGGCTCACAACAGGGCCGATGCCTTCAATACGAGGGCGACCGGATCGTCGTCGGCGATGCCGCGGCCGCCGATCTCCGCCTCGATCCGA
>Ga0181527_1001265_pt1 | contig 26462 bp, 24 predicted proteins | sample PEATcosm2014_Bin_30_FD_119762 | JGI IMG/M metagenome (GOLD analysis project Ga0181527, IMG submission 119762) | Peatland microbial communities from MTU Mesocosm Facility, Houghton, MI, USA - PEATcosm2014_Bin06_60_metaG | ecosystem: Environmental > Terrestrial > Soil > Wetlands > Peat | place...
ATGGCCAAAAAGGCATCCGAAATTCAAATCGAAAACGGCTCGTTTCAACAGCAAACCCATGAATGAAAATAGCTTAGCCCAAAATCAAAATTCAATGACCGGACAGTTCTGGTCCGTGGTCCGTTGTCAGTAGTCCGTCGTCGATATTGAGATCTCAGCAAATCCTTCCCCGACATTACCGGCCGACTGCCCGAGCCCTTCATAAGCTGCTTCCAGGCTACTGACCACGGACCACGGACAACGGACCAAGGACTATATTCTTTTGAACGCCTTCATCAAATCTTTCATCCCGTACCGCAACACCGTGGGCCGGCCGTGCGGGCAGGTCATCGGGCAGTCCGTTCCCCCCAGCGCTTGCAACAGCCAGTCCATTTTGCTCCGCTCGAGCGCCATGTTCACTTTGACTGCCGCGTGGCAGGAGATGGAGGCCGCGATCCTGCCGCGCAGATCGTCCAAAGAGATTGTCGCTCCGCCCTGGCTGGCTCCTTCCAGAATCTCAATCATCAGCTTCTCAACTTCGTCCGTCGGGAGGTCTGCCGGCGCGGCTTTGATGGCCACGGTGCGCTGGCCGAAGGGTTCAACCTCAAAACCGTTCTCCGCCAATTCATCCGCGATAGCCTGGTAGGTGACCTGCTGCTCAGGCTTCAACTGGACGATAATCGGCATGAGGAGCCGCTGCACTTCCACTTTCTTCTCCTGCCGCCGCCGCACGTGGCGGTCGAAAAGCACGCGTTCGTGCGCGGCATGCTGATCGACAATCCAGAGGCCGTCAGAGTTCACCGCGACGATGAAACTCTCTTGCACCTGTCCCAAGGGCTGGAGGTCCAGAGGCAATTCACTCGGAGTTTGTATTGCCGCTTCCTCCGTCGTCTCCGGCACAACGGGTAGTGCGCTCGACGGCGCGACCGGCGCATAAGGGGCGAGAGCTGAATCCAGAGGCAAGCGCTGGGGACGAGGCTCATTTCGCGGCGGAGAAAGGTGAAACTCTCTGCCGCTCCCATGGCCCGACGGCCGGGCAGGGGGAGGAGGCATCACCGCGCCCCGCATCAGCGGCGGCTCCTCTGCGAGTGCATCCGCGACGTCGGCCGCTTCCACCGCCAAACCCGCAGGTGGCGCGGACCTTGACATGGGGAAGGAAGCCACCGGGCGCGTGGCGAGCAGGGTCTGGCGAATCGAGTCGCGCACCAGGTCATGCATGAAGCTCCCGTGGCGAAAGCGCACCTCAATCTTCGACGGGTGGACGTTCACGTCCACCTCGCTCGGAGGGATCTCGAGAAAAATCAAGGCTATGGGAAAAACCCCTGCCGGCAGGATGTTGCGGTAAGCTTCCGTAATGGCATGCAGAATCAGGCGGTCGCGCACCAGTCGCCTGTTCACAAAGAAGTATATATTGTTACGATTCAACTTCTGAACTTCCGGCCGCGAAATGAAGCCTTGCACCCGGATCAGAGGCGCCTCCTCAGGGGGCTCACCCTCTTCGCCTGCCTCAGGCAAAACCGCCGTCAAAACCCGTCGCTCCACCGGTGCCATTTCCAGCAGTTGCTCGATGATCTGCCCCCCCATTACCTGATACAAACGCTCGCGATGGTTCGCGACCGGCGGGACGTTCAGGATTTCGTTGGTGAGGGAAGTCAGGCGAAAACTCTTCTCCGGGTGGGCAAGGGCATAGTGGGTCGCCAACATGGCGATGTGACCGAGTTCGGTGGACTCGGACTTTAGGAACTTGCGCCGCGCCGGGGTGATATAGAAAAGGTCCCGCACTTCGATGCTCGTGCCCTGCGGCCAAGCCACTTCTTTCACGTCGCGCAGTTTGCCCCCGGCGATCTCCACGCGCGTCCCGGAATTCTCCGAGGCGTGCCGGGTTTCCAGCACCAGGCGTGAAACGGCCGCAATCGAGGGCAGCGCTTCCCCCCGGAATCCTAAGGTGGAAATTTCGAATAGATCCTCGGCCGAGCGAATCTTGCTGGTGGCGTGCCGCTCGAAGGCCAGGAGCGCGTCGTCGTGCGTCATTCCCTGACCATCGTCGACGATGCGGATTAGGCGTTTCCCCCCGCCCTCGACGGTAATTTCCACACGATTAGCGCCCGCATCCAAGGAGTTCTCAAGCAACTCCTTCACCACCGACGCAGGCCGCTCCACCACCTCGCCAGCGGCGATTTTGTTGGCTACGGCTTCGGGGAGGATGTGGATGATGGACATGGAGTTTACTCATTGAATCATTGAGTTATTGAATCATTGAAAAAAACATACGGATGTTCCACAGAGATGCGTCCTTGCTTTCAATGAATCAATGATTCAATGACCCAATGGATCAATCTTTCTTAATCGAGAGCCCGAGCTCATCCAGTTGCTCCGAATCGACTCCGGCGGGTGCTTCGCACATCATATCGATGGCGCTGGCCGTTTTGGGGAAGGCAATGACGTCCCGGATGCTCGACTCGCCTGCCATCAGCGCGTTGATGCGATCATGGCCGAGCGCGATACCGCCGTGCGGAGGCGTGCCATATTCCAGGGCTTCGAGGAAAAATCCGAAACGCTCCCGCGCTTGTTCTTCGCTCAGGCCCAAAACCTTGAACACCCGGCGCTGAATGTCCTGGCGATGGATACGAATCGAGCCACCGCCAATCTCCGAGCCATTCAATACCAAATCATACGCACGGGCTTTGACGGCCCTGGGGTCAGATTCGAGCTTCTCCAAATCTTCTTCGCGCGGCGAGGTGAAGGGGTGGTGCATCGCCGCGAAGCGCTTTTCCTTTTCGTCGTACTCAAACATGGGGAAGTCCACGACCCAGAGGAAATTCCACGTGCTCGGCTTGAGCAGTTCGAGCCTGCGGGCGATATCCAACCGCAGTTCACCCGAGGCATTGTCCAGCGTCCGGAACGCGCCAGGGCTGGCGGCTGACTTAAGTCCCAAAAGCAGAACCAAATCGCCGGGCTGAGCTTCCACGGAGGCAGCGAGCGCCGCCACGGCCGGTTCGCCCAGCGCCTTGGTGAGTGGCGATTGGGGCGCGGCTCCGGTCAACTTGACATAGGAGAACCAATCGGCGCCCAGTAATTTCGCGGCTTCCTGAAGCTTGTCGAGCTGGCTGCGCGAAGCATCGCTCCACCCCGGTACGCGCAACGCCTTGATGGGCTGAGCAACCTGCACTTTCTCTGTGGCGTCGGCGGGAAGGCTTACGCGCTTCCATTCGAGGCCGAATCCGGTGTGCGGCTTGTCGGAACCATACTTCTCCATCGCCTCGTCATACGCCATGCGGGGAAACGGCCGCTCCACTTTGACGTCCACCAGCGCAAAAAGCTTTTCCATCAAGCGCTCGATAATGTCGAACAAAACGTCGCGCCGCGGGAAAGCCATCTCGATATCGATCTGGGTGAATTCCGGCTGACGGTCAGCGCGCAGATCTTCGTCGCGGAAGCAGCGGACGATTTGGTAATAACGGTCGAAGCCGCTGATCATCAGGAGCTGTTTGAAGAGTTGCGGCGACTGCGGAAGCGCGTAGAAGCGGCCATGGTGCAGGCGGCTGGGAACCAGATAGTCGCGCGCGCCCTCCGGCGTGGACCGGGTCATGAAGGGAGTCTCGATTTCCTGGAATCCGTGCTCGCCCATGTGCGCGCGCACCACTTCGCTGGCACGATGGCGCAAGCGAATGTTGCGCTGCATGCGTCCACGTCGCAGGTCGAGGTAGCGGTAACGCAGGCGCGTTTCCTCACTGGTCTTTATCTCATCCTCGATGGGAAAAGGCGGTGTCTTTGCCTCATTCAGGACCAATAGGGTGCGCGCCATCACTTCCACTTCGCCGGTGGCAAGCTGCGCATTCACCGTTCCCGGCCTACGCACCACGACTTCGCCCTCCACTCCTACCACGTATTCGGGGCGAACTTCGTCCGCCCGGTCGTGCACCTCCGTGCTGATGGCGGGATTGCAGACGATCTGCGTCCTCCCTGTGTGGTCGCGCAAATCGAGGAAGATCAAATTTCCGAGGTCGCGGCGGACATCCACCCAGCCGGCGAGGAAAACGGTCTGCCCGGCGTGCTCTTTACGAAGCTCACCGCAATAGTGCGTTCGTTCTCGATCACCGAGAAGATCTAATTTCACATTCACCGCCGTAAGGAAAATTACGAATTAAGAATTACGAATTAAGAATTGACGATGAGCGCGTGCACGCACAATTGAGTATCGGGGCTTTCAATTCGTAATTCTTAACTCGTAATTCGTAATTTCTCTTTCACGTCCGCCGCGATACCGCCGGGCTCCAATTCTTTTTGTTCCCCGCTCGCCATGTCTTTGACTTGAAATTTGCCGCTGGCAAGTTCGCCTTCGCCGATGATGATAGCAAAGCGCGCCTGGAGCTTGTTGGCGACGCCCATGGCTTTTTTGATTTTCATGGGGTCGTAATCGATCTCGACGCTCAAACCCTGCGCGCGGAGCTCGCGCGCCAAGCGCGAGGCGGCGGCGAGGGCGGCCTCACCCATCCAAACGACGTAAGCCGCCAGAGGATTCTCGGCTTGCAGCACCGCCGCGGCCTGCACGGCTAGAATCAAGCGGTCCTGGCCGATGGAAAATCCGATGCCGGGGGTGGGCGGACCACCCAACATTTCGGAAAGCCCGTCGTAGCGCCCGCCGCCCACCACCGCGTTCTGGGCACCCAGCGCGCCGCTGGTAATCTCAAACGTCGTGCGCGTGTAGTAGTCGAGCCCGCGCACCAAACGCGGCGTAACCTGATAGACCAGGCCGCGCGCCTGAAGCTCGCTCGTGACGCGCTCGAAATGCTGGCGGCACTCGGGGTCGAGGTGGTCGATGATCTTGGGCAGGCGTTCGATGATCGGCTGGTCCGCTTCCACTTTGCAATCGAGCACGCGCAACGGGTTGGTGTCAGCGCGCCGCTGGCAATCCTCGCACATGGTGGCCTTGACGTCCTGAAGCGCCAGCCGCAGCACTTCCAGATAGGCCGCGCGGCACTGGGGGCAACCCACAGAGTTCAGGAGCAGTTGATACTCACGGATCCCGACGCGCTCAAGGAACAGCACCAGCATCTCGATGACTTCCACGTCAACCAGCGGGTTTTGCGACCCGAGGACTTCCGCTCCAATTTGATAGAACTGGCGGTAACGCCCTTTCTGCGGGCGCTCGCGGCGGAACATGGGTCCGAGGTAGTAGAGCTTCTGAATGCCACCCTGGTTGTAGAGGCTGTGCTCGATGTAAGCCCGCACCACGGAAGCCGTAGCTTCCGGGCGCAACGTCAGCGATTCCTCGTCGCGATCGCGGAAGGTATACATTTCCTTCATCACGATATCCGTCTCGGCTCCCACGCCGCGGGCGAAGAGCGCGGTCTCTTCCAAAATCGGTGTGCGAACCTCGCCGTAATGATAAGCGGCAAAGATGCGGTGGGCCTCGACCTCGACCCGTTGCCACAGACTGGTGTCGGGCGGCAACAGGTCGCGTGTTCCCTTCACGGAACGAATGGCTTCGACTCGATTTGTGACTTTGTTTGCAGCCATAGTGCCTGGGGTGATCCCTACAATTCCGGCGGTTTTACCGGCTCTGCGAAGTTGACAGGAGTTTTCTTTGCCGCCTCCGCCAAATACTCGTCCTTGTAATGCAAATAATGCTTGGCGTGCAGGTCGATGAATCCCTTTTCGCGTTCCAGCACCTCACGGTGGAGCTTCGCGGGCACGCCCATGTAGAGGCAGCGCGGGGGGATCACGGTGTTTTCCGCCACCAGTGAGCCGGCGGCGACAATTGAGCCTTCACCCACGCGCACCTTATTGAGCAGCACCGCGCCCATTCCAATCAAACAATGGTTCTCCACCGTGCAGCCGTGCAGCACCACGCGATGGCCCACCGTGACCCAATCGCCCACAGTTACCGGCGCGCCCGTCATGGTGTGGATAACTGTTCCATCCTGGATATTGCTATTCGCTCCGACGCGGATGGGTTCGATGTCTCCCCGCAGCACACATTGGAACCACACGCTTGAGTTCTCGCCAACATCGACGCTGCCAATGACATCGGCGCTGGGGGCAACATACGCCGACGCGGCAATGCGGGGAGTCCGCCCCGCCAGGGTGAGAATCATCCTTCCCCCTATTTAGCCAAAATTCCCCCGGGACCTCAATCTTACGACGTTAACACAGAGGCGTGAAAAGCTGCAAGGCGCGAGGCGTGCGGCACGGGAAGGTCACTGCGGATACCCCCGCGAAGGCGGAGAGTTGGCATGTATTGCAGATTCGAGCCGCAACTCGAAGATCATTCTTTTGCTAATGCCAGCAGGAATCCCTGCACCTGCTCGTCATCCCAGTTGAACCCGCCCGTTTCCCTTAGAACCGCCTCGCCCTTGCGGTTCAGAATGTAGGTCGTGGGGTAGCCAAGTGCGGCGATATCCGCGGGCGGGTATTTCTCTCCCACATAAACCGGAACATTCAAAGGATGCTTCTTGAGGAATTCCCGGACGCGCTGCTCGTCGTCCAGGGCTACTGCCAGGAATGCTACGGGTTGGTTTTTCAGGGATTCCTGGAGGTGTTCGATGGCCGGCATCTCGGCGAGGCAAGGGCCGCAGGAAGTGCTCCAAAAATTCAGGAACACGGGCTTGCCCTTGAACTCTCCAAGGGCCACAGGCTTACCATCGAGCGGGCGAACTTGCCAGCCGTCGTGAAGCTGGCTGGGACCGCCTGGAACCCACGGCCGCGGCAGGTGCCCAGAAGGCAGTGATGGACTTCGAAAAGAAGCTCTGAGCTGATTCATGGGCCGAAGCAGCCAGGGGTTTTCGTTTATAGAGATTTTGTTTTGCAGATGACTTCCCCAAATGTCCAAAACGATCAAAGCCAGGGCTATCCCGGCGCCTAAGCCCACGAACAGGCTCTTGTTTAGAATGCGCATCTCCCCCTCCCAACCGTTCTCATCAAGCCACGATGAGGCAGTTTGAAAATGTCATATCATAATTCATAGGGGCAGTGATTAGTGGTGAGAGGTTAGTGGCCAGCAACCAACTACTAGCCACTATCCACTGACCACTGCCTTTCTAGACCTTGGGCAGCACGATTCCTTGTTGGGATTGGTATTTGCCCTTCTTATCTTTGTAAGAGGTCTCGCACAACTCATCCGATTCGAGAAAAATGATCTGGCAAAGGCCCTCGTGGGAGTAAACGCGCGCCGGGAGGGGAGTGGTATTGGAGATTTCGAGAGTTACAAAGCCTTCCCATTCCGGTTCGAGCGGCGTAACATTTACGATAATACCGCATCGGGCATAAGTAGATTTGCCCAAGCATATAGTTAGAACGTTGCGCGGGATCTTAAAGTATTCCACCGAGCGAGCGAGGGCAAAGGAATTGGGTGGGACGATGCAAGTCGGCCCCTGGAATTCGACGAAAGACCGCGCGTCAAACTGTTTCGGGTCGACAATCGTCGAATTGACATTGGTGAAGATTTTGAATTCATCGGCGACGCGCAGATCGTATCCGTAGGATGAGAGTCCGTAGGAGATCACTCCCTCCCGAACTTGCTTCTCTTCGAAGGGACGGATCATGTCGTGCTCCGTGGCCATCTTTCGAATCCAGCGATCATTCTTAACCGGCATGGAGTCTCACCTCGCGCAAAGTGTGGGCTCGGGGCCGTGGCATCAACCCACGGAAGCGTTCCCGTTCTGCAAGAAAAAGAAAAGAATCATAGTCGAGGAGAAAATTCTTGACAATGCCTCTCTCTCTTCTTAGGATTAAAGCCTGTATTTTCAGGAGGTTTGCGTGATAAAGCTAGACATCATCAATGAGGTCGTCAACCGCACAAGCATCACCAAGACAAAAGCTGAGATGGCCGTGGAAACCGTGTTTGAATCCATGAAGAAAGCCCTGACGCAGGGCGACCGCATTGAATTGCGTGGCTTCGGTGTTTTCAATGTGAAACCGCGCAAGACCGGCATCGGGCGGAACCCCCGAACGGGGGCGGAAGTCAGTATCCCCCCCGGCAAAGCTGTGCGCTTCAAGCCCGGCAAGGAACTGCAATCTCTCTCCTAACCTATTTACAGGCGGCCAGGAGCGGGCGAGAATAGGATTCTTCCCCACTTGCTTATGGGCGATGAATCCCAAATCGGGCGTATCGGCCAGCCACAGCTCAGTGAGGTACCTTGGTCCACTCCAGCGTGGGTCCCTGTCCGCTGGCGCCCGAGGCCCCGCAAGCGCTGGTACAACTCCTTTCCGTTTCATCTGGGGCTTTTCCTGCTGACGGTTTTGACGACTTTGATCGTGGGCACGCACATCGCGCTCAACTACGCGCAGAATGTTCCAGTTTTTGATTGGGACGTTTCGCTCGCGTACTTCCGCGAATTGTGGCGCCACCCAGAGCTGCTGCTTTTGGGCGTACCGTTTTCGTTCACCCTGCTGGGTATTCTGCTGGCGCACGAACTCGGCCATTACTTTACTTGCCGTCACTACCGAATTCACGCCACCTACCCTTACTTCATTCCCGCTCCGACGCTGATTGGAACCTTGGGTGCCTTCATTCGCATCAAGTCTCCCATTGTGAATCGTCGCGAGCTTTTTGACGTGGGGATTTCGGGACCGATCGCAGGATTTGTCCTCGCCATCCCGGCCTTAATCCTGGCGATTTTTCTTGCCAAAGGCGCCATGCCAGCAACCTCGCCGGATTCGATCTCCCTGGGCAAGCCCCTGGCTGTGATCTTTCTCGCCAAGCTGTTGCGGCACGGAATCAACCCCGCAGAGATTATTCTCCATCCCGTGGGTTGCGCCGCTTGGGTAGGGCTCTTCGCCACCGCCCTAAACCTGCTCCCGGTGGGGCAACTCGATGGCGGCCATATCCTTTATGCGGTTCTGGGCGACAAATGCCAAAACATCTCGCGTGGCTTATTCCTCGTCTTGCTGCCGCTGGGATACTTTTGCTGGTATGGTTGGATCGCCTGGGCCGTGATCCTGTTTTTTCTTGGCCTTCGCCATCCCATGGTCATTGAACCGGTAGAACCTCTCGGACGGAAAAGAAAGGTTCTCGCCCTCGTTGCGGCGCTCATTCTCCTCCTCACGTTTCTTCCCACGCCCTTCAAAGTGCCGTAAGAAGTCAGGAGTCAGAAGTCAGGAGAAAGACCGCGCAATTCTGACTCCTGACTCCTGGCTCCTGACTCCTACATAATATTGGCCGGGTCCATGTCAATCATCAGCGAGCGCTGGGGGATGCCTTGCTGGTCGGTGTAGGCGGCAAGGCGCCGCAGGATGGTGCTGAGGCGGGCGCGCGAGGTGCACTTAATTAGAAACTGGATACGGAAGCGGCCTTCCAATTTTGCCAGAGGCGCAGGCGTGGGTCCCAAGATCTTCAGCCCCTCGGTGGTTTTCTCCAGCGGGATCAGGAAATCGCCCACATGCTTCGCCACCTGCGCGGCTTGTTCCAGCTTGGAGCCTTGGGCGATGACGTTGGCAAGAGCGGTCACCGGAGGGTAATGCATCATGCGGCGAAAACTCATTTCCTTGTGGAAGAACGCTTCGTAATTCTGTTCCGCCGCCATGCGGATGGCGTAATGGTCGGGAAAGAAGGTTTGCACCAGCACGTGCCCGGGACTTTCGCCGCGTCCCGCGCGCCCCGCCGCCTGGGTGAGCAATTGAAAGGTGCGCTCCGCGGAGCGAAAATCCGGCAGCCCCAGGCCGATATCCGCGGAAACCACTCCCACCAGGGTCACGCCGGGGAAATCGTGTCCTTTGGCGATCAGTTGCGTGCCCACCAGGATGTCGATCTTGCCGCGCCGAAACTCATCCAGGATGTGTTGGAACTGGCCCTGCCGGCGCGCCACATCGCGGTCCAGGCGGGCTACACGGGCGCCCGGAAAGAGCTCCGCAAACTTCTTTTCCACCTTCTCAGTTCCCTCACCCACGTAATAAAGATGTTGGCTATCACAATTTGGGCAACGAGCGGGCACCGGCGTGGAATAGCCGCAGTAATGACAAATCAGGCGATGCTCGCGGCGATGATAGGTGAGTGAGATCGAACAGTTCACGCAGCGCTGCGTCTGGCCGCAACTGCGGCACAACAGGAACCACGAGTAACCCCGGCGGTTCAAAAGGATCATGGTTTGCTGCCGCTTCGAGAGCTGCGTTTCGATCTCCTGGTGCAAGCGGCGGGAGACGGGCACCTGCGTGTGGGTTTCGCGGAATTCCTGGCGCATGTCGACGATTTCCACGTCCGCGAGCTTGCGCCCTTCCACGCGCTCGGGAAGCACCGCCAGCCGATATTTCCCCTCGCGCGCGTTCCAGTAGGATTCAAGCGACGGGGTTGCAGATCCCAGCACCGCGAGCGCTCCGGCCAGGCGCGCGCGCACTACAGCGACGTCGCGCCCCTGGTAGCGCGGCGTCTCCTCCTGTTTGTAACTCGTGTCGTGTTCCTCATCGACAATCACCACTCCCAGATTCGCGAGGGGAGCGAATATCGCTGAGCGTGTTCCCAGCACGACTTTGGCCTCGCCGCGGCGAATTCGCCACCATTCCTCGTGCCGCTCGTTTTCGGATAAGGCGCTGTGCAGAAGCGCCACCTTCGAGCCGAACCGGGCCAGGAACTGCGCCTGCACGGACGGGGTGAGGGAAATTTCGGGTACCAGCATCAGGGCGGTGCGGCCGATTTCGAGGCAGCGGGCAATCAACCGGAGATAAATTTCCGTCTTCCCGCTGCCCGTTATCCCATGCAGGAGCACGGTCTGGAATTGTCCGGACTCCAGTTGCTTCGTGAGGTCATCGAGCACCGTGCTCTGCCCGGGTGTCAGGACAAGGGATGAATCCGCTTCCGCCCAGGCGTCCGTCTGTAGGGTCGAACGGCGTTCGGCCCTTGAAGGCTCAAGTTCGACGAGGCCGGAAGCATGCAGCTTCTTGAGGGCGGCAAGATCCGCGCGAGCGGTTTGGAGAAGTTCGCGATGGTCGCCCGCTGACCCTTCAGCTCCCAGCGCCTCCATAATTCTTTTTGCCATGGGCGAGAGGCGCAGCGGTTTTTCCGGAAGCGGGCCCGCCACTCGCACCGCATAAACCTGCCGTTGGGTACGCTCGCGTTCGACTTCCTCAACGACGACCCATTTCTCCTTCAGCGCCTCCAGGAAAGCTTCGGAGAATTTTTGCCGGAGCACTTGCACCGAAGCGCTGCCGCGCGTGGCAAGGTAGTTGAGGAGATCTCGGTCGGGGCCGGCCGGTTCCTGCTCCGGCTGATTGATTTCCTGGAGCTTCCGCTGTCCCAACTCGCTCAGGCGGACGGAGCGGGCGCGGCGGGTGGCTGAGCGCAAGGGCAGCATGGCGCGAAAGACCTCTCCGATGGGCGCAACGTAATAGTCGGCAATCCAAAGTCCCAGCTCCAGTAATTCCGAGGTGAGAACCGGTTCAATATCCAGCAGGCGCAAAATGGGGCGGGCTTTGATGCCGGGAGGAAGCGAACATCCGGCGCGCAGCACGATCCCCGTAGCTTTGCGCGTCGAGAGCGGAACCTGCACGCGCTGGCCGGGCTGAACGGTGAAGGAATCGGGAACCAGGTAGGTGAGGGTATTGCGAATTGCCGCCATCACGGCGATCTCCACCAGGTTCGCGCGGCGCGGGCGAGGAGCGGAATTTGTTGAGGAGGGTTTGCGGTCCACGAAAGCATTTTATGCTAAAAGCGAGCGTAGCGCAGACCTCCGCCTTTGAGGTCTGCGGTTCTTACTTCGACTCGCGCTCCAAAACCCCACGTGCGGCTTCGAGATTTGTGTATGCTGCGAAATAAGAACCGCGGACCCCAACTGCGGGGGTCCGCGCTACACCCCTGTCACATTTTTTTGCATTGACTCCGCCAACTACTGCTTCTTATAAATGACGTTTTTAGCCGACTCGATGCAGACCATCTGCATTTCGCCGGGGCGTTCCTCGGTGACGGGGCAGACCAAGAAGTCGCCGTAGGCATCTACCCCCCAATCCATCCTATTATCGACTTCCTCAGGCAGGATATCGTTCTCGACGCCGAGAATACGCTTTGTACCAATCCGCCAAATACGCATGGTTGGGGTACCGTTCCAAGCCGAAAGGCGGCCGTGAACCGTGAAGCATGCGCCGATGATGTCCGGATCGGTCTTGCATGCCCCGTAGGATGGATGGATTGTCTTGCCGTACCGTTCGATTTTCGTATCGTCGGGAAGCCTTCGTGCGTCACCTGGTTTCAGGCCGGTTGCGAATAGTTCCGGGCTCTTCACGCAGTTGGGATGAGGGTGTGAGTGCCAGGCGGCCGGCCGGGGGCGGAGCACAACCTCTCCTTCGCTCGTGAATCCTTGTGCTTCAACGGTTGCATCGCAATCGCGCCAGCCGAACAAATCCCAGAGGTTTGCCCAGTTCATGTGGCCAGTGGTGAGACTCATCGTTGTCACTTCTTGGTCGCGGTACTCAATATTTGGATAACTGTCACGAATAGATCTCGACATCAGGAGGGTCTGTCTATCAGGGGAAAAGTCTACGATCGAAAACTCCCATTTGGCAGGATCAGGCAAGCGAAACGAATGCTTCCCCTTCTGCTCAACTACGATTTGAGCGCTGTGCTTACATCCTTGCCCTCCGCGCTGTGCAACACCCTCTATAAAAACGGTCGAATCAAACCCACGCGCGACTTCACTGCGAAGCGTCCTCACACCAGGATGGCTTGGGCAGTCAGGAACGCCGCCACCAGCAAGTTCGGAAAGCGACTGCGGCTCCTTCTGCACCGACGTACCCTGGGCAACAACCAGTAGTGCGATAACAATAGTTAAGGTGCGCATTTGTTCCCCTTGGCTCCAACTCGGTCTTGCCTGAGTCCCCTATGGACAAGGAAAAGCTTTCTTCAATCCAAAATCTAAAATCCAAAATTCTTCCCCACTAGGCCGCCGTAAAGATTTCCCAAACGATCGAGCATGGCGAGGGCAGGAGCAAAGTTCCTGCGGGTAATGTGCTCGATGTTCAAGCCGATGGGTGGCGGATCGGGGGGCAGATTATCAAACACGTCCATCAGAATGCGCTGGGCCAGGTTGATGGAACGCTCGAGACACGTCTGGGCGGGAGCGGCGTCACCTTGCTCAGACCCCAGCAGGAAGCGGTCAAGGTCGCGCGGAATGTCAACGCCTAGCCAGCGGAGAAATTCCAAATCCCGGCGATTGCTGACGGGGGCAAAGCTGATAAAGATGCGTGCGTCGACGCCATTGAGCCGGTGAATTAGCCAGACCAGATCGTTCGAGTCAAACATCACCTGCGAGGTGAAAAATTCCACCCCCTGAGCATGCTTCTTGCGAATGCGTTCCGGCTCGTTCACCCGGCTGGGAATGGTAATTCCGCCGAGCGAGGCGGGCAGACCTAATGACTTCACCAGCCTGGCTGCTTCGCCGGGATTGGGGCCGGGATAATGTATCTCCGCCGACTCGCCTCCCACGAGAACCCAATTGGGAATGTCCCACGGGCCGCAGGTTTCGCGGAACCAGCGCTCCGGGTCAGTATCGTGAACGGTGACGCGATTGATGACCACTTCAATCCCCAGTTCGCGCCTGATGCGCGAGCCGAGGACGCGGGGTTCGACCCGCTCGATGAATTTGCTGGTGCGCTCACCCGGGCGGTCCTCGTCGTGGATCTCCGGAATATTGATGGCATCCACGCGACCGCGCAACTGTTGGAGTTCGTGCAGAGAGGATTCCAGCGCCTCGGGCTTCGCCGCGGCGGGGGGAACCACCTCAAACAGCGTCACCGGAATGGCCGGATGCAAAAGCGCTTCGTGGAAAGCCATGGATGAGTTCCTGTGCCAGCCGCTCGACAGGCTCAAGGCAACTGATTCTTCAAATGTAGCTTGTACGCGCGGAAACCGCAACGGCGGCGCTCCCCGGGTGCGCAACGGGAATAAGGGGGGGTGCGAGCCGCCCCTGATCCACTACCACATGGTAAATATTTCCAGGCAAACCTGCGTTGACAGGTTTTGGGAACTGCGGTAGCTTGGAAAGGTCTTCCCTACCGGCAGCTCAAGCCCCGTTAGAGCGTCCCGGCAAGCCGGGAAGGTCGGGAACGCAAGGACAAGAGCTGTTCTGAAGTCTCACATAGGCCCGTAGCTCAGCCCGGTTAGAGCGCTACCTTGACACGGTAGAGGTCTGGGGTTCGAGTCCCCACGGGCCTACCATCCTAACCCATTGTCAGTAACGACGGGTGGCAGGGCGGCAGCTCACATCGGAAATTGACCCACTACCAACGATGGTCCTTCGCAGAAAAGTTAGGTTAAGATAGGAACGGCACTAGCCCCTGGTGTGAACTGACGTGGTTGCTTTCTCACCCATTCTGAGGCGCGTTCTCGATCGTCGCCCAGCGCCGCTCGTTTGGCCGCCACTCAAGATCGGCCATCGGGGCGCGGCGGGCGAAGCCCCGGAGAATACCCTGGCTTCTTTTGAATTGGCTTTGCGCCAGGGTGCGGACGGGATCGAATTCGACGTTCAGCTCTCCTCCGACGGCGTTCCGATGGTCATTCACGACACCCGTCTGGCGCGCACCACATCGGGCAGCGGGTGGGTGTGGGAACATCGGGCAAGCGTGTTGCGCCGCCTCGATGCCGGGTCCTGGTTCAATCGCCGTTATCGCCTCCGCGCGCGCGAACGTTACGCCGGGGCGCGCATTCCCCTGCTGGCGGAAGTTCTCCAGTGGGTCAAAGCGCGGCAGTGCCTGGCCTTTGTCGAGATCAAAGACCACCGCCCGGGCGTAGGGGCAAAGGTTCTTCAGGAAATCGACCGCGCCGGCCTTTGGCATTTGACGCGGGTGGTTTCCTTCGACCTGCCGTCACTTCAGCAGGTAAGGGAATTGAGCGAGCAAGCACGTCTGGGGCTGGACTTCTCCGGCCGACTGCTGCCGATTCGCCGGGCGCTGACCCTCGGCGCGGAGGCGCTGCTGCCGCACTGGGCGATTGCCTCGCGAGGGCTCATTCGCCGCGCTCACCGCGCGGGATTGCAAGTTGTCTCCTGGACGGTTAATTACCCGCTGCACATGCGCCGCAAGATTCTGGATGGTGTGGACGGCCTTATCACCAATTACCCGGCCAGACTCACCGAAGTTTTGGAGCGTATCGAGCAGGCGCGGGCCGAATCGAAGCGGTGAGGTTCGGCCCCCTTTCTGGAACTCACTCCACCCTACTAAGCCCCAACCCCCAGGGCCGTGCAGCTACTTTAAGAGAGGCAATTGGCGTAAAATGGTTCAGACCTTCCGGACAAGGGGAGAATCGACGGTCATTCAAACACCGGCATGAAAACACAAAGGCGCAGGACATCATCAGGGGAAGGCCGGACCAAGAAAGCAGGGGGAAACTGGAAAGCAATTCCAGCCTTCCTGGCATTGGCCGCCATGGCCGTAGGCGTGGGCACTCTCCGCGCTCCGGCCCAACAAGCCACACCCCCGGCTGCGCCCACTACGCCCGTCCCGGCTGGGAACACCACGCATCCAGGGGAAAGCGCCCCCCCAACGAAAACGACCACCATTCGCACCACCGTCGAACTCGTTAACGTCCCCGTGACCGCTGTGACCAAACGCGGGCAGCGGGTTATTGATCTCAATCAGGACGAAGTGAAGGTATTTGAAGACGGCGTGGAGCAGAAAATCACCCACTTCGAGCGCGAAACGCGCACGCCGCTCCGCATCGGTTTGATCCTCGACACTAGCAATACCGCGCGCAGCCGGTTATCGTACGAAAAGGATGCGGCCCAGCAGTTTGTTGACTTGATCCTGGCCAACGGAGGCACAAGGAGCCAGGTATTCCTTGAGACCTTCGACGCTTCCAGCTCCATCATCCAGGACTTTACCAACGACCCGGACCTGCTGAGTGAAAAGATCCAGGGCCTTAAATCCGGCGGCGGCAAGGCCCTTTACGATGCCATCTACTTTGCTTGCCGGGAGAAAATGCTCAAGACCGGCCCGCGGGAAGAGATACGGCGGATCTTAGTCGTCGTGAGCGATGGCTTGGATGTTCAAAGCCAGCACACGCTGGACCAGGCCATTTCGATGGCGCGTATGGCCGAGACCATGATCTTTACTGTGGGCACGGCCGCCTACGGCTTCGATAATCCCGGCGACAAACTCCTCGCGGACATGTCAACCGAAACCGGTGGCTACCCATCGTTCCCGTTGCGCGATGCTCCGGGCACCGACCTGGAGTCGGGTTACCTCGCCCATAACCAGATCGGGGCATCTTCCCAAAATAAAGGTTTAGGAGCTGATACGGGAAAGCTTTCCTCGGAGCGATTGATCAACCTGGTTGACGCGTTGCAAGCCATTGGGCGCGATTTGGGCGAACAATACACAATCAGCTACAAGCCGTTGCGAGATGCCATGGACGGAACCTACCGGTCCATTAATGTTGTGAGCACCCGCCGCGGAGTTACCCTGCGCTGGAAGCCCGGGTACTTTGCCGGGCCAGAGTGATGGGCGCTTGCTTCGCGGGGACTCATTCGCCGCGCCCACCGCGAGGGGTTGCAAGTTGTCTCCCGGACGGTTAATTACCCGCTGCACATGCGGCGCAAGATTCTGGACGGTGTGGACGGCCTCGTCACCAACTACCGGGCAAGACTCACAGAAGTTTTGGCGCGCATCGAGCAGGCACGGACTAAAGTGTAAAGGTTAAAGTGTAAAGGATAAAAGTGCCCATCTACTGGAGCAAAACGGCGCTCAATCCGCATTCGCCTTTTACCCTTTACCCTTTATCCTTTACCCTTTATTCCTATGGCCAAGACGGCTCCCAAAATCGCCAAGAAGTTCTTGATCACGGGCCGCGTACAGGGCGTTGGGTATCGCTATTTCGCGGAGCGTTGGGCCTCGCAACTCGGCGTCTGCGGATACGTGAAAAACCTCTGGGACGACAACGTGGAGGTCTACGCCATTGGCGATGCAGTGGCTCTGGAAGAACTGAAGCGCCAACTGGCAGATGGCCCGCGCAGCGCGCGCGTTGCCGCCATCGATGAATCGGACGAACCCGTGGATAAGCGGTACAATCGCTTCATCATCGAGGGCGGCTGGTAAACCTTGGTGCTGGGGACTGGGGGCTAGGTGCAATACTGGTCTCCATTCGACCCCTCCCCGCCCCTCTCCCCCAAGGGGGCGAGGGGAGGAGTGATTTGAATTTGTTGTCGCGCTCGGGAAGGACCGTGGCGCGGATTAGATTCTACAGCCCTCGCCCCCTTGGGGGAGAGGGTGGACCGCAACCGGCGCTTTCTCCAGCCGGGGCGGGACGGGTGAGGGGGGCGCCCTTGAGCGAATTGAAAACCAATTCTCTGAAACTCCTAAGTGAATAATATTGGGGCTAGGTGCTAGGGCCCCCCGCCCCGAGCTGAAGCCCGAGTTTTGAAATAAATACGGAGGAACTGTGATCGATCTCAAAAAGCTGATTCGCGAAATCCCCGACTACCCCAAGCCGGGCATCCTCTTTTACGACATCACCACATTGCTGAAAGACCCGGTGGGACTCCACTGGGCCGTCGACGTCCTCGCCAATACTTTCCTGGCGCAGAAGATTGATCGGGTCATCGGCATTGAGGCGCGCGGGTTTATCTTCGCGCCCATGGTGGCCTACCGCCTGAACGCGGGATTTGTGCCGGCACGCAAGCCCAATAAGTTGCCTGCCGAGCGCGCCACCATGTCCTACAGCCTCGAATATGGAAAAGACGCGATCGAGGTTCACCGCGACGCCATCAGCCCGGGGCAGGAAGTGCTGATCATCGATGACCTCCTGGCCACCGGGGGAACCGCCGCCGCTACCGCTCGCCTGGTGGAATCATTGGGCGGACGCGTGGCCGGAATCGGCTTCGTGATTGAACTGGAAGAGTTAAAGGGCCGCGATAAACTGAGCCAGTACGCGGTGCACTCGATTTTGAAGTATTGAGGAAGAGCAGTTGATAGTTGATAGTCGATAGTTGAAAGTCAAAAGTCGAAAGTGACCAGCCTGTGCTTTCTCCTATCAACTATCGACTATCAACTATCGACTGTCCTCCAGCGTCTTCAGGATCGCATCAAGAAAAAAGCCTTCCGGCAGAGAGCCTTCGACGTAAGCCCCCTCATTGATGATGGTCTTGGGGACGGCGAAAACGCGAAATCTTTCAGCGAGGTCCGGGAATTCGGTAGCTTCAATGCCCTCGGCGCGGACAAGGTCGCTTTCCATGGCGAACTGGTAAGCCAGGCGCACGGCCGGCGGGCAATGGGGTCAAGTCGGGGTAGTAAACACTTGTAAGTGAAGCGACTGGGTGAGCTGGGCTAGCTTCTCGCGGCTGGCGGGCTGCAATCCCGAATCCCCCTTCGAAACGGCCAGAATCGCGTCGAGCAGGGCTGCGAACTCGTACCCGGCGGGCAGGCCATAAAAGCGAATGCCGTAATCCTTGCCGTTGCGGATGACGGTGGCCGGAACTTTATCCACCGCGTATTCGGCGACCTTCTCTTTGTCGATCAGAAAATTATAGATTTCGAGAGAGAGCTTGTCGGAGATTTGCGTAAGTTCCTCAAGCAACTGCCTGGCTTCGCGGCCGTATTCCAGATTCAACTCCTGAGTGAAATGAACGAGCTTGACGGGGTTGATCATCCCCTCAAGCCTTTCGCGAATCTCCGCCACATCCGAATCACGCAGCAATCCCATGCGTTCTCCTTGACGAAGCACGATCCCGAGTTTTCCACCTCGCCCTTCGGTCCACCCACCGATTGAGATGAACTCGGAGGGGAAAAGTTCCGGGAAAAGGCGTGCCAGTTGCCTTGCGGCCGTCACTCAGGTTGTTGTAATCGTTCCCCAGCGCGTTCATCGTCGTGACTATGGTCACGGTGATGGTCGTGCTGCTCGCCCAAGTTCTTCTAGTGGTGCGATGGCGAAGGTCATGAGTCGTTGTCCAATGTATTTGAGTTGCGCCGTCGTGAAGTTGCGCCCCGAGAGTAGGCCGTTGGCACATTGGTAAGTGGCCTCCTCCAAGTCTTCGTCACTGGCGAGCAATCTGCCAAGCCCGGCAGCCGCGGAGGCCGCCAGTTCGCCCCAGCGGAGCGGGAAGCAATCTTGTAAAGCCTTCGTCCATCCCTCAGGCCATTGGTCGATGGCATCTTCAGCACTCAGAGCGGCGATGGCGAGAACCCGTCCGAGATCCTTGTTCCGTCGCTTTTGGGGGCGACCTAGGTATTCGGTCTCTCTGATGATCGCCTCGGAGAAGTCCCGGTGTTCGAGCAGATTCATGAGGGTCATCATTTCAGGGCGGGCGCAGCGGATACCAAACTGGGTAGACTGGGCGTCATAGGTGGCGACACGGGTGAATGGAAAACTCGGCAGGCCGTAGTGGTTGCCAGAAGATAAAGGCAAACGGGTCCACTCCTGTGTGATCTGATCATCCGACGCCGGCTCGGTGAGGAGTTCGAGGAACCAATCGGTGGAACCTGGTGGATAAAGTCGAACGGCCGGCAGGTTCCTAGTAGGAGTATCTTGGTTTCCTGGCTCTCCGAACTCTCCCTCCGCCCGGGGCTGCCAACCGCTGGCGAGGAGTTTCTCCGTCACCTTGCATCCGGATCTCACGGCAGTAACGTAGGGTGAGAGAACGCAGTCAATGTCTTTGGTACGAACCCCGAAGGTCTCGTCTTGGTGGAACAACCAATAGGCAGCAGCGAGGCTGCCTATGATGATGACGCAGGGATGGATTTCGGGCGGGATCGCCGAAGCTACTTGCGCAAGCACCTTCCGTGGGGAGACTTCCTGGGGTCCGAGGTTCATGGCGTGCGTAACCGTCGGGATTCGAGCACCCGGAGAAAATCCGCCGCCTGAGATTCCAACCGTGCTTCATGCAGATCAAGCAAGCATTCAACCGGGTCTGCCCAATACAGCGCTCCCGCTCCAGGCTCGAAGAACGTTTTCTTTCGCCGCACGGCGTGAACAACCACCCCAGCCGGCTCGCGAGGGTTCTCCACTTTCTTCAGCGCCGGATCAAGTTTTTCGATGAAACTGAGATCCATATTCCCGCCTGGACAATGTATTGAGAGATCCAGCCGTGGCGTGCCGACGAGGTCGAGGTTCGGGTAATAGTGCTTTGCCCCAATAACACCCCCAACAGCCAAGTTAGCGATGTTCAGCTTTTCGAGGCGGCTGATGTGGGATTCGGGTGACCGCAGTTGTCCAGAACGGTCAACGAAACGAACGGTCGAACGAACTTGATCCGAGACGGCCAACAATCTTCGCCACTCATCCTTGGGGAAGTATCGAAGTTCGACTCGCCGATCAGAGTGGCGCAGCAGGTAGGGGTCGAGTCGGCGGAGGGCGTCGCGGACGGTCGGGTAGCTGCAACCGGCGGTTTTCATGAGCCAGTCACTGGTCATTGGCCCCTGGTTAAGCAACCATTGATGCAGCAGGATTTGAAAAATGGCGTAGTAGGAGTTTCGCGGCTTGCCTTGGTGGGATTCTTCAAGTATCAGTTGATCCAGCCAAGCGCGAAAGTCCGCTCCCAGGTCCGCAGGGAGCCCGATGTATTGTTTGTCTCTCGCGACGGCCACCGTGAGGCGGTTCATAAGCTCCGGGTGGAGCACCTTATCGTCGAGTCGCCGCTCCTGCTGCAACCCTTCCTCCGTAATACGCGAATCCACCAAAACCAGCACTCCGCGGGTCCCGGGATTGCTGGTCAGCCAGTAGGCCAGCCCAAGAAGGCTGGCCCGAACGTCCCTAAAGCCATGGGTTTGGTACTTAACTTCGACCACAACGTCTCGCCATTGGCCGTCTGGCTCATAGCCGATTCCAACCTTCCGATGTTTGGGTAGGTCGACTGTCATGGCGAGATTAAGTTACAACTTTCAAGTGAAAGTTGCAATTACATATTAAAGTAGTAACTCTCCATAAGCAGGCCCCATACTGGACCCAACAGCGGTCATTCTGAGGCCGTGAAAAGCAAAGTCTGCGGTCCCGGACCGCTCCCGGCAGGCAACCCGCTTTCGGCATGACCACAAGTCAGGTTAAAATGGCAAAAGTCTTGCCTTTTGACTTGTTTTTTTGTCCAAGCGCCGCTCGGCGCTACGAGGCACCCCTATTGTCATTCTGAGGCGAAGCCTCGCTACGTTTCCGCTTCCGCATCAAATCCGAACTTCTTCATCTTATAGCGCAGCGCGTCGCGGGAAATATCCAGCAGTTTGGCGGCGTGGGTCTGATTGCCGGCGGTTTGTTTGAGCGCCAAGCCCACCAGTTCGCGCTCCACTTCCTCGAGCGAGGTGCCCTGCTTGGGCAGTTCCAGCAGGGGGATCATTCTTCCCGAAGGAAGCGGCCGCCATGAGGCGGCGGTGCTGCTGACCATCACGGGAGTACCCGTGGACTCCCCTTCCGGCACGCTCACGGGCAGGGTGGCATCGTACCCCTGCGCCTGCCCCGTCAACTGGATGGGCAAGTAGGTGGGACGAATGTAATCCGACTCCTCCAGGATCATGGCGCGCTCCACGGCGTTCTTCAATTCCCGCACATTTCCTGGCCAGTCGTATTGGAGCAGCAGCTCGCGGGTCTCCTGTGTAATGCCTTTCACCATTTTCCGGAAACGGAAATTGTAGCGTTCAATGAAGAATTCGACGAGGGGCAGGATATCCTCCTTGCGATGCCGCAAGGGGGGAATAAAGATGGGGATGATACTGAGCCGGTAGAACAAGTCCTGGCGGAAGGTCCCCTCCCGCACGCCTTGCTCCAGATCACGATTGGAGGCGGCGATGACGCGGATATCCACCCCGATATCTTTCACGCCACCGATGCGGCGGATGGTCTGCTCTTCCAGGGCGCGCAGGAGCTTGGCCTGAAGATACGTGGACATCTCGCCGATTTCGTCCAGGAAGAGCGTGCCGCCGTCGGCAACTTCGAACAGCCCCTTCTTCTGCGCCTTGGCGTCGGTAAAGGCGCCGCGCTCGTGCCCGAAAAGCTCGGCTTCCATCAAGGTTTCGGGAATGGCCGAGCAGTTGATGGCGACAAAGGGCTTATCGGCGCGGACGCTGTCGTAGTGGATGGCCTTGGCGACCAAGTCCTTTCCTGTGCCGCTTTCGCCCTGGATGAGCACGGTGGAGGTTTCGCTGATCGCCACCTTGCGGGTGAAGTTCATCAACTCGATCATACGGGGAGATTTCCCCACCACTTCGTGGTAGCCGGAGCGCTTGCGCACCTCGTCGCGCAGACTGTCGCGTTCCGACCGCAAGCGCGAGCGGTCGATGGCGTTGGCCAGGGTGATTTGCAGCTCATCGAAATCGAGGGGCTTCTTGATGAAGTCGAGCGCGCCCAGCTTGATGGCGGTCTTGATGTCATCCAACTGCGGGTCGCCCGTAATCATGATGACCGGAATGGAAAGGTTGTTCTGCTTGATTTCGCGCAGGACTTCGATGCCGCTCAAATCCGGCAGCCGCACGTCGAGCAGGATGAGGTCGGGCGTCTCGGCGCGAATCTGCGCCAGCCCGCCGGTGCCGCTTTCGGCCTCGATGGCGGTGTAACCCCACTCGTCCAACTGCCGGCGCACCGACCAGCGGATCAGTTTTTCATCGTCGACGATCAGAACTTTTTCATTGGGCATAGACAATCCTCGGGGCTGGGGGCTGGGGGCTGGGGAAATGATGAATTCTGAATTATGAATTATGAAACACCGCGTACCTCGGCCCTCATCGACACCGGCCAAGTGGTCGAGCATTCATAATTCACCATTCATAATTCATAATTGATTCAGCCCCTAGCCTCCAGCCCCTAGCACTTGCGCTTCCTCGACGGCCTCGCGCATCGGGAGGCGAATAATAAAGCGGCTCCCCTTATTGACTTCGCTCTCTGCCGTGAGCGTCCCGCCGTGCTGGCTGATAATGCGCCGGCAAAGTGAAAGCCCCAATCCCGTACCGCCCCGCTTGGTGGTGTAGAAAGGCCGGAAGATCTTCTCGAGCTGCTCGCGCGAAATTCCCCCACCCGTATCACTGACAGAGATTTCAATGTAATTGGGCCGATTGGGCGCGCCGGAGCCACCCAGGACTCGGGCCTGGATCGTTATCTTACCCTCTTGGTCAAGCGCCTGGATACCATTGAGTACCAAATTCAGCAACACTTGGTGCAGTTGCTCGGGATCCATGCGGAAGCGCGGGAGGGGGGAAGGGATTTGGATGGAGAACTCCACGTTCTTGCTGCCGATCTGCTGGCGAGCGAGCTGCAAGGTGTGGGCCACGGTGTCCTTCAAATCCGCCATGCCGAATTGCGGGGCCTTGGGGCGCGCGTAAGTCAGCAGATCGTTCAACACTTTCTCAATGCGCCGCACCTCCTGCCGGAGGTCATCCAGGATTTCGCGGTCGGGGTGATCCTTGGGGAAATCCTTGCTGATAATCTCGATCGCGCCGGCGATGCCCGCCAGAGGGTTGCGGATTTCATGCGCCACGCCGGCCGCCAGCTCCCCCATGGTCGCCAAGTGTTCCGCTTGCACCATTTCGGTATCGTGGACGCGCTGGCAGTGATCGCAGAACTCGCGCCAGTTCTCGGTGAGCGAGCGAATTTCTTTTTCCAGCGCCACCGTGCTGTTGGGAGGTGGTGTGATCTGAACCAAAGAGGGATACGTGGGGGCAATCTTGCTGATGACTCCGCGTAAGTCGCTCAGAATTGCCCAAGACTGGCGCTCCTGGTAAATGAGCATCCCCGTGGCGGCAGAGAGCGCGGCCAGCAGCGCCACGGCCAGACCTAGTGTGAGGGTCAGGCCATGCCGATAGCCTTCCAGGCCCACCAGCACCATCATTCCCGCCAGCGAGGTTACAAGTAAAGCTAAGTTCTGGCGGAAGGTGGGCGGAAACCGCAAAAGACGTTTTAGCCGTGCCCGATCCAATGTTATGATATTTCCCTTTCAGTGGCACTCAGTGTTTAATTTTACCACAGGGCTAATAAGGTGACCAGAAAGCCCGAAACATTCTTCGAGGAGATGAAGCGGTACGTCGGCTTCAGCGAGGAGGACGCGCGCTTGCTGCAAGCTGTCGGCAAGCGTGTGGACCCCTACCTGGCGGGCATGTCGGAGCGCTTTTACAACCAGATCACCCAGCATCCGGAAGCGGGCAAGGTCTTCACCGGGGGCCAGGAACAGATTGACCGCTTGAAGCGTACGCTGCAAGTCTATGCAAAGCGCTTGTTCCGCGGCCCCTTCGATGAGGATTACGCCGCGGAGCGTTACAAGATCGGCGTACGCCACGTGTTGATCGGCCTGCCCCAGCGCTACATGATCAGCGCGATGGGTGTGGTGCGCACGCACCTTCAGGAAAGCTTGGGTGGCGTCCTCCTCTCCGAGCCCGCCCAACTGGAAATCACGCGGCTCGCCCTGGACAAAATTCTGAACATCGACCTGAACATGATGTGCGAGTCCTATTTCCAGGAGAGTATTCGCCACTTGCGCGAATTGAACCGGAGATTGGAACGCGCCAACCTCGAATTGGCGGAACTGAGCCACGTCAAGACGGAGTTCCTGGCCACCACGTCGCACGAGTTGCGCACTCCGCTCAATTCCATTCTGGGGTTCACGCGCCTGATTCTCGATGGCCTGTGCGACAGCCGCGATGAGGAACGGGAACTGCTTCGCGACGTCTATTCCAGCGCCGAACACCTGCTTTCCATCGTCAACGACCTGCTGGACGTGGCCAAGATCGAAGCGGGCAAACTACGCTTGGCTCCGGACATCGTCGACCTGACGGCCGTGATCGAGGAAGCCAAAGCCGTGGTGAGTGTCCAGGCGGCGGCCAAACACCTGACGCTGATCGATGAGACGGAAGCGTCGCCGCTGCCCCCCGTGATGGCGGACCATGCGCGCGCCAAACAAGTTCTGATCAATCTACTGAGTAATTCGGTGAAGTTTACCGACAAGGGATGGATCACGCTGCGCGGGCGGTCTTTCCCCCAACGCGGTTTTGTGGAGTTGGAAGTCCAGGATACGGGCATTGGCATTGCTCCCTCCAGGCAGCAGCACTTGTTCGAAAAGTTCCAACAGTTGGACAGCTCCTTCACTCGCCAGCAGGGCGGTAGCGGCCTGGGACTGGCGATCTGCCGCAGTCTGGTGGAAATGATGGGGGGACGCATTAAGGTTGGGAGCGCAGGCGTGGGTTGCGGAACCACGGTGACGTTTTCGCTTCCGGTGCGGCGGGAAAAGGAAGACGCCGTGCACGTGAAGGGCAAGGACGCTCTGGTGGCGGCGGGGGACGAGAGTGGCGTGAGAGTTCTCGCGGTCGATAACGATCCGGAATTCCGCCACTACTTCAAGACGCTGCTGACCAAGCACGGCTATTATGTTCTGACGGCGGCTACCGCGGATGACGGGCTCGATGCCGCGCGCCGCTTTCGCCCGCAGGTCGTCATTGTGGATTTGGCCCTGCCGCAGCGGCCGGGGGCGGAACTGGGAGACGGCGCGGATTTAGTCGCCCAGCTCCAAACGGGCGCGTTGATTCGCGAGATCTATTGCTTTATGGTCACCGGCTACGAGCCCGCAGAAGTTCATGAGCGGCTCGCGCTTCTCCAGATCACGCCGGAAATCTGGCAGAAACCTTTGGAGGGTGAGAAATTCCTGGCGCGCCTGGAAGAAATTCTGCGCGGGTCAAAGCCGGCGGCTGGGAATGACAGTGGGCAGCGAGCGCGGCAAACTTAAATCTTGGATTTTGAATTGGCACGGTGCTTGTCCGTCTTAAATCTCGGATTTTGAATTGGCACCGCACCCTGCCATCTTGAATCTTGAATTTTGAATTGCCACGGCGCCCGGGACACCAGAAAACCTGACACCTGACACCTTGTATATGCTTCGCATTCTCGTGGTGGAAGATAATCCTTTGGTCGCCAAGTTCTATCGCTTGGCCTTGGAGCGCGCCGGCGGTTTCCAAGTCACCTGCAATGAAGACGTGGAGACCATCCTGGCGCAGGTCGCAGACTCCGCTTTCGACGCGCTGGTCCTGGATGTATCCCTGCGCAACTGCCGCCATCGGGGGCGTCCGGTCGACGGCCTGGAACTCGCGCAACTGATTCGCCAAGTCCCCGAGGGCAAATCGCTCCCTATTCTCCTCGCCACCGCGCACGCCATGGAAGGCGACCGCCAACGCCTGCTTGCCGCCTCCGGCGCCAATGCCTATTTGGAAAAGCCCATTTACGATCCCAACATCCTCGTCACCAAGATCCAACAGATCGTGGGTCGTTAGCCATACCTTCTCGCGAGCCCCCGTCGCACCAGTCCAACCCGGATTTTCTGACCAATTTGGGGAAAGGCAGCGGTTCATCGGGCCATCGGGTGATTTGCGATTTGTGATTTGCGATTTTCGAACTCAGCAACTTGATTCATCTTCTCAACCGACACTGTCGATAACCGATTTGGAGAAGTGTGTCACGCAGGGGTTTGGCCGTCGGCGCTGCCGCTTCGCTGTCATCCTGAGTGAGGATGGGCCTGCCGGCCCACCCATATAGATGAAAATCGGCTCGAGTGGGCGTACAGTAGCGGCGGCGTGGAACGGTGAAGGCCGGCGGGGCTCTGGAGTTGTCGAAG
>Ga0181527_1001272_pt1 | contig 26371 bp, 19 predicted proteins | sample PEATcosm2014_Bin_30_FD_119762 | JGI IMG/M metagenome (GOLD analysis project Ga0181527, IMG submission 119762) | Peatland microbial communities from MTU Mesocosm Facility, Houghton, MI, USA - PEATcosm2014_Bin06_60_metaG | ecosystem: Environmental > Terrestrial > Soil > Wetlands > Peat | place...
GGCGGGGGCTGGAAACGGATTCACGGTTTGGCTACTGAGGCACTCCCAGAGGAAACGGGGAGCAACGGCTAGGCTAGACCTTCGGAACACCGCGCCAGTCCTCGACCCGACCGGAACTTGAGGCCAACGGGAGTGAAGGGGAGTTGCTTGAATCAAAAAGTGCAAAACCGCCGGAGATTTCCCTGGCAAGACAGGCAAGTCGCCTGCAATCCATGAATCATGTCCGTCTCATGCGACTGGTACCACGACCACGTGAATTTGTACTTCCCAGGTCTCTCCGCCGCGGTCTGCCACGGCGGAAGACCTGGGGCACCCATTCTGTTCTGATCGACATTTCCAAATCATGCAGTCACGGTACTAATACCGATATGTTGGCATAGAGGCGCTGATCCGAACTGCTAAAGTACGAAATCCGCGCCTGGTACCCGGTGGGCTAAATGTCCAGGTTCTTCACGTCCAGCGCATTGTCCTCGATGAACTTTCGTCGCGCTTCGACGTCTTCGCCCATCAGCGTGGTGAAGATGGCCTCGGTCTCGGCAATGTCTTCGAGCTTCACCTGGAGGAGCGTGCGCCGGTCGGGGTCCATGGTGGTTTCCCACAACTGCGAGGAGGTCATCTCGCCGAGGCCCTTGTAGCGCTGCACCGAGTAGTCCTTCTTGCCCTGCTCGACGATGTAGGCGAACAGCTCGCGAGCGGTCTCCTTCTCGACCGGCTCGCGCAGGATGCGGACTGCGCGGCGGGCTTGTTTGGCTTCCGCCTGCGCTTCAGTTCCTTCGCCTTCGGCTGCCTCCGCATCCTCCGGGCTTGCTTCCACAACGGCTGCCCTGGCGGCGTACTCGATGAGGAATGGGGGCTCGAGGAACTCCTTGATGAGCGTGTACTTGGCCATCATCTGGCGGAACTCGGGGCTGGAGGCGAGGGTCCAGTCGATGGAGCGCGTGGCGCCCTGCGCGTCTGTGAAGGAAATGGACCAGGTGTGGTGCTCCTCGTCCTCCACCGGATCGTGGACCTTGAACAGGAACTCATCGGCCAGCTCGCTCAACTGCTCATGCAGCAAGGCCAGCTTGGGGGGGACGTCGCTTTCGGCCTGCGATGCGAAATCGGCGCGGTGCACCAGTTCGGCGCGGGCCAGCAGCTCCGTCAACTTTTCATTGCGGATGCGCTTGTCCACTTTTTCCACGAACCCCAGGTACTCGTTGAGCGTACCCATGAAGCGGGTCAGGCCGGCGCCCTCAATGCGGCTGGCGAACTCGCCGTGGCGGACGATCATTCCCTCCGACGCGCGGTTCACCATCACCCGTACAAACTCGCGGTCGTCCTTGATGTACTGCTCGAAGCGGCCCTTCTTGATCTTGTAAAGGGGGGGCTGGGCGATGTAGATGTTGTCGCGCTTGATCAGCTCCGTCATATGGCGGAAGAAGAAGGTGAGCAGCAGGGTGCGGATGTGGGAGCCGTCGACGTCGGCGTCGGTCATTAGAATTATTTTGCCGTAGCGGATCTTGGTGGCGTCGAAGTCGTCCTTGCCGATGCCGCAGCCGAGGGCGGTGATCATGGCGCGGATCTCCTCGTGGCCCAGCATCTTGTCGTAGCGCGCCTTTTCGACGTTGAGTATCTTGCCCTTGAGGGGCAGGATGGCCTGGAAGCGGCGGTCGCGGCCCTGCTTGGCGGTGCCGCCGGCGCTCTCGCCCTCGACGAGATAGAGCTCGCAGCGGTCGGGGTTGCGCTCGCTGCAGTCGGCCAGCTTGCCGGGCAGGCCGCCGCCGTCGAGAGCGCCCTTGCGGCGGGTCAGGTCGCGGGCCTTGCGGGCGGCCTCGCGGGCGCGGGCGGCCTCGATGGCCTTGTTGATGATGCGCTTGGCGATGGGCGGATTCTGCTCCAGAAACATGCCCAGCCGCTCATTGACGAAGGCCTGCACCGTGCCGGCGATATCGGAGTTGAGCTTGCCCTTGGTCTGGCCCTCGAACTGCGGCTGCGACAGCTTGACGCTGACCACGGCCACCAGGCCCTCGCGCACGTCGTCGCCGCTCAGGTTTTCTTTCAGGTCCTTGAAGAGGCCCAGCTGCTGGCCGATGGCGTTGATGGTGCGGGTCAGCGAGGTGCGGAAGCCGGAAAGATGCGAGCCGCCGTCCACCGTGTTGATGTTGTTGGCAAAGCTGAACACGGTCTCCGAGTAGCTGTCGTTGTACTGCAGGGCGATGTCGATCTCGACCCCGTCGCGCAAGGCCTCCATGACGATGGGCTTCTCGTGCAGCACCTGCTTGCCGCGATTCAGATGCTTGACGAACTCGGCAATGCCGCCGGCGTACTTGAACTCGGCGCGGCGGGCTTCGCCGGTCTTGGCATCCGCGGTGCGCTCATCGGTCAAAGTGATCTCGAGGCCCTTGTTCAGGAAGGCCATCTCGCGGAGACGCTGCGCCAACGTGTCGTAATTGAACTCGGTGGCGGTAAGAATGCTCTTGTCGGGCAGAAAGTGTACCTTGGTCCCGCGCCTCTTGCTGGTTCCCGCCTGGCGCAGCTCGCTGGTGGGAGCCCCGCAACTGAAGTCCATCTCCCAGGTGTGCCCGTCGCGCCAGATCTCCACGTTGAACTCCTGGCTCAGCGCGTTCACGCAGCTCACGCCCACGCCGTGCAGGCCGCCGGAAACCTTGTACGTCGAGGCGTCGAACTTGCCGCCGGCATGGAGCTTGGTGAGCACCACCTGCACGGCCGGCATCATCTGGCCGTTGCCCACGGGCATCAGGTCCACCGGGATGCCGCGCCCGTCATCGACCACCGTGATGGAGTTGTCCACGTGGATGATTACGTCGATTTTCCTGCAATAGCCGGCCAGGGCCTCGTCCACGGAGTTGTCCACTACCTCGTAGACCAGATGGTGCAGTCCCATCTCGCCGGTTGAGCCGATGTACATGGCGGGGCGAAGGCGCACCGCCTCCAGACCTTCCAAAATCCGAATGTTTTCGCCGGTATAGCTGCCGTTGCCGCCGTTATCGCCGGGGGGGATGCCGCCAGGTAGTTCAGTCGCCATAGGATTCCGTTCGCAGGGCTTTCGCTTTTAGCTCCACACGGGGCGCGGCTCCCGGATTGCCGTTCCGGGCTGAATTTCTGAGACTAAGCGCTTGAAACATGGGGGCCTTACGCGAATTTGCCTGACTCCATTTTAGCATGTTGAGAGGGCGGACAAGAGCATCGTGCGAGACGATGATATCGGGTACCATAGTTAGATTACCAAGGTGGGAAGTGACGTTAGTAACCTACATCGTTACTAGTTATGTATACGCATGAAAAAACTGGACTTAGAGGGGTTCTTATACTACACTGCAAACGTGTGAGGAGACGCGTCTCCTGCCAACTCTAAGCCGTGAGGGGTTACCAACTATGAAACTCGCCATCCGCATCTTCGCTCTCTCTGTTGTTTTCGCCGGTGTCGCAGCCGCTTCCGTCTCGTCCTCCACCAGGCCCGCCATCCCCAGCCACCAGTCCGCCACCGCCAGCGTGCCAATTCCGGTCTGCGGCCCTGGAATACCCACATGTCCCGGCGTCACTGCCAGCCGCTGACCCGAAAGTGAAGGTAATGGCACAAAAGTGCCATAAGATAAGGCGATTTCGGTTGCGTAGGACCGCCTTCGGCGCTATGCTGAGGATGTTCTCAGGATAGCGGGCGATCCTTTATGTCTTCTCAGTTGGCAATGACGGCCATGACCGGGGCGGAGTTCCTGCTGTTCGCCACGCTTGGGTTCCTGTTCTGGAAGAAGGGGCTGCATCGGCGGTTTCCGGCGATGGGTGCCTACCTGGCGTTGCGCGTAGTTGCGACTCCGGTGTTTTCGCTTCTGTTTTTGGGGCAAGTGGGGCAATTGTCCGCCTCCAGGGAAATCCAGGATGGCTGCAGATTCGCTTACTTCCTGGTCTACTGGGCCGTTTACATGGCCAGCGCCGTGTTGCTGTTCTTCATCTGCATGGAGGTCTTCCGTTCCGCGCTTTCAGCGCTGCCGGGACTGATGAAGTTTGGTATCGTGATGTTCCGCTGGACCGCCCTTGCCTCCCTGATCGTAAGCTTTTCCACAATGTCTTTTGCGCATAAGGGCTTGATTCCCATCCCGGACATTGCGTATGGGCTAATGCGCTCCGTGAGCATCCTTGAGTTGTGCCTGCTGGCTTTCCTTTGCCTGAGCATGAACGCATTGCGCCTTCCCGTGCGCGACCTGGCCTTCGGGATCGCCCTGGGCTTTGGCCTTATGTCAGCCAATGACTTCGTTGCTTCGTCCCTCATATCCCACAATGCTTCGCTTACGGCCCCGTTGCAATTCGTCTATGAGGCGGTGATCCTGTTCGCGCTGGGCACATGGGTAGCCTATTGCGCCCTGCCTGAGCCGGCGCGCAAGGCCGTGGTGATGCCGGTGAACTCCACCATCTATCGCTGGAACGAAATCGCCTCGGCACTGGGCCACACCGGAACCCAGGTTGCCGTGCAGCAACCTGCCAACAGTTTCTTCCTGACCGATGTGGAGAATGTAGTGGAGCGGGTACTCAACAAGAACCTGAAAAGGCGCGAATTGGAATCGTAAAGAGAGGGAACAGGGAACAGGGATTAGCAGAAAGGCCACGGCAGCGCCGTGGCCTTTTCCGTCGATTCTGAGGCTTCTTACTCGGCTGCAACCGGTTCGATGGAGGCAAACCGTCCGCGGCTGCCGCGATCTTGAAACTTCACCCGCCCTGTCACCTTGGCAAAGAGCGTGTCGTCGGAGCCCCTGCCCACGTTGACGCCCGGCTTGATGCGGGTGCCGCGCTGGCGCATGATGATCGATCCGCCCGTAATCAATTCGCCGGCAAAGGCCTTTACGCCTAGCCGCTGTGCATTCGAGTCGCGTCCGTTTGTGGAACTGCCTCCACCCTTCTTATGTGCCATTGCCCTATCTCCCTTTTCCAGCTTTCAGCTATCAGCTTTCAGCCTTCAGTTCTGCCCGTCTGGGCCAATGCTGTTCGTTCCCGCGATTCCTAAGCTGAAAGCTGAAGGCTTCGTCCTAGTTGGCGGCGGTGTAGGTCACGCCGTCGGCCTCGATGGCCTTGATGCGCACCTCGGTAAAGTTCTGCCGGTGCCCCTGCAGCTTTTTGTACTGCTTCTTCCGCTTCAGGTGGAAGACCAGGATCTTGTCGCCGCGGCCTTCGCCCAGCACTTCGGCGGTCACCTTGGCGGTGGCCGGCTTGGCCATGGTTCCGGGCTCGCCTGAAACCGCCAGAACGTCGCTGAACTCGACCGTCTTGTCCTCGGAGACCACACTCTCAATCTTCACCACGTCGCCCGGAGCGACCCGGTACTGCTTGCCACCGGTACGAATGACTGCGTACATAAACCCTCCAGCGCGGCTCCCGCCGCAGCGGGTGCGCTCATGCCTCCAAATCAGCTCGGGCGGAAACTTCCGCTCCGTGGCAGCGGTACGCTCAAGCCCCAAAAACTTCGGGCGAACGTCTCATCTTCACGGCGACAGGCAGGAATCGCCAAACTAGTGTAGTGTACCGGGTTTGCGGGGTAAAGGTCAATCTCCAGCCAGCGTCACCGGCGGGCCAGCGGCGCTGCCCTCCCATCTGCTCTTCAAGCGAGCCCTGCAAGGAAGCGCCGAATCCCCGGCTCTACGCCAGCTCCGCCTTGATCTCTTCAATCTGCTTCACGTGCCGCAGAACATGCACGCACATGCTCAGCAACATTTCGTGGCAGTTCGCCGCTTTGAGTATCGGATGCCACGTCATCTTGGAGCGAAGATCTTCCCGGTTGCCGCGGACGAACTCCATGGTGCGCTCCCGGCTTTCCAGAAAATGCTCAACCGCGGCCGCCAGCGTGGGAAAAGCTGCGGTTGGATGTCCTTCCGGCGGCGATTCGATGCGGCGGCTTCGATCCGTTCCCCGCGCCAGCATGCGCGCTTCGCGCTGCAAATCAATCAGTGGCGTCTCCGAGGGAGCCGCCTTGCCGATCTGCGCGAAAAGGTAGTCCTCTGAAACGGCCACGTGCTCGACGCATCCCAGGATCGACCACCTGCCGGTGCCGGGAATGCGGCTGGCCATCTCCCCGCTCACGCCCTCCACGGCTACGGGCAACGCCTTCCGCCCTTGTTCCAGCAATGCCAGAATCTCCTGCCTTTCATTCGCATCCATACGCGATTTCCCTTATTTCCGGCTTTTCGCCCACCTTTGCCAGACGTGCCTTAAAGGCTGCGGAAAGACTTCCATTTGCGAGCGATTTCCCTGTTCTTAAAAGAGCGTGGCTTTAGACGGGCCGCCGACCCCACGAATTTCCCGAGCTTTAGAGGCTGCGGGAAAACTCGGGACTTCGTGCGAAATCGGTGAAAAGCGTCCCTCCGGGGCTAAAGCCCGCGTTGATCCTGTTGGCTTTATGCGGGGGTTGAAACCCCCGCCTCCCTCCGGATCGAGTTTTCCGCAGCCTGTTTAGCCCCCGAGGGAATCTCCCCTCTGGCATTCCCCGCTACACTGGAATTCTATGACCGGGAATCTCTTTGACCACTCCGACCCCTCCGCCGCCAGCGAGTGGTTCACCGCCCACTGCGACGGCGGCTCCCGCGGCAACCCCGGCCCCTCCGGCTTCGGCGCCGTCATTGAAGACCCCCACGGCCGCATCGTGGCCCGCCTCAGCGACTTCCTGGGCGTCCAGACCAACAATTACGCCGAGTACTCCGGTCTCCTGGCCGTCCTCGCCTGGGCCCTCGAGCACAACGCCAAGCGCCTCCGCGTCGTCTCCGACTCCGAACTGATGGTCAAGCAGATGAAGGGCCAGTACAAGGTGAAAAGCCCCGGTTTGGTTCCCCTATGGGAAGATGCCAAACGCCGCGCCGCCCGCCTCGACCGCTTCGAGATGCGCCACACCCTCCGCGGCGGCAACCGGGAAGCCGACCGCCTGGCCAATGAGGCCATGGATCGCGGGATGGGGAGGGCGGTTAGCGGTGCTAGCGCGGTTAGCGGAGTTAGCGGGGTTAGCGCATCTGTAGGTCAGCCGGTCAGCCGGCCTGCGGCGAATCGACCTGCGCCTCAGCCGCCCGCCAAACCCGCGCTCCAGATTCTCGAAGGCTACGTGAAAGACGGCGTAGTCCACCTTCTCGAAGGCGAACTGCCGGACGGCGTCTTCGTAAAAGTCGTCCGCGAATAGCACTGCACAGCGCCGCTAACTCCGCTAACTCCGCTAACCCGTTGCTCTTACGCCTTCCTCCCCAGATCGTTCCTCCACGCCCGCCCGTCCCGCTCCAGCAACCGGTCCGAGCACTCCGGCCCCCACTTCCCGGCAAAATAATTCGGAAACACTTCCGGCCTCTTCGCCGTCCACGCCTCAAGAATCGGCGTATACAGCGCCCAGGTCGTCTCCACCCCGTCGCGGTGCGAGAACAGCGTCTGGTCGCCCAGCATCGCGTCCAGCAGCAGCCGCTCATAGCCGTTGGCGCTCGACTTGCCAAACGCCGCCGCATAGTCGAAGTCCATATTCACCGGGCACACGTCCATATTCGGCGACGTAGGCACCTTTGCCCCGAAGCGCAGCGCAATCCCCTCGTCCGGCTGGATGCGAATCGTCAGCAGGTTGGGCTGAATCTCCTGGCAAGGTGAGCTGGCGGCCATGCGGTTGAAGATCAGCAGCGGGGGCTGCTTGAACTGGATGCTGATCTCCGTGGCCTGCTTCTTCAGCCGCTTGCCCGCGCGCAGATAAATCGGAACCCCCGCCCAGCGCCAGTTCTCGATCTCCAGCCGCAGCGCCGCATAAGTCTCCGTCCCCGACTCCGGATTCACACGCTCCTCATCCCGGTAACCCACCACGCGCTGCCCGTCCACCACCCCCGGCCCATACTGCCCACGCACCGCATTCAAAATCGGAATGGGCGGAATCGCCCGCCACACCTTCACTTTTTCCCGCCGCACGCTCTCCGCCTCAAAGCTCGATGGCGGCTCCATGGTCACAAAACTCAGCAGCTCCATCATGTGATTCTGCACCACGTCCCTGAGCGCCCCGGCCTTCTCGTAGAACGGCCCGCGCCCCTCAATACCCAGCGTCTCGGCCGCCGTAATCTGCATATGATCGATGTAATTCCGGTTCCAGATCGGCTCAAAGATTCCATTCGCAAAACGGAACACCAAAATGTTTTGCACCGTCTCCTTGCCCAGGTAGTGGTCGATGCGGAAAACCTGGCTCTCCTGGAACACCGCGTTCACCTGCCGGTTCAGCTCCCGCGCCGACTCCAGGTCGTGGCCGAAGGGCTTCTCAATCACCACCGCCGTCTGCCCCTGCTCCGCCTGCGCCATGCCCTGCGCGCCCAGGTTCTCGATAATCCCGGCAAAAAACTCCGGCGCCGTGGCCAGATAGAACAACCGGTGGCCGGCGATGCCCCTCTCCTTGTCGATGCGCTCCAGCTCCGCCTTCAGCCCCGCATAATCGCTCGGATCTTCGAACTTGAGCGCAAAGTAACTGATTCGCCCCACGAAGTCATCCAGTTTCGGGTCGCTCGCCTCCACGCCCCCAAATGCGACGATCCCCGCGCGCATATCCGCCGCAAACTCGCCCCCCAGCGGCCGCCGCGCCACGCCCACAATGGCAAAGTTCCCGGGCAGCAGGCCCGCCTGCTCCAGGTGGAACAGCGCCGGCATCAGCTTTCGCTTGGTCAGGTCGCCGGAGGCTCCGAAAATCACCAGTATCCCCGCCTCGGGAATCCTCTCGTGGCCCAGGGGAACCCTGGAAAGATCCTCCGGCCGCACGCTCATCTGTATAGTGGCCATTTCGCCTCGCCTCCTGCGCCCTTCAAGCGCCACCATTACGCGCTAACTCGCTGACTTGCTAACTCGCCCGCCGCGGCGCCCGCACTAACTCCACTAACTCCGCTAACTCACTCTTTCTTCACCGCATGCCCGCCAAATTCATTGCGCATGATGGCCAGCATCCGGTCGGTAAAGTTGTTCTCCTCCCGCGAGCGGATGCGCCGCATCAGCGACTCGGTAATCACCGGCGCGGATACATTCAGGTCGATGGCCTCGATGACCGTCCAGCGCCCCTCGCCGGAGTCCTCGACAAAAGCCTCGAGGCCTTGCAGCGTGGGATTCTTCGCAAGCGCATCGGCCGTCAGGTCCAGCAGCCAGCTCCGCACCACGCTGCCGTAGCGCCAGATCTGGGAGATCTGCGGCAGGTCCAGCCCCAGCTCCTTTTTCGTCTCCATGATCGTAAATCCTTCGGCATACGCCTGCATCATCCCGTACTCGATTCCGTTGTGAATCATCTTCACAAAGTGCCCCGCGCCGCCCGGACCCACGTGTCCCCAGCCCTTGTCGGCCGCCGGAGCCAGCGTCTCGAAGATGGGCCGCAGATACTCGACCGGCTCCTTGTCGCCGCCGATCATCATGCTGTAACCCTCCTTCAGCCCCCAAATCCCTCCCGAGGTCCCTACGTCCACAAACTGAAACCCTTTCGCCGCAACTTCCTTGTGCCGCCGCATCGAATCCTTGTAATTCGAGTTACCGCCGTCGATCAGAATGTCGCCGGGGTTCAACAGCGGCCCCAGCTTGGCGATCGTCTGGTCCACCGGAGCGCCCTGTGGCACCATAATCCAGATAGCCTTCCGGCTTTTCAGGCTCTTGACCAGGTCTTCGAGCGTTGAAACGCCAATGTTCCCTGAGGCCTTCAGCCGCGCCACTGCGTCCGCGTTGAAGTCGAAGCCCACCACCTGGTGCCCGCCCAGCCGCAGCCGCTCCGCCATGTTACCGCCCATCTTACCCAGTCCTATCAATCCCAGTTGCATAATTCCTCCATTTCCAAATCTTACAGAGCGTGATTCATAAATGATTCCGCGGGCATGGTTGACTGTACCTCAGGGGCTAAAGCCCATTGATTTTGCCTGTCTTGCGGCACGACTAAAGTCGTGCCCTGACATAGTTCGGGTTTATGAAACACGCTAGTACCACGACCACTTGAATTTGTACTTCCCAGGTCTCAAAATCGAGACCTGGGGCACCCATTCTGTTCTGATCGACATTTCCAAATGATGCAGTTACGGTGCTAGATAACCCCCAGACTTACTAACTCCCGCCGCAAAGCATCCGCCCCTTCAAACCGCACCGTCTTCATCCCCGCGGCCGCCGCGCCGGCCACATTCTCTTCCCGGTCGTCGATGAACAAGATCCGCTCCGCCGGGCCGCCCAGAATATCCAGCGCCCGCCGGTACATAGCCGGCTCCGGCTTGCGCAGCCCCAGGTAGCACGAGCTCAGCGCAACCTCTAACATCTCGCGCAAACCAAACTTGTCGAACCGGTACTCGTTTGACTCCCGCGCCTCGTTGTTCAGCGCGCCCAGCAGGTACTCGCCCGAGTCCGCCAGTTCCCTGAGGATTCCCAGCGCCCCATTCGGCTGCGGCTTCGACTGGGCAAGCATGAATGCAAAAAACTCGTCGCGGGTAAAGATGCGCGGCTCGTAGAACACGGTCGCGTTCAGGTAAGCTTCCAGCGGAATCGCGTCCCGCTCCCAGGCGTCGTAAAGCGCAACGTGCCTGCTCTCGAAGGCCGCCGGATCGAGATGGAAGTGTTCCGTCGTCGCCGCGCGCTCGCGGTGGTCCCAGCCGTTGGTCAGCAGCACTCCGCCTATATCGAAGAGAATCACGTCGAAGGGGAACATCGGCGCCTTTCAGGATGCGTTCCTGCGATGAATGCCTAGAGTTTCTTGAGTATCTGCCGGCAATCGCGGACCTCCCCGCCAATCGCCCCCCGGGTCAAACCCGCGCCTTCTTATGCCGGGTTCGCCCCGCCGTCTCCACACTGGTACCTGGCCTCGATCGCCAGCACTTTTTTGTAGCGCCGCACAAACCGTTCTTCGCTGGCTATGAACCTGGCCGCAAGGAAGGCATTCACCACCTCGAAAGCCAACGCCGAGCCAATAACCCGCGCCCCCAGCACGATCACGTTCATATCGTCGTGCTCCACGCCCTGGTGCGCCGAATACGTATCGTGGCACATTCCGGCGCGTATCCCCGGAATCTTGTTCGCCGCGATGCAAACCCCCACGCCCGAGCCGCAGATCAGAATCCCGCGCGGCGCATCGCCCCGCTTCAACGCCAAACCCAACTTCTCGGCAAAATCGGGATAGTCGTCCAGCGGATCCACTTCATAAGCGCCCAGGTCGATCACCTCGTGCCCCGCCTGGCCCAAATACGCGCGAACCTCCTCCTTCAGAGGAAATCCCGCATGATCCGATGCGATAACTAATTTCACGGTAGGTTCCTTTCGACTTAGGGAATCTCTGCACAAATTGCTCCAGGTGAATGATATTCCCTCAGGGGCTAAAGCCCAGGCTGATTTTGCGACATTTGCGGCACGACTAAAGTCGTGCCCTGATACAAAACCCTCGAGAAGTGCTGCTTGAAGGAGTTTTCCGCAGCCTCTTAAAACCCAGGCTGATTTTGCGACATTTGCGGCACGACTAAAGTCGTGCCCTGATACAACATGGACTTTCGTAGAGCTTCTTAAGCTAGTCGGCAAGTCAGCGGGTCGGCGGGTCTGCGCGTTAGCACCAGAAACGCCTTTCGCAGCTCGACGTTCATACTTGCCACGCCTGAGTCCGACCCGCGGGCCTGCTGACTTGCCGACTAGCTGACTTGCTATTTCACCAGCTTCTTCGCCCGCGCCGCCACGTTCTCCGCTCCAAATCCAAGCTTCTCAAGCACGACAGGTCCCGGCGCCGACGCTCCAAACCGGTCCACCCCGATCACGTCGCCGTCCAGGCCCACATACTTCCACCAGCCCAGCGTTGCCCCAGCCTCGACCGCCAGTTTCGGCACGTCCTTGGGCAGCACGCTCGCCTTGTACTCCGCGGTCTGCTCCTCGAACAGCTTCCAACTCGGGAAACTCACCACCCGCGCCCGAATCCCATCGCCAGCCAGCAGCTTGGCCGCTTCCAGCACCAGGCTCACCTCCGAGCCGGTGCCGATCAGCAGCACCTGCGGGTTGGATGCATCTTCCAGCACATAGGCACCCTTGCTCACTGCGGCGTACGCATCGTGCGCCGCAGGGTCGATCACGGGCAAATCCTGCCGGGTGAGCGCAAAGAAGCTCGGCTTCTTACGTTCCAAAGCCAGCCTCCACGCCGCCGCCGTCTCATTCGCGTCCGCCGGACGAAAATCCGTCAGTCCCGGAACCGCGCGCAGCGCCATCAGGTGTTCGACAGGCTGGTGCGTCGGCCCGTCCTCGCCCAGCGCGACCGAATCGTGCGTAAAGACAAACAGCGAGTGCGTCTGCATCAGCGCCGCCAGCCGGATCGCCGGCTTCGCATAGTCCGTAAACACAAAGAACGTCGACCCGAACGGAATCAGCCCCCCGTGCGCCGCAATCCCGTTCACGGCCGCGCACATCCCAAACTCGCGCACTCCGAAGAATATGTTACGGGCGGTCGCGTCCACGTGAAAGCTCTCCCCCGGCTTGAAGATCGTTCTGGTCGATGAAGTCAGGTCCGCCGCCCCGCCAAACAGCTCCGGCACAACATCGGCAATCGCATTCATCACCGCTCCGCCGGCGTTGCGCGTAGCCTGCGCCTTGCCCGGCGCAAAGCTCGGTATCGCCTTCTCCCACCCGGCCTTGAGCTCGCCCTTCTGCGTCCGCTCAAACTCCGCCGCCAATTCCGGATTGGCCTCCGCATACCCCTTAAAGAGTGCCTTCCAATCGGCTTCCAGCCCCGCTCCACGGTCCACGGCCCGGCGCCAATTCGCCAGCGCATCCTCAGGAATGTAGAAGCTCTGGTCCTCGGGGAAGCCGAAGAACTTCTTGGTCGCGGCCACGGCTTCCGCACCCATCGCCTCGCCATGCACCTTGTTTGTACCCGCCTTTGGGCTCCCGTAGCCGATCACCGTTCGCACCGCGATGATCGACGGCCTGCCGGTCTCCGCCCTGGCCGCTTCGATGGCCGTTTCGATCGCCGCCAGGTCGTTCCCATCCGTCACCCGCTGCACGTGCCAGTGGTAGGCCTCAAACCGCTCCAGCGCGTCCTCCGTATAACTCAGCTCCGTCGGCCCATCCAGCGAAATCAGATTGTCGTCGTAGATGAACGTCAGCTTGCCCAGCCCCAGCGTTCCGGCCAGCGACGCAGCCTCGTGGCTCACCCCTTCCATCAGGTCGCCGTCGCCCAGCAGGGCATAGGTGTGGTGATTCACCACCTCGAAGCCCGGCCGGTTGTAGGTCGCCGCCAGGTGCTTCTCGGCAATGGCCATTCCCACCGCCATCGCAATCCCTTGCCCCAGAGGCCCGGTGGTCACTTCCACGCCGTCCGTATCCCCGCGCTCCGGATGCCCAGGAGTCCGCGAGCGCCACTGCCTGAAGTTCTTCAGATCCTCCAGCGTGACGTTGTACCCAGACAGAAACAGCGTCGAATACAGCAGCGCCGACGCGTGGCCGTTCGACAGCACAAACCGGTCCCGGTCCGCCCACTTCGCATTCGCCGGATTGTGCCTCATCAGCTTGTGAAACAGCAGGTAGGCGATGGGCGCGCAGCCCAGCGGAGCGCCCGGATGGCCGCTCCTGGCCTTTTCCACCGCGTCCACGGCGAGCAGCCGCAACGTGTCGATGGACAGTTGGTCGAGTGAAAGATCAGCGAGGCTTGATGTCATAGGTTTGTGCGATGTCCTTTCGTTGCTGTGCCGGTTGCCCAGGTAAATCCCTTTACTTGGCCTCGGCCTCCACGTATGCATGGGTTCCGGACCAGCCGTCCTGCTCCCGCCGGGCAACAAACACATGATAGCCCAGCCTCCGCCTATTTCAGTGCGGTTGCCGCAGTCGAAATGAATCTCCCCCCGGCCCTCCTGCATCCATCCAATCACAAGGCCCCGCTGCCGCGTGTGAAGATTCAGCCTTGCACCCGTTGCTGCGCACCGCGCTCAACCCTCACAGTACAATCGAATTCAAGGAGATTTCCCCTATGGCCTACGAACTCCCACCGCTTCCCTACGACTACGCCGCCCTCGAGCCGTTCATCGACACCGAGACCATGAAGCTCCACCACGGCAAGCACCACCAAGCTTACGTCAACAACCTCAATGCCGCCCTGGCCAACTATCCTGGCCTCGCCGCCAAGTCCGTCGACGATCTGGTTCGCGACCTCGCCGAGGTCCCCGAAGAGATCCGCGCCGCCGTCCGCAACAACGGCGGAGGACACTCCAACCACACCGCCTTCTGGAATCTCATGGGCCCGGTGGGCTCGGACGGCATCGGCGGCGCGCCCTCCGGCGCCATCGCCGACCAGATTTCCGCGGATTTCGGCGACTTCGAAGCCTTCAAGAAGACCTTCAACGAGACCACCGCCAAACAGTTCGGCTCCGGCTGGGGCTGGCTGGTCCTGGTCTCAGGCAAGCTCAAGATCCTCACCACCGCCAACCAGGATTCCCCCCTCACCCACGGCCTCTACCCCATCCTCGGCAACGACGTGTGGGAGCACGCCTACTACCTCAAGTACCAGAACCGCCGTCCCGAATACCTCGCCGCCTGGTGGAACGTCGTCAACTGGCACGAAGTCAACAAACGCCTCGCCGTGGCCAAAAGCTGAAGGACAGTCGCCAACTGTCAGTCGTCAGGGATCAGTAGTCAACCCCAAAGCATCGGTAATCCGCCCTGAGTGAACCGCGCCGGCGACTAAAGCTGGGACACCCCGGTTTGAGATTCGGGCCACCCGCCGAGAGCTCGATTACCGTGCCCGCCGAAGGGATGAAAGGACGGTGACAACAATCCCGCAGCGAAGAGTGGCCATGGTTGGGGAGTCTCCGGTGTGCCTTCAACGACAACCGGTGGCGGCGGGGGATAGAGAAGATTCCCGAGAGCCCTGTAGTGGCCGCCATAAAAAGACAGTGAAGAGCTGCGGATGAAGACCGCGAGCGGACCGCCAGGACTCACCGCCACCGCCAGGATCACCATGCCAGGAAACGCGAGCCAGACCAGCAGGCTCGCCGTGAAAGAGCGCTCCGCCTGGATGCGATAGAGTGCCCAGGCCGGCCGAATCTCCCTGGTTTGATGGATCAGGCAGTGAAAGAACGCGAAACGAAGGTGGGTGACCAGATAGAAGCAAAGCAAGCAGACGACAAGAATTGCAATGCCTGCCAGCACGGTAACGGGCTTGAATTCCGGAGTAAGAAGGAATGATTTCAAGGCCGCGGGGTCGGGGTCGAACGAGATTGCAACGGCGATTCCAGATCCAGAGGCAAATAGGCATTGCGGCTGGCAACGGTATGTGCCGAACCGCAAGCCATTTTGTTACTGTTGATCCATGCCCGATGCCGCAACCCAATCCGACCAAACCGACCTTGACCTGGAATCCCTGGCCGCCGACGCCGTCGCCCAGGCCATGAAAGCCGGCGCCAGCGATGCCGAAGCGGTAGTCCGCGAGGGCGATGAGTTCAGCGTGAACGTGCGCATGGGCGAGGTGGAGACGCTCAAGGAATCGGGCTCCCGCGGCCTCGGCCTGCGCGTGTTTCTGGGGCTCCGGTCGGCTTCAACCTCCACCAGCGACCTTACCCCCGACGGCATTCGCCAGCTTGTCGAAGGCGCTCTGGCGCTGGCCAAATTCACTGAAGAAGACCCCTTCACCGGCCTGCCGGAAACGGTCGAATTCGGCTCCATTCCCGGCGATCTGCACCTCTACTACGACGACGTCTACTCGCTCGAAGGTCCGGAACGCATCGAGTGGGCGCGGCGCGCCGAAGCCGCGGCCCTCGCCTCCGACCCGCGCATCACCAACTCCGACGGCGGCAGTTTTGACGCCGCCACCGGGCGCAAGGTCCTGGCGAACTCCCGCGGCTTTGTGGGCGGGTACCGCACCAGCTATGCCGGCGTCTCCGCCGCTCCGCTGGCCATGGACGCGAACGGCCAGATGCAGCGCGACGGCTGGTGGTCCGGCGCCCGCCGTCTGGCCGATCTCGAATCCCCTGAATCCATCGGCCAGGAAGCCGCCCGCCGCACCGTCCGCCGTCTCGGCGCCCGCAAGGTGCCCACCCAGCGCGTTCCCATCGTCTTTGCCCCGGAAGTGGCGCGCTCGTTGATCGGTTCAGTCTTTGAAGCCGCCTCAGGCGACGCCATCTGGCGCAGCGCCTCCTTTCTGGCCGGCCGCCTCGGCCAGCAGATCGCCGCCCCAACCCTGCACCTCGTCGACGACAACACCATGCTCCTGCCCACCGGCGCGGGCGGCTTCGGCACTTCGCCCTTCGACGGCGAAGGACTGCCCTCCTTGCGCACCGTGGTCGTCCAGAATGGCGTCCTCCAGACCTACCTGCTCAACACCTACGCCGCCCGCAAGCTGGGCATGAAATCCACCCACAACGCCTCGCGCGGCCTCGCCGGCACGCCGGGAATCGGCTGCGGCAACCTGTATCTCGAACCCGGAACGCTGACGCCGGAGGAAATCATCGCCGGGGTTCCGGCAGGTCTCTACGTCACCAGCCTGATGGGCTTCGGCGTCAACGTGGTCACCGGCGACTACTCCCGCGGCGCCACCGGCCTGTGGATTGAGAACGGCCAACTCACCCACGCCGTGGAAGAAGTGACCATCGCCGGCAACCTCGCCGAGATGCTCAAAAACGTCACCGCCATCGGCAACGACCTGGTCTTCCGCGGCTCAGTGGCCTCGCCCACGCTGCGCATCGACGGCATGACCATCGCGGGAGCCTGAACGGAGCGGCCATGCCGAGTGAAGCTCTTGCCCAATCGCTCCCCTTCGACCCCGCCGACGCCAGGGCTGCGCTGGCCCAACTGCCTCAATCCCAGGCCGTCTTCGCTCTCTACGGCGCGGAGGCCCACGCCGAACCCTACATCGGCCGCACGCCCAACCTGCGCGGGCGCCTCGAGCGGCTGCTCCAGCCCTCGCCCAAACATCCCCGCCGCCTGCAGTTGGCCGGCCTCGTCCGCCGCATCGCCTGGCGGCTCACCGGCTCCGAGTTCGAATCTCTGCTCGCGCAGTTTTCCCTCCTCGCAGAGATCTACGGCCCCAAAGCCCTGGAGCGCATGCACCTTGGTGCGCCGGCCTTTGTGCGCTTCCTCGGCGGCAATCCCTATCCCCGCATCACGGTCACCCATCGCCCCAGCCAGCGCGAGGCAGACTGGTCCTACGGCCCGTTCCAGTCCCGCGCCGCCGCCGAGCGCTTCGCCGAAGAAGCCCTCAAGCTGTTTCTGCTCCGCCGCTGCAGCGACGATCTCTCGCCCCACCCCTCTCACCCCGGCTGCGTCTACTCCGAGATGAAGATGTGCCTTGCCCCCTGCTACCAGGGCTGCACGGATGAGCGCTACGGCGAAGAAGCCGCCGCCGTCGAAAGCTTTCTCGCTACCCGCGGCGAATCCCGCCTCACCCATCTCCGCACCCAGCGCGACGAAGCCTCGGCGCAGCTCGAATTCGAGTCCGCCGCCGCACTCCATGCGCAAGTCCAGCGTGTGGAGACCGTCCGCGCCCTGGCCCCCGAGTTGGTCCGCCCGCTCAGCCAGTTGCGCGCCCTCGTCCTGCAAGCCTCCGCCAACCCTGGTGAGGTGGCCGTCTTTCTCTATGAAAACAGCCGCCTGCGCGGCCCGGCGCCGTTCTCTACGCTGGGCATGAGAATCCAGAATGAGCAGTCGGGGTCCACTTCGCTCTTTGCCCAGCCGGTGGCCATGGAGCCCATCCCCGAGGCCCCTGGACCCGACGCCAGAGCCGCCGACGCCCCAGTCCCCGATCCCGCCAGCGATCTGCCCGCAAAGCTCCCTCGCGGCCTGCTCGAAGCCCGCATGGAAGCCGCTGTCGCCGCACTCACCGAACCCGCAGCGGCCTCTTCGACAATCCTCCGCCAGGGTCACCTGGCCCTGCTCAAACGCTGGTACTACCGCCCCGAAGCCCGCCGCGCCGGCGAGATCTTTTTCCCCGGCCCCGACGGCCGCTGGCCGGTCAAGGCGATGCTGCGCGGAGCCGGACGGGTGGCTGCAAAGATGCTGGCGCCCGGCAATCACGCATAAAACGATCAGTGGGACAAGATTGACGAAAGGCAGCACATGGCGAGGCCCGAGACCATCCGTTCGATGCTCAGCGAAGGCAACGGGCGCATCTCCGTCGGCCGCGCCGAGCAGGTCGCCGCACTCGTCCTTGCGCAGCCGAAGAAGGCCTCCCGCCTGATGGAGTGCCTTTGGGACCAGGACCCCGGCGTGGTCAACCGCGCCGCCCATGCGTTGGAACGGTTCACCCGCGATGGGCTGCCGGTGGCGATGGCGATGGTGAACTCCTGGAAGACCTCGCTGCTCGGATTGCTGTGCGAAGCCTCTGAAAACAAGCTGCGGTGGCACTTGGCGCTCATCGTTCCCCGCCTGGCGCTCGACCTTCCGGAATGCCACCGCGCCGCGGACGCATTGCAGTGCTGGCTTGAGGACCGCAGCAGCTCGATCGTGAAGACTATGGCCATGCAGGGCCTTGCCGATCTCAGTCGCCGAGACCCCTCCCTGCTGCCGATGGTTCTTGACCTGCTGCGCATCCACAGCCGCAGCGGAACTCCGGCCATGCGCGCGCGCGGACGCTTGTTGCTGCAGGGGCTGGAAAACCGGCACGAGAAAGAAGTGCGGTGAGAACCGGTTGACGAATTTCATTTGCCGAAAAAGGAAAAATCCGGAGTGGGAAACACGGGAACGCCAAAAACTCTGGAATAGCCAGATCAAAGGTGGAAGGAAACTCTCTGCCCCATAAACTTGGTCCATGAATCGGCCTGGCTATCCCTCCGCAGCGGCACATAAGGGTACTGCGCGCTCAGAGCCGGTTCCGATCCTAAGCGGAATGCTGAAGAATGCCATCAAGCACCACCAGCAGGGCCGGCTGGCCGACGCCGAGCGAATCTACCGCCAGATTCTGGCCATCGAGCCCCGCCATGCGGACAGCCTGCACCTGCTCGGAACGCTGGCGCACCAGGTCGGCCGCGACGACGTCGCCGCCGAACTGATCCGCGCGGCGATCGCGACCAACCACAGGCAGCCCGCCTATCATTCCAACCTGGGTACCATCCTGCAGGCGCAAGGCGACCTGGTGGAAGCCGCGGCCTGTTATCGGCGGGCGCTGGCTCTCAAGCCGGACCTGGCCGAAGCGCAGATGAACCTGGGCACCGTTCTTGAGACTCAAGGCAGGCTGGAGGAAGCGGCGTCGCGCTTCAAGCAGGCCCTGGCCCTCAAGCCGGATCTGGCCGAGGCGCACGTCAATCTCGGCAACATCCTGCAATCCCAGGGAAGACTGGATGAGGCAGTGGCCAGCTTTGAGCGGGCGCTGGCCCTCAAGCCGGGGATGGCCGAGGTCCATGGCAATCTGGGAAACGCGCTCCAGGCCCAAATGAAGCTGGACGGCGCGGTGGCCTGTTATGAGCAGGCGCTGGCTCTCAAGCCGGAGATGGCCGAGGTCCACGGAAACCTGGGAAATGCCCTCCAGGCTCAGAAAAAGCTGGACGACGCCGTGGCCTGTTATGAGCGCGCCCTGGCCCTCAAGCCGGATTATGCCGAAGCCTGCTACAACCTGGGAAATGCCCGCCAGGCTCAGGACAAGCTCAGCGAGGCCGCGGCCTGCTATGAGCGTGCCCTCAAGCTGAAGCCGCAGTTGCCCGAGGCGCACTACAATCTGGGGAACACGCGCCAGGCGCAGGACAGGCTGGACGAGGCGGCCGCCTGCTTCGAACGTGCGCTGGCCCACCGCCCGGAGTACGCCGAGGCCCACTACAACCTGGCCTGCGTTCTGCAGGCCCTCGGCCGGCTCCCTGAGGCGTTGGCGCACTACCGCAGAGCCATCGAGCTGCAACCCGACTATGCCCAGGCCCGATTCGGCCAGGCTCTGGCCCAACTGCTTCACGGCGATTTCGAATCCGGCTGGCGTAACTACGAAGCGCGCTGGCAATCCATCGATCACGATACCCCGATGCGCCCTTATCCCCAGCCCCTCTGGACCGGAGAGCGACTGGCGCATGGCCGTCTGCTGCTCTGGGCCGAGCAGGGCGTGGGCGACGAGATCATGTTCGCGGGCCTGGTTCCGGACGCCATCCGCACCGGCAACCCCATGACGCTCGATTGCGACCCACGCCTCAAACCGCTGTTCGCCCGCTCTTTTCCCGCCGTGGAGGTGGTCTCCGCGCGGGACCAGGGACCCGTTCTGGGAGCGGACTCGGTCCATCCCGTGGGAGCGGACTCGGTCCATCCTGCCGAAACGGAGATTGCCGCACACCTACCCACCGGCAGTCTGCCGGGGCTGTTCCGCGCTACCGAACCTGCTTTTGCCGCTACCACGTTGCCCTACCTCAAGGCCGATGCGGCGGAACGCAACCGCTTTCGCGCCCGCTACGGCGAGGACCGGCGCCTGGTGGGACTGGCGTGGTACACAAGGAATCAAAGGACAGGCCGCAAACGCTCCATTCCCTTATCCCTGCTGGCCTCGGAGCCCGCGCCGCTGCTGGCGCTGCCCGGTATCCGCTGGATCAGCCTGCAATACGGCGATTTCGACTCCCTCGAACAACAGGCGGCGGCGGCCCAGGCGACTATTCCGCACGCGCCCATCCTCATCGATCGCACCGTCGATCAGTTTGCCGACATGGACCTGTTCGCGGCGCAGGTGGCGGCCATGGACCTGGTGATCACCATCGATAACTCCACGGCCCACCTGGCCGGCGCGCTGGGCATTCCCGTCTGGCTTATGCTGCCCTTCGCCGCCGACTGGCGCTGGCTCGAAACGCGCCAGGACAGCCCCTGGTATCCCACCATGCGCCTCTTCCGCCAGCCCAACCCCGGCGACTGGAGGTCTGTGGTCGAAAGCGTACAGTGGGCACTCGGAAAGAGTTGTGCTCGATAGTGCACCGGGGGCTTGTCCGTTTCCGTTTCATTGAGCGCAGACTCTCGTCCGTCTCCGCTGATACACTGACCGGGCAGGGAGATACCCCGGGAAAAACCATGGTTGAGCTGTTGCCATCCATTTTGTCGGCGGATTTTGCCCATCTGGCGGATCAGGTTGCCGCGGCCGAACGCGGCGGCGGCACGGCGATACACGTGGACGTGATGGACGGCCATTTTGTGCCCAACATTACGCTGGGGCCGCCGCTGGTCAGGAGCCTGCGCAAGGCGACCAGCCTGCCCCTCGATTGCCACCTGATGATCGAAAACCCAAACGACTACATTGCCGCGTTTGCCGATGCGGGAGCCAACTGGGTGAGCGTGCATTACGAGGCCTGCACGCACCTGCACCGCTCGCTGGAGCTGATCGCCCATCACGGCATGAAGCCGGGGGTGGTGCTCAATCCGGCCAGCCGGGTGGATCTGATCCTGGACATTTTGCCGATGGTCCACCACGTGCTCGTCATGAGCGTGAATCCAGGCTTCGGCGGGCAGGAATTTATCCCCTTTTCGCTCCAGAAGATCCGCCGCCTGGCTGAATTGCGCCAGGAACTGGGCTTGGCGTTTAAAATCGAGGTGGACGGCGGCGTGGCTCACGATACGGTGGCCCAGGTCGTCCAAGCAGGTGCGGAACTGCTGGTGGCCGGCAACGCCGTCTTTGGAGCAGGGCACCCGGAGCGGGATGCGCGCGCCCTGCTGGCCGCGGCTCGCGAAGCGGCGGGCGAGTAATAGAGTAAGATTCTGGAATATTGGGGAATGGCGGAGGTCCAGTCGACGGACCATCGCCGCAATGAGGGGTTATGAACCGGTTGTCCAAGAAAATTGCCGCGGTGGCTCTTGTGTTTCTGGTCCTGGCTGGAGTTTCCGCCCAGGCTGGCACCAAGAAGCCCAAGAAAAAGAAGAACGAGGACCTGAGCGCCAACCCGCTGGCAGGCGTCAACTCCAAGCAGCCTGACAAGGAACTCTTCGACAAGGCCATGATCGCCCTGAAGAAGGGCCGCTTCGACGTGGCCCGGCTCGACCTCCAGACCATGCTGAACACCTATCCGGAGTCTGAGTACCGCATGCGCGCCAAGCTGGCCGTGGGCGACAGTTGGTTCAAGGAGGGCGGCACCGCGGCCCTCACCCAAGCCGAGGCCGAATACAAGGACTTTATCACCTTCTTCCCCAACGCCCCCGAGGCGGCCGAGGCGCAGATGAAGGTGGCCGATATCTATTACCAACAGATGGAGAAGCCCGACCGCGACTACAACAACGCCGAGCGCGCCGAGCAGGAGTACCGGAACATGATGAACCAGTTCCCTGACTCCACGCTGGTGCCCCGCGCCAAGCAGAAACTCCGCGACGTGCAGGAGGTTCTGGGGGAACGGGAGACGGAGATCGGTCTCTTCTATGAGAGCCGCGACAACTTCGCCGCGGCCATCGCCCGGCTGGAGACTGTAGTCGATACCTACCCGCTTTACTCCAAGAGCGACCAGGCGCTGCTGGGCATCGGCGATGCCTATGCCGGCCAGGCCCACGCCCTCCAGAATGTGCCTGGCCTGCCCGGCGCGATCAAGGAGCGGTTGCGCGCCGTCTACCAGGACAAGGCCGCCGCGGCTTACGCCAAGGTCATCACCCGCTATCCCATGGCCCCCCACGTTGAGGATGCCCGCGACCGCCTGGTGGCCATGAACCGCCCCGTTCCCGAGCCCACCCAGGAGGCGGTTGCCGAGAACGACGCCGAAGAGCGCAGCCGCCAGCCCTTGCACTTCACCGACAAGACCCTGGGTCTGATCAAGCACGGGCCCACGGTAGTGGAAGCCGTACACGTGGGCGACCCTACTCTCGAGGACCCCAAACGCACCCTGGCGCCGGAGATCACCAAGCAAAACATTGCGCTGTTCAACGCCGCGGTCAATGCCGGCAAGCCCGCCGCCTCGCCCATCGGGGCCGTAACGCCCACCAGCCCCAATGAGCCACCGCGCAGCGACCAACCCTCCACGGCGCCGTTGCAGCTTCAGCCGCCTGAGGGTGGCACCGGCGTGGCCGCCCAGATTGTGAGCGCGCCCTCCGCTCCGCCAGCCGATCCCAACGCCGTTCTCAAGCCGGTGGGACCTGCCAACACTACGCTTCCCGCCGCAGAAAAGCCGGCCGCCGCCCCCGACGAGGTAAACGAGATCAAGCCCGGGGCCAACCCCGCTACGGCTACCGACGACAAGAAGAAGAAGCCCAAGGTCGACTCCAGCGACGAATCTTCCAGCAAAAAGAAAAAGAAGAAGGGCCTCTCCAAGCTGAACCCGTTCTAAGGCGGAAAGCCGATCCGAATCAAGAGGCCGCACGCCAACCGGGTGCGGCCTCTTCGCTGTAGCAGGTCGTCCGATTCCAAACTCTGTGGCCGATTGCTCCCCGCCCTGCATCTGCTAGAGTGAGGGGTGGTCCCCTCGCTCGAAATCCTCTGTGCAAGAGGGCTCGGCGCACACCGACGGGGGCTCGTTGACAACCCTCCATGCCCCACGACCTGCCCAAAGCCTACGACCCCACCGCCATTGAAGATCACTGGGCCGAATACTGGGTGCGCGAGAACCTCTTCGCCCAACCCACGCCCGCCCCGGATGCAACGGCGAATCCTGCCGCCGCGCCGCTAGGCGAGCCCTTCACCATTCTGCTGCCCCCGCCCAACGTCACCGGCACCCTGCACATGGGACACATGTTTCAGCACGCGGTGATTGATATCCTGATCCGCTGGCGCCGCATGTCCGGCCGCCGCGCCCTCTGGCTCCCCGGCACCGATCACGCCGGCATCGCCACGCAGATGATGGTCGAGCGCCAGCTAATCGAAGAAGGCAAGAGCCGCCGGCAGCTTGGCCGCGAAGCCTTCATTGAGCGCGTCTGGGAGTGGAAACGCCACTACGGCGGCGCCATCCTCAGCCAGATGAAGCGTCTCGGCGCTTCGGTCGATTGGCAGCGCGAGTACTTCACCATGGACGACCATCTCTCCGTCGCCGTCCGCGAAGCCTTCGTCCGCCTTCACGAGCAGGGACTCATCTACCGCGGCGCATACATCGTGAACTGGTGCCCTCGCTGCCAGACCGCCATCAGCGACCTCGAAGTCGTCCACGCGGAGCAGAAGGGCCATCTTTGGGAGATTCGCTACCCGGTCCTCGACGCGCAAGGCCAGGAAACCGGCGAGTTCGTAACCGTCGCCACCACCCGCCCCGAGACCATGCTCGGCGACACAGCCGTTGCCATTCACCCTGAAGACGAGCGCTACCTGCATCTCCACGGCAAGAGGCTCCGCCTGCCATTGATGGGCCGCGAGATCCCCATCGTCCTCGACGAGTGGGTCAGCCGCGACTTCGGCACCGGCGCGGTCAAGGTGACCCCGGCCCACGACCCCAACGACTTCACCCTGGGCCAGCGTCACCATCTGCCCTCCATCAACGTCATGGACGAGACCGCCCACATCAACGCCGAAGGCGGCGCCTACGCCGGCCTCGACCGCTATGTGGCCCGCAAGAAGATAGTCCGTGACCTGGAAGAGCGGAAGCTCCTCGCGTCCATCAAGGACTACACCAACAACGTCGGCCATTGCGACCGCTGCAAAACGGTCGTCGAGCCGCGCCTCTCCACGCAATGGTTCGTCAAAATCCAGCCCCTCGCCGACAAAGCCATCGCCGCTGTCAAGCCCGGCCCCGACGGCAAGAAAGCGATCCGCTTCACCCCCGAGCAATACGAGAAGACCTATCTCAACTGGATGGAAAACATCCACGACTGGTGCATCTCGCGCCAACTCTGGTGGGGCCATCGAATTCCCGCCTGGCACTGCGCCACATGCCACAAGATCACCGTCGCCCGCGTCGATCCCACCGCCTGCGCCCACTGCGGCTCGGCCCAGATCACGCAAGAGACCGACGTCCTCGACACCTGGTTCTCCTCCGGCCTGCTGCCCGTCTCCGTCTTCGGCTGGCCCAAGATCCTGGGGGCCCCAGGTCTACCCGCCGCGGCGGGTGAGACCTGGGAAGAGAAGGGAAACCGCGCAGATTTTGACGCCTTTTATCCCACCAGCCTGCTCGTCACCGGCTTCGACATCCTCTTCTTCTGGGTCGCCCGCATGATCATGCTCGGCTGCTGGTTCTCGGCCGAGGTGCCCACGCCCGACGGCAGCCCGCGCCCGCTTGCCGAATCCGTCCCCTTCCGCGAGGTCTACATTCACGCCCTGGTCCGCGACGCCAACCGCGTAAAAATGTCTAAGACCAAGGGCAACGTGGTGGACCCCATCGAGATCGTCAAAACCTACGGCACCGACGCCGTCCGCTTCACGCTGGCCTCCATGGCCTCGCCCGGCACCGACATTGCTTTCAACGTAGCCCGCACCGAAGGCTACCGCGCCTTCGCCAACAAGATCTGGAACGCCGCGCGGTTCCTGTTCATGAACGTCGACCGCGCAAGAGAATCTGGGATCGAGATCGACCTATCCGGGCTAAGCGCGGCGCTCAAGGCTGGCCACGACAACTACGTTGAATCGCGATGGATTCTCTCCAGGTTGAGCAGAACCGCAGCATTGGTGAACACGTCGTTGAGCGAAAACCGCTTTGACGAAGCTGCCAGCCTCGTTTACCAGTTTTTCTGGGGTGACTTCTGCGGCTGGTACCTGGAAATCGTCAAGCTCCGCCTTGAATTCGACGAGAAAATCGACATTATTTCGCGCACAGAGGCGCTAAAGAAACTGGTCGCGGTCTTCGAGGCTGCACTGCGGCTGTTATCGCCATTCATGCCGTTCCTCACCGAGGAGATTTGGCATGCGCTCTATGACCAGCATCCTCCGCAAAAGTCCATCGCACTCACTCGTTTTCCTGTCGCAGAAGATGCGCGGTTTGATGAATCTGCCATCGCCGACATGGAGACGCTTCAGGAGCTGATCGTAACTGTTCGCTCCCTGCGCAAGGATCTGGGCGTTCCCGAGAAGGAGGCGGCTGCGATCCGGCTGCACTCTGCCTCATCGGCGGCTTTGCTGGCAGAGGGCAACTTCGACATTCTTGAAAAATTGGCGCGCATTTCAGACGTTCAAGTCGTCTCAGAGCGGCTCAGCGGAGCGAATGCCCGCAGCGGAGTGCATTTCGACGTCGCCGTTGTCTACGAGCGCACCATCGACGTCCCCGCCGAGCGCGACCGTTTGACAAAGGACATCGCCAAGTACGAAAAAGGTCTAGCAGCAGCCGAGCGCCAGTTGAGCAATCCGAGCTTTCTGATAAAGGCGCCGGCGCAGGTAGTGGAAGGGCTCAAAAAGCAGCAGGCCGAAACCCGCCTGCTCCTCGAAAAAGTCCGCCGCGACCTCGACGCACTGCCGCCCGGATAGCGGATCGAGAGTATGCTTCATAGGTTGGCTTTGATTGAATGGTACGGGCGTTACAGGCTGCGGAAAAACTCGGGATTTCGTGCGAAATCGGCGAAAAGCGTCCCTCCGGGGCTAAAGCCCGCGTTGATCCTGTTGGCTTTATGCGGGGGTTGAAACCCCCGCCTCCCTCCGGATCGA
>Ga0181527_1001276_pt1 | contig 26297 bp, 25 predicted proteins | sample PEATcosm2014_Bin_30_FD_119762 | JGI IMG/M metagenome (GOLD analysis project Ga0181527, IMG submission 119762) | Peatland microbial communities from MTU Mesocosm Facility, Houghton, MI, USA - PEATcosm2014_Bin06_60_metaG | ecosystem: Environmental > Terrestrial > Soil > Wetlands > Peat | place...
CAGGTCTTTACCTGCGGCTTCGAGTTCTTTCATCGCCTTGACACGATGGCCGGCGTAATCGTGGTTGGCCAGTTTCAACAGGATGTAGGAGTGGGCCAGTTCTTCGCGGGGTGTTTCGGCATAAGCGCAGACCCCGAAAGACAAGGCCAGCACGATCGCCGCTATTTGTATGTATAGTGATCGGGATGATCGTTTCATGCGTGCTATATATCCCTCTGAATTCCGTTGTCAATCGCGTCCTGCGGGGATGAAGGGGGGGATGGAACTGAACGCGAGGGTGATTTTGTCGCTCGAGTGGGTGAACAAGGGGGGCGCGAAAGGTTTTGCCTGGCGGCCAATCTGGCCCGTATAGAAAAAGGAGTTGACGTTCGGTGACTTGATCACGGCGGTATACCAGGTCTGGGGAGCGGGTCAGGCCGCAAAGATGGTGCGATTGATGATCAAGGCCCGCCTGGTGGTATTTCGAGAGCAACCGCAATTTTTGATTTCTTCCGTGAATGGAAGGTCCGTATGAACAAGCTGGACAGTCCGGTTGGATGAATAATCTAAGACCGATGCAGTCTAATGAAGAGACAGAGCAGTTGTGGAGTTTTTATGAAATTGAAAAATTTGAGCCGCTTTTGCCTGATCACGGTAGTGGCGTTGCCTTTATGCTCCGGGTGTGGCCAAAGCCCCCTTGCGCCAACATCTTCTTCCACGGCGGTGGCGCCAACGCCAAATAATAATTCCGGTCCGCCCGCGGCCAATCTCCCTTCAAACGTTGCAGCGGTAGTCAAATTATCAAGTGCGGGCTTGGGTAATGATGTCGTGCTGGCTTTCGTGAATAGTTCGCAGTCGTTGTATAACCTGTCGGCAAATGACATTCTCCAGCTCAAGGACTTGGGAGTTTCCCCGACAGTCGTTACCGCGATGTTGAATCACGATTGTTCCCTGCGGAATCCGAACCCGCCCAGACAACCGAATTACAACAACAGCCAGCCGCCCGCGCCGGCCAAACCTGCTCAAACGGGCCAACCGGCCACGCAGCCTGAGACTTCTGTGAACACTGACCAAGTTGCGCCCCAGCCGCAACCGGTGCCCGCTGCGGCAGTGGTTGTCCAACCTGCGCCGCCGGCACAGGTGGAATATATTCCCGTCGCCCCTGGACCGGATTACTATTGGGCACCCGGCTATTGGGGGTGGAATAATGGTTGGGTTTGGATCGGCGGAGGCTGGAATTTGCGAGTTGGATATCACTGGGGTTGGGGAGGGTATCGTGGTGGTTATCGGGGCCGGGGCGGATATCATGGTGGCGGCAGGTTTCGAGGTAGCCACCGGTGATAGTGAAGCGGTCTCCGAGAGCGGGCGATTCACCGATCCGGTCCGCCGCCGCAGGAAACAGAATCACGTTCCCCTTCCCTTGGTGGTTTCCTTCGCTGTGATAATGGTGGGCGTAATGCGTGAGCACGTGCCGGAGCGGGGCCTCGCCGAATAAGATCATATTGGAAACCGTAATCTTGTCGAAAAGATTTTGGGTACGGCGCCCGCGTAGGTTTGTTTCAGCAGTTACAAACTTTATTTTCCGGTTACAAACTTAATTTTTCAGTTCAGAACCTCATTTTCTTACCACACCACCCGGGATGCCGCCACCCATCCGCGCCATCATTTTCTGGAATTTGCCCATCTTCTTCATCATCTGCTGCATCTGAGCAAATTTGTTTAGCATCGTGTTCAACTCCGCCACTGACACCCCGCTGCCCTTGGCGATGCGCTGGCGGCGCCGGGCGTTGAGAATCTGCGGGCTGCGCCGTTCCTGCGCGGTCATCGCGCAAACCATCCCTTCCATTCGACGGAATTCCTTTTCCTGTTTCGTGAGATCGGCGTTTTTCAGCATTTCCGAGCCGCCCGGCAGCATGCCCACGATCGATTCCAAAGAACCGAGCTTTTTCATCTGGCGCAATTGTTCGAGGAAATCATCCAGCGTGAACTGGCCTTTGCGCATTTTCTCTTCCAGGCGCTTGGCTTCGTCGAGGTCAACGGCTTCGGCGGCCTTCTCCACCAGGCTCACCACGTCGCCCATGCCCAGGATGCGCGAGGCCATCCGTTCGGGATGAAACGGCTCGAAGTCCTCCAGCTTCTCGCCGATCCCGGCGAACTTGATCGGTTTGCCGGTGACGGCTTTCAGGCTCAGCGCCGCCCCGCCGCGCGCGTCGCCGTCCAGTTTCGTAAGGACCGAACCGGTAATGTTCAGCGCCTGGTCGAAATGCGTGGCCACGTTGACGGCTTCCTGGCCGGTGGCGGCGTCGAGCACGAGCAAAATCTCCTGCGGCTTCACCAGGTCCCGGAGACGGACGAGTTCCTGCACGAGCGGCTCATCCATCTGCAACCGTCCGGCGGTGTCTAAAATCAGGATGTTGCGGTTGTTGGCTTTGGCAAAATCCAGCGCGCCCCGGGCGATCTTCAGCACGTCGCTTTCGCCGCGGTTCACGAACACCGGCAACTTCAATTGGTTGCCGAGCGTCTCGAGTTGATCCATGGCTGCGGGCCGACGGACATCGACGGCCACGAGCAACGGCGCCCGGCCTTGTTTTTGCAGGAGGCGAGCGAGCTTGCCGCTCGAAGTAGTCTTGCCGGAACCGTGCAGGCCCACCATCAGGATGCAATTCGGATTGCCGGAAAGATTCAATCCGGCGTTCTGCGCGCCCAGCAGCTCCACCAGCTCGTCGTGGATCACTTTGATGATTTGCTGGCCCGGCTGGATGCTTTGAACGACTTCCTGGCCGAGGGACTTCGCCTTAACCCGGTCGATGAAATCGCGGGCGACCTTGAAATTCACGTCGGCCTCGAGCAGTGCCAGCCGCACCTCGCGCAAGGCGTCGCCGACGTTGGACTCGGAGATTTTACCCAGGCCGCGCAGGTTGCGGAAGGCGCTCTGGAGTTTGCCGGTTAAGGAATCGAACATCGGCTCAGATTAAGTCAAAAGCCGCAGTCGCACAATTTGAAAGGCAAGCAGGTAGTGGGACAGCTCGATGGGGCGAGACTCCCGGCGAGCCGCTGGTTGGGCAACTCGTCCGGTTCTCGGCTCGCGAGGACGCTCGCCCCACCAGCTTTTTGGCTAAACCATACCACCACCGGCAAGCAGACCGGATTGACAACCCGGCCTCATCTGGCAGAATCCAGCGCCCGCTGTGTGAGCGCTGGCCGGTGGGTGGGATACTCAAGTGGCCAACGAGGGCAGACTGTAAATCTGCTGGCTTACGCCTACGAAGGTTCGAATCCTTCTCCCACCACACCATTACTATGCTATTGTAAATAAGTAGCTTATGAACGCACGCCGCTTGCTTCGGACTTTGTCATAACGCCAAGTCATAACACGCCCAAAGTTTTCCACCCTCATTCAAGGTCGTCCAAGTCAGTCACAGGAACAGTTTTCCCACCCCTGAGAGGTAGCCGTCTGGGAGAAAAATCCAGTTAGAAATTAAGAGGAAGAAATTAAATAGATTATTATTAGCACAGCGCATTATCATTGACAGGATACATTATATCTATTAACATTTGCTCATGCATGGTTTGGAAGAAAAGAAAACATACACAGCCCAGCCGATTCGGGAAGCTGATTGTTCGTCAGAGTCGCCTGAGTTTGGAAGGGTAGCTGACGTTCAACGGTTATTTGGCGTCAGGCGTGGCATTCTGTATCGTTGGATTCAGGACGGGAGAGTCAAGTCTGTTCTGATTCGTGAACCGGGGAATAAGCAAGGCATTCGGCTTATCTATTTGGCGAGCGTCAGAGATTTTATCCACTCACAGATGGAAGACAAGGAAGTTGCTCTGAGTGCTTGAAGGCCCGTGCAAGCAAATATAAGATTCATCCAAACCCCTATTTTGCTCTCTCCTTCTCTATTTGGCATTTCTGAACCCAAACGACTTCAGAAGTCACTTCAGAAATCATATTCATATTACAACCAAATTGGAACCATCTTGACACCCTATTTATAACAGGTTTTGCAAAATAGATTATTTCCTTATTAGTCCATAGGGTAATATTTCACTATTAAGAGGTTTGGGAGCAATTAGTAGAAGAATCATTCTTCTGCCGCGCGGACGCAGATAAAGTTTATTGCTCTCAGAATTCTGGCTATTATAGCTATGAGAAATACACATTATCCAAATACTAACAGCTCAACGAACAGCATGTTTCCAACCCAATGGGGTCACATTCCCAGTTGCAACCGAGAACCGGGTGGCTTTGTGGTGGACAATAGCCCAGACGCTCTCAGAGCTAGAAACATAGAGATTGATAGGCAAATTCAAAAGTGGCGACGTTATCCCCAAGGCAACGATGCTTATATAAGGACCTCCTGTCATGTTGGTAGGCCAAACAGGGGATGTAACAGGGAATCCTGCTCAGTTTCCAAAGAAGAAGGCAGATTTCGACAATGGATAAGAAGGCGAAACAGGCGCACACAAGAAAGACGCAAGGAGCAGGGCATCACACCGGGTTGTGTTAATCAACTCCAAGCCCAGCCTAGGTCAGAATAGGTTCCTAATACTCATTCATTCAAATTAGCATTCAATTAGTCGTTAAAAGTCTAATTCAGGCTTTGGTTCACTCTTCGGCCTTCTCTTGGCGAGCATTTCGGTTCTTTCCTTGTTTTGAAATTGCATATAGGCAGCATCACTCACCCTCTTTGTGCTTTTCAGTTCGGCGCGCTTGTATGATGCCCAATCCCTGTTCTTTACCCCTTCAATGTAGTTCCTAATTACCTGCATGTTCTGTTTTGTGAAAAGGGGTGGAACCGGCTTCGGCGGTTTAGGGAAAATGTTATAGTACGTCTCACTGACTTGCTGTTTTGAGACCGGCAATGAATTTAAGCGACTTAACCTTCTGTTGCGGACTCCATTCCAAAGACATTGACGTGGGAGTTTGTCATCTGTTGGAGAAATATGCCTCTTCAATAGATACCAAATACAATCATCATCCTTCTTACGCAGGGTCATGAGATTGGCCTGCCGTGACAACAGATTCTCGTGGATGCGATTCCAGCGTGCAAAGACATCCTTCCCAAGACTCTGCTTGGTAATGTCCGGTGATTCAGGCTGCTCGCCAAACATCATAAATATCAGATGAAAATGTATGCCTTCATTTTGTTGAATTCCTTGTACAAAGAATGCGGCCATATTGGTGTAATCCTTTTCTAAGGAATCCAATAATCTCTTTAAATGTCTTTTTGCTTCTTTCTCACTAGTGACTCTATTCTGAAACGTAAGGGTTTGATGAAACCAGTAAGGGGTTGGATTGATTCCCAGATAATACTTAATAAATCTTCTGATGCTGGGTTTGGAACTTTCAATCAATATTCTTCCATCGGAGTATTTAGTCTTCATACAGCTTTTAAATAAAGACAGATTGACACATCGAACGACAACAGGGGCACAAAAGCCGCTGGATAAAGGATAACAGCACGTTTCACTGAATGGAAGGTAGCAGGATTTTTCGAAACGATGAAGTGTTTTCTACACGTGCCCTTCATGCCCAAGCGAGCAATTCAGAAATCCTTTTCCGCTTCAATTATCAGTTGCGAGAGAGGAACAGACAACGCTTTTGCGATTGCGTTGGCAGTGTCCAAATTCGGGCTGCGCTCTCCGCGCTCCAAAAGGCCAATGTAAGTTTGATGGAGTCCAGATTTTTCTGCGAGCGCAACACGACTCAATCCCCCCGCCTCGCGGTGTTTCCTGACCACTTGCGAAAAAGCATCTGATAACACGAAGCGCGGACGAGTCATTGCGCCAGAGTGCCTTTCGTTGGGGAAAACACTGATAAGACATTTGACTTTACTTGAAGCAGCTTTTAGGCAATGGTTTTCATTCGGAAGGGACGGAAGGAATGAACCAAAATGCTCAAAAGCAAAACTTCTTAAGAATATGAAAAAGAACTTTTTAATCTCTGCAATGTTTTGTGCCTTGGCTTGTGGCGCAAACGGGCAGATTTACCTCTATGATGATTTCAACGATTCTACAATTAAGCAATGATGGCATCACGGAACTTGACTACATAAGTGTTGTTGCTGTTCCTGAGCCAAACTCAATTGCTCTTCTCGGCCTTGGCGGTTTGCTGTTGATTTCAATGCGTCTAAAATGGAAGTAAAAGCACCTATGAAAACGAAACTCATTATTATTTTGGCTTTGGCCTTGATTCCGTGGTGTCATGTAGAGGCAGATTCACTGACCAACGGGCTTGTGCTTTACTATCCGTTTGACGGGAATGTGAATGATGCGAGTGGGAATGGCAACAACGGTACGTTGGTCGGTAATCCAGTCTTTGTCCAAAATGAACAAGGGCAAAATAATTCAGCACTTCAATTTAATGGGCAGGGCCAGTACGTTAGTTTCCCAGATTCAGTTTTTGGACCTGACATATCTGCATTCACTTTTTATGCCCGTGTAAGCGTGAACCCATCCCTAAATCCCGACGCTGTAATAATTCAGAAAGGGTCACAAAATGGAGAGGCGCAATTAGTTCTCCGAAACGGCATGTTTGAATTCCAAGTCAATCTTGAAGGGGCAGGATGGCAACCAACATTCTCATCCCCCATCACCAGTGGATATTACGACATCGCTGCGACATACATGCAAGGAAATCAAATTGCTCTGTATGTGAATGGTCAGTTGGAGGACACCTTGTCTGTTCCACTGCTTAACCTCCACGCCAGTTGGGGCTTTTACTCCGCGATTGCAGCTTATGTCCACAGCGCGGGTTCTTTTGAGTATTTAACTGGAACCGTGGACGAAGTGCGAATTTATGACCGCGCACTCACGCCATCGGAAATTCAAGCACTTGATGTTCCTGAGCCAAGTTGTGTGGCAATGGGCAGCCTTGCTGGTTTGTTGTTGATTTCAATGCGTTTAAAAAGAAAGTGAAAACACCCGTGAAAACAAAACTAATTCTCAGTTTGGCTTTGGCCTCGATTCTGTGTTGTGAGGCAAAAGCAGACTCACTTACAAATGGACTGGTCGCCTACTACACGTTTCAGGGTAATGCAAATGACCTGAGCGGGAACGGCAACAATGCAACTCCAGCAGGTAACTTTCAGTACGTAACCGGTTATGGAATACACCTCACAGGGGACAATTCTCAGTTTTATGCAGGAGGTGGTTACGTAACGTTGCCTACGTTTGGCAGCCAACTAGATTCCGGATTCTCCGCCAGCTTGTGGGTCAAGGATGAGGTTCCCGGCAGCGGCCCAACCGACTCCGAATGTTACCTGAGCTTCCAGGACGGGCCAGATGCCAGTGACTTCTGTACGCAGATTCAACTGGTGAATCGGTCGCCACCTTTCGTGGCATTTTTCAATGGGAATGGCGGAGGTGCTAACGTCAGCTTTTACCAGACTATTGACTTGGTGACTTATCCAAACTCCTGGAAGCAGTTAGTTGTTGTCACCGCCTCCAACAGGTTTTCGTGCTATTTTAACGGAAGCAAAATCTATGAAGCGAATGTGAGCTATAGCGTCTTCCCCGCTCCGCTCGCTGCATTGGGACGCCACTGGTGGACGACGGGTTCATCAGCACGCATGTCTGCAACGTATGCGAATGTTCGCATCTACAATCGCGCTCTTTCAGATTCAGAAGTGCAGTCTCTCTATCTTTTGGAATCCCCTCTTGTGTTAAATATTTATACAGCAATTGAACTTGGATTCGCAACTCAGAGCAACCAGCTTTACCAAATCCAAGCATCACCCGACTTGGTCACATGGACAAACTTTGACGCAGAGATTCAGGGTACGGGGAGCAATTGGTTTAAGACGTACTCAATCAGAGGACAGCCCCAGTTATATTATCGGGTGCTGGCGGCCCCAAATCCTTTTCAGTGACCCAAACGGACCCCGAAGAGTTGCTGAGGTTTACGTATGCGAAAGGGATAATTTCGAGATTGAAAGGATTGTTTGGGATTTCTGAAGTTTTCCCTGTGCTTCTGGATTCTGATTTTCTGCGAATATAAATATTAAGGTCCACTGGCCCTGGCAGGAAAATGCGTTTGGCTTTGAATTTGAAAAACCATACGGCACTGCCGAACATGAAATTACTTGGTCACGTCTGGCAACTTCCTGATTGTTTCTGTTGTGTCTTCCGCGCTCAAATGCGTATAGCGTGCGCTCACGGCAGTAGAATTATGGCCCACAATCATTTGCGCCAAGGCGTTGCTTGCACCCGAAGATTTCAACCAAGTAGTAAAGGTGTGGCGCAAGGAGTGAAAGGAAAGTTCGCTTTGGTGCCGCTTGGAATCGCGTCCCCTGCCTGTAGTAGCGGCGTGATTCTTTGGCCGTGCAGAAACAAGTCCAGCGGGAACTAAAATGGCATCATAAAACTTGGTAGAAATTGTGCCGGTCCGCTTTTCCGCCGCTGCCGCAGCATTTGGAAAGATGAAATCTATCGAATTATCACTCGACGGGCGGTCTTCCAAGTAGTCAGCCAACGGTTCAGCCAAGGCCATTTCGAGACGCTTGCCCGTCTTTCGCGTTAAAAATGATATGCGCCTCTTGTTCAAATCCACCTGAGACCATGTGAGGCACGCTACGTCACCAAGTCTTTGCCCTGTGTATAATCCTGCCAAAACCAAACCGGGCCAGTCACCACCAACATCATAGCTTTGCGCCAAGACTTTGCGGACTTCTTCCAGCGTAAAGCCACGCCGCTTGCTCTCCCCACGCTGCCGCAGCGTATTCACCTTCGATGCCACATTCCTTTCCAGCAGGTCTTGTCTTTGCGCCGCATTGAGGCAGGCTCGGATGACTTTCAAATCCATGTTTGTGCTCGTCACCGATAGCCGTCTGGCCACATTGTCACGAAACCGCAAAACATCATTCACCTTCAGGGCGTCCAGGTCTTCGTCTGCCTTTGCCCCGAGAACCTCAAGGAAACGCCGCACACTTGTTTCGTAACGCTCGTGTGTGCGGGGTTCTGCTTCCACCGCCTTGCTCTCCAGCCAACGCTTGCACCAGTCGCGAATCGTGGCGGACGGCAATGTTTGCCCGGAGGACATCAAAACGTCTGCCACGCCTTGCGCGATGACTTGCCGGGCCTTGTCTGGCGACAGTTTACCACCCATTCCCGCTGCCTTGGCCCAGGTGTTGCAGATTTGCGTTGCCTGGCGTTTATCGGTTGTTTTGGTGCTCTTAAAGTGGCGAGTACCATCCGGTGTGTTATAAGCGCAGTACCAAAACGGAGACTTTGCCCTGGGGTCTTTGTGCAGGCTTGCCATAATGATTGGTCATAACATAGTCATAACATTCAAGGCTGTCAAGGCTGTTCAAATATGCCATATTCTCTAGGACATATCAAATATGTGAACTGAAATCGAAACGAAGGTTCGAATCCTTCTCCCACCACCACCCTAAAAACACAAGCCAGACGTGCGTTTAAGCCAATATTTACAGTTGTTTTGAGCATGTCCTTGGCTTTCCACCAGTGTTCTTTTCTGCTCTTGGCGTCTCGTACGTGCTTTTCGGGAACGATGCGGACAAAGTAACCATAAAGTAGCGTACCCAGGCGCAGGGATTCCACCGCTTGACTACAGCCACGGGCCTGCCTTCGGCGCGGAGTTTGTGCTAGCGGCGTTGAGTCGGCTGTCCGGTGCCCGTTTTCTGGTCTGGTCGTGACCGTCAGCCGTGCGTATTCGCCGCCTGAGCTATGCCCTGACGCGCCGCAGTTCTGCTCCATGTCAAACGCGGCTGCCGAATCAGAACAATTCCTCGATATCAGGCGGACGATATTACGGAAGCTGCTCGTTCAACCCGCGAGCATAATCCATCTGCAAATGAACCGCTGGCCGAGAAGGTCTCAATCAACGGCAATGAAACGTTTTTAGGCTGGTGCTCAAGACGATTTACATCGAGCCGGGCAGCCCTTGGCAAAACGGCTTTGTAGAAAGCTTTCACGGTCGCTTTCGGCACGAGTGTTTGAATCGGGAACAACTATGGACGCTGACGGAAGCGCGCGTGGTGATCGGAGACTACCGATGCGAATACAATCAACAACGACCGCACAGCCGGTTGGGCTATCTAAGCCCGGCCCGGTTCGCGGCGCAACTCAGTCCATCCCCGGCTCCGGTCGGGCTTCGCCTTCCCTCTGCCGGGGATAGACAAAACCAGAACGATAAACCAACATCAACCATGTCCTCGGACTAACACACGGAGTGGTACAGAAAAGTGAATCCGGTCACGGGAGCTAATATTGACTGTGTTGGTGTTCGATGTGCCGTCGTGAATGGGAAAACAGCAACCCCGTAAACACCGAACATTGAGTTATGCGACAAAGGATGTTCTTTTGCCGGGCTGATCCGTCCAGCTTTGGCAGCAGCAGGGTGTCACGCACGATTTTGTGGCTGTTGACGCTGGTCCCCTTTGCCTGGCTGGTTTTGCTGGTCTGCAAATATGCGGTTCCGGTGCCGTTCCAGGATCAATGGGAACTGGTTCCGCTCCTGCAAAAAAGTTATGAAGGCCGGGTGACCTTGGAGGATTTGTGGGCGCAACATAACGAACACAGAATTCTCTTTCCGCGCCTGCTCATGCTGTTGATGGCCCGGCTTACGGGATGGAACATCGGCTGGGAAATCGCCCTGAACGTGGCGCTGGGCGCCGCCTTATTCGGAGTCCTGACCTGGCAAATCCGCCGAACGGCTTTGGAATTGGCTCTCCCGGGGCTGTGCTGGGCCGTCCCGGCCGGTTCGCTGATGGTGTTTTCGATCAGCCATTACGAGAATTGGATTTGCGGGTGGCAGCTTCAGGTTTGGCTGCACTTATTGGCGGCTGTCAGCGGTATCGTCCTCCTGGCCGCCCGGCCTTTCCGTTGGTTGAAATTTGCCTGCGCCGGCCTGCTCGGCGTGGTGGCCACCTACTCGTTCGGCGACGGCCTGGTGTTCTGGCCGGTTGGACTGGTGGTGTTGGTTGCGGCGGCAGCCAGGAAAAAGGAGCGTAGAATCGGCGCCGCCCTTTGGATACTTATGAGTGTCCTGGTTTATTGCTCGTATGCCTGGCATTATCAAAAGCCGGCGCGTCATCCCTCTTTGGCCTCCATGTTTCAAAAGCCGTTCGGTTACGGTTTCTATGTGCTGCAATACCTCGGCGCACTGTGCGGCATGGGCGCACCGGCCGTCATGGGCGCCGCAGGCCTGGCCCTCCTGGGCTGGTCACTGTGGAAGCTGCGGAAATGGAAACCTGCGGACCGGGACGCATCGCTGCCGTATGTCGGTTTGATTCTGTATTCGTTTGCGAGCGCCTTGGTGACCGGCGTTGGCAGAGTCGGCTTCGGCGCTGATCAGGCTCTGAGTTCCAGATATGGAGCGATGTCGATTACGTTTTGGATTTCGCTGGTCGTGTTCCTGCTTAACACGGCGAATGCCCGGCGCGGCGAAGTAACCGTCCGACCCGCCCCAGAATGTCCCGGCACGCACGCTGGCCCTAAGGGAGCTGGGGCCGCGCTGGCTGCGAGTTCGGTGGTGGCCATCGTTGCGCTGGTGGCGTTGAATTCGTTGCTCTCTGGCGGGCCAATGAAAACTTTGTCGGGGCTGCAGCAGTTTGGCCGCAGCGCCCTGGTTGAGTTGGCAGAAAACCCGACCGGGCGTCCCCGCACGAACGGACTGCTTTCGCTTTATCCCAAGGCGCAAATCATCAAGGAACGGTACTCAATTCTGGTGAGACACAGGCTGTCAGTTTTCCGCGACACGAAGCACTGAACACCCGTCAGCAAGGTCCGCACTGGGTACTTCGTGGTTCCTGCTGAACGGAGACAGCCAAGCCGGTTCTTCGACCTTGTGTTCAACCCCTTCTCCCGATACGTTCCGAATCCATGCAGCTCCAGGATCGCTTCTCTTGGTTTCGCTCAACTCCAGGAGAAAAGGGCCCAGTTGTTGCCCTTCTTTGCATTGGTTTCATCGTGTTGAGCGCCCTGCCGGTTGTCTTCCGCTGGGCACCCGTGCCAGACGCGTTCTTCAGGGAATATTCCAAGCTGCAGCCGGTGGGGTGCCTGTTCCTGACATTTGTTCTCGGTTCCCTCATCGTCCTCGTCGCCCGCCTGGACCCGGAGCCGGGTTCGTGGAAAACAGTGCGACATACGGGGTTCGTTCTGATCGCTCTGTTTGATGGTCTGGAGCAATCTTGGCTTTGCCCGCGGCGATGCAGTTAGCAAGGCATCTGTCTTTCAGCGGTATTTGCACCCGGTGTTGTTCCTCTTTATGTGGCTGCCGCTGATCGTGTGGCGGCGCAAGCTGCTGCCCCCCTCGCTGTTCCGGACTGCTCTCTATCTCTCCGCCGCTCTCTACCTGACAAACCTCTGCTTCGGCTGGAATTTCGAGTCCAGAAATTTCGTCCCCGCACTGGTCGTCCTGATTACTTGCACCATGATCATCGTGACTGCTTCCGTCCCGGCGGGCACCCGGTCCACGGCCGCGGCGCAAGCGTGATTGAATCTCCACCGAAGCCCGTTAGTCTGGCGGTGTCAAACAATCATGAGCGGCTCCACACGCATCAGCCGCCGCAGTTTCCTGCGGAAATCCACGCTGTTTGGCGCCGTAGTCGGGGGAACGTCGATCTCGTTGCCGGGGCCGCTTCAGGCACGCACCCGTTTGACGTTCTACGCATTTTGATTGCCGGGACGGGTGGGGCCGGACAAGGGGGAGATAGCCCTGAGTGGCGAAACCCGCCAATCCGCCCCAGGACGCGCCGCGACTCCCGAACGGCTCGACCGTCGCGGTGATTTCCAGCACCGGATACCGGACGGCCGCAAGTCCGCAGCTCTACGACCTGACAGCGGAAGGAGTCGCCCGTGTGGAAGGCACAGCAGGGGCTTGCCATGTACAACAACAGTTTTCTCACCGCAAAACTCCGTTGAATCCTCCCTAAACCCCGCTTAATCCCGCTAAAACTCGGGACACGCGATTCTCGCTGATAATTAGCGAGGACTCGCACAGCAATAGCACCGCTAGACCCACCGTAAACCACCGCTAAACCGACCCGTGCTGTCCGAAAACTCGAACTTCGGGATCTTCAAGGGCCTCACGGTAATACCGGCATTCCGTCAATCCGATACCGCCGGTGCATGTAAAGATCGTCGGCCACCTGGTAGATCGCCGTCGCGTTTTTCTCCAATTCCTCGAACTCAGGGGTGGGTTGGTCCACCGGCGTCAATTCCGCGACCTTCGGATCGCCTTTATAGTATTCGACGGTTTTTCCCAGGCTGAGCACCGCCATCCGATCGTGGGCGAACAGGCCGATGTCGCGATTGTGGTTGAGCAGAGCCCGGGCGCCGTCCGGCGGGTCATTCAATAGATCGCGCCCGAAGAATACGCTGTCGTACGGCCGTCCGATCAAGCCGAGAATAGTGGGAGACACGTCGAGGGAGTTCCCGAGCGTGCCGATGCGTTGCGGCGCTTTGACCACGGCCGGCCCGAGGATGACCAGGGGAATTTCGTAGGAGAAAATGGGGATGGCTTGGCTGCCATAGACGCGCGCGCCATGATCCGCCACCACGACGAACACGGTGTTTGTCCAGAACGTCTCCTGCCTGGCCTTTTCGAAGAATCGCCCGAGGCACCAGTCCGAATACTTGACCGCCTTTCCGCGCGTACGCCCTGGCTTGTCCGGGTCTTCGGGAATGCGGCCTCGCGGATAAGTGTACGGCTTGTGGTTGGAGACGGACATGATGGTGCCGAGGAACGGCTTGCCGGTCAGCGCCAGCGCTCGGAATTCCTCGATGGCGCGGTCAAACACCTCCTCATCGCACACACCCCAGATCGTCGTGAACTTCGGGTGCGGAAAATCGTCGTGGAACGGCGGATTATGCTCCAGGAACCGGTCCCAGCCGTTGCGCAGGGCGTAGGATCGCATGCTGTCGAAGGCGCCGCGTCCGCCATAAAGGAAAACGGAGTTATACCCCTCGCGCTTGAGCACGCGAGCGATGGTCTCGATATTCTCCGACCGATCGCGTTTGACGATCGAATCACCCGGCAAAGGCGGGAAGGAAGACAATGCGCCTTCAAAGCCGCGCACGGTCCGGTTGCCACAGGCGTAAACATTCGTGAAGAACAAGCCTTCCTCGACGGCCAGTTTGTCCATCTCGGGCGTCAACGAAAGGCCTTTGCGGCCGAGGCTGCCCCAGAATTCCGAACCGAGACTTTCCTCGAGCAGGATCACGACGTTCAGCTTCGGCCGGGTGGGATCGCCGGCAATCTTGCGGCGAATGCTGTCGCCGTCCGTCGCAAATCGCGCCTTAGGCGACGCCAACAGCTTTCGCGCGCGCGCGTAGGCTTCCTCACGGGGAAGCGTCCGGAAAAAACCGGCATAATCCAGGTTATGCGTCCAGGCGGCAGCAACGAAGGAGATCGAGCCGTTGTTCGCGATCTCGTTCAGCGTCCAGTCGCTGCTGAAGCGCGCGCCAGATAAATTCACAGTCGGGAGAACAAGAACGCACAGGACCACTCCCACTCCAAGATATAGGAAGCGGGAGAGGTGCGAAGTGGGCCGAAACCACATCTGGCGAAAATACCCGAAGGCGGCGAGGAGCCAGGCCAGGCTGGCGCCGCAACATGCGAGCACCACGACAATGACGGGATACGACTGCCAGATATTGCCCAGGACCTCCCTCAAATCGAATAAATAGTCCACCGCCACAGTGTTGAATCGCGATTTGAATTCCTCGAAAAAATAGTATTCGGTGAAGCACAGGAAGACCTGGACCGTCCAGAAAAGAAAGGCGCCGCCGATCAACAGAACCCGTTGCCAGAGTTTCGCGAACGCGTGGTCGCCCACCACGGAGAACCACAACAACAGCGGCAGCGTGGTGATCAACGCCACCAGAAAGTCCGCGTGAAATCCGGTCAGGAAAACCTGCGCGACCGCCCCTCGGGAAACCTCCCTTGCCGCCCCGAATTGAACGAACAGAATCAGCCGCAACAGCGAGAAAGCCACCAGCAACGAAAAGAAAAAGAACACGGCAAAGCCGAAGCGCGAGCGTTTCCAGCGGAAATCTTTGGAAGACACCGATGCGATCGTAGGCAACGCAACTCCCCCCGTAAAGCCAAATGGATAATTCCGCATGACTTGGTTTTCCGTGGTAACGCTCATAGGACTTCGGCAAGCCTCCAATCGTAGCCCGGGGGCAGTGGTTTTTATCCACATGTGGAAGAATGTTGAGTAACACTGCCCGGGCCGATAAGGCAGCCGCCTGCGATTACGACAGCAAGTTTCGCCCAGCGCGTAACTTATAGGGGGCATCGGTTCAACAACCACATCGAGCAGCCCAAATCCCGGGCCACTTCCCTCACGGAGCGACCACCCAGGACCAAGGCAACGGCATTCTCTTTGAAGTCAATGTTATACCTCCGGGCAAACTTCGAGGTGCTTACGGTGCGATCTATTGCTTCGATAGACTTTTTATCCTTTCTCTACCACTCAAAGCCCTGTCCACAAAATCGAAGCAAGGTCAAAACGCTTGCATTTACCAGGGCCCTTCGGTATGGAACAGGATGTGCGACCTGGGGAGCCCCAAGAGCAAAAGCCGATGACTCGAAAGCAATACAAGTTCTTCTGCGTAGTACTGGGGGCATGCCTGGTTTTTACGGTCGAAAAATATCGGTTAGCCAGAGACATCAAACTCTACCGCGAGCAAACGGAAGGGTGGCAGAAAGGAATCAACGGCAACTTCGTAAGGTTTTTTGGGCCAAAACGGCTCGAGTACCTCCTCCGGGATATGACCAAGGCTTCATCAACTAACGCCCAATTGCGTCGATTGCTGGCCGAGCAGGGCTTCACCACCAACAGCAATCCGGCAGTCGAACCGATGGCGCGCCTCGATCACGGTGGCGAGAACCCTTAGGCTGTGAGGCGTTCATGCAGAAGAACCCTGTTGGCGATAACTCTACCGTCGCCCTTCTGATCGCCGCCGTAGCCATTCTTGCGCTGGAGGGAGCCGACGTAGTGCGCCTGGAGCTGCAAAAACACTCGCAAGTCAGACGTGTTTTCCAGGCCAGCCATGATTGGGTGGCCAACCGCCAAGAGGAATCACGCATCAAGTCGCTCCTAGCAGGACTGGTTCTACTCGCCGAGAAGGACAATGATGCGAGAGCAATCCTGACAAAATATGGAATCCAAGCGACTGAAGTCGAAGGGGGGCCGACAGCAGGCGACTCCCGCTGAGAGCAAACGCCCCGGTAATGGGGCGACTCTCCCAACCGAAACGAGGAGTTGGCGGTGGTGGGTGCTATTGGCAGCCGTCCTCACGGTACTGCTCTCATTGTCCATTTATGTCAGGCACGGCGGGTTATTGCATGGCGAAACGGACATGTACCTGGTGGACCACCTTGGCGACCGGCCATACTTCTCCAAGATTATCTGTCCCCATTCTCTCGATGCCGTGGACTACATGGCGCGGCCTCTCAGTCATGTACTTGAGCACATCGATGCCCACTTTGTGTACTGGAGTTACCTGGCAGGGTATCCTCACTTCTTTTCCGTGACAACATTTGCCTTTCTGACGGTCATTACGTTGATGCTCTGGCACTTTGGCTCTGTTCGGCTGAAGGTGGACCGGCTGAGTCTGTTGCTGATCGTTGCCTTGTTTTGGACCAGCCCAAACTTCTTCTTTGCAGGATGCTGCTTCAGGACCGCAAAGGTGTCGGCGGCTTTCTTCCTGTTCGTGGGCATGTACGCGCTCCTGGGCAAGATGGTAAGGACCGACGGTGATGGAATCACGAGGCTTGCTGAACCGCAGGCCGCAAAAGGCACCACTCTCTTGTTCTTCCTGGCGGCTCTAGCAGCTTGCCTTTCCGACCCACAGGGCGTCGCCATGGTTCTCCTGTTGAGTGGTGTGACCCTGGTTTGGGCGCTTGCACTGAGAAGCAGGAGCACGGGGACCGCTGCCTTCGCGGGTTTCATTGCATGCGGCGTACACTCCGTATTCAATTTCTGGCTGGGCCCTTTACTGGTACGAAAGCTCTGCGGGTTCGAAACGTCGCATGTGTATCCGAAGTTCCAAGGGGTTGATCCCCATTCGGAGATGTGGAAATACCTCAAGCAAGGGGCATCGGTCTGTTGCGATTTGCTGTCCTTTATTTGCGGCAATATGCCGAAGTGGATGTTCTGCGTTCTTTTGGCCGGAATGATCGTGGCTTTGTTCATGCTGCGCCCAACTATTGAACCGCGACGCGGTGGTGGAGGGCTCAAGCACCCGGGTATCCTCATGGGCATGACCGTCGTGCTTTTGTTTCTCGGCAATTGGGCCATGTATTCGGCAATGATCGCCAGGCATCCACCTCTCGCCTGGGAGGATGTGCGCCGCTCGGGGTATTACCCCCTTCCCCTCACCGTGTTCCTGTTTATGACATTCCCGGTGTTATTCAAGTTATCGTGGGACCGTTTTCGATTCAGCAAGGCCGCAGTCTGCCTGATACTGGCGGCGCTGTTGTTGTTCAACATCGAATCGTTACCCGACCACTACAGGGCACAGCGAGTTGGGCATCTGGCCGGATACATCCTGACCACGCCGTATCTGCTGACTGAGCTGAAGAAACTCAGGGACGAGAAGCCAACCCAAGGGCCTTCGAGGGAATACGATGTCCACAGAAGCAGCCAACTGGCGGAAGTGTGGAACATGTTGCGCAATCCCCTGGGTGATCTCAAGGCAAGCGGCACAGTCGATGTTCAGGCATATCTGAAGTCATCGCGGTACCTGAACTTTCTTAAGAGCAAGAAGAGACTGGAGTTTCTTCAGCCGTCGGAAGCCCAGGAGCACAAAAGCGAAAACGAAAAGGGCCGTCGTAAAACGATCTCACTGCGTGTCCCTTCCGTATCACAGTGAAAGTGAAACGATGAAACGGTCAAATACTCCGACGGTTTTCATTCCATTCTCGTTGCCGCCGTGAAAGGGTCGGTTCCGAATGGCAGTTAGTCATAAAAAACACTTCCGTTTGCTGGAAGGAGGGTCGTTTTTCCAACGAGAGGAATGTCCTGAAGTCGCGATTGACTTCTTCGGGTGGCGGGTGTTGACTCGACATGGGATTATGACAAACGCCTATCGCTGTGCGATCGACCTGCACGATCGCAAGAGCGGCACACCGCGAGTGAATCTGATCGACGATATCCTTCGATTACTTGACCTGTGACACGAGATTCACCAAAAGGTTGTCTTGCAGCGGGTCGTGCAAACATCGAATGCAGTGCTCCGCGAGCGATCCTGCTGCTCGGCCTGAGAATGCCAAGGCTAATGGATAACCAATGAAATCAATGCATCTCCTTACCATCGTCATCGCAGCGGCAGCCGGGTCGGCTCAATCGACGGTGATGGCTGCCGAATCCACCAACCGCGCCGCCGGCCAGGTGGCCCCAGGCTCCGCGCCCTCGCTGCGGGTGGCAGTCGATCCGCGCGTGGAACTCATGAGCCTCATCTTTCGCCTGGCTGGCAACCCGGAGTACAACACGGCGCGGGTGGAATCCTATGCCGAGGACGCGGAGAAGCAGTTTGGGAAGTTTCGCGGCCATGCGGTGGTCAATCTGGCCCGGAAGCTGCGCGACACCCGCGGCGTTTCCTATGATGCCGTGATGAGCATGGCGATCCATCTGACCGATGCCGAGCACGTCAAGCTCAGGCTCCCGCTCCAACCCTGGCCCGAGGGCCTGGACCAACGCTGGACGGCTCCCGATGTGAGCAATTTCCTGGCGGCGGCGCAGCAATTTGTCAAAGACAGCTCCTTCCAGGAGTTCATCGAGCAGCACCGTCCGCTCTACCAGACCACGGCGGCTAGGATGCAGACACTCATGGAGAAGGAAGCCCATCTTGATTGGTTCGACTCTTATTTTGGCCAGCGGCCGCACGCCAGCTTCACCGTCGCGCTGGGATTGCTCAATGGCGGCGGGTGCTATGGCCCGCATTTCCGGGCCGCGGACGGCCGCGAAGAACTCTATTGCGTTCTCGGCGTGTGGCAGACTGATAAGCAGGGTTTGCCGGAATTTACGCGCGACATGCTGGGCACGGTCGTCCACGAGTTTTGCCATTCCTATGCCAATCCAATGATCGAGCGCCACCTGGCCGAACTCCAGGCGTCAGGCGATGCCCTTTTTGATCAGGTTGCCGGGCGGATGCGCTCCCAGGCCTATAGCAACGGACAGACGTTGTTGAAAGAGTCACTCGTCCGCGTCTGTGTCGTCCGTTATCTGCGCCGGTATGAAGGGGAGGAGGCCGCCCGGCGCGAGATTCAGGCCGAGAGACGGAGGGGTTTTCTCTGGATGCAGGAGATGTCGGACCTGCTGGGCGAGTATGAGGCGCACCGCGAGCAGTATCCAACGCTGGAGGACTTCTCGCGGCGCCTGGTCGCATTCTTTGCTGAGTCGGCGAAGAATCTCCCCAAGACGCAGGCTGAGTTGGCGAGCAAGCGGCCCAAAGTCGTTTCCATGATTCCCGCCAACGGGGCGCAAGACGTTGATCCAGGCTTGACCGCCATCCAGGTGGTGTTTGATCGGCCCATGGCCGACAAGTCCTGGGCCCTGGTGGGCGGCGGTCCCCATTGTCCCAAGGCCGGCAAAGGCGTCCACTTCGATGCCCAACGCAAGATCTGGACCGTGCCGGTCACGCTCAAGCCGGATTGGTCTTACGAGTTCATGCTCAACTCCGAGACTTATGTCGGCTTCTACAGCGAGGAGGGCGTGGCGCTTGAGCCGGTTTCCGTGACCTTCAAGACTGCCGGCCAAAAAGGGACCGGGCAGACGAAATAAAAGTCACAAACGACTTGCCTGGGTCTGGACTCGCGGCACCCCACCGCCTGAAGAATCCACAGCGCCGCCCGGAACGACGGCGGATTCGCTTTATAATTACGTGAACGGGTGAAAGTGCTGGGGTATCACAAGCGCGGGCTGTCATTGAGAGTGGATCATCGGCCTTGATTTGCACCGTCACTGTGCCACCACCCGTGATACTGCTGCAGTAACCGCTGGAATCTTTTCCCGTCAACTTCTTCACCGGCCCAACCAGCGCGGCAGGAGGGTGGTCAGCGGCGGCAGATAGGTGATGAGCAACACGCCGGCCAGCAACACGCATTGCATGGGCAGAACCGCGCGGGAAACCTGCAACACCGGTTTGTCGAAACGATACGAAGACAGGAAAATGTTGAGGCCCACCGTCGGAGTCAGCAGTCCCAGTTCCATGTTCGCCAGAAAAATAATGCCCAGGTGAACGGGATCAATTCCGTAGGCCACGCCCAGCGGCACCAGCAACGGCACCACGACCACGACGGCCGAATACATATCCATCAGGCAACCCACCACCAGAAGGCAAAGGTTCAGCGCGAGCAGGAACGCGTATTTCGATCTCACCGCGCCCGTGACCCATTCGACGGCGCGCGCGGGGACCTGCGCGTCCACCAGATAGTTCGTGAAGCCCAGCGCCACGCCCAAGATAAGCAGCACCCCGCCCACCAGCAGGCCGCACTCCGCCATGACGCGCGAAATCTCCCGCGGCCGCTTGAAATCGCGATAGACAAATGTCTCCACCCCGAACGCATATAGCGCCGTGACCGCCGCGGCTTCGACCGGCGTTGCGAAGCCGCCAAACAACGCCACCAGCGCCACTCCCGGCAGCAGCAATTCCCACTTGGCTGCCCAGATCGCGCGCCCCGCCTCCGCGCGTTTGAACGCGGCCAGGCCGACCTTCTCTTTCGGCCCCAGCCGAACGCCGAGCCACGCGGCCATCGCCCCCAGCAGCAGCCCCGGCCCCAGACTGCCGAGGAACATCTTCTCGATCGTCACCCCGCCGGCTTTGGCGTTGGCGCCGGCCACGATGGCGTAGAGGATCAAAGGCAGCGACGGCGGGAACAGCAGCCCCAAGCCACCGGAGCCGGTGACCAAACCCAACGCGGAACGTTCCGCGTAACCCGCGCCTTTCAACACGGGCATGAGCAGCCCGCCCAGCGCGAGAATGGTCACTCCCGACGCGCCGGTGAACGAGGTGAAAAACGCGCACGCGAGCACGGTGATGATCGCCGCGCCTCCGCGAAACTGGCCCAGCAGGGCCTGAAAGACGCGGATCAAACGTTTCGACGCGCCGCCTTCGGCCAGGAAATACCCGGCCAGGGTGAACAACGGAACGGTCGGCAGCGTGGGGTTGGTCACCATCGAATAGTGAGTGAGTGAAATCGAAGCAATCGGAATGTCCTGGCTCCAGAACAAAATCAGCGCCGCGCCGCCCAGCATCACAAAGATCGGCGCGCCCAGAACCACCGCCACGATCAACGCCAACAAGGCGGGCAGCATCAACTTTTCGGGCCCGGCCGGGGGATGAAGCCCGGCCCAGACGACGCCCGCCGACAGCAGCAGCGCGAGGCTCCGTCCGCGCCAGCTTTCGGCTGCGTGCCAGAGCAAGCGCAACGCAATTACGCCGAATCCCAACGGCATGACCAGTTGAACCACCCAGACCGGGATCCCCAGCGCCACTGTTTTGCCGCCGCCTTTTTCGGACTGCACCAGTTGCGCCGCCGCCACACAGAGGAAGACGCTGATGCCCGCCGCGAAGGAACTGCTTAGGACCCGCGCCAACGCCTGCCAACGTCCGGTGAGAAAATTTGTCAGTGTCGAGAGCGTCAGCAGGCGCCGGTCGCGGGCGGCCAGCATGCCGCCGAGCAGACCGATGAGCAACGTGAGATGTTGTTCGAGCGCGGGCGCCCCGCCGATGCCGCTCTGGAAGAATTTGCGGAGGATGATTTCCGTCAGCGGCAGCAACACAAGAGCCGCCAGGACGAGTGAGACCAAAAGGTTCTCACTCTCGCGCAGCCCGCGCCGCCAGCCGGTGGCCGAGGATCCGTTGAGCCGTTCAACATTCATGAGTCGATTGCGCCAATCTTTTGTTTCGTTGCGTCACCCGATCTGTTGCTGCGCTCCCGACAGGCGCCGAGGCGGGTGCATCCTGGCACTGCCGCCGGAGCGTCGCAATGATGCGGCAGGCTGAGCTGCGATGCAGTGCTCTGCCGGATGAATCCTTGTCCATGCAGTTGAAAGGAGAGCGCACGCGCGCTCGCGTGCGGTGGTCGGCGCCCTCGCCGACCACAGTGAGGCATTCGGACGAGTCACTGTTTAGTGACTGCATGTGGCCCTCCTCCGACCGGCGAGGGCGCCGCTCGTAACACGCGAGGGCGCGTGTGCTCCCCAACTCCAATTGCATAGTTACGGATCAATTCGGCGTTCCTGTGTAAGGTCCACCGGCATTGCGCTCTCCAAAGTTCACGGCCCGGGAGCAACGTGCGCCGCTCGATATTCTTTGAGCAACCTCATCACCTCGTCAAACATGTCGGCCGGCACGATGGATCCGCGGATTTGGGGGTAGATGGCCTCCGCTTCGCGCCGCCACTCGGCTTCGATTTCAGCGGTGACGGCGTGCACTTTCAGCCCACGTTTGCGCATGGCATCGACGGCCTCGACGCTCTCGCGCCGGCTGCCCGCCTTGATGATCCGGCCGGTTTCCGCGGCGGCCGCTCGCAAGGCTCCACGGGTGTCCGGGGGGATGGCCTCCCAGGTTTTCTTGGTGATGACCGTCGCGCCCACCAGCGGAGCCCAGTTCAAGTCGAGCATGTTGGGAGCAACGCTGTCCACCTGGCTGGCCAGGGCGATGTACGGCGGCAGCGGCACGGCGTCGATCAACCCGGTTTGCAGCCCGGGCAAAATGTCCATCGTTTCCAGCGGCACAGGATTGCAGCCGACGGAGCGGTAAATCTTTTCCTGCGCGGCGCTGCCGCTCCAGACAAACAATTTGGTCTTGCGCAAATCATCGGGCCGGACCAGCGGGTTTTTGGAGAAGTAGCGCACCCAGCCGGTGTCGCCCCAGAACAGCACGACGAAGCCTTTTTCCTCCAGCCGTTTTCCCAGCCGGGGCTGCAGCTTCTCGCCCACGAAGTCCACTTCTTCCAGCGAACCAAAGGCCATCGGCAGATACTGCAGTCCGCTGACTTCCGGGTCTATTTCCGACAGGCCAATCGCCGTCAACATTCCCGCCTGCAACTGGCCCAGTCTCATGCGGCGGACCATGTCGGCCTCGCCGCCCATGGTGCCATCCGGATAAATGATCAGAGTTACGCCGCCGCCCGAGGCCAGGCGCCATTGCTCTCCCATCGCCTGGAGGTGCTTGTAATAGGACGATCCTTTGGGGACGAGGGTGCCGAGGCGAACCCTGACCGGGCCGCCGGCGGCCATGACGCAATCAGCGCTTCCGAAGATGCCGGACAATGCCATGGCCAGCGTCAGCGGAAGAAATTTCATTCGCTTTGCCTTGTTCATTTTCATTCGGCGCGTTTCACTCCTTGTCGATCAAAAACAATTCCGCTTTGCGCGACAGCAGCCAGCGCGCCCGGCGTTGCATGATCAGATTCCCCAGTCGCGATTCGGGCTTGGCGTCGGCGTTGATCGCCAGCGCCCGGTTCAACAGCGACTCGAATTCCTTCAGGTTCTGTTCTTTGACCGCCACGGCCTCGGCCAGCGCCACCAGTGGCGCGGCCTCGGTCCCTCCGGAAAGCGCCATCGCGCGCTCGAAATGGCTGCGGGCGCGCGCCGCCGCATTGCCGCTGGCGCCCCGGCGGCTCATTTCGTAAGTGACCAGGAAAGTGTGGATCGCGCCCTCATGGTAACTTTCATCCAGTTCCAGAGCCCGATCCATCAGCGCTTCCATGACGGGGATTTGCGCGACCAATTCAGCGTGGTCTTTGAGCAGGGAGATGGCAGCCCCCCAGGCGCTCGCCGTCCAATACAGGAGCGGCACATCGGCTTTGGTGGCCGCGCGCACGGCGGTGCGCGGGTTGGCCATCAAGGCGTTGGTAAAGCCGGGGTGGCTGACCTCCAGGCCACGCAGGCCGTAATCGCGCCCGCGCAGGTAAAGGCGCCAGGCCCGCGTCCGCAACGCCTCGGCGGCGCCCAGGTCGCGCGCCTCCAATTCGTCGGCGTCCTGTTGCACAAACGCAAAGGCATATTCGGTAAACCCGCTCGCCGCGGCGCAGAGCAAACCCTGATGCCTCGGGTTTTCGACGAGCAAACCATCCACGAGCTTGAGGCTGAACGGGGTCGCCGCTCTGGCCAGGTCCGGGTCTGGCTCGCTGGCGAAAGTCGTGCCGCCGCCGGCGACCGTGTCGGCAAACTGGTTGAGGGCGTAGCGGCGAACCAGGCAACCACTGCCGGTAATCCACGCCACCCACAGGCAACACAGGGTCAATCCTGGAGACAGGAACGGTGGTTGTCCGGTGGTTTTCAAGCGTTTCTTCGCGTCAACATCCCCGATTCATTGCCCGATTCCATCGCCGCGATGAGGACGGAACCGGGCGACTGGCGTTGCCAGAGTAAACAATCTCCACCACAGTTGCAACCGGCGGCAGCGAAGACGGGGCGATGGCGAACACTCCGGCCACGACATCGTGATCGAGGCGGGCGCGATCATGAAGCGAGAGCACGGCGCGTTACAACCCAAGCTCACGCAAATACGCCGCGCATTCCTCGGGCGGTGTCGGGTTGATGTAGAACCCCGTGCCCCACTCGAACCCGGCGGTCTGCGTCAGCCGCGGCAGAATCTCGATGTGCCAACGGAAGTCCTGGTCGATCGTGTCCCAGTAACCGCTCCGCCGATGCCCGGCGCGCGAGGGCGCAGTCTGGATGATCAGGTTGTATTGCGGCTTGTTCAAGCCACGACTGAGTTTGCTCAGGGTGACCTTCAACGCGTCGGCCAGATGCAGGATCTCGTCACGGTCGATGCTGTGGTAATCCGCCGCCTGCCGCTTTGGCAGAAGGCACAACTCAAACGGAAACCGGGAGGCGAACGGGCAAAAGACCAGAAAGCCATCATTTTCGAACACGACCCTGCGACCGTCGCGTTGTTCCTGACGCAGGATATCGTGAAAGACGGAACGCTCTTTGCGCTGGTAGTAATCCATGGCGCCGGTGAGTTTTGCTTTGACGTGATAAGGTGTGACCGGAGTGGCAATCAACTGGCAATGCGAGTGGCTTAGCGATGCGCCGGCCTCGCGACCGACGTTCTTGAAGACGAGGATATACCGGAACCGAACGTCGCGCTGCAGATCGATCATCCGTTCTTTGCACGCCGTCAAAGCCAGTGCGATGTCGGCGACAGGCTGCTCCTCGAACGCCTGGTTGTGCTCGGGGGTGTCAATGATCAGCTCGTGCGCGCCAATACCGTTCATCCGGTCGTAGACGCCCTCCGCCTCGCGGTTCATCTCGCCTTCAATCCGTAATGCCGGGAACTTGTTGGGGATGACCCGCACTTTCCAGCCCGGCTGGTTCGGCCCGCCACGCTCGCGCACGGCCCAAAGCTCCGGCGGCGTATCACTCTCGTGGCCCGGGCAGAACGGGCAGATCGCCTCGTCCGGCAGGCTCGGCGGATTGGCGAACTCGTGCGGCCGTTTCGCACGTTCGGTGGCAATGATCACCCAGCGTTCCGTGATGATGTCTTTGCGCAGTTCAGGCATAATCCCCCGCCTCAGACTGACCCAGGATAGCGCCGCAGGCGCGTGGGGAAAAGGTCAAAGTGGTCGCGCCGTCGAAAGCTCTTAGAGCGGTTGCCCCATTCCGTATCCGCCTCGAGTAGGGCTGCGCTCGGCGCAGCGGTGGACGCGACGCAGCGCGTCCCTGCCTATGCGGAAATCACTTTTGGCAAATGCTCCGGCGTTGCCGGAGGGTTTTCAGGCCAAGCCCAAGCCACAAACTGCCGCCCACGAGGAGGACCAGGGGGAGGACCAGCACCGCCTGCTTGATGGGTCGGAGCAAACCGAGCAAAAGATTCTGGCCAGCCATCTACTCTTTACCCGCAGAACACAGGGTCTGGAAGCAATTCTTGAACGGGCTGAACTCAACATCTGCCAACTCACGGCCCGTTGAACCGCAGGCGATAGAAGCAATTGGTTTCAGACATCTCGATCCGAACCTCGAGCTGATCCCCCAATTGCAGCGGAGCGCAAGCCACCGGGCCCCACTCCGCCGGACAGAGGCTGCCCGAACTCTCCAGCACGAAGCCCGCAGGTTGCGTCGGCCAGGAGATCGACAGAGTGCTGCCGTCACGTTCTATTTGCAGCCTGGGAACCAGGACGGTGAGGATGGCGGGCGAACTGGCCACGCTGCCGGCCGTATTCGTGATGACGACGGTGTAGGTGGCTGTATCGGCCTCCTGCACATTGCCCAAAGACAAACTGGCAGTCGCCGACCCGGACACATTGCCTCCGTCACTCAAGCTGGAACCGTTCTTCTGCCACTGATAACTGAGCGGCGCCGCCCCCACGGCGTTGGCGCTGAAGAGCA
>Ga0181527_1001289_pt1 | contig 26031 bp, 16 predicted proteins | sample PEATcosm2014_Bin_30_FD_119762 | JGI IMG/M metagenome (GOLD analysis project Ga0181527, IMG submission 119762) | Peatland microbial communities from MTU Mesocosm Facility, Houghton, MI, USA - PEATcosm2014_Bin06_60_metaG | ecosystem: Environmental > Terrestrial > Soil > Wetlands > Peat | place...
CTCGACAAAACCATCATAGAGGGCCTTTTCAGTGACGACGCGCCGTTTCGCGGCGGTTTAAATCTGGCCCACATCGATCCCAGCCCCGCTCCGCAAGGCCTTGCTCTATCGGGACAGGCTCTACTTATACGGCCCAGGCCGCGGGTGCGGCGCTGGAGCTGCGAATCAGCGTGTCCGTAAACGAGGACGATCCGGAAGTGGGGCTTCATCTGACCGCTTTGAACTGCTCGGCCAAGGAACTGCATGCGAAGATTCTCTTCCCCTTGTTCAAGGCGTCGGAGATGGGCAACCTGGACGATGTCTGGTATCTCTACTTGAACAACGACGCCGAATATCATCTCCGGCAATCAAATACCAATGGCGAAAACCACGTTCATGACAATCAGACCTGACCTCGCAGGGAGCCGTCGAGCGTTCTTGAAAACAACTGCGGCGTTGGGCGCCGGAGCCCTTTGCTCGCCTTCGCTGATGAAGGTAATGAGGGCGGCTTCAGGTTCACCCGGGATGCAGATTGATCGTCAAACGGTCTTTCCCAAGTCCGCTCCCCCCGCCAACGCTATCTGGGCGATCAGGGTCGGAGAACTGAAGCCCATGCAGCGGTTGACTCTCTCGTGCCTCCAGGGTTTCATCAACCGTGAGCAACCGCGCGTTTATCTCGCGTACGACCGGCTTGACGAATTGTGGCTCGACTGGCTGCGCGAACGAGGGGATGTGAGGGAGATCAATTGGGTCGAGCCCCGGACGATTTATGAGAAGTTCCTGCCTCTGGCGCGCGGGCTGGTGGTGACCAATCCGCACCTGCCCGCCAGCATCAACGTCGCCACCATGCTGGCGTCATTGGAGGACTGGTTGCCCGTCATGCCGCATCTTCTCCCACAGTTCCCGGCGATGAAAGTGGCCCTGGACCTGGGGGAGAAGAAGTGGAAGAAAAACATCGAGGCTTACCGCTGGTTCTTCTCGAACCACGGCGCGCGAATGTCCCGGCGGCTCTGCGCCCACTATGACCCCGGCCAGTTCGAACTCCGCGACTATTTTGTCCAGTTCAAGGTGCCCATGATCTGGATCTCGCACCCCGATGATGCCAAGCGGAGCCCGGCGGCCTCTTCCGCCGAAGAAACGCAGTTTGCACATGAGTTCTTTGGGAACCTCCCGCCCAACCTTCCCTGCATGGGTTGGTGGGATTCCGGGTTGGGCGGGGAGGTCGGCTGCGGCGAAAATGGCCCCTATTCCGGCATGGACATCATTAGCCAGCACGCCAAGTTTGAGGTCTGCACCGCGTTTGACGGGTTTGGCCGGGGCGTGGGCAATCTGTCCGTCCATTCCGGCACTTCCGCGAATTTCCGCCAGAAGCCGGCCCCGCCGTCGCCGAAACTGGAAAGCGGCAAGGTTTACTATGCCTACACCCGCACCGACGGTGACGGAATGAACTTTTACCGACAGGTTTATCGCGACCTTTGGGACCAGCCAGATCACGGCAAAGTGCCGGTCGGTTGGCAGCTTGGCCCAACGGCATCGGACCTGATCCCGGACATCATTGACTACTTCTACAGACGAGCCACTCCCGGTGATGTGTTCGTGAACGCGCTGACCGGCATCGGGTACATCCGCGAAAACTGCTACCTGGACCGGATTCCCAAGGAAGCCCAGGCCGCGGCATGGAAGGAGTACATGGAATTGTCGGCGCGCTACTTCAAGCGGCTGGACCTCTCGCTGTTGACTACGTTCGAAGCCTTCGACCTTATGTCGCCAGAAAACCTGGCGCGCTTCACCGAACTCCCTGGCCTCAAGGCCATCTATCGCAACTACAGTCGCTTCAAGGATACCACGGCGGACAATACGCTCACCGAGGTCAACGGCGTCCCGGTTTTTCGCGCCATGCTTGCGGGGAGCTTTTCCCTTGGCAACAGTGAAGAGATACGCCGAGTTGCCAGCGAAATTGCGCGTCAAATCCGTGAATTCGCCCCGACCGTGCGTCCGGCGTTCCTCCACCTGTCGTTGACGAACTGGTTCGTGGACATGCGTCTGCTGGTCGAGGTGGAGAAGGCCCTCGGCCCCGATTACCTGGCGGTGCGAGCGGATCACCTCCCTGAACTGTACAAGCAGTCGAAACAGGCGAGGTAGTTACGAAAGGGCAACACCGATGAATAACATACCACTCTTGGCAGTTATCTTCGTTGCGGAGTTGCCTGCCTTCGACGCGGAAGCAACGTCGGCGCGGATGCCGGAGTTGAACTGGGAGCAGCGCTCGGATTGGATCAATATCAAGACCGCAGCCAACCCCCCCGCCTTGGGCGATGGTGAGGCCGACAACACTGCCGCAAAGAGAACGCGAGTATGAACCCATTCGCCTGTTTCGCCCTCGCCACCTTGCTCTTGGCGCCGCTGATCACGATCCACGCGGCCGATGAACCTCTGAACACAAGGTCAGCCGGGGGCGCGGAGCGAGTTGACGTGATTTTTGCCGCGGATGACGGCGTCTTTCCCAATCCTGAGCGTGGTTTCTATTTCTCCTACATGCCCCCGGGCGGCGGTCGCGTCGGGCAGCAGGAAACGATGCACGCGCCGTTGGTCACGGAAGATCTGAAAGCCCTCCGCGCCCGGCCGGAAGCAATCACGTTGATCCGTGATTGCATCCTTATCTCGCGCAAATTCTGGAACGCGCCGATTCCGCAAGATTATCTCGACCGTCTCCAGCGTGACTTCGATACCGTCCGTGCGGCTGGGATCAAATCGGTGGTTCGCTTTCTCTATGACTGGGGCATGCAGAACCGCGATCCGGACGAGACCGTGATTCTCCGCCACCTTGGCGAACTCAAGCCGTTGTTGGAGCGAAACGGAGACGTCATCGCCTGGGTGCAAGCCGGATTGTTCGGTGGGACGGGCGAAGGGTGTCTGTCGGACCACGGATACGTCTACTCGAAGCATTTGGCGGCGGGAGGCGACAAGCCTCAATGGCAGGGCCTCTCCGATGCGGGCCGGCGGGTACTGCTCCGCGAATTGAGCTTGATTCCCAGGGACCGGATGATGACCGTCCGCTATCCCCGTTTGAAATGGGACCTGTGCGGCTGGGACGTTCCATCGGCCGCCTCGCAGGCGCGAACCGGGAAGAACGCCTTCGATGGTTCCGACGCCGCGCGCGTTGGATTCTACGACGATGGGTTCATGGGCGATGCCCACCACTACGCGATGTTCCAAGCCAACGGTGAAGCGGATTTCACGGCCAAAGACAGCGAGTTCGTGATTTTCGAGGGAGAAATCAGCGACGCTTCGAGCTACAAGCTACAGAAGGGACAAGTTACCCTCGACATGACCCGCTACCGCCAGACAGCACTTCATATCAACGGCGATGGCGGGAACAAGGTCTTTTCCACGTGGAAGGCCAACGGCGACATGGATACGATCACCAAGCGGATGGGCTATCGCTTTCGTCTCGTCCGGGCTGAATTCCCAAAGGCATTGCGTCCGGGGTCTGCCTGCGAGGTGAAGATCGAGATGGCCAACGACGGATTTACGCGGACCATGAACCCGCGCGGTGTGGAGATGATCCTCCGTGGCCCGACGACGTACTCCGTCCATCTCGACGACGGACGCGGCAACCGCCTGTGGCTTCCCGGTCCAGGAGAGAGGAAAACACTCGAGATCGTGGCCGGGCTGCCGGACAGCATTCTTCCAGGTGAATACGAAGTGCTGTTGAACCTCCACGATCCGCATCCCTCTCTGGCTGGACGGCCGGAATACAGCATCCGCTTGGCCAACGATAAAGTTTGGGAAGCTGAGAGCGGTTTCAATCGGCTATTGCATAAGATACGAATTGACCGAAACGCGGCCGGGCAGCGATACCAAGGTGCGTCGCGCTTCGCACCGCGCCCGGCGGAGCCAGGAAAACAGTAACTGGCACATAAGAGAAAATCCGATGAGAATGCTTGGATGTTTATCGGTACTGCTTTTTGCCGGCACCGCTCTATTGCGGGCTGCCGAGTCGGCGCCCGCAGTGGATTTGCCCAACGCCTCCCTGACCACCGTCCGCCCGCAAGAAATCGAGGCCCCGCTCGTCAATCCCTACTGCGGCTGGGGTATCTGGGCCGGACCCAGGTTCTATGACAGCCGCCCGTTCAGCCTCCAGTACAACACCAAGGGCTTCGGCGACGACGCCCCGCTGTTCAGTTGGGTGCTCATTGACTGGATGTGGTCCGACCTGGAACCCAAAGAGGGCCGGCTTGAATGGGAAGATTTGGATGCGGTGGTCGACTACTGGAAGGCCCGCAACAAGCAACTCGTCGTCCGCCTTTGGGTCACGACGGACCCAGGTTGGGCCGGCGCGCCCGGCAATAAGGCATGCCCCGATTGGCTTTGGGAGGCGGGCGTGAAACACCACGAATATAAGGCGGAGGGCGGAGTTAAACAGAGATGCCCCGCTTATGCCGACCCCACATGGGAGACGATTTATCTGCCGAAGTTGAAGCGATTCCTCGGTGCTTACCGGGACCGTTATGAAAAGAACGGCGGCGCCATCATCCTGGACCATGTGATGGGTTTTGGCGATTGGGGTGAATGGCATACGATGTGGTCGCATTATCCCTGGCCCAGCCGGGAGAAAAAGCGCGAGGTGCTAGGCAAGGTCATCCGCGCCTACCTTGACGTTTTTGCCCCGAATCAACCGGAGGGCGAGGCCGTTCGCAAGCTTGCCATTGCGCATGTGTACGACGATGACTGTGGCGGCGATACCCCGCTGGTGGAGGCCATTAACCGGCAGGCTCTCGATCTCGCGCTCGCAAAAGGGTTCGCGCTGACCCGCAACGGCTTTATCGACGGTCTGGGCGGCTGGCCCAACGACCTGATGGACAAATACTGGAGCGACCACCAGCTTATCGGCGAGGGCAACTGGTCTTACGAGCAGGTGAAAAAAGATAAGACCCACGGCAGCGTGGCCGAGCATGTGAATGCCTTTGTGCGATTTCATTCCGCTTATGCCCATCTGTACATGCATGCCGCCAGTTACCGTCAGGCGATGGCGGAGGATCGCGGCGAGTTCGAGCGGGCTTTGCGGTCGAAAGGCATCGGTTACCGCTTCGTGCTGACCGCGGCGGCCTGGGAATCGAAGCGTAGCCCCGGCCAGACACTAACACTGCGCCAGGAATGGCTCAACCGCAACGCCAGTTGGTGTGTCCATCCGTACCGGCTGAGGGTGTTCCTCATGGACTCCGGCGGCGAGGTCGCATGGTCCGAGGTGAATCAGGCCTTCGATCCGCGTTCCTGGCTGGCCGGGACAACCTACCCTGCCGAGAGTGCCTTCCGTCTTCCAGCGGATCTCAAGCCAGGAGATTACGACCTCCGTATCGCATTAGTGGACGAAACCGGACAACCGCGGGTCCGGCTGGGCATCGAAGGCGCCGATCCCGCGCTACGCTACCAGTTGGGATCGGTCCGGATTGCCAACGCCAAAAACTGATATGATCCTGACGCATAGAGACTCGAACTACGGGGCAAAAATCCATACTCGCGCAGGCGGCAAGAGTGAACTCATCGGCGCGCACGTCTATACCGGTTTCGGCGGCGGGGACAAATCGGCTCTTTTCCGCATCCAGGATTCCTCGGCCGGCTTCGCCAGCGTCCGCGAAATTACGTTCACTGGCGACGGATTCGTCAACGAGGTTATGGAAACGCGCGGCGCGGAAACCCGCTCTCTGCCCCGCGGGAAGGGCTGGTTCTCTTGGACTCTGTTCTCCGCCAGGAACGAGAGCGGCTCCGGCGAGAAGTGAGCCGCCGCTTCGGCGGCTGGTCAATCTAACTGATCCCAAGCAAACTCAAGTTCGTCGCGGACAATAGTGAATTTATGAAAAATATCACCGTTTTGTTGGTTCTTGGCATCGCTTGTGTTTGGGGGGCTGCTCGTGCTCAGGAGCTCGCCTTGCGGGTGCAGGGCTATCACATTGAAGGTCCCACTAACTCGGCGGATTTTCCCAAATGGCTCGCCGACATGAAACAATGGCGAACGGAGTATCTGAAGAAGATCGGATACGACGACGCTGAATACAGGCGCCCCGAGCTGCGGTGGGCGCAGAGCAGTTTCATGCAGCCGCAGATGATGGTTGAGGACCGCTACTTCTATGACCCGGCTGCGGGACAATACACCGTGAATCGATATCTGGACGATCTGGAGAATCGCTACGGCAGGATCGATTCCGTGTTGATCTGGCCGGTGTATCCGAACATTGGCATCGATAACCGCAACGAGTTCGATTGCTTCCGCGACCTGCCCGGGGGCATCCCCGGCATCAAGCAAATGGTGGCGGATTTCCACCGGCGCGGGGTGCGCGTCTTGTTCCCCTACATGCCCTGGGATCAGGGCACGCGGCAGGAGGGCCGGGAGCATTACGAAGTGATCGCTGAAAATCTCACCGCGGTCGGCGCCGACGGCATCAACGGCGACACCATGCCGGTGGTCCCTCTCACGTTCCGTACCGCCTCCGATAAAACGGGGCATCCTTTGGTTTTCGAACCGGAAGGGCTCAGCGTTGATGAAGGCTTGGCCTATAACACCATGAACTGGGGGCAGGCGGCTGGCGGAGGCGGAGGAGGAAGGGGAGGCCGAGGAGGCGGCAACAATATTCCGCCGGTAGCGAAGTTCAAGTGGCTGGAGCCTCGGCACATGATCAACATCAGCGACCGTTGGCAACGGGACAAGAATGTCGACCTGCAGTATGCCTTCTTCAACGGTATCGGCATGGAAACCTGGGAGAACATCTGGGGGATATGGAACGAGATGACCCCGCGCGATTCCGAGATCTGCCGCCGGATTCGTAAGATCGACCTCGTTTGTGCCGATTTGCTGGTCAGTGCGGACTGGGAACCGCACACGCCTGCCCCACTCCAATCAGGCATCTACGCCAGCCGGTTCCCCGGCAAAAACCAAACGCTCTGGACGATCATCAACCGGAACGAATTCAATGTCTCCGGCCAGCAACTGCGCGTCCCTCACGAGGAGGGCAGAAAGTACTACGACCTGTGGCATGGTGTAGAGTTGACGCCGGTGGTGAAGGATGGAAACGCCAGCTTGAGCTTCGAAATCGAAGCCAACGCCTACGGAGCCGTGCTGGCCAGCGATGCGGCCGCGCCGCCCCCCGGCTTGAAGAAGTTCCTCGGGGAAATGAAAGCCCTGGCGCAGAAACGGCTGAATAGCTTCTCCCGCGAGCGCCGGTTCCTGCCACAGCAAGTCGTCAAGATTCCACCCACGAAACCGGCCGCAAACCCACCCGCGGGGATGGTGACCATTCCCGCCGGCGAATTCGAGTTTCAGGTGCGGGGCATCGAGATCGAAGGCTCCAACGAGATCGGCGTGGATGTGCAGTATCCTTGGGAAGACTCGCCGCGGCGAAACCACCGTCACACGCTCCCAATCAAGAGCTTCCACATTGACCGCTACCCGGTGTCTAACGCGGACTTCAAGAAGTTCGTGGACGCCACGAGCTACCGGCCCAAGGACGACCACAACTTCCTGAGAGACTGGAAGAACGGAACCTATCCGGCAGGTTGGGCGAACAAGCCGGTGACGTGGATTTCCCTCGAAGATGCGCGGGCGTATGCCGCCTGGGCCGGCAAGCGGCTGCCGCACGAGTGGGAGTGGCAGTACGCCGCACAGGGAACCGACGGGCGGACTTATCCCTGGGGGAGCACTTGGGATCCCGAAGCGGCGCCGACCCCGGAAAAAGGTCGCGATCTTCCCGGGCCCGACAACGTGGACGCCCATCCAAAAGGAGCCAGCCCGTTCGGAGTGATGGACCTGACCGGCAACGTCTGGCAATGGACCGACGAGTATCAGGACGAACATACCCGGGCGGCCATACTTCGCGGCGGCAGCCACTATCAGCCGCAAGGCTCGATGTGGTACTTCCCGCAGGCTTACAAGCTGATCGAGCACGGCAAGCTGCTTTTGATGGCGCCGGGCAAGGACCGTGCAGGCACTTTGGGTTTCCGGTGCGTCGTCGACGCGCGATAGCAGCTTTCTGAAGCACTGTTATGAAGACACCAGCAATCGTCTGTCTGAGTCTGCTCAACCTCTGTAGCTTCGCGACGGCGCGGGCCGCGCTGCCGCCGGTGCCGGAGTTCCCGCTGCCGGTCGATCAGCAGCACTCGACCACGGCGCGGCAGTTAGCCAAGCCGGTCCTCGAATCGCGTCTGCTCGACGACATGGAGTCGCCGACGAACTGGCGCTTGTTCGGCCCGGGTGAGATGACCTTCACCACCGAGCGCGAGCGCGATGGCAAGCAGTCCCTCCGCCTGACCGCGCCGACCAAAGGCGCCGAGCCCCCGCGCACGCCAGGGCGGCCCTTTGGGGAAACCGGGGTCCGGCGCGAGTTCAGCAACGAAGACTGGAGTGGATTCAACCGCATTTCCGTCTGGGTGTATCCCGATCTGCCCGGATTCAAGGTCGTCTCGCTCAAGCTGGCACTCGACTGTGAAGGGACGGCGGGCCGCAGCTATACGGATGGGGGGATGAATTTCGTGCTGCTGCGCAACCACGAATGGAACCAGGTGACGTGGGAGATCACACACCTGGACCGCAAACAGGTAAAAGCGTTGGAACTCGTTTATCGGCTCCAGGGCAACGAACCCGGCGCCACCAACCGCGTCTGCTACGATTTCGACCATCTCGAGTTACAGCGGGTCGCGCCCGACCATTTCGGCGGCTGGGACGTTGCGCCCGGCGAGATCGCCTATTGCCATATCGGTTACGGGCCGGATGATCCAAAGCTGGCTTTCAGCGCGCCGGGCGCCGAGACGCGTTTCGAGTTGGTCGATGCGGTTTCACGCCAACCGGATTGGACCGGCGACACCCGCATCGTTAAGGGACCCGCCGACAAGATTCAAGTGCTGGATTTCTCGCGCTTCCGCCGTCCCGGCCACTACCGGCTGCGGCTAGGCCAGATCGAATCCGAGCCGTTTCCGATCCAGCCCAACCCCTGGCGAATCACGCTGATTGCGGGGCTGAACTTCTTTTACTGCGAGCGCTGCGGGTTCGCGGTGCGTGGCATCCATGACGTCTGCCATCAGGATTGGCGCGCGGAAGCCGCCGGGCGCAGCCTGACCATCAACGGGGGCTGGCACGATGCTGGGGATCTCTCGCAAGGGTTGGTCAATACTTCCGAGGCGGCGTGGTCGATGCTCCGCCTGGCGGATCGCCTGGATAAGAGCGATCCCGAACTGGCTCGCCGGTTTCGCGACGAGGCACGCTGGGGTGTCGAGTGGATGCTCAAGAACCGGTTCGGGGACGGTACCCGGGTCACCTGGGCAACAATGGATTTCTGGACGGATGGCATTCCAGGCAATGTCGATGACGTGGTCGTCAAAGGCAGCAACTCACCTTTCGAGAACTTTCTGGCTGCCGCCGCCGAGGCCGCCGCCGCGAGAGCCTATGCCCTATCCGATGCCGCCCAGGTCGAGCGCTGCCGCACTGCCGCTGAGGCGGATTACGGTTTTGCCGATGCCCGCGCGGGCAATCCGAACCTCGAGCTGGCTGGGGCCGCCGCGCAATCCAGCATCGAGCTCTGGCGGCTCACCAAAGAAGAGAAATACGCCGCCAAGGCGGCGAAGTTTGGCGAAATTCTGCTCCGTTGCCAGCAGGTGGAGAAACCGAATTGGGAGAAACCGCTCACCGGGTTCTTCTATGCGTCGCCGGAACGCAAGCGGATCGCGCATTACTTCCACCGCAGCCACGAGCAGGGGCCCGTGGTGGCCTTGGCGGACTTGGCCACGTTCTTCCCCGATGACCCCAGAGCCGCGATCTGGCGGGCGGGTGTGAAACGCTACGGAGATTACCTGCTGGCCGCGGCCGCCGTCAACGCGCCCTACCGGATGTGCTCGGCAAGCATTTATCAGTTGTCGGAAAACCCCAGTGCCGCCGACCAAAAGCAAATCGAGCAAGGCGTGCGCCTGGCGGAAGGCGTCTATTTGCGCCGGTTCCCTGTGTGGGGCGATTTCCGCGGCAACCTCGGCGTGCTGCTGTCGCAAGCCACCGCCGCAGCCTCGGCGGCGCGCCTGCTTAGCTCCGCTGAGTTGCGCGAACTCGCCCGGGAACAGGCCGAATGGACCCTGGGCCGCAACCCTTTCAACGGCAGCCTCATGTATGGCGTCGGGCATAATTACAACCCGCAATACACCGCGATGAGCGGCGACATCACGGGGTCGCTGCCCGTTGGCATCCAAACCCGCCTTGCGGCAGATGTTCCTTATTGGCCGCCATCAAACTGCTACAATTACGCCGAAGTCTGGGTCCACCCGGTCAGCCGATGGTTTACGCTGCAGGCTGAGTTGGCGCAATGAGTCCCGGAGCGGGGTTCGACAGACGGAGCGATGCCGCGACGGATCGCCTTCTCGAAGAGCAGTTGCCGTCGCTTTGAGCGGTGAATCCGGGATGTCCTGGAAGCCCTTTTTTCACTTCAGTATTCCCGATCCTTGAGCCGGCCCGGTTGCGCGACGGGATAGACACCATTGGCGGACAGTTGCGCCGGTGCGGGCGAGTTCATCGTCAACTTGTCCACCTCGGGCGCAAATTCGTCGGTATCGTTAAGCATCTCCTCGAACAGAACGGATTGGCCGGTGTGGACGGCCTTGCGGCCCATGGCAACCACCAGGGCAGCTTCAGCACCGCGTTTGACCTCGTTGTAGGGTTTGTCCTGGCGAATGGCTTCGACCAGATGGGCCCACTCGAGCTCATAGGGATTGGGCTCTGGCTGCGGGAAGGCCCACCTCAGGTCCGCCCGGGTCACGGTTTGCCCTTTGAAAATGCGGCACTTGGCCGGCGTGTGCATGAAAGTCGAAATCACCGCCGAGCCCTTGGTCCCATGAGCATAGCTGGCGAATTCCTCGCGGCAACCGGCCATGTACCGGGAATTGACGAAGAGCTTGGCGCCGTCCGCAAAGGTGTATTCGATCGAGTAGTGGTCGAAGTTTTGGTCCACCGCGTCGCCCCGGTAGCAGCGCGAGCCCATGCCGTCGGCGCGGGCCGGCCAGGCATCCTTCATCCAGCAGCACTCGTCCACGTTGTGGGCGACAAAGTCATGGAAGACGCCGCCGCTGGCCCACAGGAAGCCCAGATACCTCTGAATCTGGTAGAGCAGTTCGCTCATCTCGTTCGGCTTGGGGCCGGTGAATCCTACCGGGCCGACGAGCCGGTAGCTCCGCAGGGTCGTGAGCTCGCCGATTTGCCCCTGTTTGATTCGGTCATAGAGTTCCCAACGCGCCTTGCAGTGGCGGCACATCAGGCCAACCCCGACTTTGAGGTTTTTCTTTGCCGCCGCCTCCGCCAATTGGATCATCCGCCGGGTCGTCGGTCCGTCCACCGAGATCGGTTTTTCCATGAACACGTTTAAGCCTTTGGCAATGGCGTAGGTGAAGTGGACCCAGCGAAACGCCACGGGAGTCGTGAGGATGACCACATCCCCGGGTTTCAGGCAATCCATGGCCTTCTGGTAAGCGTCAAATCCCAGGAACCGACGCTCGGACGGCACCTCGACCTGGGCGGCCTCGAAACCCATGACCCAGGTATCAGCGGACCCCTGGACCCGGGTGGCGGCGCTGGCGAGCGCCTCATAGCTGCGGTCCAGGCGCTCCTCGAAGAGGTCGGCCATGGCTACGAGCTTTATCGGACCGCTCTTGGTAGCCAGGGCATTGGCGGCAGCGCCGGTGCCGCGTCCGCCACAGCCAACCAGCGCGACCCGGATGGTGTTTTCCTCCGCCGTGTAACCGGGCCGGGCGACGGCAGAGGCCAGAGCGGCTCCGACAGCGGCCTTGCCTGAAGTCTTGAGAAACTCCCGGCGGGTCGTGTGGTCCGGGCCTGCATGAGCGAGAGATTTGACTTTCACGGCCGGATACTAAAAGGCCGGTCTTCATTTGTCAGCCCGATACTTGGGTGGTCTCTGACCCCCACTTTCGGGGGGCTCGTTTGATAGAAGTTGCGTTTTCGGCGAGAATCCTCTTCTAATGGAGCGACCAATGAAAGGGCCGCCTGCAGTCATCATCTCGCTGTGCTCGTGCCTTTGGACTTGCGCCGCCCCGGCCCAAGAGCCCGGCGGGCCGGGCTCCACTCTGCTGCTGACGAATATCGCGCAAGTCCGCGCGCTCTCGACTGAACAGGCCAAGCGAAAGGTCGCGAAACGATCCAACTCCCGGCAACGCTCTCGGCGGTTTTCGACATGATCGGCCGAGAACAGAAGCCCGGGGGAGCCACACTCGAAGTCACCGACGCGCCCGCGCTTGGTCTGTTCAATGTTGCCTCACAGAATCAGTTCGAGTACGAACCAGCCCCGGCCATGCCGCCACGAGCGGAAGGTCAGCCCTCGCCCGTGGTCCTGCAGGCCGTTTGGCCACCGGAGAAGTCCATCTGGCCCCGTGTCGAGGGACTCCACTCGCATTATTGGATCGGCTCCGATGGGCTGGAGCGCATGCCCATCTTCGTTTGTCACCCTGAACTGAATGCCCCACTCCACTATCCGTCCAACCAACAGAAAAACAGTATGAACGATCAAACTGGCATGAACCGTCGAACCTTCCTCACCCGAGCCGCCGCCTGCGCCGCGCTGGCCTCGACTTCCCCCTCGATCATCCCTGCCTCCGCCCTCGGCGCGGAGGGTCAGCCCGCTCCGAGCAATCGAGTCACGGTGGGCTGCATCGGCACTGGCGAGCGCGGTCGGGATGTGATGGACCACTTTTTGAACCAGCCCGAATGCCAGGTCGTGGCGCTGTGCGACGTGAAGCAGGATGCCTTGGCCAAGGCCAAAGCGATGGTGCAAAAGAAATATGCAGGCCAATCCTGCGCCACTTTCGCCGATTTTCGCCAACTCCTGGCCCGGCCGGACATTGACGCCGTGCTGATCGCCTCGACCGACAACTGGCACGTCCTGCACGCGCTCGCCGCCGTGCGCGCAGGGAAGGACCTTTACGTCGAGAAACCCCTCGGCCTTTCGCTGGCGGAGGATCAACTCTTGCGGGCGGAAGTGCTTAAGCGCAAACGGGTGTTTCAGTTTGGCACCCAGCAGCGCTCCGAACGCACTTTCCGCCTCGCCTGCGAATTGGCGCGCAACGGAAGCATCGGCAAGCTCAAACACATTAACATCTGGGCCCCGGGCAGCCGCTCGGGTGGCTCCACCAAGCAGGTCCCCCCGCCGCCCGGTGTGGACTACGATTTCTGGATCGGTCCCGCCCGCATGCGGCCACACACCGAGGACCTGACCACGAACGGAGTCTGGTGGTATGTGGCCGATTTTGCGCTCGGCTTCATCGCCGGCTGGGGCATCCACCCGATGGACATTGCCCTGTGGGGCGCGGGCGATCTCGCTCTCGACCAAGTGGAGGTTTCCGGCGCGGGCAGCTTTCCCAAGGAAGGCGTGTGCGACACCGCCACCGATTGGGACGTGGATTTCAGATTTGCCAACGGCCTGAAGATGAAATTCGTCAGTTCACCTGCCGAAAACTCGCCTTACCGGAAGGAATGGCAGCAGCGTTACCGCAAGATTGACCCGGGCCATGGCACCGCCTTTGAAGGCGCCGACGGCTGGGTCCACGTGGACCGCAGCCGGATCAATCTCCAACCCGAAGGCCTCATTGACTTCAACGAGAAGGATTTTAAGACCAAGCTGACCTACAGCGCGGACCATGTGAAGAGCTTCCTGGCCGCCGTCAAGACCCGCCAACCCACCGTTTCGCCCATCGAGTCCGCGGTTCTCTCCGACGCCTTCTGCCACGTGCCGAACACCGTCCTCCGGTTGGGCCGCAAGCTCGCCTATAACCCGAGGACCGAGAAGTTCGAGAACGACCCGGAAGCTAATCGCCGGCTGGCCTTGCGCTCACCGCGCTATCCGTGGAGGTGGGCGTAAGGGGCGCCTCACGCGCGCAGCGTTCAGCACATCGATCAAAAGACTGCGGGCTACTATGGCCAACGCCCCGCCATTAGGGAACCAGGCCTTTTCGGCAAGCCTGGAACAGCGAAGGAAGCAATGAACCGCAACCATGAAGCGATGCGTGAATGGAAAGAACTTTTCCCAGCGGCAGTTTTTGAAACAAACCGATCTCATCGGCTCGGCCTTGGCCTGGCCAAGGATAATGCAACAAATGACATCACACGGAGGAAGCGAAAATGCCGTCATGAACAAGGTCGCCACGCTGTGGCGTTGCGTGAAACCGGGCTTGTTTGGCAGAACGGGAATGGTTTTGGTGGCGTGCTTTATCAGCGCATCCGCGCTCAGGGCGAAAATGCCGGATCTGGACGACGAATTCGTCGGACCGTTCGCCAGTTGGGTGAACGTTCAGACCGAATGCGGCGCGGTGGGTGATGGCAAGACCGACGACACCGCAGCCATCCAAAAGGGGTTGGACATTATCAATCCGGCCAACGCCAAACGGAAAGTGCTCTATATCCCTGCCGGCGCCTACCGCATCACCAAAACGCTAAACGTCCCTCGCACCGAGCACGCGCAGACCATCGGCATGGGCATCATCGGCGAAGACCCGGCGACCACCAGCATCGTCTGGGATGGGTCTCAAGACGGCCGGATGTTCTACTACTGCCCCTGGTACGCGCGCATGATGCGGTTGACGCTGGATGGCCGCGGCAAGGCGAAAGACGCCATCTTTCACGGCTTTCCGTTCGCCACCGTCCTGGGTTACACCGACATGGTGTTCAAGGACGTGCAGTTCGGCATCGAAACCGGCGAGCGCGACGGTATCGCCGAATGCCTGGTGCTGCGCTGCAAATTCATCCGCTGCGCCAAGGCCGGCATCAACATCCAGAACTTCAACACGCTGGACTGGTGGGTTTGGTACAGCGTGTTCGAGGACTGCCACATCGGCGTCAGCAGCGAATACAACGGCGGCGGCGGGCACTTTCATGTCTATGAGAGCTTGTTCCAAAACTCGACGGAGGCGGACATCACGATCATGCATACGTCCTACTTCGGTTTTCGCGACAACACGTCGGTCAATTCCAAAGCGTTCTTCGTTGCCAAACGCGCCAACAATTGGACCGATAAGGAGAACTACGGCGGCGAAACCACCATTCAGGGCAATCACATCTATGACCCCATTGATGCCACGCCCATCCGCATCGCCAACGCCGGCAATATTCTGCTGATGGATAACATCATCCGCAGCCGTGCGGACGCACAGCACGGACCGGTGATCCACCAGGCCACGCCAACTGGCGATGCGGACATGGTGTCCATCGGCAATAGTTTCACCGTCGCCAATCCATTTGACGTGAAAGGCCGCCTCACCACCCAGGATGAGAAGATGGTCTCGCGCGGTGATATCAAGATCGAATTGCCGGCGCTGCCCGGCACATCGCCAAATTTCCACCGCCAGGTGTTCGACATTCCGCCTGGAGCCAACGCGGAGGCGATTCAGCAGGTGATTAACGCCGCGGCGAAGTTGAGCGGTAAACGACCGGTGGTGCATTTCCCGCCCGGCGAGTATGCGGTTGGCAAGACGCTCGAAATCCCCGCCGGGGCCGACATGTTGCTGGTGGGCGACAGCATCATGGGCGAGCATGGCAATAACCTCAACTGGACGGGGGTGGACCAGCAGCCCATGTTCCTGGTGCATGGACCCAGTCACGCCATCTTCCGAGAACTCTATGTCAACTGCGCCAGGAAGGCAGTGGGCGTGAGAGTGGATAACTGCGATCAGTCCGGTGGGCGAGTAAACCTCCAGGAGGTCTGGATGGATAATAGTCCGGACATGGCGGAGATGTATGTCGATGGACTGGACCAGACGGACGTGAGCTCGATGGGCTCGGGTTTCGGCAAAATCACCGCGATTGGCGGGCCCCTCGCCAAACAAGGGAAACGGAAAAGCCCCGAGGTAGTTTGTTACGGCATGGGGGCAGGCTGCCGTGACAGCTTTGAAATCCGGAATGGTGGGAGCCTTCTGCAGCGGGATGCCTGGTATGAAGGCGGGTATCGCACCTGTGTCGGACTGTCCGGCGGCGAGGGGACTTTCACTTGGGACGGCGGCATGATCGCGGTCGGCACTTACCCGGGCGCCGGCAATGGATTGCCGGATCGCGATAGCGGCTCGCCCGCGATCGGCCTCGATAACTTTCAGGGTAAAGCCGCCTTCATCGGCCTTCAAGTCAGTTCGGTCGATCCCGCGCGTTCCTCTTTCATCAAAGTGAAGGGAGATCGCGCCGACATGAAAGCGCTGTTTCTGGGCTGCATCTTCAATCAGGACGTTTTCAGCAATGATGCGCCCAATGCGAAAGTGGCCGTATTCCATAGCCGCCAGCTAAAGAAAGACCTCGGCACCATCGCCGTGCCCGGCCAAGGCGTCTGCGATGCGGCCTTCCTCCGCGAGATGCTCGCGCAGACGCGCTCGGGGCGGCTCCAACTATTCCATCCGCTAAAGCCGGACGTCACGGATGTCCGCTTCGACCGTGTCTTCTTCCGCAACGGCCAGCGCTCTATTGAATTGCTGGCTGCAACCGCTGCCGACCTGCACCCACCAACAACCACCAAGAAACCGTAAATTCTGTTCTCATGAGAACAAACCCCCTTCTTCAGGCATGCATTGGATTGAGTCTGACGCTTTCCTTCGTCGCATGCGGGTCGCCTCCCGAAATCGCCAATGTCTATCCCGATTACCCCGGTCTCAGCCCGCAAATCATCACCGGCGAGAGCTTCGATCCCACCGAATCGGAACTCTGGGTCTGGGAGCCGCCCGTGCTGGACAGGAATGTCAAGGACGCGGTGAAGCATACTGGAAAATCAGCGCCGGAGTTGCCGGCGACCCCGCCCCAAGGCGCGCACCGAGTGGGGACGCTCGATATAGAGCCGCGGGTGATTACCGGTTCGATGGACGGGTCGGTGGCCTGGGTCAAAAACAAGGACGGTTTTTCGCGACCCTATCTGTTCAATGTCGCCAAACCGCTCTGGATCAGTGAGGAGAAAGCCGAACCGGGAGCGCTGGTCTATATATTCGGATTTGGCCTCCGGCCCCAATATCGGCGGGCCGATTTTGTTCTCAGGAGCGAGGCGAGGACGCTCTTTCCACGCGTGATCACCGAGGCCCGCTCGTTGCGCACCCAGGACAAACGCCTGGTCTATTTCGAGGTCCCGGCGGATGCCGCGCCGGGAAAGTATGAGGTGTACTGTCACAATTCTTACGGTGGCGCCTGGGGCTGGCAAAAGGCGGGAACCCTTGAAATCGTTCCCAGGAGCACCGTGACCGACAAGGTCTTTAACGTTCGTGACCATGGAGCAAGAGGCGACGGCCTTCACAATGACTTCAAAACCATCAGCTACGCGGTTCAAGCGGCGGCAAAGGTCGGCGGCGTGGTCTTTTTTCCGCCGGGAACCTACGCGACAGACGAGACCCTGGTCGTTCCTCACGGAGTTAAACTGCGGGGCGCCAACCGGGACAGTTCGATCATTCAAGGGATTGGCGAGCCGGTTTTGGGTTCGCGTGTCGCGTGGTTCCATTCCTTGACGCCTCCGACGGCAGTCGCGCGCCTCGGCTGCGACACTCGCCTGGAGATGCTGACGGTGCAAGGAGCCACCTGGAAGGGCGAAGGCGGTTATGGCCTGGTCGAAGCCATCGCCGACGAACGGACGTTCTCGATCGGCGGGGAGGTTCGCAATGTGCGGATTGCGGACTGCCGCCTGCGCGCTCTCGAGGAAGATGCCATTTCCCGCCGCCCCCTGTATCTGGCCGCGTTTCATGCCGGTCCCGGCTCACGCCATGTCAAATTGCTGAACAACGACATTTATGGTTCGGCCGGCTGGGGCATCGGCGGAGTCGGCCCGGCGGTTCGGACGGAAATCATCGAGAATTCGTTCCATGGTGGAGCGGTGAGTGATGTGGTCACCATCAACGGCTCGTTTACGGACAGCCTGATCGACGCAAATATCCTGACGGACACCCCGGGGCGGATAGTACTCGGCATGGGCTGGCACAACTATATTCGGTACAACGAAATTCATCAGGCCTTTCGCGGCACCTGGGAAAACGCCGAGGAACTCTACTTGGTCCACGGCGGCGTCGAGGCGGGCAAGACCGTTAGTTTTGCAACCGGCGGCTCGCTTGAGACACTGGTTGACACCCGTCAAAACTGGAAGCCGGGATCCCACCGCGACTCCGCAGTCCTCATCCTCTTGGGCCGGGGTTTCGGCCAATACCGGCGGGTCGTGGACAACTCGGCCAACACGCTGAAACTGGAGAAGCCCTGGAACGTCGCGCCCGACGCCACCAGCGAATACCTGGTCGCCCCACAGTTCGTCGAGAACGCCTTTTTCGCCAACCTCAACAACACGCCGGGCCGCATGTCCCTCTGGCTCGATTGTATCGCCAACCAGGTCGAGATGCACCGCGATGCCCACTCCAAGGGCTCTGACCTTTGGGGTGAAGACGCCAGCCAGGTGGACGAAAAAGGGGTTGGACACGGCTTGAGCAAGTTCTTCCCGGCCTGGTACAACTCCTGGGTCGATTGCTGGATGGACGGCACCGTGCTGCAAATGGGCACGCCTGGGGCGCACGAAAACAACGCCCATGTCGGCTATCCCAACTTCGGAAATTACATCGTCCGCAACAAGATTCGCGAGGCGCATGCGTATCGCACCGGCTTTGACGTGAATACGTATGCCGGTCCCGGCATCGCTGTGGGGGGTGGCTCCGGTCGCGCCGGTTCGTCGCACACCATCGTGGCTGAGAACTTCGTCGGCTCAACCTACACCGGGATCGGCGTGAGCGCCTCCGCCCGCAAAGCCTTCCTGCTGAACAATGAATTCGATCACGTTGACAACCCGATTGCCGATTACGGTGGTCAGACGGTGCGTCAGGGAAACAAACTGGTTGGCGAGAGCCGCCGGGATAGAACTTCTCCCGCCTTGGCCGACGGGCATTCGGAGCGCACCTTGCCCGCTTGGCAGCCCAAGACCTGGACACCCGATCCGGGCGAGCAATTGCCGCCCCTGTTTTTCGATGTTCTCTCCGTTAAGCAATTGGTCTCGCAGCCCGCGTATTGTTTTGGCCGGGATGTCGAGCGCGAGCAATGCCAGCACGAATGCCAGGACCACCTGAAGGCCATATTCCAGTTGATCAAAGCCTATGAAAAGGACCACGGCCAATTGCCCAAGGCGGCGTTTTATCCAGAAAAGACGGCGCTCGACGCTGACAGCCTGCCGGTGCTGCTTGGCCAGAAGCCGGGCGGGCCGTTCATCTGTCCCACGTGCAGCGAGGAATTGCGGGGCTTGGGCTTGAACTATGTTTGGAACCAGAAAGTCGGCGACCAGCGATTGTCCGAAATCAAAGACCCGGCGAACACGTGGCTGCTGATGGATTTTGTGGGCGCGCACGATTGGATGACCAGCAACGGGTATTGCGGTCATCGGCGGGGTGTCAATATTCTCTACGCGGACGGCGCCGTGAAATGGTCCCCTCCGTTTAGCACGGAAGTCGGCGGCAAGTCCAGCCATCGCTGGCTCGATTGGGCCAGGCAATAGCTCAAGCTGTGAGAAGAACCATTTGCATTTTCGCCGCATTGGGCCTCGTCTTCGGCAGGACGGCGAGGGCCGGGGACGGAGGCGCGGCACCAACCTCCCGCGCGATAACGTTGTCCGACTTGTGGGGGGACAGGGCGTTGACGGAGGGGTTGCCGCACAGCTTCCGGATTTATCAACGGTTTCCGGTGAGCAACGGGCTCACCGAGCAACTGCGCCTCTATCTGGTCCACCCTCGCGAATGGAAGGCAGCGGACCACCGCCCGGCGGTCGTCTTCATTCACGGCGGCGGTTGGGGCCAGGGAGACGCCGACCAGTGGTTTCCGCAGTGCCGCTATTTCGCCTTGCGCGGCATTGTCGGGGCCAGCGTGCAGTATCGTTTGACTACTGGAACCAACAACATCGATGCCTGCATGGCCGACTGCCAATCCGCCATCGCCTACCTGCGCCGCCACGCCGCGGAACTGGGAGTTGATCCCAAGCGCATCGCCGTGGTCGGCGAATCAGCCGGAGGACATCTGGCGGCGGCCTTGGGGACGGTGACAGTCGATGCGGGGCTGAGCGAGAGCGTGCCGGATGCGTTGGTCCTGCTGAATCCTATCACCGATCTGACCACCCGCTGGGGAGAGCGGTTGGGTAGCTCCGCGAAACAATTCTCCCCGCTGCACCATATTTCAAAGCGCACTCCCCCAACGCTGCTGATTCACGGTAAAGCCGACTCGGTTGTGGATATCCGCCATTCCCGGGCATTTCACCAGCGGATGCTCGAATTGGGAAACCAAAGCCGGCTTATCGAAGTCCCAGGGGCTGACCACGCCTTTGCCGTTTTCGGTTTTGGCCCCGCCTCGGGCAATATCCTCGCCCTGGTCGAGATCGACCGTTACCTGAGCGCTCTGGGCTATCTGTCGGGCGCCCCAATCCCTTTTAAGTGAATGAGATTCCTGCAACGAAAGTCCCCATCTGTCATGACTATGATCAGAATGCCAAACCCTCTGAAGTGTTTGTGTGCCTTGCTGCTTTTCGCCACACCGGGTGGGCTGTCGGTCCAGGCCGCTCCACCCGAAATCTCCAACGTCTTCCCCGACTTCCCGACGGAGTATCCGAACGCCAGTCCGCACCTCGTCACCGGTGAGGGCTTTGAGCCGGGCACAACCGAGGTGTGGGTCTGGAGCCCCGGCAACGAGGCTGCGGCGATCACTAACGCTCTGGCCGGCCTCGGCGAGGCCGAGCCGATCTTGCCCGAACAACCTCCGCAGGACGCGCGCCGGGTATCCACACTCGACGTGGAGCGGCAGGTGCTTGTCGCGCCTTTGGAAGGCGTGGTGGTCTGGGTAAAGACCGCGGCCGGCGTCTCGAAACCCTGCCTCTTCAACGTGCCCAAACCCTGCTGGCTGGGGCCGGAGCGAGCCGAACCGGGGGCCTCGGTTCATGTGTTCGGCTTTGGACTTCGCGCGCCGTGGCAAGCGCCTCGCCTGGCCCTCAAGGGAGCGGAGCGGCATTACCTCCTGGCGGCGAATCCGCCCAGCCGCGATTATCGCGCGGAGGATTCGACGCTGCTCTACTTCGACGTGCCCGCGAATGCGCTGCCTGGGAATTACGACGTGTTTGTCCACAACGGCAACGGCGGTGCGCTCGGCTGGCGCAAGGCGGGGTTGCTGGAAATCACCGCACCGGCGAAGATCCCGGAGAAGCTGTTCAACGTCCGCGACTACGGCGCAAAGGGAGACGACGAAGGGAATGATTACCTCGCCATCGCGGAGGCCATGGCCGCCGCCAAATCGGCCGCCAGCAACGCGAGTGTTCGCGCCGTGGTTTACCTCCCGCCAGGCAAATTCCGCACCGACACCGCCCTCGAGGTGCCTTCCGGGGTGACACTTCGCGGCGCCAGTCGCGACCTGAGCGTCGTTGAGGGTTTCGGCGTGTTGCCCCCCGACCGCCACACCACCGCGCTCGTTCATCCCGCGCCGCAGACGACCATCGAGTCGCTCACCTTCCAGGGGTTCACGGTCAAGGGACCAGGCGCCTACTGGATGGCCATGATCAACCCACCGCCGCCGAAGGGATACGATCCCCGGGCGGGAGCCGTCTCGGACTTCACCCTGCGGAACTGCCGATTGCTGGCCGGTGACTCGCAGAGTTCAGAGGCCCGCTTCGCCTATTTGCAGGCACTGGCCGTCCCGCGCTTCCGCAACGTGCGCATCCTCGACAACGACATCGTCGGCGCGGTGAACCTCGGTGATTTCTTCCTGCCCAGCTACCGCCTCGAGTTCATCGGCAACACCATCGAAGGCGGCGGCAATGCCGACAATGTGTCGCTCAACGTGTCCCAATTGTTCGACAGCATCGTGGATGGCAACCAGCTCCGCCATGCGGCCACGCGGTTTCTCGTGAACGCGCGCCGGCACTGCGCGATCCGCTTCAACGAGGTTCACGACTACCAGCGCGCCATCTGGGCCAACGCCGAAGAAACGTATCTGGTGCATGGCGATGTGTTCAAAGGCGGGGGACGCGCTACGGCTGCCACCGCGACCACCCTGACGGATCGCGCGAAACAGTGGCGTCCCGGCCTTTGGGGTGAGGCCGAGGTGCTGATCGTTAGCGGACGCGGCTTCGGCCAGCATCGCACGGTGGCGGACAACACCGCCGACACGCTGACCCTGCGCCAGCCCTGGCGCGTCATTCCGGACGCCTCAAGCCAGTACGTGGTTGGCAACCGCTCGAGTCCTGATATGACCCAGCCGCGCACGAACCGAGTGGCCCTCTCCCATACGATCGTGGCCGACAATTCCATCAGCCACACCCCACGCGGCATCAGCGTGTCGGACACGGCCCGGAAGACCTTCCTGCTGCGGAATGAATTTGAGGAAGTCAAATCACCCATTCTCGACTGGGGCGTCAGCACGGTCCAGGAGGGAAATCGTATGCTCACCATTGACCAACGAGGCGACCACACCGAGCCTCTGGCGGATCGCAGGGGCGGAGACATCCGACAATAGGCAAAGCTGTCTGGCATGAACGTAATCCGAACTACTTTTTGCCGCCTGCTTGTCGTGGCGGCGATGTTGCCGTGTCCAGCGTTCGGCGCGACCGCGCCGCTGCCGCTGAACTGGTGGTCGAGGGGCGTGGGCGGCGGCGGCTACTTCTGCACGCCGAGCCTGAGCCCGCTTGACCCAAACACCCTCTACATTTCCACCGACATGGGGACAGTGTTTCACTCGGCGAACGGCGCAGCCTTCTGGGATAGTTACGCCTTCGGCAATCTCACGGGCGGCCCGCTGGCGAGGATGCAGTTCACATCGGATCCCGCGGTGCTCTACGTGTTGGACTGCCGCGTGGATTACGTCCAATACCTGGGCGGGGCGGTCTTCAAGAGCGTGGACGGAGGCGGCTCGTGGTTCCGGTTGACCAGCGATCCGTGCCTCAACAACGACGCCACTCGCAAGAAATTGCGAGCCGATCCTGCTCGCACTGACCGCCTAGTCCTGGGGCACGACCGCGGCCTGTGGTTCTCCGGAGATGGCGGCACGAATTGGACGGCCTTTTACAGCCCCGGCAGCGGCTGCTACCTCGTGGATACCTTCTTCGCTGGCCCCAACGTTTTCGCCGCGGGCAACTTCGGGCTCTTCGTATCCACCAACAACGGCGCCACCTTTGCATCTGGCGCCCTAACCGGCATCGGCGCTGGCGAGAAGATCGCCGCCTTCACGGGCGCTGCGCTCAACGGTAAGATCCGCCTCTACTGCCTCACGACCGATGGAGCTACGGTGGACGCCGCGGACGATAACAGCTATCCCGGTCTGGCTGAGATGATCTATAGCTCCCCGGCTATCTATAAGGGGCTCTACGCTTGCGACTGGGGTGCCGGGGGCTGGAGCAGGTGCACCAACGGCATCCGCTCCCTGGACGTCCTGGCTTTCGTCGCCACGGCCAACAACCGCCCGGACGTCGTGTATGCCGCGGGAGAGAGCCTCGACACTGCCTGGCCGGCCATCTACCGGTCCATCAACGGGGGCACCAACTGGGCCACGGTTTTCAACGGGACCCAGAACCAGAACGTCCAGACCGGATGGGAAGGACACCACGGCGACCTGGATTGGAGCTGGGGCGGCCCTCCATCCGGCTTCGCGGTCAGCCCGGCCGATCCCAACCGGGCGGTGTTCTGCGATTGGGGTTTCGCCCACGGCACCACGAACGGCGGCGCGAACTGGCAGGCGCTTTATGTGGCGCCCGAAGAGCGGAACGCCGCCAATGCCTACACTCCCAAGCGCCGCCCTTATCACGGTATCGGCCTGGAAAACACGGCCTGCTGGTGGCTCACCTGGCTCGACACCAACACGCTGTTCGCCGGGTTCTCCGACTTTGGCGCGCTGCGGTCGACCAACGGCGGCGCGGCCTGGATTCCGGCTTCCGACGATGTGAACATCAATACCGTTTACTGCTGTGTGACCGGCGCGGCAAACCGGGCTTACCTAGCGACCTCCTCGGTCCACATGCTCTATGAAAGCACGACGCTCCAGGACAACCCCATTAACAGCGGGACCGGCGGCATTCTCATCTCGGCCAACCGGGCCGCGAGTTGGACGACGCTCCACGACTTCGCCCATCCCGTGATATGGCTCGAGCTGCACCCGACCAATGCCAACGTCATGTTTGCCAGCGTGGTCGATACCAATGCCGGGGGCATCTATGTCACGAGCAATCTGCTGAGCGGGGTGTCCCCGACCTGGAACCGCCTGGCCGCGCCGCCCCGCACCGAGGGCCACCCGCTCTCCATTCACGTGCTGCGCGACAACACGCTCGTTTGCTCCTACTCCGGCCGCCTCGACGAGACCGGCACTTTCACTCACAGCTCCGGAGTCTTCGTCAGCACCGATGGCGGCGCGTCCTGGGCGGACCGCTCGGTGCCCAACATGCAGTGCTGGACGAGGGACCTGGTGATCTACCCGTTCGACGCCAGTCAGAACACATGGTTCGCCGGTGTTTTCGAGGCGTGGGGGCCGGGCCGGCCGTACCAGGCCGGCGGGCTTTACCGGACCACCGACCGCGGCCGGACCTGGAGCGCGTTCACAGTCGATCGTTATTCCTCACTCTATCGTGTCGCTTCAATCGCTTTCCACCCTTCCGACACCAACTTCGCCTTTATCACCACCGAGGCGAATGGCCTGCTCTACTCCACCAACATCCTGGCCGCCGAGCCCACCTTTCTCCTCGCCACGAACTATCCCTTCTTTGGACCAAGGCGGATATTCAGCAATCCATACGACGCCGGGGAGATCTGGGCGACCAGTGCCGGAAACGGCTTGCGCGTGGGCTGGCTCACGGAGCCCCGCCCGGTTTTCGACCAAATGACCGCCAACGCGGGAACCGTCGCCTACGGCGGCTGGGGCCGCGACGGCCAGCACTTGCGGATTCAAGCCAGTTCCGATCTTGCCGCGTGGAGCGATATCGCAACCAACGTGATCAGGAGCGGACGTTTCACGGGCGCCGATGCCACTGCCGGCGGAGCTGGCCCGCGATTCTACCGGGCGGTCATCGCCTCGCCGGTCACTGGCCACAGTCCGTGACGCGCCTGACCCGGTCGGCTGGATTTAAGGCCACTGCTTCGGCCTCGTCCAAGGCAGCGCCTATCTCCTCCAGCTTGACACCGCCTGCGGTCCCGTCCAATGAAACTGCATGACAGCCCGAGTCCCGTTTGGAAGAATTACCTCATGATCCGCGGGGCCAAAAACCGATCAATGGGTATAGTGAACCAACTCGTCTTGCTGGTGTTTTTGATGGTTTCTGCCATCTCCGTTTTCGCCGGCCCAGTGGAGCGCCTGCCGTCCAGTGATGGCCCTCGTTCGCACTGGGGATTCGATTACGACTGGCGATTCATCAAGGAAGACCCCGCCTCGCCGGCAAATGCGGATTTCGATGATTCAACCTGGAGCATTCTAAACGTGCGCCATGACTGGAGCATTGAGCAGACCCTTCCTTATGAATAGCAACTTGCTTTTCCTGGCGGTGCTGGCGGGGGCGATGCTGGAAACTATGGTTGCGCATGCCGAACCGCCGCCTCCCGCGGCGCCGCTGCCGGTGAAAATGGTGTTCGCACATTACATGGTCTGCTGCCCGACCGTGGGGGGCGCGGCGACGCTGGACGATTACAAACGGGAGATTCAAGAGGCGCAAACGCGAGGTATTGACGGATTCGCACTCAATTGCGGGAACTGGACGAAACAGGAGCCGTATTACAAAGCGCGCACGCTGCTCATGTATGAGGCCGCGCGCCAACTGGGCACGGGCTTCCACCTTTTCGTGTCGGCGGACGGTGCGGCCCTTGATGAGATTCCTGACATCGTGCGCACGCTAAAGAACCACCCCAACCAGCTCCGCTACAACGGCAAGCCGGTGTTGTCGACCTTCGCCGGCGAGGGCTTTGACAACGCCGCGGGCCGCGAACGCACGCGCATCGCCCACGAAGAAGGCGCCGTCTTCGTTCCATATTTTTATCCGCGCCCGAATATCACCGAGCTGCCCAAGGCCGAGCACGCCGCCCAGTTGGCGC
>Ga0181527_1001293_pt1 | contig 25981 bp, 26 predicted proteins | sample PEATcosm2014_Bin_30_FD_119762 | JGI IMG/M metagenome (GOLD analysis project Ga0181527, IMG submission 119762) | Peatland microbial communities from MTU Mesocosm Facility, Houghton, MI, USA - PEATcosm2014_Bin06_60_metaG | ecosystem: Environmental > Terrestrial > Soil > Wetlands > Peat | place...
CCCGGCGTCCATTGCCACGCAGCGGATTCTGCACGCGCGCATGCTCGTGGCGGGGCTCCCCTACTGCCCGGCCTGCGGAGCGAACGGCTCCCGGCCAGAACGTTTATGACACAGTAGTACTAGAACCGATCCGATCGGAATGCCGCCCTCCCTCGCGCCGGTTTCCGCCTCCTGGATGGCGGCTTGCATGAACACATCCATCCGTCGTCTCCTCGGTGGAATCCGGCCCCCCCCAAGTCCGCCCCGCGCCGGCCGGGGGACCCTACACCTTGTTCGCCTTCAGCTCGGCCAGGGGGTAGCGCGTGCCGCGCCAGTCTATCCCGCCGTGAAAGAGCGCCGCCAGCATGGACCGCCACAGGATATAGATGAAGAGCAACGTGGCCGCCGGAAACGCGACCCCGAACCACGGGGCGACCGTGAGAAATCGTGCGCTATCCCGGCATAGGGCCAGGATCGCCAGGACCACGACGCCATTGATAACCCGTGTCGATCCATGCGTGAGGAAGATCCCGAGGAATGGCCACACACTCGTGAGCAACTGCGCAATCGAGGCGCCAACGATCGCTGAAATCCTGTAGTCAACCCCCGCAAAGGCGTTCTTCGTCAGCCCCTCAACCAGCTCTCGCACCGAGGCATACCATTCGACGTGCAGCATGTGCGTGCCAAACAGAAACTCCTGCCGGTAGCCGTGCTTCTTGATGAGCTTCCCCAGCTTGATGTCGTCGTCTGGCCGCATGGCGATCCTTTGATGCGTACCCACGGCGCCATACACATCTCTGCGCACCAGATTGAACGCTCCGATGCCGATGCATCGCCTGCTCTTCGGGTCCCTGGCCTTCCATGGCCGCGCGTACAGCGAGAAGAAGATGCCGAACGCCCCGACGAAGAGTTGCAGGAGAACCCCGGGCATCCTGACGTCGGGAGCTATGGCGACATGATCCAGTTGGTGCCCAAGCATGTACCCCACGGCCCTGCTCACCGCGGACGGATGCATCACGACATCCGCGTCCGTAAAGAGCAGGAGATCCCCGCTCGCCTCTTGCGCCCCGCGATAGAGGGCGTGGTTCTTCCCCAACCAGCCCCGGGGCAACTCCTGCAAGTGGACAATGCGGAACGTGGGATACGCTCTCCCTATCTCGTCCAGGATGGAGCCGGTCCGGTCCGTTGACCGGTCGTTGACGACGATGACTTCCAGGTCTTCGTAGTCTTGCTCTAGAACAGATTTTAGCGCCTCCTCGACGTTCCGTTCCTCATTCCGAGCCGGAATGATGATGGACACCCTATGGGAGGGGAACTTCGCCGGCAGACGAAGGTCTTTCAGGAATTGAATCGAGCGGTTTCCGAAGAACAGATCGATTCCAAAGGCGACCCAGAACAGCAGGGTCGCCATGGCGAGATATAAGAGGAAGCTGTCCATGGGCTGCCGATTCAGGGAGTGTCAGTGGAGACCGAGGCCGCGGACGATTTTCGCCGTCGTGATGACCTGTCCCGTGTGCCGCTGTGTGTGTTCGGCAACGTGGCACAGGAGGCCGAAGACGTTTGTCGGCATGGCCGCGCGGCCGACGCTTCGCGGATCGTATAGCGACGCCTTCGGGACAGCTCGAAGAGCGGTCAGCGCACGCTCAATGGCCGCCCGCGCCTCGCGGATAAGGGTCGTCGCGTCTGCCGGAGGGTCGCCAGGCTCCTGTTCCAGGGCGACAGCCTGACGCCGGGCCTCGGTCAGTCGCTCCCCAGGGGTGTAGGTGAGCAGCCGATCGGTGCTCCCGGCGATGTGGCGCAGGTGAAAGCCCACCGAGGCCGCGCCTCCCGGTTTCACCCACAGCTCCGCGACCGTCAATTCCGACGCGGCGCGCTCGAGATCCTCGGACGCCTGCACAAGCGCGTGCGCGGCCGGCATGAACACCGGGTCGACGCCCTCAAGGGGTCCACGCAGCCAGGCCTCAGGTTGCGACATGGCCGACCAAGCTCCCAACACCCTGCCTGGGGATCTCACGCATCGCGGACGAAATGTGGCATCTGAACGGGAATCTCCAGGGACAGCTCGACGAAGCCGCAGTACTTCCCATCCTTGTGCCAGGGCGCCTGGTAGATCAGCTTCTTGATGCCGGCCTTCTCAATCGTATACACGTTCGTTTGCCGCGCCTCCATGAGCCGCTGGAGCTTTGTGCGCGCCGGCTCGGGATGGCAGTCGAGCAGGTTGGTGCCGATCAGCTTCTCGCCGCCCTGGTCTTGAAAAGCCCGCACGGCTCTGGCGTTCATCTCCAGAATGATTCCGTTGGGATCGCACACCGTGATTCCCCCGGGGAATTCACCCACCCAGAAATGATTCGCCATCCTCTCCTCCATAACGCGCCTACCGCGCGTTCGTTGATCCCGCTCTGCCTCTGGCTCGAAGGCAATGCCGAGTGATCACCTCACTACCCGCCCGTGGTATGCCGAGAAGGGGACGTTGCTTCTTTAGTCGCATTACTGCCTGCCCGACCGGCGGCGTCACCCCTTCATCTGTTCGAACACGTCCCCAAACCTCGCCCAGGGGATCAGCAGGTCAACCCAGTAGTCCATACGCCCGATGTACAGGCACAGCTCTCCGGTCAGTGCCGCGTACTCCTGCAGGGTCTCTACGCCCTGGAGGGCCGCCTTGGCCCGGCGGACGACGGCCGCGGTGTCGGTCATCTGATAGAAGCCACCATAGGTGCCGGCATAGAATTCCAACAGCGGAGCGGCGATCGCCTTCATCGTGGCGAGGTCAACCCCGCCCTTCCTGGCAACCTCTCGCAAGTGATTCAGGAACGTCACCAGTTGCCCCAGCTTCATGGCGGCATACAGCATGGCCGAGGCGCCCTGGCCCCTCGCCCCCTTCTTCTTCCTGAGCCGGCCGATGCCGGCCGGCTCGTTCAGCCAGATGGCCTCACGGGCGGCTTTGATCTTCTCCAATGATGCCTGCATGGCTCACCTCTGCCTCGCCCGGATGACGATTCGTTTTCCCGCCCTCTCCCAGACCTCTGCGGTCTCCCGTTGCAGCCCTTCGAGGTTGCCGGTGATTCTTCCAAAGGTCGCCACCGGTGCCAGGGGCACCATATCGTCGAAGAAGATGCACACGGTCTGGCGGGCATTCCAGTAGGCAAGATCACCTTTCTCCGAGAGATTCATGTTTTCCGGTTCGTCGATGAAGAAAGGCACCTGAAAGAAGACCTCGCGGTCGACGAGTTTGGCGTGGCTCAAGACTCCGGTGAGCGGCAAGGCATCTTCGATGATGCGGCAGGTCTTCGGCGCCTGATCCGTCAGAAGCTCTGCCGTGCACTCTTCGTTTCCGATGAGGATGGTGATTTCCTTTCTCATGCTCTGCCTCCGGAAAGATCAACCCCTGAGGGCCGCGACCGCCACCGCCGACACCCGGTCTCCCCGGGCAAGATACCTCATTTACTCAGCCAGGCGAGAATCCCGACTCCCCCTGGATCGCCTTGGAACATTTCTACGGAGCGGCAAGGCATCGCCCCTTGGCGACCCTGGGGCCCCACCGGCGCTTCACACCGTAGACGCGGCGGCAGGCGTATCGGCGAAACGCGAGAGGCGGAACTCGTGCAGGGGAAGCGATGGCCCGCCGTCCACGATCAGCTCGCTCAGGAGCTTGCCGGCAATCGGCCCCAGGCAAAAGCCGTGCCCGCTGAACCCGGAGGCCAAGATGTACCCCGGGATCCCGTCCACTGGGCTGATGATCGGCACCTTGTCTGGCGTATTCTCTAGGGTCCCCGCCCACGTGCGCAGGACATTGGCGCCCTGCAAGGCCGGGAGCATCTGCGCCGCGCGCCTGGCCAGGAGCCCGATCGACACCATGGGCATGGTCTGATCAAACGTCTTGGCGGGTGCGCCGACGCCGCCGATATGGACGTGGCCTTCCCGCGCCTGCCTGCAGTAGGCACCCAGATCGTGGGAAGAGATGAACTCTTTGAACAGGAAGGGCAGGCGCTGCGTGATGGCGATGACCGACCGGGCTGGCTCGATCGGCACCTGAATGCCTACCGTACGGCTGAGCTGGGGCGTCCACGGCCCGCCGGCGTGGATCAGCCACGGCGCCTCGACGAGGAGATCTCCGTCCTGGTCTCTGGCCGTTACAGAGGTGACCCGCCCGCCCTGGGTGCCGATACTCACCGCCTCGGTCCGCGTGAGCAGCGTGACGCCTGCCCGTCTGGCTGCCCAGCCAAAGGCTCGAGACGCCAGGATCGGGTTGGCCGTTCCGTCGGTCGGGCAGCATTTTGCGCCGATGAAGACATCGCTCAAGTACGGAGCGCGCCGGCGTAGCTCGTCCCGGTCCCACATCTGGACCTCGAGACCGTCCGCAAGCTCCTCCTCGCCTTCGCGCCGCAATAGCGCCATGCGATCTTCGTTGGTCGCCATGCGGATATTGCCGCCCTGGATATATTCCACGTCGAAGCCCAGCTCGGCCTCCAGTCCCACCCACAGCTTGACGCTGGCCATCGCCAGGGGCCGCTCTCGCCGGTCCCGGCACTGCGCCCTCACCCCGCCGCCGTTCCGCCCGGAGGCCTCTCCGCCGATCACCGACTTTTCCAGGAGCACGACCTTTCTTCCGCGCCGCGCCAGGTAATAGGCGGCAGCACATCCGACAATGCCCCCACCCACGATCACCAGCTCCGCGCCGAGCTTACGCGTCGCGCTCATCGGCGATCCGTCTCCGACATGGCACCGCTGGTGATCTCTTCCGCCTCCACCTGCCGGCCAAGGGCCACAATCGGCACCGGGAAGATGGGTGGGCGCGGCCGGAGGAATCCGACCTCCGCGATCGGCCGCCCGGTTTCCCGGGCGATGCAGTGGGCCACCAGGTGACCACACATGCGTCCCTGACAGTCACCCATCCCGCACCGGACGACCGCCTTGACCTCGTTGGTCGAGTCGGTGCCGAGCGAGACAGCCCTGCGCACCTCAGCCTGGGTGACTTCCTCACACCGGCAGAGGACGGTATCGTCCCGGCTCCACTCGTAAAGGCCGGGGCCGGGCGTGAACAGGGCGGCATACATCCGCTGGAATCGTCGCTCGCGCGTGAGCGCCCGGGCGAGATGCTGAATCCTTCGCTCAGCATCGACCGCGCCGTGGCCCAATGCTGCCGCGGCGGCGGTCCCCGCGATCCGGCCCTCCAGCATCGCCAGCGGCCCCCCGCCGATCCCCGCCCCGTCGCCCGCGGCAAAAATCCCGGGCACGCTGGTCTGCATGTGCCGGTCCCGCTGGGGGATTTCGCCTCCCAGGTCGGGGCGCCACTCGTGTCTTGGCCCCAGCAGGCGGGACAAGGTGCTGGAGGGGATGAAGCCGTAGCCCAAGCACAGCGTGTCGCAGTGGAGGGTCTCTTCGCTGCCCCGGATGTGTCGCCATTGCGGGTCCAGTCGAGCGATGGTCACGGATTCCACCTGGTCCGTGCCGTGGGCGGCGACGATGCCCCAGCCCGGGCGATAGGGGACGCCCGCACGCAGGATGGCCAGCCGGTTGCTCAGCCCTTCGGCCAGCCGCCCCCACTGCCCCCAGAGTGCCCCGGCGTGGCTGAGGGCCTTCGCGTAGAACCGGCTCCCCTCCAGGACTGCCACCACATTCGCCCCGGCGCGCACCAACTCCCCCGCCAGGACGATCTGCAACGGACCCGTCCCGGCGAGCAGGACCCGCCTGCCTGCCAGGATGCGCTGCTGCTTCAGGAGGGCCTGGGCGGCCCCCGCGGTCATCACACCGGGCAGCGTCCAGCCGGGGAACGCGACAGGCCGGTCGTAGGCGCCGGTGGCCAGGATGATTGCCCGCGCCTGCACAAAGACCGCCCCCTGGGGTCCGTGCAGCCCCAGGAGGTTCCCCTCGAACGCCCCCCAGACGACGGTCTCAGCGAAGAGTCGCACCCCGCTCGCCGACACGCGCTCCCAGAGCGCCCGGCCTTCAGACTGGTGGCGCATCGGCCGGCCGACACGGAGTTCCGTCGCCGCCTGCCGGAAGTACTGCCCCCCGGGCTGGCTGTAGTCGTCAATCAGCCCGACCTGCGCCCCGGCTTGCGCCGCCGCCAGCGCCGCAGAGAGCCCGCCTGGCCCCGCCCCGACGACTGCGATCTCTACCTGGTCTGTCACGGCCTCACGGTGTCCCTTGGGTGTCCACAACCATCCCGGCAGCCACAGGAGTCTGGCAGGCCCGGACATTGGGCGTGCCGTTCACCGTCACGAGGCAATCATAGCAGAGCCCGATGCCGCAAAAGAGGCCGCGGGGCTGGCCGTGACGCGTGTGGCGCCAGGCGCGCCGTCCCGACGCCAGCAGCGCCCCCGCAATGGTCTCTCCCGCGTACGCCGGCACTGGATGCCCATTCACCGTGATCGTGATGGCTTGGCCGCGTTCAATCTCGGCTGACGCTCCGACTCGAGTCATGGCAGTCTACTTCCGCTCCTTCCACTCCGCGAATTCGAACAGCCGGCACGCATGCCCCGCCAGCGTGAGATCCCCGGCGATGGCGGTCCCGCCGCTGCCGGCCCCGACAACTGCGATCGACTTGCCCATGCCCTGCCGCCTCCTCCCCTACGCGGCACGCTGAGGCGGGATCATCCCATGAAATGCAGATACTTCTTTCGTAACTGGTCCACGATCGCCGGGTCCACGGGAAGCGGCTTGTGCTCGCGCAGGATCTTCTTGGCCACCTCGTTGGCGCGCCGGGACGCATCCTTGGCGCCCTCCGCCTCCCACCGCTCCCGCTTCTCACGATCACTGATGAGATAGGGCCCGAATTCAGACCGCATATACTTCACCGTATGCTCTTGGCCCAGATAGTCGTTGCCCGGCCCGACCTCAAGCATCAGATCGAGGGCAATCGTGTCGTCGTTGACCTCGATGCCGCGCAGCACCCGATGGGTCCGGGCCAGAATCTCATTATCGATCACGAGCTTTTCATAGGACGCCGTGAGGTCGAATTCCATCAACCCTGCGGCATCGTGGATGAAGTTCGCGCCCGATAACGCAACCAGCAGGCTCCCCATCCCGCTCTCATACCCAGCCTGGCAATCGACCAGTTTGGAGTCGGACATACCAGCGGTCGAATAGTAGGGTAAGCGATAATACTGGGCCATCTGGCTGCATCCTGCATGGATCATGGCCCGCTCGATCGCCCCACTGAGATGCGCCAGTGTGCGCATGTCCGCAATTGATCCGACGCTGCCGCAGATTACCGGAGTTCCCTTATTGACGGCCTGGGTCAGCACGACCCCCGCCAGCGTTTCCGCCATATGCATCACGACGTTTGCCGCCAGAGTGACAGGCGACGTCAAGCCGCCCAGGGGCTCCGTCGGGACGACGACCGGAAGCCCCTTTTCGGCGATGTAACAGGTGAAATCCCCGTACCGGTCATCAATCTTGAAGGGGCTGATCATCAGGGTGATGAAGCTGACGAAGGGTCGTGCCCGGAGTTGTTCCGCACCCCCGGCAATCTTTTCCGCCATATCCACGACTTCACGAAGACCTTGCGACCCGTACATCCCGCCTTGGACATGCTTGCTGGTATTGCTGATGGCGCTATAGAATCGGTTGAGGTCCACATGCTCGACCTCAGGAATGTCGTTCGGATAGACGTTGATCAGAAAGAAATGCACCCAATCGCACGCATCGACCAGCCGTGCCATGTCCCGCACATCGGCCAGCGTGGAGGGGCGCCGCGCGCCGGTTTCAATATCAAGGACATTGATCGCCGTCCCTCCCGTCCCGAGGTACACGTTCGAACCCTCAAGGACGATATCGTGCCGAGGATCACGACCGCACAGAGTGACGCTGTGCGGGGCGGACGCGATGGCATCCTCAATCATGCCGCGCGGCATTCTTACAACGCAGGAGGATTCATCGACGGTCGCTCCCGCTCGCTTGAAGCACTCCCGCCCCGTGCGGGTGAACACCTTGACACCCCCCTTCTCCAGGAGTGTCATCGCCGCATGGTTGATTTTCTGGACATCGACGTCGGAAAACGGTTTGTACTGCCCGCCCTTTGAAGGCATAAGAAGGACCTCCCCTGATCATTAGTCTCCGGGAGACCTGTCGCCCCTCGTCCGCGTGGCCGCTCTGTGCCCTCCCGCCGACGATGGGGCAGGCCGCCGCTCCCCGCCTCGATGCCGGCGCGCACCTGCCCACGATCTACCAGTCTCCCTCATCACGCTGCACCATGATGCCGCGCTGGCGCAGTTCTGTGAAAAACACGTCGGTGGGGATGTCAGTGAGGGGCGAGAGGAGCCCTCGCTTCTCGATGTCCCCGCGGAGGATCATCTGGGCCCCGATGCTGGCCGTGTAGCCGACCGTGCGGTTCATGGCCAGCAGGCCGCTCGCAAGATCGCGCAGATCAATCACCTGGTAGAGCAGGCGGCGCTTCCGGCCGTCTTTGATCCCGCGGACATCAACCCGGATCACCGCCACGTCCCGCTCGTCTTCCGCATACTGAAGCTGAGGCTCCAGCAGGCGTCGCACAAAATCCCTCGGGACGATCGAACCATTCCCCACCGGGATCGGCGCTTGGTCCAGGAAGCCCAACTGGACCAGCGCATACCAGAAGGCGCAATGGCCCGGCCAGCGCATGGCGAAGCGGCCTGCGTTCTTCACCGTGGCGGTGACGCCCATGGCGTCCAGGTACTGGACCACGTTCCCGTTGGGATACGCCTCCAGGTCCCCATAGCTTTCCATGTTAACCATGTGGATGTTGGACGGCGCGAAGATCTCCCGACCGGGAACCGCCACGGCCTTCCCCTCGCGAATGACCAGGGCGTCCCGCACGTACGATTTCAACACGCCCTCGAACGTCCAGGAAATCTTGTAGCGCAGGGGGGCCCCGGCGGCCTTGGGCTCCGGGAAGCCCGCGCCGTAGGAATAGAACTCGTGGACTTCGTCGAGCTCCCTCAGCGCCTGTCCGGCCACGACCAGATCGATGCCCGGATCGAATCCGAATTCCGGAAGGATGGCTAGGCCGCGCGCGGCTGCCTCTTGTCCCAGCTCGTGGAACTCCGGCGGGACATAGGAGGAGTTGACCAGGTGAATGCCGTTCTGGACGGCCAGCCGGGTGATGGGCACGTGGAACGTGACCGGCAGCAGGACGATGACCGCCTCCGCCTTTCGCATGAGCCCCGCGACCCGGTCGAGGTCATGGGCGTCCAGCGCTACCGGCTCGATCTTGGTCGTCTTCAGGCGGTCGAGGTACCGGGTCAGCCCGGCCAGATCGGCATCGGCGGCGACGACATGGGACACAGTCGGGACCCGCGCCAGATCGTGCAGGGTCGCTCGTCCTTGCAGGCCCGTACCGAGGACGAGGATTCTCAAGGTTCTGTCTCCTGTGTCAGAAGGCCAGCCACTCAGTGAGCGATCTCACGTCCCGCGCCTGCGGCAGATCAAAAATCGCGGCGAAAAGCCTCTCGCAGGCCGTCTCACCCACGATCTTCGTCGTCAACGACCGGAACTTGGCCTTCAGGTCGTCATCACTCAACGGATTCTCTGGGTTGCCCCGGGGGTATTCGACGGTGGTCTGGAATTGCCCGCGAGCGGTGTGCATCGTCACGCGAGCGATCGTTTTGGCGGGGAACTGGCTGTTGATCTCCGGGTCCACGACGACCTCGACCTTCCGGGCCAGGTCCAGGATCGCGGGCTTCTGCAAATTTTCCTCGCTCACGTCCTCCGGCTCGATCCGCTTGTAGAGCAAGGCCACCGCCAGGGCAAAGGGGATGCTGAACTGGGCGGCGATGGCATTCCGCGGCGCATAGTTGACCAGCCGGGTGACCTCGTAAAAGGTCTCGACCAGGACCTTCTGGATCTCCTCGGGCCGGAGAGCGTGTCGCGCGATCAGGTCCAACGCGGCATCCACCGAGGAATGCGCCCAGCGGCACACGGCGTAGGGCTTGAAGTACGTGCCCAGGATCGCATACCGGTCGGGATCCCCCAGCCCATCCACCAGCACCCCCGCATCCCACCGGCCGGAGTAGTCCATCACGTCCTCCGGGCCCACGAAGCCCTGTTGCGCCAGCAAGGCCGCGGCGCACCCCGTCATGCCCGCCCAGCCGATCACCTCTTTGACCATGCTGTAGTTCGCCTGCAGGCCGCCGGGCGGAAAGGATCCGTGAGAGGCGGCGTTGCCGATGGCAGATTGCAGGGTGGCCTCGTCCAGTCCCAGCAGCTTGCCGGCGGCCGCGGCCGCGCCGAAGACACCCCAGATACCACTCGAGTACATGCGGTCCCTGTACCAGGGCACCCGCGCCACGCTGGCCCGGACGGCCACCTCGTACCCCGCCGCGATGGCGGCCAGAAACTCCCGCCCGGTGGCGCCGGTCGTCTCGGCGACGGCCAGGGCGGCCGGGATCACCGCCGCGCCGGGATGTCCCATGGCCAAGCGGTGACCGTCATCCAGGTCCAGGGCGCTGGCGGCGTTGCAGTTGACCCAAGCGGCCCCCGTGACGCAGAGCGGCCTGCGAGAGCCGATGACCGTGCACGTCCCGGAGGCGAAGTGGTCGTAGCCAAAGCGGGCGCTGATCTGCGTCATCGGGGTATGCGTGCCGGCAATGGCGACCCCCAAGAGGTCCAGGAGACAGCGGCAGGCCTGGCGCAACACCCGATCGGACAGATGGGCGGGATCAAGGCGGCGCACGAATGATACCAATTCTCCCGTTGCGGACACGAGGTTCCCCTTCTCGCTACTCCCGGAGGTGCGGATCGAGCACGTCGCGGAGGCCGTCCCCGAGCAGGTTGAAGCCCAGCACGGCCACCAGGATGGCAAGGCCGGGGAAGACGGACAGCCAAGGTGCGTTGAGCAGGTGCGGCGTGCCGTCCCGGATCATGTTGCCCCAGGTCGGTGTGGGCGGTGAGACCCCCAATCCGATGAAGCTGAGGTTCGCCTCGATCCGAATGGCGGAAGCGGTCCACAGGCTGCCGAGCACGACGACCTCTCCCATCACGTTGGGCAGGATGTGCAGGCCCACGATGCGGGCAGGGCTGGCCCCGACGGATCGGGCCCCCTCCACGAACTCGCGCTTCTTCAGGGACAGCGCCGCACCATGCAGCACTCGTGCGAACGCGGGAGACAGCATGATGCCGATAGCCATGACCATCTTGAACAGCCCTGGACCCAGAACGGCCAGCACCAGGAGCCCAAGGAGCAGGCTCGGAAAGGCCATCAGGATGTCCACGAACCGCATGATCACGTTTTCGACTTTGCCGCCTGTGTAGCCGGCGACCAGGCCTAGGGTGGAGCCGATCACCCCTCCCAGCATGACGGAACAGACCCCCACCAGGAGCGAGATCCGACCGGCGAAGAGCACGCGGGCGAAGACGTCGCGGCCGAAGGGATCCCGCCCCAGGATATGCATCTGATCCGGGGGCTGCAGGCGGGATCTGGCGTCCTGGACCATCGGATCGTGCGACGCGAAGAACGGCGCGGCCACGGACAGAATGGTGACCAGAATGGCCAGAACCAATCCGACCACCGCCGCCCGATTCTGGAGGAATGTCCTCCACAACCGCTGGCGCTCACCGCCCGTCTTGCTCGGGGCCGCTTCTCCGGCCATCCGTCCCACCCACTCTAGTGCCTGATCCGGGGATCCACCCATCCGTAGATCAGGTCGATCAACAGGTTGATGGCCACCACAAAGCCCGTGTAGACGACCATGATGGACTGCAACGCCGTATAGTCGCGCTGAAGGATGGCCCCCACCATCATCTTACCCAGCCCCGGCCGGGCGAAGACCACCTCCACGGTGACGGAGTCGCCGATCAAGCTGACCGCCCAGATGCCCGTCACGGAGACGATGGGGATCAGGGCGGAGCGCAGGGCGTGGCGGAGGTGAACCACCCGCTCCTTCAGGCCCTTGGCGCGCGCGGTGCGCACGTAGTCCTGGCGGAGGACGTTCAGCATCGCGGAGCGCGCCAGCCGGGCGACAGACGCCATCATGACCAACCCCAAGGTGAGCGCCGGCAGGATCACGTGGCTGACATTCTCCCTGAGATCATCCATGCCGCCGCCGCCGACCGCCGGCAGCCACTGGAGATAGATGGCCAGCAGCAGGATCAGCAGGATCCCCAGGTAGAACGCCGGAACGGAAAGGCCGGTCAGGGACAGGACGCGCCCGATGTAGTCCGCCAGTTGGTTGCGCCGGATCGCCGTATAGACGCCGATAGGGATCCCCAGGATGGTTCCGATGATGATCGCCAGGACAGTCAGCTCGAGGGTATACGGAAGGGCGTGGCCTATCTCGTGACGGATAGGCGATGCCGTGATCATGGACTTGCCAAGATCACCACGCACGAGATTGCCCAGGAAGTGGACATACTGAAGGGGGAGCGGCTCGTTAAGGCCCATCTGTTGCCGCAGGGCCTCCACCGCTTCCTTGGACGCATAGTCGCCCAGGGCGGCCACGGCGGGATCACCGGGGATGACTCGGACCACGAGGAAGACAATGGTGACCACGCCCAGGAACACGGGAATCGAAAAGACGAGCCGTTGCAAGATGTATCTGAGCACGGTCGTTGAATGGCGAGAGGCCAGGCGCGGTGGGCGCACCCGCCTGTCGGCACGCCCACCGCGCTGATGAGGTTCAGGTTACTTCGTCAGGCGGGTCTTCTCGTCGATGCCGGGATAGAGCGCCAGGACCGAGATCAGCTCGTGCCCATAGTCCACGGCGGTCGAGCGGGCATAGACCTGGTTCTGGTACTGGATGGGATAGACGACCATGTCATCCAGGACCTTGATCTGCGCCTCTTTCCACAGAGCCACCTGCTTGGCCTGATCGGTCTCGTTCCGAGCCTGCTCGATGAGCCCGTCAATCTTGTTGTAGTGGGAGAAGTTCGTGTTGGGTTTCTTCCCAGTAACTACGATCGAATCGGAGTGGAGGAACTGTGTCAGGTAGACATCCGCGTTGGGGCGCCAGGCGATGTAGATCGCCAGCGGGTTGGCGTCCTTGCGGATCATGCTGTGCATGGTGGCGTGGTCCGCAAGCTTCAGGTCCACCTTGATCCCCACCTTGGCGAGCTGGGCCTGCATGGACTCATACAGCACCCGGTACCCGGTCTGCTCGGAGGTGATCAAGTCCATGGAGAACCCGTTGGGGTATCCGGCTTGGGCCAGGAGCCTCTTGGCCTTTTGCAGGTCGGTCTTGTAGTCGAGGCCCTTGGCGGCCAACTCTGCCTGGGTCAGGCCGCCCGCCAGGAACTTCGCCGGGACAGGCGAGTAGACGTTCTCCGCGATCCCGGGACCGATGAGAGCCAGGAACTCATCGCGGTCCAGGCCATAGGCGATGGCCTTTCGCACCTCCACCTTGTCGAGCGGGGCGACAGTCATATTAAGGTTGAGCGTCACCACCTCTCCCACCCCGAAGACATCCACCTTGACGCCGGACACACCCTTCATCTTATCCACCCACGCCTTGTCCGGGGCCCCGTTGATCACGTCCAACTGGCCATTACGCAGGGCCAGCTCACGGCTGCTGATATCGGGCATGAACCGATAATCCACCCCATCCAGTTGCGGCCGTCCCCGGAAGTAGGCGGGGTTCGCCACCAGTTGCACTCGCTCCTGGGCGCTATAGCTCTTGAACATGAAGGGGCCGGTACCCACGGGCTGCGTCTTCATGCCGTCCGGCCCCAGCTTCTCGGCGGCCTTCTTGCAGACGATGAAGCCCCCGGAGTAGTTGGCCACATTGGCGAAGAACAGAATCGGGGAGACCGGTTTGTCCAGGGTGATCTTCACCGTGTAGGCGTCCGGGGCCTCAACGGTCATCCCTCCGTAATCGGCGGCGTAGGCGGAGCGATTCTTGTCCGCCGACTTCTTCAGCGAGTAGACCACGTCCTCGCTCGTCAACTCATAGGAGGGCACGCCGGGGCTCGGATGGCACATGACCCCCTTTCGGAGCTGGAACGTCCACGCCTGCTTGCCGCCCTCCATTCTGGGCGTCGGCAGACTTGTGGCCAAGTCCGGCTCGAAGACCGAGCCGTCACCGGGCTTGTAGCGGACCAGTCCATTGAAGATCATGTCCACCAGGCTCCGATCCTGCGTTGTGGTGGCAAAGTGTGGATCCATGCTTCGGAGATCCGAGGTGTTCTGGGCGATCCGGAGAATACCGGCCGCATCCGCCGGATGCGGCGCGACAAGCAGGCAGAGCACCGCGAGGGCCATTCCCAGTGCAAGCATGGTTCTCATGGATTCTCCCCCTTTGAGATCATTGGAGTTCACGCGGCGTGCGGCTATCGCCACACCCATCACTCACAGACTGATCTCGTCCCTCTATTGCGTACTCGCCCTGCCCCACCTCACCGAGCCACTGAGGCGCCATTCAGTCCTCGGGGTCACCCGACAGGCTCGGACGCGCATTGCGGGCTTCAGGCTGGCGTTCGAGACACGTGGGACGGGCAGGAACGGAAGGACAAGTTCCTGGGGACCTCCTCCTTGTTTGAGACGTGATCCTGTTAGAAACGAGGCGCCGAAGCGTCAGACCGCGCCGCGAATCCATGACCAGCAAGGAAAGACAACCATGGGCCAATCGGCCCGCGGGAAACGGTGGGTGGTGTCAGGCGTCCCGTCTCGACATCGAACGACAGGGAGATGCATCCGGCGGCAACATATTCAAACCCCCGCCCCTTGTCAAGAAAGAACTCCTTCCCTGGAGGCGCATTGGGGGCGGCTCATCCCTTTTCCAGGAGCTGCTCGGCAACGAGGACGTCAGGCGCGCGCCCGCCCCAGCAGGCCTTCCAGGCGGCGCTTGACCCCTGGCCACTCGCTCTCGATGACGCTGTAGTAAACCGTGTCCCGAATGAAGCCGTCCCACTGTACCATGTGCTTCCGCAGGACGCCTTCGCGGACGGCGCCCAGACGCTCGATCGCTCGCTGGGAGCGCGCATTGCGCAGGTCCGTCTTCAGCTGCACCCGCACCGCGCCGAGGTCCTCAAAGGCATGGCGCAGCAAGAGGTACTTGCATTCTGTGTTCATCGCGGTCCGCTGGAACGCCGTGCCGATCCACGTCCACCCGATCTCCAGCCCGCGGTCATTGCGCCGAATGTCCATGTACCGGGTAGACCCGATCGCCTTGCCGCTGGCGCGCTCGATGATCGCAAAGGGGATCTGGGTGTCAGTCGCCGTCACCTCCAACGCCTGGTCAATCCAGGCTCGCGCGTCCTCGACACTCTTCAAGGGCGGGCGCGACATGTACGGCCAGATCGTTTCGTCCTGGCCGACCTCGAAGAGGTCCTCGGCGTGCCGGCGCGCCAGCGGCTCCAGTCGAACATGGCTGCCTTCCAGTGTGACCGGCTTCGGATCGAATTGCCGCGTCATCACCCCCTCACTCCGCGTAGCCCTCTCGAAAGATCAAGGTCAGCGGGTACAATCCGAGTGCTGCTCCCGCTCTGTCAGCCCCATGCCTATTTCTTCGGATACCCCACCGTCTGGACAAGGGTGATCTTCTGATCCGGCCGCAGCCCCATCGCTTTTGCCAGGGCAGGCCGGTCCATTGATGCACGGACAACCGTCGCCAGCCCCTCGGAAGCACAGAACAGGTACACGTTCTGGCTGATGAAGCCGGTGTGCGCCGCCGCGTAGAACTCCCTGTCCCCGGGGGCGGCCCGGGTCATCTTCGCGAGATCGGACACATAGATCAGGGTCACTGGCGCTTCCTTGACGAATGGCTGACGCCCCGTCAGTGCCCGGATATCCTCAGCCAGAACGGGCTTCAACAGGGCCGCCTTGGCATCATACAAGTAAAGACCGTCCGACGTGGCGACGTAAATGTCCATCTCCTGTGAATTGCTCGCGGAGGGGGCGGTCCTCCCGCCCGATTCCGGGCGATTCACACCGAACGCCGCCTACAACATGTTCGACATCACTTGGACCGGCAACTTCTCGGGATTGAAGTTCCTGGACGATACCCTGTCCTTCAGGACCTGCATCAGCGGCCTGCCTCCGTCCGTCTGCGGCGCCGGAAGCTGAATCGCTTTGAGCTCCTGAGCCAGGCTGACCGAGGGGCAAATGAGCAGAACGGCCAAGGCGAGCTGTGCAACGCGAAGAGCTGACTTGTTCATGATCGTCTTACCTCCTGGCTGAGACACTGCAAGGAGGGAATAAGCCTTTCGAGGGTTCATCCGACAGAGAACCCTCAGGCAAGCGACCTCCACAGGAGAATGCTGGGGGGTCAGACAGCCGAGGACCCGCCGGGCGTCAATAACTCATCGTGTCGAGCTTCACCTTGCCCCGGAAGATGTAGTAGATGCTGCTGGTGTAGGCCAGAACGATTGGAACGCCGATCCCCGCGATGATGAGCATGATTGTCAGCGTCTTGGGCGAGGAGGCGGCGTTGTAGATGGTCAGGCTCAACTCGGGATTCGGGCGGGAGAGCACCAAGTTGGGGAAGATGCCGATAGCCACCAAGGCCATCAGTCCCACCATGGTGGCGCCGGAGGAGAGGAAGGCCAGGAAATCGCGACTGAAGTGAATCTCCCGGGGGATGTTGGCGACGGCCAGCATGGTCAGCACGGGGACTGCGAAGAACACCGGATAATCCCGCATGTGCTGGCTCATGTGCGGGACGTAAAGCAAGGTCGCCATGGTGGTCAGCCCGTAACAGACCGTGAAAAAGATGATGGTGTTGTTGATCCAGCCTCGAGCTATTTCGTGCAGCTCACCTTCCGTCTTCAGCGCGACATAGATCGCCCCGTGCATCATGAAGAGGGCGACCGTCGTGACCCCGACCAGGAGCGCGTACGGGTTGAGCAGGCCCAGGAAGGACCCCGCGAACTCACGCTGCGCGTCCAGCGGTACCCCCCAGATAACGTTGCCGAAGGCCACCCCCAGGAGCAGGCTGCATCCGATGCTGGCCAGCGAGAAGCTGGCATCCCACACCTGCCGCCACCGCCGTCCGGGCAGCTTGCTGCGGAACTCGATGGCCACGGCCCGGAAGATCAGCATGCAGAACAGCAGCATGAAGGCCAGGTAAAACCCGGAGAAGATCGTCGCGTACACCTCGGGGAATGCCGCGAAGAGGGCGCCGCCGGCCGTCACCAGCCACACCTCGTTCCCGTCCCACACGGGACCGATGGCGTTGATCATCAGCCGGCGGTGCTCATCCTTCCGCGTCAGCAGGTGCAGCGCGCCGACCCCGAGGTCAAAGCCATCCAGGATGGCGTAGCCGGTCAGCAGGATTCCGACCAGGCCGAACCAGATCACGTGGAGATCGAGTCCCATCGTCATCTGCGGTGATAGGCCACTTCCAGGTCATCGGCCAGCGGGCCGTGACGGATCTTCTGGTCCAAGAGGTAGATGAACAGGACGAACAGCAACAGATAGATCAGCGTGAAGAGCACCAGGGACGCGACCGCATGCCCGGCGGTGACGGAAGGCGACACCCCGGCCGCCGTCCGCATCAGGCCGTAGACAATCCAGGGTTGCCGCCCGACCTCGGCCGTGAACCAGCCGAGCTGGTTGCCCACCTGCGGCAGGAGGACAGCGAAAACGTAGATCCAGAGCAACCACCGGGCCTCGAACAAGCTCCCCCGCCACCAGAGAAACGCCCCCAGCAGGCTGAGCCCGATCAGGATCGTGCCGACGCCCACCATCACATGAAAGGCCTGGAAGACCGGATTCACGGGCGGCCGATCCTGCGGCGGGAAGGCGGTGAGGCCGGTGACCGGCTTCGTCGTGTCGCCGTGGACCAGGAAGCTCAGCATCCCCGGGACGCCGATTCCGGTGACGCGCTGCTCCGCCTCGCTCACCCATCCGAAGAGGTACATCCCGGCGGGAGCGGACGCCGGGAAATGCCCCTCCATGGCCGCCAGCTTGGCCGGCTGGTAGCGGGCGACCACCCGGCCGCTGAAATCGCCGGTCACGAGGGATAGGAGGGATGCCACGACCGCCACGATGAGGCCGATCTTCATCGAGGTCCGGGCGAACTCGACGTGCCGGCGCTTGAGCAGGTAGAAGGCGCTCACGCTGAGGACGAGGAAGGCCGCCGCCTGCCACGCCCCCAGGACGGTATGCGTGAGGCGGACCATCGTCGACGGGTTGAACACCACGGCCCAGAAGTCCACGACCTCGGCGCGGGAGCGGAGCACCGACTGCACCACGTGGTAGCCGGCCGGCGTCTGCATCCACGAGTCCGCCACGATGATCCAGATGGCGCTGAAGTGGGCCCCCAGGGCCACCATGCACGTGGAGAGCATGTGGACGCGGGGACTGACCTTGTCCCAGCCGAAGAGGAGGATGGCCAAAAAGCCCGATTCCAGGAAGAAGGCGAAGATCCCCTCGGCCGCCAGGGCGCTGCCGAACACGTCGCCGACGAAGCGCGAGTACGCCGCCCAGTTCGTGCCGAACTGGAACTCCATCACCACGCCGCTGGCCACGCCCAGGGCGAAGGTCAGGCCGAAGATCCGCACCCAGAACCGGGTCATCTGCTGGAACAGCGGGTTCCGGGTCTTGAGGTACAGCGCCTCCATGAGGACCAGGATGACGCCGAGGCCGATGCTGAGCGGCGGGAAGATATAGTGGAAGGAGATGGTCAGGCCGAACTGGATGCGAGACAGCAACACTGGATCCATGGCGGGATCATATCCTCGGGCACGACCATATATCAGAACGCAAGAAAACTCAACGCCTTACAGCGGGCCGGGTAAGGTCGCGCGTCCCAGCGCCCGCCGTCCTCGCCGTCTTCCCCCCCTCGGCCGGTCCCCCTCGTCCCCGTCGGCGGTCCCTACCTCGCCGAGAGCCTCCACTACCATCAATAGACCGAGGCGAGCCTCCGGCTCCCGGCGCGACAGCGAAGATTCCCTGGCAACTTGACTATAGTCGGCAGCTCAACTCGACGTCCCCAGTTCCATGGGACGGGACGCTAGACGAGATCGCACGCTTCCGGCGGCATCCAGTGCTCGTCCTGGCTCTCCCACTTGACATTGCAGCCGATGGGATTGGTCAGCGGCACACTCACACGCTTCCCCGCCAGATGCTCCTCTAGTGCCCGGTCAAGATTATTGACGGTCATCTCGGCCGTATTGCGCGGATTATCCACGCCACGGCCCGTGTACACGAGCTTTCGGTCTTGGTCGAACACGTAGAAATGCGGCGTTCTGAGCGCCCCGTACGCCTTCGCCACTTGCTGGGACTTGTCTCGGGCATAGACCCACGGAAAGTGATGCGTCTTCATCCGCTCCACCATGTGGGCAAAGTCGTCGGTCGGGTAGGTATTCTCACTGTTGGAGTTGATGCCGATAAAGGCCACGCCCTTGCCCCGGAAGCGCTCGACGGTCGCCCGGGTCACTTCATCCGAGCCCAGCACGTACGGGCAGTGGTTGCAGGTAAAGAACACCACCAGCACTTTGGCCCCGGCAAAGTCCGCCGGGCTATAGGTTCTTCCATCCGTTGCCGGCAACTTGAAGTCCGGAGCCTTATCCCCGATCTGCAGTGTGAACGCCATGATCATCCTCCTGTACAGTGTGTCCAACGGATCGGCCGCTCAACCGCGCGGCGTGTCCTCCACAACAACCCACAAGGTCACCCCTCTTGGCGCCTGCCTCTTATATTAGAGGCACAAGGCAACGGCGGATAGAATATTTTCGGAGCATAGCCAGGCCGGTGGCCAACCAACGACACCGGGGCGCCCGCTGGAGTCGCATCCTTCTCCTTCATCCCGACAGGAACCCCTCCGGTCGCGGTACCGTGACTGAACGGCACGGCACGGGCAGTCAATCGCCCCTCAGGCTGCCGGCTCTGCTATGATCCGCCCCGTACACCGCTTTCTCCGCCTTCCACATCGGGCAGTAATCCGCGTGCAGCTTGTAGTGGAGCATTCTGCCAAGGATGGATTCCGGGTTTGCCCTCCCATAACGGCAGAGGGGGCAGTGGTGGCACATCACGGCCAGTGCTCTTCTCACGGGGCCCAGTGTGTTTTCACCCATGTCGGCTCCCCCGCCGGTCACGCGGCTGGCCCGGATGCGGAATCGGTCGAACCGCGTGGATGACTCCAAGTGCATCGCATCCTACGGATACTGCCGGCCGCGAGTCAAGGTCATTCTCTCGGCGAAATCCTCCGACGGGACGCGGCCTTTCCCGAGCGAGGTCTGGATCGGGACCGTTTCCGGTTGACGGGCGATTCCACGAGGGGCTATCCTCGAAAGGAAAGCCGGGAGAGGATTCCATGTCGCCCCTACTGCTGGATGGTGAGCGTCTCACGCTGAACGATGTGGAGCGGGTGGCCAGGCGCGGCGAGGCCGTGGCCCTGGATCCTGCGGCCCGCCCCAAGGTCGATGCCGCCCGTCACGTGATCGAGGACGCGTTGGCCGCCGAGCGGCCCATCTACGGGGTTAGCACCGGCTTCGGCCCCCTGAGCGACGTCTTCGTCGGCGCGGCCGACCGCGAGGCCTTACAGCGCAACCTCCTCCGCAGCCACGCCATCGGCATCGGCGATCCCATCGGCGAGGCGGAGACGCGGGCCACCATCCTCCTGCGGGCCAATGTCCTCGCCAAGGGATACTCGGGCGTCCGGCCGGAAATCATTGATTTGCTCTGTGAGCTGCTGAACCGCGGGGTGCACCCGATCATCCCCGAGCGCGGCTCCGTCGGGGCGAGCGGGGACCTCGCCCCGCTGGCGCACCTGGCCCTGGTCCTGATCGGCGAGGGCGAGGCCCGCCATGGCGGGGAGCGGCTGCCGGGGGCCGAGGCGCTGCGCCGCGCCAACCTGGTCCCGATCACCCTTAAGGCCAAGGAGGGGCTGGCCCTCATCAATGGCACGTGCGGCATGACCGGGATCGGCGCCCTGGCCCTCGCCCGGGCCGATCGCCTCGTCACACTTGCCGACGTGGCGGGGGCCATGACGCTGGAGGCCCTCCGGGGTTCCCAGGTCCCCTTCGACGAGCGGATCCAGGCGATGCGCCCCCATCCGGGCCAGGCAGCCTCGGCCCGGAACCTCCGCACCCTGCTCCAGGACTCCGAGGTCATGGTCTCGCACAAGGACTGCGGAAAGATCCAGGACAGCTATACCCTCCGCTGCATGCCCCAGGTCCACGGCGGGGTCCGCGACGCAATGGCGTTCGCCCGGGAGACACTCTCCCGCGAGCTGAACGCGGCCACCGACAATCCCCTGATCTTCGCTGATTCGGGAGACATCCTGCCGGGTGGGAACTTTCACGGGCATCCCGTATCCCTGGCCCTCGATTTTCTGGCGGTGGCCCTTGCCGGTCTCTGCGGAATCTCGGAGCGCCGGATCGAGCGACTGGTGAATCCCCAGTTGAGCGAACTTCCCCCGTTTCTCGTCAAGTCGAGCGGCCTCCACTCAGGATTCATGGTGACGCAGATCTCCGCCGCCTCCCTCGTCTCAGAGGTGAAGATCCTCGCCTCCCCTGCCTCCGTGGATTCGATCCCCACCTCTGGCAGCAAGGAAGATTTCGTCAGCATGGGCTGGCTGGCCGCCGTCAAGGCGAGCCAGATCGTCGAGCGCCTGGCCGCAATCCTGACGCTGGAGTTCCTGTGCGCCGCCCAGGGCCTGGATTTCCTCCTCCCGCTCCGGCCGGGACGCGGCGTCCTCCCCGCCTACGAGTTGATTCGCAATCACGTACCTCACCTGGATCAGGACCGCGTCCTGCGGCAGGATTTCGATCGGCTGCTCCCCCTGCTTTTGGACGGCACCCTCCTCGATGCCGTGGAGGCCGCCGTCGGCCCGCTTGCCTGAATCAAGCGACGATCCCCGTGGGTTCTTGACGAGCCGGCACGATCCGTGGCCTACCTCAGATTTCACAGATGGTACAGAGGGAAATCTGTGGGGAAAGAAACCCGTGCTGCCATAACCGTCCTGATCGGTGCGACACTCTTGGGCTCCATGGGCGCCTGGGGCCGGACCATCTACCGTTATGAACCAAACCCGATGAGCGTCGTCACCTGGCGGGCGCTCATCGGGGCGGTGACCCTGGCCGCTGTCCTGGCCATCGTCCGACCGCAACTTCTCCGCATCCGCCCCCGCGACCTTCCCTTCTTCGCCCTGTACGGTTTCATCGGAGTCACGATGAACTTCTGGGCCTACTTCTCGGCCGTGAAGTTCACCACGCTGGCGGTCGCCATCACCCTCCTCTACACCTACCCGGCCTTCGTTGCCCTCCTGTCTGCCATCTTCCTGGGCGAACGCCTCACGGGCACGAAGGTCGGGGCCATCGCTGTCACCCTGCTCGGGTCGGCGTTGGTGGCCCAGGTGCACCAGTCCCAATGGTTCCTGCTCAACCTGCGCGGGATACTCTTCGGGCTCGTGTCCGGCCTCAGCATGGCGACCTACAGCATCTTCGGCAAGCGCGCCCTCGCCCGCTACGATCCCTGGACCGTGGTCCTCTACGCCTTTGCCGCAGGCAGCCTCTGCCTGGCGGCGATGAGCGGACCGCGCCTGCTGCAAGCGACAAGCTACCCGGCCGTCGCCTGGCTCTGGATCCTTGGCCTGGCCCTGGTCCCGAGCCTGGGCGGCTATGCCCTCTACACCATCGGCCTTCGCGATCTGCCGGCAAGCCAGGCGAGCGTCATCGCCACCTGGGAGGTCGTGACGGCCGCCTTCCTCGGCTGGTTGATCTTCAGCGAGCATCTGGCCGCCGTCCAGTACGTCGGCGCTGCCCTCGTCTGCTTCGGCATCGGCTGGGTCCAGCGCGCCGAGGCCTAATGGCAGAGCCTAGAGCGGCGAGCCGAGAGCCAAGACAATTGCACCTGCTGCCGGTCAGGGTTATACTCTTGGTGGCTTTCGCTGGCTTGGAATCCGCGAAATCTGCGTAATCTGTGGTCCGCGCAGGAGGTCTTGTTATGATCCAGAACCAAGCGCCAAATGATCCCATCCGCGCGCCGCGGGGCACCGCCCTGTCGTGCAAAGGCTGGCACCAGGAAGCGGCCATGCGCATGCTCATGAACAACCTCGATCCCGAGGTGGGCGAGCGGCCGCAGGATCTGGTGGTGTACGGCGGCGCCGGCAAGGCGGCCCGGAACTGGGAGTGCTATTACCGCATCGTCGAGAGCTTGAAGGCCCTGGAAAACGACGAGACCCTCCTGGTCCAGTCCGGCAAGCCCGTCGGGATCTTCCGGACCCACGCCTTCGCGCCCCGCGTCCTGATCAGCAACGCCATGCTGGTCCCCGCCTGGGGCAACTGGGAGAAGTTCCGCGAGCTGGAGGAGCTGGGCCTCACCATGTACGGCCAGATGACGGCCGGGAGCTGGATCTACATCGGCACCCAGGGCATCCTCCAGGGGACGTACGAGACCTTCGCCGCCGCGGCCCGGAAGCACTTCAGTGGGAGCCTCCGGGGCCGCCTGATTCTCACCGCGGGCCTGGGCGGGATGGGCGGCGCCCAGCCGCTCTCCGTCACCATGAACGACGGCGTGACCCTCGCCGTCGAGGTGGACCCGAAGCGGATCGAGAAGCGGGTCAAGACCGGCTATTGCGAGGTCATGACGGCGAACCTGGACGAGGCGCTGGATCTCGCACTGACCGCCAAGCGCCAGGGCATCCCCAAATCCATCGGCCTGGTTGGCAACGCCGCCGAGGTCCACCCCGAAATCCTCAAGCGGGGCATCCTGCCCGACCTCATGACCGACCAGACCTCGGCCCACGACGCACTGAACGGCTACGTCCCCGCGGGCCTGACCCTGGAGGAGGCACGGGCGCTTCGCGCCAGGGACCCCCAGGAATACATCGACCGCGCCATGGATTCCATGGCCGTGCATGTCCAGGCCATGCTGGACTTCCAGAAGCGCGGGGCCATCGTGTTCGATTACGGCAATAACATCCGGGCCCAGGCCGTGGCCCGCGGCGTGAAGAACGCCTTCGACTTCCCCGGGTTCGTGCCCGCGTTCATCCGGCCGCTCTTCTGCACGGGACATGGCCCCTTCCGCTGGGCCGTGCTTTCGGGCGACCCGGCCGACATCGCCCGCATCGATGAGGTCGTCCTGCGCGAGTTCAAGGACAACGCCTCCCTCACTCGCTGGATCGGTTTGGCGCGGGAGAAGGTCCACTTCCAGGGCCTCCCCGCGCGGATTTGCTGGCTGGGGTACGGCGAGCGGGACCGCCTCGGCGTCCTGGTGAACCGCATGGTGCGATCCGGTGAACTCAGGGCCCCGGTGGTCTTCGGCCGCGACCACCTGGACGCGGGGTCCGTGGCCTCGCCCAATCGCGAGACCGAGGCCATGCGGGACGGGAGCGACGCCATCGCCGACTGGCCCATCCTGAACGCCCTGCTCAACACGGCCGCCGGCGCGTCCTGGGTCTCCGTCCACCACGGCGGCGGCGTGGGCATCGGCTACTCGATCCATGCGGGCATGGTGGTGGTGGCCGACGGCGCGCCCGACACCGAGGCGCGCCTCCAGCGGGTGCTCACCACCGACCCCGGCACGGGCATTATGCGGCACGCGGACGCCGGCTATCCCGAGGCCATCGCGGCGGCAAAGGAGAAGGGGGTCAAGATCCCGGGTTTGCAGGCCTAGCGGAACACCCGAACTGCCGAACCACCGAACCGTCGAACGCTCTTAGGGGAGACGCCGTGATCCAGGCAGACCTGGTCATCGAGGGGGCAGCGGAGCTGTTGACGCTGCGCGGGACCTCCACCCGGCCGCGCCGGGGCGAGGAGATGCGGGACCTCGGGATCATCCGGCAGGGGGCCCTGGCCGCCCGCCGAGGGAAGATCGTCTGGGTGGGGACGACCGCCGATCTCCTGACCTCGGTGAGGCCCATGGCCTTTGCCAAGCTCATCGACGCCTACGGCAAGACGGTCATGCCCGGGCTCGTGGACCCGCACACGCACGTCGTCTTCGCGGGCAGCCGCGAGAACGAGTTTGCCATGCGGATCCAGGGCAAGACGTACCAGGAGATCGCCGCCGCGGGCGGCGGGATCAACGCCACCGTGGCCGCCACCCGCAAGGCCGGCCGGCAGGAGTTGAAGGTGGCGGCCAAGAAGTCGCTCGACCGGATGCTCACGCTGGGGACCACCAGCGCCGAGGCCAAGAGCGGCTACGGCCTGGAACTCACGACCGAGCTGAAGATGCTGGAGGTCATCCGGGAGTTGACCGAGGAAGGGCCGATGACGGTCGTCCCGACGTTCATGGGGGCCCACGAGATCCCCCCGGAGTTCCGCCAGAACCCCGAGGCCTACGTGGACCTCGTCATCACCCGCATGATCCCAGAGGTTGCGGCGCGGAAGCTGGCCCGGTTCTGCGACGTCTTCTGCGAGGCGGGGGTGTTCTCCGTGGAGCAATCAGAGCGGATCTTCCGCGCGGCAGCGGCCGCCGGCCTGGAGGCGCGGGTTCACGCCGACGAGCTGACCGATCTGGGCGGCGCCGCCATGGCCGCGCAGATCAAGGCCCGGACCGCCGATCACCTGCTCTACGCCAGCGACGACGGCATCCGCCAGATGGCGGCGGCCGGCGTCATCGCCGTCCTCCTCCCCGGCACCGCCTACTTCCTAAACCTCCAGCGCTATGCCCGGGCCCGTGACATGATCGCCGCCGGGGTCCCGGTGGCCCTGGCCACGGATTTCAACCCCGGCTCGTGCATGACCGAGTCCACGCCCCTGATCATGAACATCGCCTGCACGCAGATGCGGATGCTGCCCGCCGAGGCGATTACTGCCGCGACCATCAATGCCGCCTGGGCCATTGGCGAGGAGGACTGCGCCGGCAGCCTAGAGGTAGGCAAGCAGGCGGACGTCCTGATCCTGGACGCCCCCAGCCACGAGCACCTGTGCTACCACTTCGGGGTCAATCTCGTGGACACGGTGGTCAAGAACGGCAAGGTCGTCGTCGAGGCCGGCCAGCGGGTCCGGTGAAGAACTGTCGATTGGTCAACCGGTCAACTTGGCGATTGGATACTACGCGCGGAGGGTGCTGACGAATTGACCAAACTGGGGTATCTAGTTAACTCCAGTGACTACTACATGTTGTGGCCACCTCAGGCGTCCAAGTCGTCGTCAGTCGCCATGGGGCGCGTGGCCGTGAGGGCTTTTCCGGGCACAGGGTCCACCA
>Ga0181527_1001294_pt1 | contig 25955 bp, 22 predicted proteins | sample PEATcosm2014_Bin_30_FD_119762 | JGI IMG/M metagenome (GOLD analysis project Ga0181527, IMG submission 119762) | Peatland microbial communities from MTU Mesocosm Facility, Houghton, MI, USA - PEATcosm2014_Bin06_60_metaG | ecosystem: Environmental > Terrestrial > Soil > Wetlands > Peat | place...
ACGCTGCTGCTCGCTCGACGACGTTTACGACGCCCGCCGCGTCGCCGAGCAGATCGGCATCCCCTACTACGTGGTGAACTTCGAGCGGCAGTTCGAGGAGCAGGTGGTGAAGCCGTTCGTGGAGGAGTACCTGGCTGGCCGCACGCCCATTCCCTGCACACTGTGCAATAACTACATCAAGTTCGACCGTTTCCTGGAGATGGCCGAGGCCGTGGGCGCGCGCCGGATCGCCACCGGCCACTACGCGCGCATCCGCCGGGACGAAGCGTCGGGCCGCTTCCAGTTGCTGCGCGCGGTAGACGATTCCAAGGACCAGACCTACTTTCTGTTCGGCCTCACCCAGGAGCAACTCGCCCGCACCATGTTTCCGCTGGGCGAGATGACCAAGCCCGCCGTTCGCGAGCTGGCCCGCTCGATGAACCTGGCGGTGGCCGCCAAGGGCGACAGCCAGGAGATCTGCTTCGTGCCCAACGGCGATTACGCGGCGTTTCTGCGCGCCTACCTGGAGGAGACCGGCGTCCCCAGGGAGCGAACACGCGGCTCGATCGTCTCGACCGATGGCCGGACGCTGGGCGAACATGAGGGCGTCCACCACTTCACCGTCGGCCAGCGCCGCGGCCTGGGCGTGGCCACCGGCGAGCCGCTCTATGTGATCGCGACCGACGCCCGTCGGCAGCGCGTCATCGTGGGCGGCAACGACGAACTTCTGCGCGCGCGTTTTCCGGCCAGAGGCGTGAACTGGATCTCCATCGCCGGCCTGGCCGCGCCCACGCGCGCGCAGGTCAAAATTCGCAACAAGCACGTCGCCGCGCCCGCCACGCTCCATGCCACAGGCGATGCCGCGCGCGTCGAGGTGGTCTTCGACGAGCCGCAGCGCGCCGTCACCCCCGGCCAGGGCGCGGTCTTCTACGATGGCGACCTGGTGCTGGGCGGGGGATGGATCGAATAGATTGGATTTACAATACTGGAGGAGGCCATTGATGTACTCGCTGTTGGCAATCGTTCTGGACGTGTTGGCGGTGGTCATTCCCATTTACCTGCTGTACCGGTTTCGCTCCCAGGCCTGGTACTGGCACGTGCTGGCGGCGGCCGTGGCGCTGGCGATTGGCTTGATGCCGGGAACCGCGCTGCTGCAGACGGAAGGCGGTAGTCTGCTCTACGGCTTTGCGTTCATCATTCTGCTGGTTTGGGGCATCGGCGGGCTGATCCCGTACCGGCCGCGCCACGCGAAGCACGCCTAGTGAGCATGGTGGGGCGGACCCCCCGGTCCGCGGCCGACCCCCTGGTCGGCCAGTTTTTTGGCGAGAATTCCGCGGTGTTTCGGGAACTACTCCGGCATGACGTTCTACCGGCGGCGACTCCCGCACATCTACCAGACGGAACAGTCCGTTTTCCTCACCTGGCGTCTATACGACAGCCTGCCGCTCCACCGGGCTTTCCCGACGGCCGCGCTCAACTCCGGGCAGGCATTTGACGCCATGGATCGACTGCTGGACGAAGCCCGCACTGGCGCATTCTACCTTCGCCAGCCGGCCGTTGCCGACATGGTTGTGGAAGCCATCCAGTACAACGCCATCATCCTCGGACATTATGTCTTACATTCCTTCGTGGTCATGCCGAACCACGTTCACCTGCTGGCTACTCCCGCGGTGGCATTGCCCAAACTGACGAAATCGTTGAAAGGCATCACCGCCAAGCGGGCCAACGCGATGTTGGGATTGACGGGAAGGCCCTTTTGGCAGGAAGAGAGCTATGACCACCTGGTGAGGCATGAGCGGGAGTTTGAGAAGATCCGGGACTACATCGAGGGGAATCCTGTGCGGGCGGGGCTGGTAAGCGAAACCAGTGAGTACCGATGGTCGAGCGCGGGATGGGCGACCAGGGGGTCGCCCGCGGACCCGGGGGTCCGCCCCACCGCCGGCCAGAAGCGCGCGTAGTGGACCTCGGTTACAATGCGGATTCATGCGGCAGCGCTCCACGTTTCGGAACGTTATCGAATACGGGCTCGCCCTTTGCGTCCTGAAGTCGCTGGAATGGGCGCCGGCGCCACTGGCGTACGGGTTGGCTCGCGGCTACGCGCGGCTGCTCGACCTGGCGATTCCGCGGTTGCGGCGGGTGGCCCAGCAAAACCTCTCGATGGCGCTGCCGGGAGCCAATCATTCCGAAATCATCGACGGCGTATTCCGGTCCATCGCGCGGCTGCTGGTGACGTTTGCCAAGTTCCCGTCCATCCGCCGCGATAACGTCGCGCGCTGGATCCGCTGGGAAGGCCGCGAGTACTTCGAAGAGGCCATCCGCGCGGGGCGCGGGGTGCTCTTTGCGACCGCCCACTTGGGCAACTGGGAGCTGAGCGCCTACGCCCACGCGCTGCTGGCGGCACCCATGCACGTGGTGGTGCGGCCGCTCGACAACCCTCTCATTGACGCCCTGGTGGAGCGTCGCCGGGCGCTCTCCGGCAACCGTCCGATTTTCAAGAAGGATTTCGCCCGCGCCATTCTGAAAGCGCTGGCCGCGAATGAAGCGGTGGGCATCCTGGCGGACCAGAACGCATCGCTCGATTCGGGAGTGTTCGTCGATTTCTTTGGCGTGCCGGCCTGCGCGGGCACGGGGTTCGCCAAACTGGCGGCGCACAGCGGCGCGGCCGTCATTCCCGGATTTGCGCTGTGGTCGGAAAGCGAGCGCCGGTATGTCCTCAAGTTCTACTCGCCGGTCCCCATGACGGGCGACGTGACAAGCGACACCCAGGCGGTGCAAAAGCGCATCGAAGACGTAATCCGAGAGTACCCCGACCAGTGGTTATGGATCCACCGCCGGTGGAAGACGCGGCCGCCAGCCTAGCCCCCGATCGAGTACATCGGCCTCGGCGGGGGCACGAACTTGGCGGAGTTGATCTCGTGGCCTTCCCACTTGCCGGCCAGGTTGCGGCGGATGAGCGCGGCAATTTCCTCGTCGGAGGCGCCCGAGCGCATCAGGCTCTTGACGTCGTCTTCCTGGATGGCGAAGAGGCAGTAGCGCAGCTTGCCGTCGGCGGTCAGCCGTATGCGGTTGCAGTTCAGACAGAATGGGCGGCTCACCGAGGCGATGAATCCCACCCGGCCGATGCCATCGGCGAAGGCGTACTCCGAGGCCGGCGCGCGGGGGTCCGGATCGGGCACCGGCGTGAGCGGCGCGATTTCCCTCGACAGCGTGTCGATGATCTCATCCGCCAGCAGCACCTTGCCGCGGTCCCATAGATTCTGCGCGTCCAGCGGCATGAACTCGATGTACCGCACTTCAAATCCGTTCTCGCGGGCGTAGCGCGCCAGCGGCACAACATCGGGCTCGACGAGGTTCTTCACCGCCACGGCGTTGAGCTTGATGGAATAGCCGAGGCGCTTCGAGAGATCCAGGCCCGCCAGGATCTTGGCGAGCTCGTCGCGGCGCGTGATCTGGATGAACCGCTCGCGGTCGAGGGTGTCGAGGTGAACGTTGATGCGGCGCAGCCCGGCCTCGTAAAGCGGCTCCGCCAGGCCCGGCAGCAGCACGCCGTTGGTGGTGAGGGCGAGGTCGCGGATACCTGGGATGGCGGCGAGGCGCCGGATCAGCTCCGGCAGGTCGCGGCGCACCAGCGGCTCGCCCCCGGTGACCCTCACCTTGACGATCCCCAGCCCGACGGCGATGCGCACGAAGCGCTCGATCTCCTCGAAATCCAGGATCTCGGCGCGCTTGACGAACTCCACGTCGTGCTCGGGCATGCAGTAGAAGCAGCGGATGTTGCACCGGTCGGTGACGCTGACGCGCAGGTTGTCGTGGAGGCGGCCGTAGCTATCGACCAGCGGCGCGGGGGGCATTTACTTGAGAGCCAGCATGCGCTCGAGCGGCACCAGGGCGCGCCGCACGGTGTCTTCGGGCAGCTCCACGCGCGGGGCCAGCGCGATCAGGCAATCCCGCAGCTTCTCCAGCGTGTTCAGCTTCATGTACGGGCACTCGCTGCAATTGCAGTTCTCATTGGCCACGAAGTAGAAGCGCTTGCCCGGCGCCACCTTCTGGAGCGAGAAGCGGATGCCGCTTTCGGTCATCACGATGAACTCGGCGGCGCGGCTGGAGGCGCACCATTCGACGATGGCCGAGGTGGACCCGACGAAATCGGCCATCGCCAGCACCGCGGCCGGGCACTCCGGATGCGCCACCACTTTGGCGCCGGCGTGTTCCGCCTTGGCCTCAGCCAGCCGCCGCGCGGGAAACGTGGCGTGCACGATGCAAGTGCCTTGCCAGATCTGCATATTCTCCCGGCCGGTTTGCTTCCTGACATAATCGCCGAGGTTGCTGTCGGGCAGGAAGAGCATGGGCTTCTCCCGCGGAATGGAGTTGACCACTTTCACCGCGTTGCGCGAGGTGCAGAGAATGTCGCTTTCGGCCTTCACCTCGATGGACGTGTTGATGTAGCTGACGATGACGTGATCGGGATTCCGGCGCCGGAACTCGCGGACCGCCTCCACCGGACAGCTATCCACCAGGCTGCACGTCGCAGCGCGGTCGGGGACCACCACGATGCGGCCGGGGTTCACCACTTTGGCGGTTTCGGCCATGAACCACACGCCGCAGAAGGCGATCGCGTCGCCCGCGAAATCGCGCGCCCTGCGCGCCAGCTCGAGGCTGTCGCCGACGACATCGGCCAGCTCCTGGATCTCGGGCTCCTGGTAGTGGTGGGCGAGCAGAATGGCCTTCCGCTGTCTTTTTAGGTCCAGGATCTCGTCGGCAATGGTGGTTGCGGCGAACATGGGGGGCGGCGTGGGAGTAGCCTTCATCTTATCAAAGCCACGCTCGGAGGCGCACATCGGCTACAATTTCTGGCAGGACACAAATATGAAGCGAAGAGTCTCAGTCTGTTTGATGTTTCTGCCGGCAGTGATTGGGCTCCATGCCCAGGGGGTTGCCGCGATCAAGGTGACCGGCATCGGCGGGAAGAGCGTCGCGTTCTCCGTTGCGGACCTCTCGAAGCTGCCGCCACAGACCGTGAAGGCCACCGATCACGGAACCCCATCCACATTTGAGGGCGTCCTGCTGACGGATGTGCTTGCCAAGGTCGATCTGCCGACAGGCGAGAAATTCCACAAGACGGCGGCGTCGTACTACCTGCTGGTGGAAGCTAAGGACGGCTACCGGGCGGTGTTCGCTTGGGCGGAACTGGATTCAGCCTTTATGGACAAATCCGTGTACGTAGCGACGAAGCGGGATGGCAAGCCGCTCTCGGAGAAAGACGGTCCATTTCAGTTGGTGGCGCCGGGTGAGAAGCGAGCCGGAAGATGGGTTCGCCAGGTGACGGCGCTGACGGTTCAGTTAGCGAACTGAAGCGCTGGAAGGCGTCGAAGGCCCCGATCCGGGTTTGTGCGGATCGGGGCCTTTCCTAAGATCCCGCTACCAGCGTTTGCGTCCGAAGCCGCCGCCACCGCCTGAGCGCTCCGCTTTCGGACGCGCCTCGTTCACATTCAGGGCGCGGCCGCCAAGTTCCGTGCCGTTCACGGCCGCAATGGCTTTCTCGCCCTCTCCATCGTTTGCCATCTCAACGAAGCCGAAGCCGCGTGGCTGGCCCGTATCGCGATCCGTGACAATGTTGACACGACCGACTGTGCCGTAGGCTTCAAACAACGCACGGACAGATTCTTCAGTAGCCTCAAAACTGAGGTTCCCAACGTAAATATTCTTCACTTTAGTTTTCCTTTTCCGATTTGAAGGCGGCAAATTTGGAAGGTGGACGAACGTAGCGGAACAGCGCTAAAGAGGTCATCCTCTTAATTGGCAGGAGCATCAAACCATATTTACTATAGCACAGGTATCAGTGTGTTACAATGTAAATGGTCAATCCCTTCCATTCTATAGATCCGAGCGCCGTCCGGCCCCGGCCAAGGCTCGGCCCTGCACCGGTCCAATTGAAGAAAGGAGTCTTCATGTTGTACGACAGCACGAAGAGCCTCTTGCAGAGTATTCTGCGGTCACTCGAAACCGGCGACGAGACCCGGTGGGACGATCAAACCGAATCCGGGAATGCATGTCTTTACGAAATGCACCAGATGTCCGGGGCGCTGTACAAGGCGTATAGATCCGACAGGCTGAACGCCGACTCTTTGGTGCAAAGCACCCTTCCCGATAAACTGAACCGGGCCATGCCGCACGTCAGGACGATGGTGATTGCCATTCGGCACAAAGACCAAACTCGAGCGCTTGAGAGCGGCAAGGCGGCTCTTGCCGAGATGAATGGCCCCATCCCCGTGGGAAGCGGAAAGCGAGAGCGCCGATGAGCCAGTCCTTCACATTCATCGACATCGCCGGGAATCAGGCACAGTATACCGTCTGGGAGAAGGACCACCATGACGAGTTCCACTGGTCCACCGATCACGGCGATCACGGCGTTGCTTCGGCGTTCGAGGAAGCTCAACTTCGGGCCAGAACAGTATTGAAGGACAGCATGGCGGCCAACCGGCGATCCGACGAAGCCACCAGGATGAGCCGGTATTCCGTGCGGTGGCGATCGCACTGATGAAATCGCCGATTCACTTGCTGGCCAGCCTGAGCGCGGCGGTATTCCTGTTCGTGTTCTACAAAGCGCAGCCTTGAATCCGCCCACCGGCGGCGGCCGGGCGCCCGGCATCTCCGCGCTTTCGAGCGTGTACCCCATCCCACCAATGTTGCAGGCTGTCAAAGTACAGATAAACCACCGGTGTCGTGTATAACGTCAGCAATTGGCTCATAATCAGCCCTCCGATGATGGTAATGCCCAGCGGACGGCGCAGTTCCGATCCAGTGCCGGTTCCCAGCGCCAGCGGCAAGGCTCCCAGCATCGCGGCCATGGTGGTCATCAGGATCGGGCGGAAGCGCAACATACAGGCTTCCACGATGGAGTCGTAGGAGTTCTTGCCTTCGTTGCGCGCGGCGGCCAGGGCGAAGTCGATCATCATGATGGCGTTCTTTTTTACGATGCCGATCAGCAAAATGATGCCGATGATGGCGATAATGCTGAGGTCGGTGTGGGTAAGTTGAAGCGCCAGCAGCGCGCCCACGCTGGCCGCCGGAAGACTGGAAATGATGGTGATGGGATGGACATAACTCTCATACAGCATCGCCAGGATGATGTAAACCGCCACGAGCGCCGCGGCAATCAGGATGGGCTCGGTGGCCAGCGAGGCCTCGTAGGCTTGAGCGGTGCCGGCGAATGCGGTCTGGATGGTTGCCGGAAGCCCTACTTTCGCCGCCGCCGCTGTGATGGCATTCACGGCATCGCCCAGCGCGACGCCCGGTTTCAGGTTGAAGGAAATCGTCACCGCCGGAAAGAGGCCCTGGTGAGTCACCGTCAGCGGAGCGGTGGTGGAGTCGAATTTGGCGAAAGCGCTCAACGGAACCTGTTGTCCGCTTGGCGAATCCACATAGACTTGGCTGAGAAACAGCGGATTCTGCCAGTACTCCGGCGACGCCTCCATCACCACGTGGTACTGGTTCAGCGAGGTATACATGGTGGATACCGGGCGCTGGCCGAATGCGTCGTAGAGCGTGTCGTCGATGAGCTGCGGCGTGATGCCGAAACGCGCGGCGGTCCCGCGGTCGTACTGAATCATGGCTTGCCTGCCACGGTTTTGCTGGTCGCTGCTCACGTCGGAGATGAGCGGAACCGTCTTGAACTCTTCGACCATCATGGGGGCCAACCGGTTGAGATCGTCCAGATTGTCGCCCTGCATGGTGAATTGATACTGCGCGTTGCTCTGGCGGCCGCCCACGCGCAGATCCTGCGCGGCTTGTAAGTACAGGGTGGCGCCCGGCAGCTTGGCCAACTTAGGCCGCAGCCGCGCGATGATGAGGTCGGCTGAAATGTTCCGTTGTTCGAGCGGCTTCAGCGAGATGAACAGACGCGCCGTGTTGTACGTGCTGCCCCCCGTAAATCCGTTCACGGTGTCAACGGCCGGGTCGGCGGCGACGATATTGATCATCGGCAGCATGATCTTGTCCATGGCTTGGAACGACGTGTCCTGGTCGGCGGTAATCGATCCCTGAATTCGTCCGTTGTCCTGTTGCGGAAAAAATCCCTTCGGTATGCGGATGAACAGGTAAGCGGTCAGTCCGATCGTCGCCAGCAAGGCTACCAGCGTAATGGCACGAAAACGGAGCGCGGCGGCGAGCGTCCTTCCGTACAGATTCACCACCCCATCGAAGGCCCGCTCGCTGGCGCGGTACATCCAGCCATGGGATCGTTTACTCTTCAAGAGATGAGCGCACATCATGGGAGTCGCGGTAAGCGAAACCACCATGGAAACCGCGATGGCGACGGAGAGCGTCACGGCAAATTCGCGAAACAGGCGTCCCACGATGCCTCCCATCAGAAGCAGCGGGATGAACACCGCAATCAGCGAAACGCTGATGGTGAATACGGTTGAACCCACCTCCTGCGCGCCTTTGAGCGCGGCTTCGAAAGGACCCATGCCCTGTTCCACGTAACGGGTGATATTCTCGATCACCACGATGGCGTCGTCCACCACAAAACCGGTCGAGATGGTCAGCGCCATCAGCGAAAGATTGTCCAGGCTGTAGCCCAGCAGATACATCACGCCGAATGTGCCCACCAGCGATACGGGGACGGCCACGCTGGGAATAAAGGTCGTCCGCCCGCTCCTCAGGAAGACGAACACCACCAGAATCACCAGCATCACGGAGATGATCAGGGTCTTTTCCGTGTCATGCACGGAGGCGCGGATGGTGACCGTTTGATCCATGGCCACCTTCACATCGATGGAATGCGGAATCGAGGATTGAATCTGCGGGAGCACGGCCCGGATATTGTCCACCGTATCGATGATGTTGGCGCCGGGTTGGCGGTAGATGATGACCAGAACGGATGGCTTGCCGTTGGCGTAGCCCGAATTGCGAATGTCTTCCACGGAATCCTGCGCCTGGCCGATATCGCTGATTCTCACGGCCGATCCGTTGCGGTAAGCCACCACCAACGGCTCATAGTCGCTGGCCTGGAAGATTTGATCGTTGGCGTCCACTTCCCACATGCGAAGGTCGTCCGAAAAGTGCCCCTTGGGCGTATTGGCATTCGCGCCGCTCAACGCGGTCCGGACCTGCTCCAGACCGATGCCATACTGATTCAGAGCCGTGGGATTCAGTTCGATCCGGACACTCGGAAGCGAGCTCCCTCCCACGGTCACCTGTCCCACGCCGCTCACCTGGGCCAGTTTCTGCGCCATGATGGTCGACGCGGCGTCGTACATCTGGCCCCTGGTGAGAACGGCCGAGGTGAGAGCCAGCATGAAAATGGGAGAGTCGGCCGGGTTCACTTTCCGGTATGAAGGGTTGTTGGGAAGATTCGACGGCAGGTTGCCGCGAGCGGCGTTGATGGCGGCCTGCACGTCGCGCGCGGCCGCGTCGATGTCCCGATCCAGAGCGAATTGCAGCGTGATGCTGGTGGATCCGAGGGCGCTGGACGAGGTCATCTCGGTGACCGCCGCAATCCGCCCGAACTGGCGTTCCAGCGGCGTCGCCACCGATGAGGCCATGGTCTCGGGACTCGCCCCAGGCAGGCCGGCGCTCACGGAGATGGTGGGGAACTCCACCTGAGGCAGCGGCGACACCGGGAGCAGCCGGTATGCCGCGGCGCCGGCCAGTGTAATCGCGACCACCAGCAGTGTGGTGGCGACGGGCCTCCGGATGAAGGGTTCCGAAATATTCATCGATTACCCTGCCGGAGCCGGTTCGGCGCCGGCGGGAACCTTGCTGGCCGCGGGCTTCCGCGAGATGCGCGCCGCCAGCCGGTCGAACCAAATGTAGATCACCGGCGTGGTGTACAGCGTCAGTAATTGGCTGATGAGCAGCCCGCCGATAATCGTGATGCCCAAGGGCCGGCGCAACTCCGATCCGCTGCCGGAACCCACGGCCAACGGTACCGCGCCGAGCAGCGCCGCCATGGTTGTCATCATGATCGGACGGAATCGCAGAATGCATGCCTGATAGATGGCGTCTTCCGGTTTCATGCCCTCCTTGCGCTCCGCCGCGAGGGCGAAATCGATCATCATGATGGCGTTCTTCTTCACGATCCCGATCAGCAGCACGATGCCGATCAAAGCGATCACGCTGAAATCGTTGTGGAAGAGGATCAGAGCGACCAGGGCGCCGACGCCCGCGGAAGGCAGCGCCGAGAGGATGGTCAGCGGATGAATGTAGCTTTCATAGAGGACGCCCAGGACCAGATAGACCGTAATCAGCGCCGCGGCAATCAGCACCGGCTCGTTGGCCAGGGAGGCCTGGAACGCCTGGGCCGTTCCCTGATAGGCGGCCTGCACGCTCGCCGGCATGCCCATCTCGTCGTGCACTTTGTTTACGGCCGCGACGGCCTCGCCCAAGGATGCCGTCGGAGCCAGGTTGAAAGAGAGCGTAACCACCGGAAACTGACCCTGGTGGTTCACCGTGATGGGAACGGTTGTCGTCTCCACGTGAGAGAAGGTATTGAGCGGGATCTGGCCGCTATTCGGAAACGCCGAGGAGGATTGAATCGAAGGAGCGCCGGGAGCGGCTGTGCCGGCTCGGATAAACAAATCGGTCAGGCCGGCGGGACTCCTTTCGAAGCCGGGCTTCACTTCCAACACAACATGGTATTGGTTCAGTTGCGTAAACATGGTCGACACTTCCCGCTGGCCGTAAGCGTCGTATAACGTTTGGTCGATGGCCGATGTGGTGATGCCTAAGCGCGAGGCGGTGTTGCGATCGAACACCAGTTTCGCCCCCAGACCGAGGATTTGTTGATCGCTTGCCACGTCGCTCAATTCCGGCAGCTTCTGCATCTTGGCGAGCATTTGCGGCGCGAAGCTATTCAACTCGTCTACGTTCGGATCTTCCAGCGTGTACTGGAATTGCGTGCGGCTCACGCGGTCTTCGACCGAGAGATCCTGTACCGGCTGCATGAACAGCGTGATGCCCGCCACCTTCGCCAGCTCCGGCTGCAAGCGGCGAATGATGTCGCTCGCGCTGATCTTTCGCGTGGCCAGCGGTTTCAAGTTGATGAGAATGCGCCCGCTATTCAAAGTTGTATTGGTTCCGTCGATTCCAATGAACGAGGACAGATTATCGACGGCCGCATCTTGCAGAATCACTTTGCTCAACTGTTGCTGCTCCCTGGACATTTCCGGAAAGGAGATCGACTGGGCTGCTTCGGAGACCCCCTGGATGACGCCCGTATCTTGAATGGGGAAGAAGCCTTTGGGAATTACGAAGAACAGGAAAATCGTAAAACCGAGAGTCGCGGCCGCCACCAGCAGCGTCGCCACCTGCCAGCCAAGCACCCACTTTAACGTCCTGCCATAGAAGGCGATCACCGAGTTGAAGGCGCGCTCCGAGGCCCTGTAAAACCGTCCTTGCTTCGCCTCGGACTTGTGCTTCAGCAGTTTGGAGCACATCATCGGAGTCAGGGTGAGCGAAACCACGGCCGAGGCCAGAATGGTCACGCTCAGCGTAACCGCAAACTCGCGAAAAAGGCGGCCCACGATATCGCTCATGAATAACAAAGGGATGAGGACGGCAATCAGGGAGACGGTCAACGAAACGATCGTAAAGCCGATTTGCGCGGAGCCCTTGAGCGCGGCTTCCATGGGAGCATCGCCCGCTTCGATGTAGCGGGAGATGTTCTCGATCATGACGATGGCATCGTCCACTACAAAGCCGGTGGAAATCGTCAAGGCCATCAAAGTCAGGTTGTTCAAGCTGTAGCCGAGCAGATACATCACACCGAACGTGGCCACCAGCGACAGCGGAACGGCGATACCGGGAATGATGGTCGCGGCAATGTTGCGCAGGAACAGGAACATGACCATCACCACCAGCGCCACCGTGAGCATCAGCGTGAATTGCACGTCGCTCACGGAGGCCCGAATGGTGGTAGTCCGGTCGGTCAGGATGCTGACCCGGATGGATGCGGGCAGCGACGAAGTCAGTTGAGGCAACAGTTTCTTGATTCGATCGACCACCGAGATGATATTCGCTCCGGGCTGCCGTTGAATGTTCAGGATGACCGCGGGAGTCTGGTTCATCCAGGCGGCCTGCCGGACATTCTCGGTGTCGTCGCGGATGGTGGCAACATCGGTCAGCTTGATGGGGGCGCCGTTCTTGTACGCGATGATGAGCGGTGCGTAATCCGCGCTGGAGAGCAACTGGTCGTTGGCTCCAATCTGGTATGCCTGCCGCGCTCCGTCGAAGTTTCCCTTGGCCTGATTGACGTTGGCAGCGACGATGGCGGTGCGCAGATCCTCCAGATTGAGACTGTAGGAAGCCATCGCCGTGGGATTCGCCTGAATCCGGACAGCCGGTTTCTGTCCGCCGCTGATGCTGACCAGGCCGACCCCCGGCAACTGCGAAATCTTGGGCGCCAGCCGCGTGTCGGCAAGATCCTCGACCTTCGTCAGCGGAAGATCCGTCGAAGTCAGCGCGAGCGTCAGGATCGGCGTGTCGGCCGGATTGGTCTTGCTGTAGATGGGAGGGGCCGGCAGGTCCGGCGGAAGGTACGTGCCCGAGGCATTGATCGATTGCTGCACTTCCTGTTCGGCGACGTCGATACTCAGGCTGAGGTTGAATTGCAGGGTGATGACCGAGCTCCCGTCGGAACTGGTGGAAGTCATCTGCTGTAGTCCGGGCACTTGTCCGAACTGACGTTCGAGCGGCGCGGTCACCGAAGACGCCATCACGTCCGGGCTGGCGCCGGGATAGAACGTAGTGACTTGAATGATGGGATAATCCACCTCCGGCAACGCCGAAACGGGTAGCTGAGTGTACCCCACCGCACCCGCGAGCAGGATACCCACCATCAGCATGGTGGTGGCCACCGGCCGGAGAATGAAGGTCCGGGACGGGTTCATCTACTTGTTGGAAACCTCCGGTTGCCGCTGTTGGGCCGTGACATCTTGCTTGGTGGGTAACTGCGACGCATTCCAGCCTCCGCCCAACGCTTCGATCAGCAGCACGCTCGCTGTCAGGCGGCGGGTCAATAGGGTGACCGCCGTCACATCGGCGCTGAGTAGCGTTACCTGTGAGGTGATGACCGTAAGATAACCCGCCGTTCCGGAACGGTACTGCGCGGAAGATATGTCGAGAGCGCGATGGGCTGCCTGAACGGTTTGCTGCACTTTGTCCGCTTCCCCAGCTAAAATGCGCAACGCCGCCAGGTTGTCTTCCACCTGCTGCATGGCCGTCAGCACAGTCTCCCGATAGGCGGCCACGGTGGCATCGTAGGCGGCGCGCTGTTCCGCCACCACTCCGCGGCGGCGGCCCGCATCGAAAAGCGTCTGCGCCAGTTGCGGCCCCACCGACCAAAAGCGGCTCGGCCAGGTGAACCATTTCGCCAGGCTGGAACTTTCCAGCCCGGCGCTCGCCGTCAGGCTCAGGTTGGGATAGAAAGCCGCCATGGCGATCCCAATCTGTTCGTTGGCCGCAGCCACCTGCCGCTCCGCGCCGGCGATGTCCGGCCTTCGTTCCAGCAGTTCCGACGGTACCCCCAGCGGCACTGGCGGCGGAGTTGTGGTCAATGTGACGGGCGGAATTGTGAGTTCCGCGGGTGCTTTGCCGGTCAGGATGGCGATGGCGTGTTCCAACGCCGCGCGCTCCACGCCCAGGTCCATCAATTGCGCCTGCACCGCGTAGAGTTGCGTGTCTGCCTGGGCCACGTCGAGGTCCGACGCGATTCCGGCGGAGAATCGGTTGTGCGTGAGCGTGAGGTACTCCTTATAGGACGCCTCCGTGCGAGTGAGTAACTCCGCTTCGGTGTCGTTGCCGTGAAGGCCGAAGTAGTCTTGCGCCAGCTCGGCTTGATAGAGCAACCGGGCATTTCCCACATTGGCCGCCAGAGACTGGGCAGTGGCGGCGCTGGCCGTCACACCGCGGCGGATATTTCCCCACAGATCCGGCTCCCATGCGACGTTGAACGGCAGATTGAAACTTTTCCGGTTGCCCGGTCCCCCGACCGTGGCTGTTGGATCGGCGGTCGCCACCGGCAGCAACGCGGCGCGGGCCACGCTTACGGCAGCCTTGGCTTGCCGGTACTGCGCCTCGGCTTCGAGCACGTTCTGGTTCGAAACGCCGACCTGCTCCTCCAGCGCATTCAGGGCCGCATCGTTGTACAGCTCCCACCATCGGCCCTTGGAGTACGCGTCGCCAGGCTGCGATTGCTTCCACCCGGCGGCTTCGGCTTCCTTGAAGTCGACCGGCGGCTGCTCTTTGAACGCCGGAGGCGCGGCGGCCGAAGGCCGTGTGTAATGCGGCCCCACCGCGCACCCGGTGGAAACCAGCAGCAGGGTGAGGAGCGTCGCGGCCGGGAAGTTCGGAGACGGGTTCATCTAAACTTCCCTTTCAGGCCTTGCCGCCCTTCTTGGTCGGGGAGCTCACTGAGGGGCTGACCGCGGGACTCGCGGTGGGGATCTGCGCGTTGACCTTGGTCCCTTCCTCCAGTTTGTCGACGCCGGTCATGACCACCACTTCTCCCGGCGCCAGCCCCGAAGTGACTTCCGAGTCGTCGCCTTCCGTCGTGCCGATGGCGATGGGGCGCACGGTCACCGTGGAATCCGCCTTCACCACGTATACGTAGGTGGCTTGCGAGTTGCGCTGTACGGCAGCAGTTGGCACCAGGGTTACGCCGCGTTTTTCCTCGACCAGCAATCGCGCGTTTACGAACTGATTGGGGAACAGCGTGCCTTTCGGGTTTTCGAATGTCGCTCTCAGCTTGAGCGTGCCGGTGGCCGGATCGATCTGATTATCGAGCGTGGTCAACGACCCTTGCGCCAGCTTCGTCTTGGCGTCGCGGCTGTAAGCATCCACTTCGAGCGTCTGCCCGGCGGCCATTTTCTTGAGCACCACCTGAAGCTGATCTTCGGAGATCGTAAAAATGGCGCTGATCGGGTCCATCTGGGTGATGACCAGCAATCCGTTGGTGTCGGCGGTTTGAACGATATTCCCGGGGTCGACCAGCCGCAATCCAATCCGCCCAGTGGCCGGAGCCGCGATCTTGCAGTAGGCCAGATTGACCTTGGCGCTTTCGATTTGACCCTCGTCCAGCTTCACCACCCCTTCGTCCTGATGCACGGTTGCCTGCTGGGTGGCAAGTTGTTGCTCCGGGATGGCCTTCTGCGGAACCAACTGTTGATAGCGAACCAGGTCGATGCGCGCGTTCTCCAGGGCGGCCTGGTCCTTCATCAGTTCCCCTTCGGCCTGGGTCAATGCCGCCCGATAGGGCCCGTCGTCGATTTCCACTAACAGATCGCCCTGGTGAACGGTGTCGCCTTCACGATAGCGAACGCTCATCAATTGCCCGTCGACCCGGCTTTTCACAGTAACCGTAGCCAGGGGCGTAACCGCGCCAAGCCCCGAATAATAGACGCCGATGTCTCCCTTGTGGGACGTCGCTGCCACCACCGGTATGGGCGGCGGAGGTGCCGCGGCGGCTTTATTACTTTTCGGCCACAGAAAATACGCGATTACACCCAGCAGCAGAAGAACGCAGAGCCACAGCCACAGCCAGCGCCGGCGGGAAGGCCTGGGCTTCCCGAGCCGGGCAGTTTCGGGCGGCGACTTTGGGCTATCGATCATATATGAAGCCCGCACAAACGTACCCCACAACAGTGCAGAAGCTGCACTTGGCAGTGCGGAATTTGCTGGAAGTCAGCCTCCCAGGTACTCGACGTGGGCGTACGTCCCTAACCGCGGGTTGTACGCCAGATACCAGCCAATATGATCGGGGTCCTCGTAGATCACGATCTGATCGCCGGCCCAGTTCCAGTCCGCGACGATGTTGTAATCGTATGCGGCCACATCCCAGTAGAAATTGTTGAACCAGAAGCGTTCCCGGTTTCCTCCCGCCAGCACGAAAACATGGGAAGGTCCAAAGCCACCGCTGAAATGTCCGTGTGCCCACGGCTGAGCGAGCTGGTAATGCGGATCGCTGGGGCCACTGTCATGTCCCACCCATTTGTCGTTCTTGGCGTCTACGTGCGGAACGTTCGGATGACCTTTCTGGTCCACTTTCACGTGGTTTTCGGTGGCGGCAGCGGGCTGCTGGCCGCGTGCGGGGGACGAAGCGCGCGCCGGCGCGGCAGCCCTCGCGGGGGCGGGACCGCGGGCGGGAATGTGTCCACCGCCCACCGCCGCGGCGTGACCGCCGCGTTGTGGCTGCTTACCGCCCCCCTTATCCTGCTGCGCAAAAGCAGCCACGCACATCAGGAGTAATAGCCCTATGATTTTTTTCACGTCGACCTTTCTGGCGATATCTCGCCGGTGAATCACTTGCACGTGATGTTCCACCAGCGGTTGGCAGGCGAGCACCGCCTGCCCCGCCTACGGCGCCAGGGCGCGCAAATCGTCGATCCAGAAGTCGGGGGCGAAGCGGGCTAGCTCTTCCACCTTGCCGTAGCCGTAACGGACGGCGCAGGTCTTGACGCCGGCGCGGTGGCCAGCTTCCATGTCGGCGGGGGAATCGCCCACCATCAGGCAGTCCTCGGGACGGGCGCCGAGCACGGCTAGGGCGGTCAGAATCACATCGGGCGCGGGCTTGTACGGGAAACCGTCGGTGCCTTGCACGTGGTCGAAATACTGGATCAGGCCGAACTGCTCCAGAACGGCGCGGGTGGTGGGAGTGCCCTTGGTGGTGGCGGTGGATTTGCGGCCGGGGAGCGCGGCCAGCGCCTCGGGAACGCCGGGGTAGACGCGTGTCAGCTTGTGGCCCCGCCCCAGATAGATGACGCGGTACTGGCGAATGAGCTCGTCGATCTGCGTGGAATTGTAGTCGGGAAAAATGTCGCCGAAGGGAGCGGCCAGATGGCTCCCGATATAGCTTTTCAGGAAATCGAAATCGACTACGGTGGGGCGTTCGCCGGCGGCGAGCGCCTCCTGGATGGCGCCGACGATATCCGCGGCGGAATCCAGCAACGTGCCGTCGACGTCGAACAGGTAGACCGGGAACAGCGGAATCACGCGGGCTGGGGATGCTCCCCTTCCGAGAGCCCGGGAACGCGCCGCCCGCCTTCGGGGCGGAGCACTTGCTGGACGTGTTCTTCGGCGTCCTTGCCTTTGCCGGAAGCCGTGAACGGCGCCAGCGTCTGGCCTTTGATGATCTGCATCACCTCGTCGCCATCCAGAATCTCGCGCTCCAGCAGCGTCTCGGCGATCTTGGCGAGCGCTTCAGCCCGCTCATCGATGATGGCGGCGGCCGTGTCGTAGCAGCCCTGCACCAGTTTCTTCACCTGCTCGTCGATGCGGATGGCGGTTTCTTCGCTGTAATCGCGGTGCTGGGTGATTTCGCGGCCCAGGAAGATCTGCTCTTCCTTCTTGCCGAAGCTGAGCGGCCCCAGCTCGCTCATGCCCCACTCGCAAACCATCTTGCGAACCAGTTCGCTGGCGCGCTCGATATCGTTGCCGGCGCCCGTGGTCATGTGGTGCATGAATTTCTCTTCGGCGATGCGGCCGGCCATGAGGATGGCCACCTGCGCCAGCAGGTAGTCCTTGCTGTAGGAGTGCTTATCGTCGATGGGCAACTGCATGGTGACGCCCAGCGCCATGCCGCGCGGAATGATGGTCACCTTGTGCAGCGGATCGGCCTCCGGCAGCACGGCGGCCACCAGCGCGTGGCCGGCTTCGTGGTAGGCCGTATTGCGCTTCTCGGCGTCGCTGAGAATGAGCGACTTGCGCTCGGCGCCCATCAGGATCTTGTCCTTGGCCGTCTCAAAGTCGAACATGGTGACGACCTTGCGATTCTGGCGCGCGGCGTTGAGCGCGGCCTCGTTCACCAGGTTGGCGAGGTCGGCGCCGGCCAGGCCCGGAGTGCCGCGCCCGAGCACCGAAAGATCGACATTGTCGCTCAGCGGGATCTTCTTGGTGTGCACGCGCAGGATGGCCTCCCGGCCCTGCACGTCGGGCCGGCCCACCACCACGCGCCGGTCGAAACGCCCGGGGCGCAGCAGGGCGGGGTCGAGCACGTCGGGGCGGTTGGTGGCGGCCACCAGGATTACGCCCTCGTTGGATTCGAAGCCGTCCATTTCCACCAGCAACTGGTTGAGCGTCTGCTCGCGCTCGTCGTGCCCGCCGCCAAGCCCGGCGCCGCGATGCCGTCCCACGGCGTCGATCTCGTCGATGAAGACGATGCAGGGAGCGTTTTTCTTGCCCTGCTCGAACAGATCGCGCACGCGGCTGGCGCCCACGCCCACGAACATTTCCACGAAATCCGAGCCGGAAATCGAGAAGAACGGCACGCTGGCTTCCCCCGCGATGGCGCGCGCCAGCAGGGTCTTGCCGGTGCCCGGAGGGCCGATCAGTAGTACGCCCTTGGGAATGCGTCCGCCCAGCTTCTGGAACTTCTGCGGTTCCCTCAGAAACTCGATGATCTCCTGCAACTCTTCCTTGGCTTCCTCCACGCCGGCCACGTCCTTGAAGGTGACCTTCTTCTGCTGCGTGGAGTGCAGCCGCGCGCGGCTCTTGCCGAAGCTGAGGGCCTTGTTGCCGCCGCTCTGCATCTGCCGCATCATGAAGATCCAGAAGGCGAAAATCACGATGAACGGGGAGAGGTTGATGAGGATCGAGACCCAGTTCCCGGAAGAGTTGTCCTTGATTTCCACATTGACACCGTGCTCCTGGAGCTGCTTGTACACATCCGGGTAATTGATAGGGATGTAGGTGTGCAGCCCCAAGCTGGGGTTCTGGAAAGATCCGTGGACCTCACTTCCGTTGATGCTGACATCCTTGACCTGTCCTTCCTGCACCTTGGCCATGAATTCGGTGAAGGTAAGCGGCTGCTCGCGGCGACCCTGGCCGGTTCGGACCACGGCGAACAACAGTACCACCAGGCAAATGAGAACCACCCAGAAGATCAACGTCTTGATATTAGAATTCACGAAACCTCCGCACCGGCACCCTCACTTTTGTAGACGCGTTTCCGGCCAATCCCGATTCCTATTTCGTTCATACGGCGTCTTCCCGGATCTGGAGAATCACCTGAGCATCGGGCTCCGCCACCAGTCCGGCAGCCGGTCCGAAGCGCCGCGCCCAAACGATGGAAGGGCCGTCGGTGAGGACCGGCCAATGCCGGCGCTCCCACAATGGGATGCGGGACTGTTGAAAGAGGGTCTTGATCTTCTCCTGGCCGGAGTACCCCACAGGCTGGTACTGATCGCCCGGCCTCCAGTTCCGCAATTCCAGGGAACCAGACAGGCGTTGCCAATCCAAGCAACCCATCCGATTATTATATACCCAATCGGGGCACACGGAACGCCCCGGTTTATCAATCAGTTCCAAAGAAATAGCGAGATTGGTGCCGGGCACCCGCACGGTCCCCGGCACGGCCAGCGTCAGGCGGTAATTGCGGGTATCCACACCACCCGCGCGCGGCTGCCCGAAACGCAGCCACTCGAACGAACGGAAGATGTCGAGCCCCGGCGCCTGTAGCCGTCCGTGCCCTTCCATGCTTCGTGCGAGGTCCATTACCGCCGCAATGTGCCCGAAATCGATGCCGCGAAGGTCGCCCTTCACCACTTCCATGGCGCGCCGCACCAGGCGCCGGGCCACCGCCAGGGGCAGCGTGGCAAGGGCGTCGGCACGGAGCACAACGGCGTTATCTGTTGCGGTGAAGTGCTGGGCAGCCAGGCGGTCGATTTCGGCGTCCCACCAGGCCTCTTCGGCCAGCGCCCAATCCGCGGTGTTGGCCAGGGTTTCGCCGATGGCCGGGTTCCATTCGCGCGCGATTTGCGGCAGTAATTCGCGGCGGATGCGGTTGCGCGCAAACTGAAGGCTCGCATTGGTGGAGTCTTCGCGGTAGGCGATGCCGCGATCCAGCAGGAACTGCCGGACCTCCCAGCGCTCCACCTCGATCAGCGGCCGGACAATGCCCTCGGACGTGACCGGCCGGATGCCGGCCAGGCCCGCCGTCCCGGAGCCGCGCAGAAAACGGAACAGGACGGTCTCGGCCTGGTCCGAGCGGGTGTGGCCGGTGGCCACGCGCTTCGCCGCGCCGCTGGCGATGGTTTCGCGGAAGAAGTCCAGCCTGGCCTGGCGCGCGGCCTGCTCCAGGTTGTCGGCCGATTGGGCAACGGCGGTCTCGCGGAGCGAGAGCGGCAGCCCCAGCCGAACCGCCAGACCACGCACGAATTCGGCATCCTGGCGGGATTCCTCGCCGCGCAGCCCGTGGTCCAGGTGCAGCACGCTCAACCGGAGATCCCAGCGCGGCGCGAGTTCGACGAGCACGTGCAGCAGGCACACGGAATCGGCGCCTCCCGAGACGGCCACACCAACCCGTTGGCCAGGTTCGAACATGCGGTGGCGGGCGATAGTCTGAGCGATGCGATCAAGCAAGGGGAATACCGCCTCTATCGGAGCGCGTGAAAGAACTATAGCCGCTAACCCCAATCCTGTTCATTTAATCCAGCTCCGGAGGAGCGGTAGACTGTAGCCCACGGCGCAAGCCGTGGGAATGAGCGCGAAAACGATTCAGCCCCGAAGGGGCGTAAGATGCTCTGGCCCAGATCTTCCGCCCCGTTCCGGGGCTTATGGGCCGTTCATCCCTTTCCCAAGGCTGACGCCTTGGGCTATTCTCTTTCGCCCTATCGGGCTCAACCCCAAAGTGAACAGTATTGCCGCTAGCCCGCATCTCTCACACTCGCCGGCCGGCGCGCTCAGGCGGCTTGGGGGCTGGCGTCATATAGCAGCCTGCCTTCCTTGAGCGCAAGGTACGGCAACGTCATCAGGGAGTGTTGCTGCCGCTCGAAAGTCCCGCGACGAAAGGGAACCACATCGACCGGCACGTCAAGGTCGAGGAGGGCTTCGTACACGCCGTGGAGCAACAGATGTTGCCGCGGGGCGTCGTCTGGCAGCACGACCACCAAATCAATGTCGCTGCCGGCCCGATCGTCGCCGCGGGCCGTTGAACCTACGAGATACACCTGCTGGGGATGAAGAACCCGCACCAGCACCCGCACTGCATCTTCGACTGCCTCTAGTCGCGCCGTGGCCATTTCTCTGGTTTCCATTATCACGCATTACCCGTAGTGTGGCGTACCGGTGGCGGCTGAACCCGCACGCCACATGTTATAAAAGAGATTGTCATCTGGAATAGACAGAGCGAAATCATGGAACAAACGGCAGACATCGCGTTGATCGGTCTGGCAGTTATGGGCCAGAACCTGATCCTGAATATGAATGACCACGGCTATACCGTGGTGGCCTACAACCGGACCGTGTCCAAGGTGGACGACTTCCTGAACGACGCCGCCAAGGGCCGCAAGACAATCATCGGAGCCCACTCCATCGAAGAGATGGTGGCTCTACTGAAGCGGCCCCGTAAGATCATGCTGATGGTCAAGGCGGGCAAGGCCGTGGACGACTTCATCGAGCTGGTGCTTCCGCACCTGGAACCCGGCGACCTTATCATCGATGGCGGCAACTCGCACTTCCCGGACACCATCCGCCGCACCAAGTACCTGGAGAGCAAGGGCATGTTGTACGTCGGCACGGGCGTGTCCGGCGGCGAGGAAGGCGCGCGCTTCGGCCCCTCCATGATGCCCGGCGGAAGCCCGCAAGCGTGGCCGCTGGTGAAAGGTATCTTCCAGGCCATCTGCGCCAAAACGCCGGACGGCTCTCCGTGCTGCGATTGGATGGGCGAGGACGGCGCCGGCCACTTCGTCAAGATGGTCCACAACGGCATCGAATACGGCGACATTCAGCTCATCTGCGAAGCCTACCAGCTCCTCAAGGAGCACCTGGGCATGAGCAACGAGGAGATGCACGCGGTCTTCACCGAGTGGAACAAAGGCGAACTGGACAGCTACCTGATCGAGATCACGCGCGACATTCTGGGCTACAAGGACGAGAACGGCGAGTACGTGGTCGACAAGATCCTGGACACCGCCGGGCAGAAGGGCACGGGCAAGTGGACCAGCGTCAGCTCGCTCGACCTGGGCATCCCGCTGACACTCATCGGCGAGGCGGTTTTCGCGCGCTGTCTGAGCGCCATGAAGGCCGACCGCGTCGAGGCCTCCCAAATTCTGAAGGGGCCGAAGATTAAATTCGAAGGCGACAAGAAGGCTTTCGTCGAGGACATTCGCCAGGCGCTGCTGGCCTCCAAGATCGTCTCCTACGCGCAGGGTTTCATGCTGCTGCGCGAGGCGGCCAAGGAGTACCACTGGAATCTGAATTACGGCGGCATCGCGCTGGTATGGCGCGCCGGCTGCATCATCCGCTCGGCGTTTCTGGGCAAGATCAAGGCGGCCTACGACGCCAATCCCAACCTCAGCAACCTGCTGCTCGATCAATACTTCTGCGGCGTGCTCGAGCGCTGCCAGACCTCCTGGCGCCGCGTGGTGGCCAGGGCCGTCGAGGCGGGCGTTCCCATCCCGGCGTTCACCACCGCGTTGGCGTTCTACGATGGCTACCGCAGCGCCCGGCTGCCCGCCAACCTGCTGCAAGCCCAGCGCGATTACTTCGGCGCGCACACCTACGAGCGCGTGGACCAGCCACGCGGCAAGTTCTTCCACACCAACTGGACGGGGAAGGGCGGCAACGTGGCGGCGGGTCAGTACGTGGTGTAGGGCGGGGAAGACCAGGAGAACCTCTTGAGCGCGGACCGAACGCAACTGGCATCCAAAATTCGCTTGCTGCTGATGGACGTGGATGGCGTCCTCACCGATGGCAAGCTCTACAACGTCCCTGGGCCCGATGGCGCCATGGTCGAAACCAAGGCCTTCGACTCCCAGGACGGCATCGGGCTGCAATGGCTGGCGCGCGTGGGAATCGCGACCGGCGTCATCAGCGGGCGGCTGTCGCCGGCCACGGCCGAGCGCGCGCGCCAGTGCAAGATGAAATACGTCTACCAGGGCCACACGGAAAAGATACCCATCGTCAACGAGATTCTGGCGGATGCCCAGCTCGACCCGAGTGAAGTGGCGTACGTCGGGGACGATCTTACGGATGTGGTGGTGATGCGGCGCGTGGGCCTGGCCATCGCCACCGGCAATGCGCGGCCGGAGGTCAAGGCCATCGCCCACTACGTGACCCGCAATGCCGGCGGCCAGGGGGCGGTGCGGGAAGTGGTGGAACTGCTTCTGAAGGCGCAGAACCTCTGGCCGGAAATCCTGAAGCACTACGAAGTTTCAGAGTAGACAGAATAGGAGAGCAAAATGAGCCATGGTCTGAACATCCGTCCGGATGCCGCGCTGGATTTCGTCTCGGTGGGCGCATTGGTGAACCGTCTGGACCCCGGCATCATCCCCTTCCGGAAGGCCACCCAATTCCAGATCCACGTCAGCGGCGGCGAGTTCAACTGCGCCGCCAACCTGTCGGACTGCTTCGGCATGCGGACCGGCATCGCGACGGCCATGGTGGATTATCCCATCGGCGATCTGATCGCGGAGCGGGTGCGGGCGATGGGCGTGAAACCGTTCTACAAACGGTTCAAGCACGACGGCGTGCGCGGCCCCAACATGGCCACCGTGTACAGCGACCAGGGCCACGGCATGCGCGCCCCCGTGGTGTTCTATAACCGGTCGAACGAAGCCGGGGCGCTGCTCAAGCCGGGCGACTTCGACTGGAAAGCGATCTTCTCCGGCGGCGTGCGCTGGTTCCACAGCGGCGGCATTTTCGCGGCCCTCTCGCCGACCACTTCCGAGGTGATTGTCGAAGGCATGCAGGCCGCCAAGGAAGCCGGCGCGGTGGTTTCGTTCGATCTGAACTACCGGGCGAAGCTATGGAACATCTCCGGCGGCGAGGAGCGCGCCGTGACCGTGCTGGACCGCATCGTGAAGAACGCCGACGTGCTGGTGGGCAACGAGGAGGACTTGCAGAAGGGCCTGGGAATACCCGGCCCGGAAGTCGCCGCCAAATCCAAGCTCGATCCGAGCGCCTTTTTCGGCATGATCGGCCAGGTGGTGAAGAAGCATCCGCAAGTGAAGATTGTGGCCACCACGCTGCGCGAGGTGCACTCCACCAACCACCACAGTTGGAGCGCGGTGGCGTGGATCAACGGGAAGGCCTACCAGGCGCCGACCGCCGAGCTTGACGTTTTCGACCGTGTAGGCGGCGGCGATGGTTTCGCCTCCGGCTTCTTCTATGGTTTGCTCACCAACGAGCCGCCCGAAGAGTGTGTGAAGCTAGGCTGGGCGCACGGCGCGCTCCTGACGACGTTCCCCGGCGACACCACCATGGCGACGTTAGACCAAGTACGCGCCTTCGCCCAAGGCGGCTCCGCGCGAATCCAGCGGTAAAGCCGCCTCTACCGCGCCTCGCCAAACCGCACCGTGGAATCGGCTGAGAACTTGCGGTAATCGCGATACTCCGCGTGGTTCCGCGTCCATAACTCGCGCGACCGCATCTCCGTCTCCGAAGACGCCGGCAACAGGTATTGCTTGCCCCCGACGTCGGCGAAATCGTAAGTCACCGCCGTGTTGGACAAAGAGATGGGGCAGGTCTTCGGAATCGCATCGGCGATGTAAGTCATGCTCAGTACATTGCCGGTCTCACGGTCCAATTCCAGCGTGCCGTGGTACCCGACTATGTCCTGAGTGAGTCCCGCGGGTGTCAGGAAGTCCAACATGAAGCGGGAGTGGGACACGTCCACCTGATACAGGTAGGTCGCGGCCTGCCGTTTCCCTGCCTTGTTCCACTTTTTCCAGGTGAAAATCGCTTGCGAGGCGGGGTCGAAAATCTGCTGCTGCATGAGGGCAAATTCCCCCGCCGAGATGGCCCCGCCCAGCTCCGTATATGACTTTTCGCTGGGCTTCCCGTTGACCAGAACCAGCGTGTGATCTTCTCTCCTATCGAAGTAGCTCAGCCGAATGGTGAGCGTGTCCAACATGCGCCAGGATGGGCGCTGGGTGAGGTGCTCGACGTCGATATAGCGGCGGACCAGTTGCGTGCAGATGAAATCGGGCAGCGAGCGCGCATAGTCGAGCGCTACCTGGCGGCTCATCTCGATGGCCGCGCCGGTTTCCTCGGGCGTTGGCGCCTGGGCCCACGCAGCGGCTGCGCCCGCCAACAGGCCAAGCAGCCCCGCACTGCGCCGGATCATAACCTAATTGTATGCCGCTTCGCTGGAAACCGGGCTGATCGCGAACAACGGCGCCGGATCGCTCCGGCGCCGTTGTTCTTTGCGTGGGCTTGCGCGGCTACTGCTTCCCGTGCTTCAGCTTTTCCCTCTGTTCCTTGAGCACGGCCTTCCGGCTCAGCTTGATTTTATTGCCTTCGAGCGCCAGCACCTTCACCAGGATCTGGTCGCCTTCCTTCAGCTCGTCGCGGACGTCGCGGATGCGGTTCTCCGCGATTTCGCTGATGTGCAGCAGGCCGTCCGTCCCCGGGAAGATCTCGACGAACGCCCCGAAATCCACCAGGCGCACCACTTTTCCCAGGTAGGTTTTGCCCACCTCGGCCGAGGCCGTGAGGTCGGATATGATCTGCATCGCCTTGTTGGCCGAAGCTTCGTCGGCCGACGCCACATGCACCGTGCCATCGTCTTCCACATCGATCTTGACGCCGGTCTGCTCGATGATCCCGCGAATGACTTTGCCGCCGGGTCCAATCACGTCGCGAATCTTGTCGGTCGGAATATGCAGCGTGTAAATGCGCGGCGCGTAGGGCGAGATGCTGGCACTGACCTTGGGCTGCGCTTCGTACATTTTGTCGAGAATGAAGAGGCGGCCGTGGCGCGCCTGCTCCAGCGCTTCCTTCATGATGGCCGTGGTCACGTTGGGAATCTTGATATCCATCTGAAGCGCGGTGATGCCCTCGCGTGTGCCCGCCACCTTGAAATCCATGTCGCCGTAGTGGTCTTCGGCGCCGGCGATGTCGGTCAGGATGGCGTAATCCTTGTCTTCCATCACCAGGCCCATGGCGATCCCGCCCACGTGAGCGGCCAGCGGCACGCCGGCATCCATCAGCGCCAGCGATGCGCCGCACACCGTGGCCTGCGAGCTCGAACCGTTGGATTC
>Ga0181527_1001296_pt1 | contig 25915 bp, 25 predicted proteins | sample PEATcosm2014_Bin_30_FD_119762 | JGI IMG/M metagenome (GOLD analysis project Ga0181527, IMG submission 119762) | Peatland microbial communities from MTU Mesocosm Facility, Houghton, MI, USA - PEATcosm2014_Bin06_60_metaG | ecosystem: Environmental > Terrestrial > Soil > Wetlands > Peat | place...
GCGCAGCAATCCGAGCTGCCGGGCGACCGAGCGCGCGAAGCATTGCACCAGCGTCGCGCGCTTGATCGAGAGATACTGATGCAGGCGCGACAAGCAGGAAGGCTGCCGGAAATTCGCATCGTGAATTCGGCCGCGAAAAATATTCAGATCGTGGACGAACACGCGGCATTTGATCGGCAGCAGCAAAACGGAAAGACAAAGCCGCGGCAGCCATGACGTGTAGATTATATCGCGGCCGCGCAGCAGCGTTCGCGCGACGAGCCATAACACCCACAGTTCGCGCTTCAAGAGGCGTAGCGGACGGCCGACCGCGATGATGCGCGTATCGCCACGGTCGGCAGTGCGCAACATCGCGGCAAAATTCGATTCGGCGCGCACCAGCACAAAATTGGTTTTTGCATCGGCCAAAAGATTCTCGAGGTTCGACGCAGCCCCGGTGGCGAGCCCGAAGGCGGCAGGATCGATCCACAGGAAATCGACAATCTGAACGTCGTGGTGGAGCATGGTGGTGGATCGGGGATGGCGATGCACGGCTTGTCCGCTCCGGTTTGCCAGCATCCCATTAATGGTTCGTTCAAGAATCTGCGTTTTCTTGCACCAGGGCTTTTGTGCGCAGAGTGCCGACGAGGGTGGTGCGGTGAATATTTCGGCGTTGTCGCGGCCCGGAGCGTTCGACGGCAAGGTCGCCATTGCGATCGACGGTCCGACCCTACAGCCGAAAATCGAGCGTGAGCAGAATTTCAGCGTCCGCGCCCGCGCGCCGCTGCGGCTCGGGCTGGCGGGAGGCGGCACCGATCTTTCGCCCTATTGCGACCAATTCGGCGGCGCCATTCTCAACGCCACCATTGCCCGCTATGCCTATGCCCATCTGAGCTTCCGCGACGATCACCGGCTTTGCTTTTCCGCCCACGACGTGAACCAGGACGATTTCGTGCCGCTTGCGGCGGAGCTGCCGCTCGACCGCGGTTTGCTGCTGCATCGCGGCGTCCACAACAGGATGATGCGCGATTATCTGCGCGGTCGGGTCGATGCGGTGACGGTCACGACAACGGTCGACGCACCGCCCGGCTCCGGATTGGGCGCCTCCTCGGCGCTGGTCGTCGCGCTGGTCGAAGCCTATCGCACCGCTTTCGGCCTGCCGTTGGGCCGCTACGACGTGGCGCGGCTGGCTTTCGAGATCGAACGCGTCGATCTCGGGCTTGCTGGCGGGCGCCAGGACCAATATTCGGCCGCCTTTGGCGGCGTGAATTTCATGGAGTTTCTGCCCGGCGAGCGCGTCATCGTGAATCCGCTGCGCATATCGCGCTCCTATCTGTGCGAATTCGAAGCGTCGCTGATCGTCTGCTTCACCGGACAAGCTCGGGCTTCCGCTATCATCCAGGAGCAGGTCAAGGCCGCGACGCAAAGCGATCGGGTCGGCCTCGACGCCATGCATCAATTGAAGTCGGACGCCGTCGACATGAAACAAGCGTTGCTGGGCGGCGATATCCGCGCTGTCGCCGAGATCCTCAATCGGTCTTGGCAGGCCAAGCGCCGAACCTCGAAGCTCGTGTCGAACGCCCGCGTCGAAGAGATTTTCGAGCTTGGCTTCAAGAATGGCGCCGTGGCCGGCAAGGTTTCCGGCGCAGGCGGCGGCGGCTTCTTGATGCTCATGACCGATCCGGAACATCGCTATCGACTGGTGACGGCGCTCAACGACGCCGGCGCGGTCGCCTCCCCGATCCAATTCACCGAGGGCGGCGTGGAAGCGTGGGTCATCAGCCACTGAAATCGCGCGTTGCGGACGCTGCCGCCGCATAAGCTCAGGTCCCTTGCATGACATCGGAGCCGATCCGCCAAGCATGCATTCTCGTCGGCGGCAAAGGCACGCGTCTCGGCGCGTTGACGCGGACGATACCAAAACCCCTGATCGAAATCGGCGACAACGCGGTTTTTCTCGACATCGTTCTCGAACAATTGGCCCGGCAAGGGTTCGACGATATCGTGCTTCTTGCCGGCCATCTCGGCGATCTCGTCCGCGCCCGCTACGACGGCCTCCGCCGCGGAGCCGCGCGGCTGCGAGTCATCGTTGAAGGCGAACCTCGCGGCACGGCGGGCGCGCTCGTCGCCGCGCGTGAGGTCCTGGCGCCGCGCTTTTTGCTGCTCAACGGCGATAGTCTCTTCGACATCGATTTAAGGGCGATGTGGGCGGAAGGCGGCGCCGCCGACCGCGACGCCGTGATCGCGCTATATCGCGTGCCGGACGCTTCGCGCTACGGCTCGGTCGCACTCGACGGCGAACGCATCGTTCGCTTCATCGAGAAGAGCCAAGTGGCGGGCCCAGCACTCATCAGCGCCGGGATCTATGCGTTGCGGTCGGACATCGTCGAGCGCGTCCATGCGTTGCCGTGCTCGATCGAAACCGACATTTTTCCCGCACTCGCCGCCGAAGGCAGGCTCTACGGACGCGTTTTCGGGGGCTACTTTATCGATATCGGGCTACCGGAAACGCTGCAGCAGGCGCGCCGCGAACTTGCCGCTAGGCGCTCACAACAAGCCAAGCCGAACTGCGGTCGCCACTAGCCATACCAATCCGGTCAGGCACAGGCCGCAGAACACCGCAGCCGAGCCGAAATCCTTGATGCGACGGATAGCGGCGAGTTGCTCGCGCGTAACGTGGTCGGCAAGCTTCTCGATCGCGGTATTTAAGAACTCGACGGCGAGCAGGATGAAAAGGGCGCCGATCATGGCGACATACCAGGCGGCGCTCGGCGCCAGGAAAAGGCCGAGGGGAAGCGCCGCGATCAGAAGCACCGCCTCGTCACGCAGCGCCGGCTCGGTCCGAACGCCGTCGACGATCCCGCGGAGCGAATTGACGGTGGCGCTAAAAAGTCGCTTCAAGGCAAGATCCGGCTGTTCGGGGGGGCGTCGTCGGGAATCGCGGTCACTCTACGTCGCGCCACCGCGATGCGCGAGCGGCCGTTGCGCAATCGGTTAGCGGGCCAAGGAGGAGCCCGCCATTCTATTAAATAATTAGCCAATACAACAACTTATGAAACACGAAACGCGCCGGAAATGCCGGTTTGCTAGACGCTGGAGGATGGCGTAGTTAGTAGCCGTACCGCACTTTTCTAGGCTTTCGGAGCGTAGCGCAGCCCGGTTAGCGCACCAGTCTGGGGGACTGGGGGTCCCGAGTTCAAATCTCGGCGCTCCGACCATTCAAGTCCAAGCGGACAGGGCGACAATCGAGCCCCGATCGGTCGCGACCAGATCAATCCCGCGACCGCGATTCGGACGTCACGCCTCGAACCGCGGGAACAGAATATTGTTCTCGACGTGCATATGTTCCGTGAGGTCCTCGGCCAATTTGCCAAGACCGCCGTAGAGCGCACGCCAGGTATTGCAGGCGCCCTCGGGGAGCGTGATGTCGTTCGTCAAAGCCGCAAGGGCTTTGAGCGCCTCGGCGTGCTCGTCGTGCTCGTACCGCATCACGGCGATGGGATGCACGATCATCGGATTGCCGCCAGCGCGCATCATCGGGAACAGCATCTGCTCTTCTTTCTCCATGTGCGATTCCATCTCGGAGTTCATGCGCGCGAGCAGATCAGCTAGCCCGGCGGGCACCGCGGGATGGGCGGCGTGGACCTCCTCGACGCGTAGCGCAAGCATGCGCAGCTCTGGGAATTCGGGGCGATGGACCTCGTGAAAACGCTCCAGGATATAGTCGATCATGTCGTCGACGCTGTCCGGAACTTGATTTCGTGCCGGAGCCAAGCCTGCCAGTTCGGCCTCGATCGCTGCCGTGTCCAGGCCCTTTTTACCGGCCGCCTCGGCCAGACTTTCCGATCCGCCGCAGCAAAAATCGAGCTTGAGCCGGCGGAACACGGCGGTCGAACCGGGAAGGCTTGCTGCGATATCGCCCAGACTGCGGGTTGCCAAAGATTCGGCTGCGGCTTGGCTCATGATCGTTCTCCCTGCAGACTTAATGTGGTATTTATAATACCACTTAAGACGCTTCATACTGGCATTGTCAATACCAATTTGAAGTGCCGCACATCGATTTCGGCGGGACCGTCGCGATCAAAGGGGTTAGATCATGACCATAGCGAACGGGAAGGCTGGACCAGGAGCACGATTCGTCCGCCGCGCGCGCGAGTTCAAAACCATCGGCGCGATGCTCGAAATGTATTGTCGCGCCCATCACGGTTCGGCAGGCGTTGCGCTTTGCGCTGACTGTGCCCAGCTGCGCGATTACGCCCACCGTCGTTTGGAGCGGTGCCTATTCGGCGAATCCAAGCCTACCTGCGCCAAATGCGCGGTGCATTGCTACAAGGCGGTGATGCGCGAGCGCGTCATGACGATGATGCGCTGGGCCGGCCCGCGTATGCTGTGGCGTCACCCGGTGCTGGCCATTCGGCATATGATCGACGAGCGCCGGTTCATACCGACGCTTCAGCGCTCGCGATAGCTCGATTGCGCCGTCCTGCCGCGCAGCAACCCTCCGGCCAGCACGCTGACGGCCGCGACCGCAGTCAGAATGGCTGCGGCAAGCAACCAAGGTCGACCAACGGACCAGCGCAGGCTGACAAGCTGCCAAGCAGTTACGAGCCAAATTGCCGCTGCGCCGTAGGCAAGCCATTGCAGCAACAGCAGGCTCCAGCGCTCGCGCACCAGAAACAGCGCCGGGGCCAACAGAGCCAGCGCCACCCCGACGGTGCTGCCGATGTGGAGAAAATGGGCGGCGACGAGCAAGGAGGCGAATATATAAAGCGCAATTCTGGCAATCATGAACCGGCCTGAACCTTGGGTCCCGTTCGCCTCGGCAGCAGTCACCCGAGCTTTGCCCGGCGAAACAGCGTGACGCTTAGAAAAAGAATGTGGTACGGTCAATACCAATATGGAGCGTGGCATGCGATTGCTCACTTCGACCGATCTCACTTTGCGTGTGCTGATGCGGCTGTCGGCGGCACCCGATGATCATGTCTCGACCGACGTGCTGGCGCGCGAACTCGAAATCTCCCGCAACCACCTGCACAAGATCGTCCAGCATCTCACCGAGGCCGGCCTTGTGCGCACGATACGCGGGGCTCGCGGCGGCATGGTGCTGGCGCGCCCGGCGGACGAAATCCGCGTCGGCGCCGTCGTGCGCGGCCGCGAGCGCGATCAAGCCTTGGTGGAGTGTTTCCGCAGCGACGGCGGCGCCTGCACTCTACTGCCACGCTGCCGGCTGCGCGGCATGCTGGCGGCTGCGAAGGAAGCCTTTTACAAGCATCTCGACCAATTCACCTTGGCCGATTGCATAGCGACGACCGGCTTACCAGCGCCGAGGCGTACAAAGTCGAAGAGTTCGCGCCTGGGCAACCGAGCCTAGCGACTCACGGCGGGTGCGAAACCGGACGAAAATTCGTCATTGCAGACCGCGAGGCGCTGCTACGTTGGGCCATGCCGGGCTCGCTGATCGACGTTTCAAGGTAACGTCTACGCCGAGGCCTCAGGCTCGCGCACTGCGATGCGCTCGTAGCCGCTCGCTTTATAGACGAGATACGACACGACCCAGCAGACGATGAAAAAGCCGACAATCGAATAGCCGACCACGCCGAAATTCTCGGTGAGCACGGCGACCGCCCGCCACAGCGGGCCTTCAAACCCGAATTTGTCGCCGATCAGCCCCAATACCTCGATACCGCCGATGACGAGTGCGGCGACCACCGACGCCAGTGTGATGGCGATGTTGTAGTACAGCTTGCGCATCGGCTTGACGAAGGCCCAGCCATAGGCGCCGACCATCACGGTCGAGTCCGTCGTATCCATCAGTGACATGCCAGCGGTGAACAGCGCCGGAAATACCAGAATCGACCACACCGAGAGGCCGTGGGCCGCTTGGGCTGCCGAAATGCCAAGCACACCGACTTCGGTCGCGGTATCGAAACCCAATCCGAACAAAAGCCCCAACGGATAAAGCTGCCAGCTCCGCTCGATCAAGGCGAAAGCCGGCCGGAGAAAGCGGCCGAGGAAGCCGCGCTTGGCGAGGATATTGTCGACGTCTTCCGCATCGAGGCTGCCGCCTCTGTTGACCGCCTGCAGGGCGCGCCAAACCTGGATCAGCACCAAAATATTGGTGCAGGCGATCGCGAACAGAAACAGCGCCGAGATAGAGGCGCCGACCGTACCGCCGATGACTTTCAGCGCGTCGAAGTGACCTTGCAGCGCGGTCGTGGTCAGCGCGACGGCGAGCGCAAGACCGACCACGACGGTGGAATGGCCGAGCGAGAAAAAGAAGCCGGCCGCGATCGGATAGCGGCCTTCCTGCATCATCTTGCGCGTCACATTGTCGATCGCCGCGATGTGATCGGCGTCGAAGGCGTGCCGCAACCCGAAGCTATAAGCCAGGAATGCGGTCCCGAGCAGGAAGGGACTGTCGCGGAACTGCAAAAACGCCCACGACCATACGGCGATGTTAGCGCCGACCAGGATGGCATAAATGCCAGTCACCTTGCCGCGCCTGCGATCCGGCGAGTCGTCGAAGATCTCCGAGAACATAATTGGCATTCTAGAGCACCGGCGGAAGTCTGCCAATTGTAACGGCGATAGCCGGTGGCCTGCGGCGCCCTGCCCTCCTTGCCCAACAGTCGTCACCGGGCGTCGGAATTTGCCTTCAGCGCTGCGATGATCTGCGCCCGTTCTTTCGGATCGCTCACGCCGAGAAAGGTCTTGCTCGTGCCGGGCAGAAATTTGCTGGGCGATGTCAAGAACGCGTCGAGATCCGTCTCAGTCCAGGTGCCACCGGCCGTCTTCAGCGCCAACGAATAGCCGTACCAAGGCTCGCGCGCTTTGGGGGCGCCGACGATTCCGTATAATGGCGGCCCAACGCGCTGCGTACCGCCAGACTCGATGCTGTGGCAGACGACGCATCTCTTCAGCGGACCGTCGGCACCGACCGGGATGGCCTTGTGAACATAGGGGCCGTCGCTGATCAGGGCGTCGTGCACCGTCGGCGGGACCATGCCGCGTGCCCACGCTACTCCGATCACAATGGCTGCGATCACGACCACAGCCGCAATATAGGAGCCTGCTCGCTGCATGATCCGCACCCGTCTCAGAACACCCGCAGGCCGCCTCGATCGGCCACTGCCGCACTGCGGACCTTGAGCGCTTAGCGGTCAACGCGCCTTCCGTCGTTGATGATCGTCAAATTTGCGCCAGATCAAGGCGCGCTGCCTAACTTTTGGTCTGGTATCCTGTTCAAAGGGCCGCATGCCGGGCCAAAGAACGGAAATTATGGGAGAAGCCTGCGATAGGCGCATGTCCGTCGATTGCGCTATATGCCACGTCGGACGGCGCAGCGATTGGGACGGGCTCGACGAGCCCGCGCGCGCTGTATTGGTCCGGGGCCTATCCCGGCGCGAATATGGATCCGGCGAGGTGATCTTTGCGCAAGGCGACGCCAACGACGGCGTCCATTGCGTTTCCAGCGGCACGGTCGCGATCCGCAAGCTCGACGCTCGCGGCAATTCGGTCCTGCTGGGCCTCGCCTATCCCGGCGACACGATCGGTTATCGGTCATTTCTCGCCGGCTGCGAGCATAAGACGAGCGCGGAGGCGCTCGGCCCGAGCCTCGTCTGCAATCTTGCCCGCAACACCGTGTCGGCTTTGCTCGAGGCCGCGCCGTCCGTCGGTCTTCACCTTCTCAAGCGCTCGATCAGCGAACTCGAGCATGCCCACGACAAGCTGTTTCGTCAGGCCACCCTGTCCAACCGAGACCAGTTGGTGCACTTGCTTCTTATTCTTGTTCGAAGGCACGGGCGCCGGCTCGACAACGGCGCGCAACTGATCGAGCTGCCGGTTTCACGACGCGATCTCGCTTCGATGATCGGTACACGCCACGAAACCATCTCCCGGATCATCAGTCGGCTCGAGACTGACGGAGTAGCCTTTTTCTCCGGCCGACAAGTGACCATCCCGAGCGTCGATACCTTGACGGCCGAAATCGACCGCTTGGCGGTAGCCTGATCCCGACGCGCAGGATTGCCGGCCGGCCGCATCTCGAGAAAAACTGCATCTCCAGAAAAATTGACGATCGTCATCGCTGCAAGCACCGCGTCTTGCTAGCGGAGATTGGGGCTCGTGGCTGTCCACAGTGACATCGACATCGAGCAAACCAACGGTACGCGCAGAAAAGTGCCAATCGGAGAGGGCCGCCCATGGCCGCCACAAGCAATCCCGCTGCCACAAGCAATCCCGAAATCGATTACACGTCCTGTCTCGGCCCCGATCCGGACGCGCAGATACACGGCACAGGAAGCATCACACGGCGGCAGTGGATGCAATTTTGCGCAGGCGTCGCCGCCACGATGGGGCTGTCGTCCGCCGCTGGCGTACGGATGGCCGAAGCGGCGATCTCGCCTGCACGCCCGCCGGTCATCTGGCTGCACGGCCAAGAATGCACCGGCTGCACCGAATCTCTGTTGCGTTCCTATCACCCGACGTTGGAATCGATCCTGCTCGACGTCATCTCGCTCGACTATCACGACACGCTGTGCGTCGGCGCCGGCAAACAAGCGCTCGATTACAAGCACGCGATGATGGAGAAAAATAAGGGCAAGTATGTCCTGGTGACCGAGGGCGGCACGCCGATGAAGGACGGCGGCATCTACTGCAAAGTCGGCGGCAAGACCCAGGTCGAACTGGTCCGCGAAGCTGCCGAAGGTGCGGCCGCCGTCATCGCAATCGGCTCCTGCGCATCGTGGGGCGGCGTCCAGTCGGCCGATCCCAATCCGACCGGTGCGGTCGGCACGCATGAGGTCATTCCCGGCAAGCTCGTGATCAATATTCCCGGCTGTCCGGCGAGCCCCTACAATTTCCTATCGACGGTCCTCTATATTTTGACCTTCAATCGGCCTCCCGAGCTCGATCAACAAAACCGGCCGAGATTCGCCTACGGGCGCCTGATCCATGAAAACTGCGAGCGGCGTCCGCATTTCGATGCCGGTCGTTTCGCGCTCGAATTCGGCGACGAAGGCCACCGCCAAGGCTTCTGCCTCTATAAGATCGGCTGCAAGGGACCCGAGACTTACGCCAATTGCCCATCGATCGGCTTTGGCGACGTTGGTTTCGGCTCATGGCCGGTAGGCACCGGACATCCATGCTTCGGCTGTACCGAAAAGGATACCGGATTCCGTAAGCCGCTGCATTCGCTCGCCACGGTCAAAACGCTGACGCCGCCGACCGCTTATCCCCAAGTCAATGCGCCCGAAGGAATGGGCGTCAGCGGCGGCGCGGCTGCTGTATTGGGAGCGGTAGGCGGTCTCGCGATTGGCGCCGGTGCCATGGTGCTCAAGCAGATGGGCAACGGCAAGAACGCCGCTCCCGACACGTCAAAATCGAAAGAGCAGGCGTAGCCATGACGGAACTCAGCCGGCGGCAGTTGCTGACCAACGGCTGCGTCGGTGCCGCAGCCGCCGCGGTGCCGGTCGAGGCGGCAGCCGCCATCGCTCGGCCAGCCAAAGAAATATCGCCGGATGCCGTCGGTATCCTTTACGACTCCGCGCTGTGCATCGGCTGCAAAGCCTGTGTCGCGGCGTGCAAGGCCGCGAACGAAATGCCGGCGGACGTTCCGCAGCATCTCACCGATTGGAACGAGCACACCTGGGACACGCCGGAAGATCTCTCGGGCCGCACGCTGAACGTCATCAAGGTCTACCGCAACGGCACGGCGGAGAAAAAGGACCGGGAGATCGACGGCTTTGCCTTCGTGAAGCGGCATTGCCTGCATTGCGTCGATCCGTCCTGCGTCTCGGTTTGCCCGGTCGCTGCGATGCGCAAAGATCCGGTCACCGGCATCGTCAGTTACGATCCCGATGCCTGCATCGGCTGCCGCTACTGCGTCTATGCCTGTCCGTTCGGCGTGCCGCAATACGACTACAACAACCCGTTCGGCAAGATCGCCAAATGCCAGATGTGTCGGCATTTGCAGAAAGACGGCAAAATTCCGGCCTGCTGCGACGTCTGCCCGACCGGCGCTTCGCTGTTCGGCACTGTCAAAGCTATCGAGCAGGAAACCTCGCGACGGCTCGCCGCGACAGCGGGCAGTGCGTACGAGTATCCGCGCGGACGGCTCGGCGACAATCGCCCAGTCAACGCGGCGACGATCCCGACTTACGTCAAAGAGATATACGGTGTGCATGAGAACGGCGGCACGCAGGTCCGCTACATCGCCGGCGTTTCGTTCGCGCGGCTCGGACTGCCCAGCGTTCCGGAGCAATCGCCGGCGTCGCTGTCGGAGGGCCTGCAGCACACGATCTATCAATGGCTGATCGCACCGATCATCGCTTTCGCCGGGCTGCTCGTACTGGTCCGCGGCCGGGTGAATAGCGCCCACGGCGACGACGGGCCAAAATCCCAAGGGGAAGGATCGTGAGCAAACCCGTCCCGCTGCGCAATAGTTTGGTCACGCCGACCACTCTGGTGCTCGCTGCCCTGGCGATTATCGGCTTCTACTTCCTCGCCCTACGCTTCATCTACGGGCTCGGCGCGGTCACCAATCTGAACCAGGGATACCCGTGGGGAATCTGGGTCGATGTCGACATCTTCATCGGCACCGCGCTGGGCTGCGGCGGATTCTCGATGGCGATCCTCGTCTACGCCTTCAACGGCACCTCTTATCACCCGCTGATGCGCCCGGCGCTGCTCGGCGGACTGTTCGGTTACACACTCGGCGGTTTTGCCGCCTTCACCGATCTCGGCCGCTACTGGCAGGCGTATAACGTTTTACTGCCGTGGCATTGGCAACCGAATTCGATCATGTTCGAGGTCGCGCTCTGTCTGCTCGCCTACACGGTGGTGGCGTGGATCGAATTCCTGCCCGTCATTCTGGAGCGTTTCAAGTGGCACGGCTTGAAGCGTTTTCTCGATCGCTGGATGTTCGTCTTCGTCGCGCTCGGCATTCTGCTGCCGCTGATGCATCAGTCCTCCTTCGGCACCGTGTTGCTGTCGATGGGACCGAAGCTGTCGCCGTTGTGGCACACGGTCTGGCTGCCGCTATTGTTCGTCGTCAGCGCCATCCTGATGGGATATGCGGTGGTGATGTTCGAAGCCACCGTATCGAGCCATGCATTCAATCTCCCTTCCGAACACGCGCTGCTCGCCAAACTATCGAAGATCGTAGGCTGGGTGACGGTCGCCTGGCTGATCCTGCGCTGGGCCGACCTGTTCAACCGCAACGTCGTCGAGCTCGCCTTTGCCGGCGACGTTAAAGCCGCGATGTTCTGGATCGAGAACGCGCTGTTCGTCGGCGCCGCCGTCGTATTCGTGACGCCCAACGGGCGTGCCAACCAGCGCGCATCATTTCTGGCTGCGGTCGCCTTGCTCTGCGCCGGCGTGTTGTACCGCCTCGACGCGCTCATGATCGGCGACACCCCGGTCGGAAACTGGAGCTACTTTCCGTCCGTTCCCGAACTGATGGTCACCATCGGCATCATCTCGCTCGAGATCCTGCTGTATCTCGTCTTCATCAAGATCTTCCCGGTGTTGGAAGGCGCTAGCCGCTCCGATACGGCATCCGCCTAATAGGAGGCCCCCGTGACTCGCATCACGATCGATCCCATCACCCGCATCGAGGGGCATTTGCGCATCGACTGCGAAGTCGACGGCGGCAAGGTGACGAAGGCGTGGTCGTCCGGCCAGATGTGGCGGGGCATCGAGCTTATCCTCAAGGGTCGCGACCCGCGCGATGCCTGGATCTTCACCCAGCGGATTTGCGGCGTCTGCACGACGGTGCACGCCATCACCTCGGTCCGCGCGGTCGAGAATGCGCTCAACCTCGAAGTGCCGCTCAACGCCCAGTACATCCGCAATATGATCGTCGCGGCGCATGGCGTGCACGACCACATCGTGCATTTCTATCACTTGGCCGCCCTCGACTGGGTCGACATCGTCTCGGCGCTCAAGGGCGACCCCGAGGGCGCCAGCAAGCTCGGCGCGACTTTGTCGGACTACAAAGCCAACAGCGTCCCGAATATCCGTTCGGTACGCGACAAGCTGCAAACCTTCGTCGACAGCGGCAATCTCGGGGTTTTCGCCTCGGGCTACTGGGGCCATCCGGCAATGAAGCTGCCGCCGGACGTCAATTTGCTCGCGGCGACACATTATATCCAGGCGCTCGAAGTGCAGCGTGTCGCCAACAAGATCGTCACCATCCTGGGCTCGAAGACGCCGCACATTCAAAACCTCGCGGTTGGCGGGGTGTCGAACGCGATCAATCCCGACAGCCAGTCGACCCTGACTCTGGAACGGCTTTACGCGATCAAGGCGTTGATCGACCAGCTGGGCGATTTCGTCCACAACGCGATGATGAACGACGTTGCCGCGGTTGGCGCCCTTTACGCGGATTGGACGCAATACGGTGCCGGCGTCACCAATTATCTGTCGGTGCCGGACCTGCCGCTCGACACGAAGGGCACGACGTTCGAACTGCCCGGCGGCTACATCCCGGCCGGCGATCTGTCAAAGTTCCAGGCGATCAACAGCTATCAGGACGCCTTCTTCCGCGATGGCGTCAAGGAAGCGGTCAAGCACTCCTGGTACGAATATTCCGGAGCCTCGGCCGCTTTGCATCCCTACGACGGCCAGACCAATCCGAAATACGACGACTTCAACGACGACGGCAAATATTCGTGGATCAAGGCGCCGACTTTCCAAGACAAGCGTGCGCAGGTCGGGCCCCTTGCCAACGTGCTCGGCATGTACGCCGCCGGCCACGAGCCGACCAAACGCCACCTCACCAAACTGGTCGAGGTCGCCAGCAAGGTCGCCGGCACGCAGATTCCGCTGACCGCGCTGCACTCGACCATCGGCCGCATCGCCGCTCGCGCGGTGCGCTGCGCGGTACTGCACGAGGCGCTGCAAAACCAATGGCAGCTCTTGATCGACAATATCGCACGCGGCGACACCCGGACCTTCAACCGGCCGGTGTTCCCCAAGGGCGAAGTGCGCGGCTTCGGCTATCATGAGGCGCCGCGCGGAGTGCTCTCGCACTGGGTCGTCATCAAGGACGGCAAGATCGACAATTACCAGGCCGTCGTGCCGTCGACCTGGAACGCCAGCCCGCGCGACCAGAACGACGAGCCCGGCCCCTACGAGGCGGCGCTGATCGATACGCCGGTCGCCGACGCCAACCTGCCGCTCGAAGTGCTGCGCACCGTGCACTCGTTCGACCCCTGCATCGCCTGCGCCGTTCATATGGTCGACGCCGACAAGCGGCCGATCGTGCAAGTGAAGGCGATGTGAGGGATATGTGAGCATCCTCGTTCTCGGTCTCGGCAACATCCTCTTGTCGGACGAAGGCGTCGGCGTGCGGATCGTTGAAGCGCTGCAAGCCTCGCACGACATGCCGGGCGATGTGGAACTTCTTGACGGCGGGACGTCGGGCATGGACCTGCTCGACATGGTCGCCGAACGCGACTGCCTGATCGTCGCCGATGCGGTGAATGCCGACGGACCAGCCGGCCGCTTGATCCGCCTTGAAGACGACAACATCAGGATGCTATTCGAGACCCGGTTCTCGCCGCATCAATTGGGTCTATCGGACCTGCTGGCGGCGTTGCGCCTTATCGACAAGGCACCGCGCCGCGTCGTCGTGATCGGGGTCGTGCCGCAGAATCTGAGCCTCGGCATGGATTTGTCGCAGGCCGCGGCCAACGGGCGCGACGCGGCCGTCGCCATGATTGTCGATGAACTCAGCCGGCTCGGCTCGGCGCCGACACCGCGCCTGCACTAGGTCATTATACGATGTGTCTGGCCGTTCCAGCCGAAGTGGTTTCGATCGACGGGCCGATGGCAACCGTCGACATGTACGGCGATCGTTTTACGGTCAGTCTCATGATGCTGTCGGAAACGGTGGGGCCCGGCGATTTCGTCGCCTTGCAGGCGCGGCGCTATGCGGTTGCCAAGATTGCCCGCGACGACGCTCACGCGGCCCGCCGTATCTTCGAGGACCTGTTCCCCGAACTCGCCGCCCGGGCCCAGCCCCCGCGCGTCGCCTGAACCCGATCGCCATGACGCCCGCCGGCGAGATCGACGACCATCCCCGCGTCACCGCGTTCGTCGAACATTTTCGCCGCGTCGACGCCGGGATGCGGGAGCTGCCGATCTATAACGATAAAATCGCGATCGAGACCCTCGGCTTCCGCCCGTTTGGCGAAACCGAACTTTTGGGGGTCGTACTCACGCCCTGGTTCATGAATTTGATGCTGCTGCCGATAAAGCCGGTGCCGATGGCCATGGCTGAAATCGGCAAAATCATTTCCGTCGAGTTGCCGGGCGGTGCACGGAAATTCGTGGTCGGCGGGGAGGAAACTGTCGGGCTCTATAGAGCCCATTCGCTGCATTCCCCGGTGCTGACATTTACGCTGCCCGGCCAAGCAGTCGCTGAAGCGCGGCGCTTGCTCGCTTTGCTGATGACGCCGCCGGCGGCGCCGCCCGCCGCGATCGGCAATGGCAATGCACCCGGCATCAATCGCCGGACGATGTTGTTCCCCAGGCACAACACCTGAAGCACGGCGCCCGCAGGCGCATTTTCCCAATCCGCTTCTTGCCGGCGATCTTCGTCCCGCGCGTTGACCTAAATCAACATGGCCCGTTTTTGTTCTCGTTACTTTCGAGAACACCAGCCGCGATTGCGAAATGATCGGAGCGGTCCGACGCTGTTCGGCCGACGCTTCGAGGGAGATGCCAGTGACACTGCTGGCCGGATCAATGCTCGATCAAGAGATTCGTCTCGATGCCGTCGTAGCCGACGGACGTCTGATCGCGAAAAATCTAGCTACGAGTCGCGCCAGCATCGTCGAGCACCTGGTGACGCAACCCGTCGTCAACGTCCCGCGACTGCTGTCGCAACTTTTTCCGCTGTGCGGCATGGCGCATGCCGCGGCCGGGCTCCAGGCCATCGAAGCGGCATTGCAAATCCAAGTCTCGCCGATGCAGCGCCGATTCCGAGAGCTGATGCTGCTCGCCGAACACGGCGCCGCCTTGGGCTGGCGCATCACGATGGATTGGCCGTTGCTGCTCGGTGAACCGGCCGACACGCGCGCATGCGCCGAGATCCGCCGCGCCGTAGCCAGCGTGAGCACCGCAACGAATTGCCGGCGTTGGGCACAAATCGGCGGCGTCACGCTCCGGCTGGAGCGCGAGCGTCTCGAGATCGCTGTGCGCGAACTCGCTCGCGTCCTCATCGACCTGTTTCCCGAAGCTGCCGATCCGGCACTGTCTTGGAGCAAGCTCGACCGTGCATTGCAAGGCGGTCACAGTATCCCGGCTCGTTTGGTCAAAACCGCACGCACCGGTGCGCTGACCAATTACGGTCGTCACGATCTGCCGTGGCTGCCGTCGATGAGCGCAGACTGGTTTTCGGCGCATCTCGTGGCGGCGGGCGACTTTTGTCGGAGGCCCACGCTCGACGGCACACCGGCCGAGGTCGGTCCGCTCGCGGCGCGGCGCCATCCGTTCATTGTCGCCGCCATCGCGGATTGGGGACCGACACTCGCAACCCGGCTCCTGGCGTCCGCGCTCGACGCCGCTGTGGTCGCCCAGCGTCTTCGCGACGCGCTCGGAAGCCTCGGCGACGACCAGCCCGTGGCGGCCGACGTGACGCGAACGGGACGCGGCACGGGCGTCGTCGAAACGGCGCGAGGTCCCCTCGCCTACCTCGTCGACGTAGCTGACGGTCGTGTACGGATGTTGCGGAGCGTGGCGCCGACCGAATGGAATTTTCATCCCGATGGACCGTTCATCGCCGCGTTAGAATGTGCACCTCGGGTTTCCGACCCGGTGTTTGCCGCGCGCCTGCTTGCCGCGAGCTTCGACCCTTGCGTGCCCTTCGCGATAGCGCTGACGGACAATCTTCCCGCTCCGGCCGATGCGGAGATCGCCCATGCATGAGGTATCGCTGGCGACGGCGTTGATCGACCTCGTTCTTGAACAGGCTTCGGCAGCGCAGGCGCAACGCGTAACGCGGCTCGTCCTCGAGATTGGCGCGCTGTCTCATGTCGACGCTCACGCGCTGCGTTTTGCCGTCGATGCGGCGGCCATGGGCGGACCGGCCGAGGGTGCAACGCTTGAAATTCTGGAGCCGCAAGGCACCGCCTACTGCCTCGATTGCGAGCGCTCGGTGGCGATCGCGAAGCGCGACGACCCGTGCCCCGGTTGCGGCGGCGCAAAGCTATTGGTCCAGGGCGGCAACGAGATGCGGCTCAAAGAGATGGAGGTCGTGTGATGTGCAGCGTCTGCGGTTGCGGCCAGGGCGACAAGCGGGTCGAAGATTTGCATCACAGCCGCGCGCATGTGCACGGCGAAAGCGGGCACGGTCACGATCATTCGCAGGGCCATGAGCACGGCCAAGAGCACGACCATGACCATGCCGATCGGCACAGCCATGACCACGGCCACGAACACGTCCATGACCATGGCCCAGACAACGATCATCCGCACAGCCTCACCCATTCGCAGCCGCACGACCATGCCCACGCGCATCGGCATGACCGTGAACACATACAGGCGCACGGCGATGGTCATGTTCACGAAAGCGGCCCCACGACGGGCGGGGCGCGAATACTGAGCGTCGAGCAGGATATCCTCGCTCGTAACGATGCCATCGCGGCGCAGAACCGGCGCGATTTCCAGCATGCCAAAACCGTCGCGCTCAACTTGGTCTCGAGCCCCGGCTCCGGAAAAACCGCCTTGCTGGTGGAAACCCTGAAGCGGATCGGCGCCCGATTCCCCGTCGCCGTGATCGAAGGCGATCAGGAAACCACCGCCGATGCCGACCGCATCCGTGCGACAGGGGCTCCCGCGATCCAGATCAATACCGGCAAGGGATGCCACCTCGACGCGGATCTGGTGCGCACCGCCATGCAACGGCTTGGGCTACCCGCAAACGGCATTCTATTCATCGAGAACGTCGGCAATCTGGTTTGCCCGGCGGGCTTCGATCTGGGCGAGGCCAGCAAGATGGTCGTGGTCTCGGTGACGGAAGGCGAAGACAAACCGTTGAAATATTCCGGCATGTTCGCAGCCGCCGCCCTGATGGTAGTGACCAAAATCGATCTGTTGCCGCATCTCGACTTCGACATCGAGCGGCTCGTTGCCAATGCGCGGCGGATCAATCCGACGATCGGCGTGCTGAAGGTTTCGGCAAAGAGCGGCGAAGGCATGGATCGTTGGCTGCACTGGCTGGAGACCGCACGCGCGCTCCTGCTGGCGACCGATTAGCGCGACAGGAGTCTTCGCATGAACGAGCGCCCACGCTTCGACACCGCAGGCGACATCGATGTCGTCGCGGCGCGTCGTCTGCGGGTGCGGGTGCGCGGGCTCGTCCAGGGCGTCGGCTTTCGCCCGCATGTTTGGCGGCTCGCGCGGCGCGACAGCCTCACCGGTTTTGCCTTGAACGACGAGAACGGCGTGTTGATCGAGGTGCAAGGCCGTGTCGACGCATTCATCGCCGACCTCCGCGCGCAGGCGCCGCCGCTTGCCCGCATCGACGACATCGCATCCGAAGCGCGACCGTTCGTTGCGGGCGAGAGCGGTTTCGTCATTCGCGACAGCGAGCAAAACGGCCGAGCCCGGACCGCGATCACAGCCGACGTTGCGATCTGTGACGCCTGCCTTGCCGAAATGTTCGATCCGTCCGACCGTCGCTACCTTTATCCGTTCATTACCTGCACGCATTGCGGGCCGCGTTTTACCATAACCCGCCACCTGCCTTACGACCGCGCCACCACGGCACTGGCGGAGTTTCCGTTATGCGAGGCTTGCGCGGCGGAGTATGCCGATCCCGCGGACCGTCGCTTCCACGCCGAAACCACGTGTTGCCCGGATTGCGGTCCGCAACTCGACACGCCGCTCGAAGCGATCGGCGCCGGCATTCGCTCAGGCCAGATCGTCGCATTGAAAGGTCTCGGCGGATTCCATCTCGTATGCGATGCGCGCAATGAAACGACCGTCGCGCGGCTGCGCAGCCGTAAGCGCCGTGACGGCAAGCCGTTTGCCGTCATGGTAGCGAATCTCGCCACGGCGCGACGTTTCGCTGCGATCGACGGCCTCTCGGCGCGGCTCCTGACCGACCGGGAGCGGCCGATCGTCATCGTGCCGACAGGCGATGAGCGACTTGCCGCCGGCGTCTCCAACGGTCTGCCGACCGTCGGGCTGTTTCTGCCCTACACGCCCCTGCACTGGCTGTTGATCTGGGAACTCCTCGGACGACCCGGCGGCCTCGCTTGGATCGGCAACGCCGCCGACCTCGCCCTGGTCGCGACATCGGCCAACGTTTCCGGCGAACCGATCGTGATCGACGGCGCCGACGCGCGGCATCGGCTCGGCGGCATCGCCGATGTGATCGCCGACCACAATCGGAAAATCGTGACGCGCGCCGACGATAGCGTGGTTCGCGTCGTGGCCGGCGCTCCTGCCTTCGTGCGGCGTGCCCGCGGCTTCACGCCGGTGCCGATCCGGCTGGCCCATAAGCTTCCCTGCATAGTCGCTTTGGGCGCACAACTCAAAGCGACGATCACGATCACGCGAGACGATGAAGCCTTTGTGTCGCAGCATGTGGGCGATCTCGACACGCCGGCAGCCGTTGCGTTCCTCGACGAAACCCTGCGCCACATGTTGTCGATCCTCGAGGTCGAGCCCGTTGTGATTGCCTGCGACCTGCACCCCGATTTTCCGACTACGCGGCTTGCCTATCGGCTCGGACTGCCGGTGATACCGGTCCAGCACCATCATGCGCATGTCGCAGCCCTCGCCGCGGAGCATCGCATCGAGGGACCGCTGCTCGGGCTTTCGCTCGACGGCTTCGGGCTCGGCTCCGACGGCGCTGCCTGGGGCGGCGAACTGCTTTTCGTCGACGGCGAGCATTTCGAACGGCTCGGCCATTTGGCGCCGTTGCGAATGCCTGGCGGCGACCGTGCCGCGCGCGAACCATGGCGCATGGCGGCCTCGGCGCTGCAATCGCTCGGACGCGGCGACGATATCGAACGACGATTTGCCGAAGAGCCGCTGGCGCGCCACATCCACGAGATGCTGGCGCGCGGGATAGCATGCGAACCGACCACGTCCACCGGACGCTTGTTCGATGCCGCGGCCGGCCTGCTTGGGATTTCGCGCCGCCAAGCTTTTGAAGGCGAAGCGGCGATCCGACTCGAGGGGCTTGTGACGGAGACGGCTGTGCTCGATGACGGCTGGCGGATCGACCATGGCGTGCTCGATTTTCTGCCCCTGCTCGGCCGGCTCGCCGAGGGTATCGAGCCGGTCGCCGGCGCCGGCCTGTTTCACGGCACGCTCATTGCCGCGCTGACCGAATGGACGGCTGCGGCAGCTTCCGCGCGCAACATGCGAAGCGTGGCGCTCAGCGGCGGCTGCTTCCTGAACAAGGTAGTGACCGAGGGCCTTGTTGCCGGACTGGCGGCGCGCGGCCTCGAACCGCTGGTCGCCCGCGCCGTACCGCCGAACGACGGCGGCCTGTCGCTCGGCCAAGCTTTTGTCGCCGCGTCGGCGCTGTCGCACGGCCGGACATCGCGAGGAACGGAACCATGTGCCACGCGCTCCCGGTAAAGATCGTCGCGCTGACCGGACCCGACACCGCCAAGGTTTCGCTGGGCGGCATCATCAAGGAAATCTCGATCGCACTGATCGACGATCCGAAACCTGGCGATTATGTCGTCCTCCACGTCGGCTATGCGCTCGCCAAGATCGACGAGGCCGAAGCCGAGCGCACGCTCGCCTTGCTCGCATCGGAGTGCTCGGACGCCTTGGCGGAGTTTGCGGCGGCCGATGCCGAGGCCCCGGCATGAAACACCTCGACGAGTATCGAGACGCCGAAACGGCCCGCCGGCTTGCCACGTCGATCAGGCGCGAGGCGGACCCCGCCCGTCGTTATCGTCTCATGGAATTCTGTGGCGGCCATACCCATGCGATCTTCCGCTACGGCATCGAGGATTTGCTGCCGGCGAATGTCGAGATGGTGCACGGTCCCGGCTGTCCGGTCTGCGTGCTTCCGACCGGGCGGCTCGACATGGCGATCCGCCTCGCCAAGCGCGACGGTGTTATTCTCGCCTCCTACGGCGACATGCTGCGCGTGCCCGGATCGAAGGGACAGAGCCTGTTGAAGGCCAAGGCCGACGGCGCCGACGTCCGCATGGTCTATTCAACGCTTGACGCGATCAAGCTCGCCGAAGCCAACCCGGGCCGTGAGGTGGTCTTTTTCGCCATCGGATTTGAAACCACGACCCCGCCGACCGCGCTTGCCATTGCAGCAGCCGACAAAAAGAAGCTCGGAAACTTCTCGGTGTTCTGCAATCACGTGCTCACGCCTTCGGCGATCGCCGCGATCCTGGAAGCGCCGGCGGTGCGCGAACTCGAGACCGTCGCAATCGACGGCTTCCTCGGTCCGGCGCATGTCTCGGTCGTCATCGGCAGTCAGCCCTACGAGTTTTTTGCCGAGGAATACCGCAAGCCGGTTGCGATCTCGGGCTTCGAGCCGATCGACGTGTTGCAATCGATCCTGATGCTCGTGCGCCAGCTCAACGACGGGCGCGCCGAGGTGGAGAACCAGTACATCCGGGCGGTGACCCGCGAGGGCAATGTGCGGGCAAAACATGCCGTATCGCGCGTCTTCGAACTACGGCGCGATTTTGAATGGCGCGGCCTCGGTCACATCCCCTACTCGGCTTTGCGCATCAAGGATGAATACGCCAGTTTCGATGCCGAACGCCGCTTCGATGAGCCGTATATTCCGTCCGAAGGGACAAAATCCTGCGAATGCCCGGCGATCTTGCGGGGCGCCAAAAAGCCCACCGATTGCCGACTGTTCGGTCGCGCCTGTACGCCGGAAACGCCGCTCGGCTCTTGCATGGTCTCGTCCGAGGGCGCCTGCGCCGCTTACTACACCTACGGCCGGATGCGGGAGTGCAAGCAATGAATATTGCATCACCACCGTCGCGCTTGGCGACCCACCGGCTGGATCTTGCGACCGGCCGCGTCGATCTCACCCACGGCGCGGGCGGCCGGGCCATGCAGCAATTGATCCGGGAGATTTTTCACGCCGCTTTCGACAACCCCATTCTCGCGCGCGGCGACGACCAGGCAACTTTCGACATAGCCGCCGGACCCATGGTGATGTCGACCGATTCCTTCGTGGTCTCGCCGCTGTTTTTTCCGGGCGGCGATATCGGCTCGCTCGCCGTCCACGGCACCGTCAACGACGTGGCGATGAGCGGCGCGCAAGCACGCTATCTTTCCGCAGGCTTCATCATCGAAGAGGGTTTTCCGCTCATTGAGTTGCAGAAAATCGCACGCTCGATGGGCGATGCCGCCCGCGCGGCCGGTGTCGCGATCGTAACCGGCGATACCAAGGTGGTCGAGCGGGGCAAGGCCGACGGCCTTTTCATCAGCACGACCGGCATCGGCGTCGTACCGGCCGGGATCGAGATTTCGGGCGACCGCGCCCGAGCCGGCGACGCGATACTGCTTTCCGGCACCATGGGCGATCATGGCGTCGCCATCATGGCGCATCGGGCCGGGCTGGAATTCGAAACGACCATCTTGTCGGATTCCACGGCGTTGAACGGACTGGTCGCCGACATGGTGGCCGCGGTGCCGGCTATTCGCGTGTTGCGCGATCCGACCCGCGGCGGTCTGGCGGCAACACTCAATGAGATATGTCACCAGTCTGCCGTCGGCATGCGGCTCGAGGAAGCGGCGATCCCCATCAAGCCCGAGGTTCTCGGCGCCTGCGAACTGCTTGGCCTCGATGCCCTGAACGTCGCCAATGAAGGCAAACTCATAGCGATCGTGCCGGCCGAGGCTGCCGCGGCTTTGCTCGAAGTGATGCGTCGCCATCCGCTCGGTCGCGATGCAATGGTCATCGGCGAGGTGATCGCCGACCCCGCCCGCTTCGTGCGTATGACGACCCGGATCGGCGGCGAGCGTATCGTCGATTGGCTGGCCGGTGAGCAATTGCCGCGCATCTGTTGAGGGCAAGATGCGCGTCCTGCTGCTTGCCACAAGTTTCAACGCGCTCACGCAACGCATTTACGTCGAACTTGCCGAGCGCGGCCACGACATTTCCGTCGAGCTTTACGTCAACGATGGCGGCGCCGTCGAGGCGGCTCGCTCATTTCGGCCGGATCTGGTGGTTGCGCCGTTCCTGCGCCGCGCCATTGCCGAAGCCGTATGGCGCGCGGTGCGCTGCCTGATCGTGCATCCCGGGCCCGTCGGCGACCGCGGTCCTGCCGCGCTCGATTGGGCGATCCTCGACGGAGCGCCGACGTGGGGCACGACGTTGCTCGAGGCAACCGCCACGTTCGACACTGGCGACATCTGGGCGAGCCGCACTTTCGAGCTTCGTGCAGCGACGAAATCAAGTCTCTATCGCGATGAAGTCACCGAGGCCGCGGTCGCCTGCGTGATCGAGGCAATCGGGAAAATCGAATCCGGCATCACCGGCGGCCGGGGCCTAGCGGACGCCGTGCCGGACGGCGGCACCTGGCGCCCTGCCCTCAAGCTCGAAGATCGAGCGATCGACTGGTCGTCGGATTCGACCGTGACGGTCCTGCGCAAGCTGCGCGCCGCGTCCGGCCAGCCCGGAATTCCCGACTGCGTTCTCGGGCTTTCCGGGCGGCTTCACGAACCCTGGCCCGAGGATATTTTGCGGGGAGCGCCGGGAGACATCATTGCACGACGCGACGGCGCGATATGCCGAGCGACCGTCGATGGCGCGGTCTGGATCGCCGCGATCACGCCTGACCCCGCGCCCGGCACGCGTCGGTTCAAGATTCCGGCGACGCTTGCGTTGGCCGGCCGCCTTGCCGGCATCCCGGAGCGGCCGATCGACCGCGGCCTAGGAGACGGTTCAAACACGTTCCGCGAAATTTCCTATCGGGAGCTAAATGGTGTCGGTTGGCTTTCGTTCGAATTTCTCAACGGCGCAATGTCGGTCGATCAGTGCCGCCGCCTCCTGGACGCTTACCGTTACGCCAGAGCCAGCAACGCCAGGGTGATCGTGCTCACCGGCGGGCGCGAGTTCTGGTCGAACGGCATGCATCTCGGCGTGATCGAGGCCGCGGCAAGCCCGGCCGATGCTAGCTTCGCCAATATCAATGCCATCGACGATATCGCCCGCGAGATACTGCGCACGACCGACAAGCTCGTTGTCGCCGCGATGGAAGGCAATGCGGGCGCCGGCGGCGTTTTCCTGGCGCTGGCTGCCGATCGGATCCTGGTGCGGGACGGCATTGTACTGAACCCGCACTATAAGAACATGGGCAACCTCTTTGGCTCCGAATATTGGACCTACGTATTACCGCGCCGGGTCGGCCCGGAGCGGGTCGAGGCGGTCATGGGATCGCGCCTGCCGCAGGGCGCGGCGGCGGCGCGGCGGCTCGGCCTGGTCGACGCCATCCTGCCAAATGCCAGGCCTGCCTACCGCGCATCCGTCCGGGATTTCGCGGAACGCCTTGCGGCCGATCCGGCATTCGACCGCCTTATCGTCGAGAAACGAACGCAGCGCGAACGCGACGAGGCCGAGAAACCGATCGAGTCATACCGCGGCGAAGAACTCGAGCGCATGCGGCTCGCCTTCTACGGCTTCGATCCAAGCTATCACGTGGCGCGGTGGCGTTTCATAACCCACGAACCGATCGCCCGCACCCCGTTGCATCTCTCCCGTCACCGATCGGTTTGATTTCGATCAAGGAGCCGCAGCCGTCAATGTCGCAAATGACTCTGATGGCTCCAAGCAGGCACGTCGCACCGGCGGGGTGAATGCATGAATCACGCACGCTTTCGTCCTCGCCGGTTCGTGTCACGACATTGGCGCACAGGGGAGGCTTGACTATGAACGAGATCGTCGACGTGCCGGCGAAAGGCCGGCATAAGCCTGAGACCGCCAAGGCACCCGGCGGCAAGCCGATTGCGGATTTGCGCGAATGGCTGACGCGGGTGGAGGCGATCGGGGAGTTGACCCGCGTTCGCCAGCCGGTGGACCGCGACGAAGAGATGAGCGCGGTCTCCTATCTCGTCGCCAAGCAACACCCCTCCCCGGCAGTCTTGTTCGAGCGCCCAAAGGGGTTCGACCGCAGTCCGATCGGCGCCAGGCTGCTGTGGAATATTCTCGGACCGAGCGTGAAGCGCGTTGCGCTCACTTTGGAAGAGCCGGCAGGCACGCCGACCGTCGAATTGATCCGACGCGTCAAGGACAAGCTCAAGCGACGTTTGCCGCCGCGCGAAGTGCCGGCAGACCAGGCGCCGGTCTTCGAAAACACAATCCTTGGAAAGGATATCGACCTCGACCAGTTGCCGATCCCGCGGCACTGGCCGCTCGACGGCGGCCGGTATGCCGGCACCGGCGATGCAGTGATCACGCGCGATCCGGACAGCGGCTATCTCAATATCGGCACCTATCGGATGATGCAGCAGGGCAAATCGCAGGTCGGGCTTTACCTCTCGCCCGGCAAAGACGCGCGTCTGCACATCACCCGGGCTTGGCAGCAAGGCAAACCGATCAATGTCGCCGCGGCCTGGGGCATCGATCCTTTGTTCATGCTGGTCGGCTCGCAGACATTCCCCAAAAATGTATCCGAGTATGAATACGCCGGCGGCATCAAGGGCGAGCCCATTCCGGTCGTTCGCGCGCAGACGTCGGATTTGCTGATCCCTGCCAATGCCGAACTGGTCATCGAAGGCGTTATCCGGCCAAATTCGGTAAAGGCGGAAGGTCCGTTCGGCGAATTCCCGGGCTATTACGGCCGCCCCGAAGCGGGCTGTCCGCTCGTCGACGTCACTGCGGTGCATTACCGGTCCCAGCCGGTCCTGACCAATGCCCTGATGGCGGATTATCCGTCCTGCGAGCAGAGCGGCTTCTTCTCGGTGATCCGATCGGCCAAGATCTGGGACGATCTCGACAAGCTCGGCATTCCCGGCATCCAAGGTGTCTATGCGCATCCGGCGGCGGCTGGCGGCTTCGGCATGACCGTCATCAGCCTCGAACAGCGCTATGCCGGACACGCCGCGCAAGTTCTGGCACTCGCGGCCCAGGTCCCCGGCGGCGCCTACTACACCAAATGGATCATCGCCGTGGACGAGGATATCGACCCGACCGACATGGATCAGGTGATCTGGGCGATGGCGAGCCGATCGAACCCGATCGACGACATCGACATTTTGCGGAATACCTGGAGCACGTGGCTCGATCCCACCCAAAACCCGCCGGAAAAGCGACCTTACGGCTCGAAGGCGCTCATCAACGCCTGCAAGGAGCACCGCCACCTTCCGGTGTTCTCCAAGCGCACCACGCTTCGTAAGGAGATCTACGATCGGGTTGCCGCGCGTTGGACCGAACTTGGCCTGCCGGGACAAGCCCCCGCCGTCCGAGCGTTCGAATCCGAAACGCCCGTCACCTATCACGAAGTCGGCGGCTTCGAACCAGGTCGCCAGCCCGGCGAGGTAAAGTAGCCGAAGGTTAAAGGCACGAGGAAGAAGCCATAGAGCTGCGCGGGTCCGGCGGTGCGCCCGGTGCGTGAAACCGCTCGGCTTGGGCAATGATCGTCCTCCTTCTGGCGACGCTTGCGCGCTCCCTCTCCCCGCACGCGGGGCGAGGAGAAAAATGCGATTCCGTTCTCGCGACGCAGCCGCGCCCGAGCTTTGCAAAAAATCCAACAACCTCGTTGCCTCCGCCATAAACGAGGGGAGGCGGAGCGCCGACAGGCGCACCAACCGTTGGCCGCGCCATCCAGCGCGGCCGCACGCCCAGCGGGGCGTGCTCGCCTCTCGGCGCTCCGCTGCGGCACTCGCCACGCCAGTCGCAACCAGCATTGGCTCAGCCCCGGGCCGGGTTTCCCGAGACCCGGCTCGGGCGGGCTTCCGCCCGCATCCGCCTGTCTCAGTCCAA
>Ga0181527_1001297_pt1 | contig 25912 bp, 23 predicted proteins | sample PEATcosm2014_Bin_30_FD_119762 | JGI IMG/M metagenome (GOLD analysis project Ga0181527, IMG submission 119762) | Peatland microbial communities from MTU Mesocosm Facility, Houghton, MI, USA - PEATcosm2014_Bin06_60_metaG | ecosystem: Environmental > Terrestrial > Soil > Wetlands > Peat | place...
AGCGTTTTTTGCATGCCGACCTACGAATATGAATGCGAGAAATGCGGCCTCACCTTCGAGGAATACCAAAGGATCACGGAGCCGCCTCTCACCAAATGCTGGAAGCCGGAGTGCGGCGGGCGGGTGAAACGACTCATTTCCCCGGGAGCGGGATTTCTGTTCAAGGGAAGCGGTTTTTACAGCACAGACTACCGGTCCGATTCCTACAAGAAGCAGGCGAAAAACGATTCCCCGCCCGCCTCTTCAGCATCGTCGCCCGGGTCCTCCGCGTTGTCATCGGGTTCTTCCACATCATCATCGTCCGAGTCGTCGAAGAAAACCTAAACATAGATTTATTATGGGGGAAGTTTCCCCCTAGGGTGCAGTCTCCTCGGAAAGGCTTGGAGTTATCCATTTTGTGAACCTTTCCTTCGGGGTCTGCACCCATACCCCCTCTGCAGGTGCACCCCAAGTAAGGTAAGTTGCAAACGTCAACTCCCGTGCGGGGGCACCTAGAGACGAATGTTAGAGGGTGACGCGTTAAGAGGATGGTAAGATGGACTTTCATTCACAGTTGCGATTTCTTGGTGCTCGGGTGCTTCTGGGGTGCGCCCAGCAGAAAATTCGGGCTTGCCAAGGGTGGTTCCTGGCTGCACCCGCTCAGCAATCCAATATTTCTGTTTTGTATCTTGTGTTAGACAGACGATCATTCAAGATGTGAAACTCTGGAAACCCCCCATGTTCATAGACGAAACAACCATCGTGGTAAAAGCCGGCAACGGCGGCAACGGCTGTTTTGCCTATTTGCGCGAAAAGTACAGGCCGAAAGGCGGCCCGAGCGGCGGCACCGGCGGCAAGGGCGGAAGCATTTACATCTGCGGATCGCACCACCTTCGCACCCTGCAGGACCTTCACTATCGCAGGCATTACAAGGCGGACTGCGGGGCAAACGGCAAGGGCGGCAACAAAGACGGCAAGGACGCCGGCGACATAACCCTGCTGGTGCCGCTCGGCACCGTGGTGTTCGACGCCGACACCGGCGACCTGCTGTTCGACACTCTTGACGATAAGGAAACATTCTGCGCGGCGCGAGGCGGGGCCGGCGGCCGCGGGAACGCCGCGCTCAAGACGCGCTCAAACCCCCTTCCGGACCATGCAGAAGAAGGCAGACCGGGGCAGGAACGGCGGCTTCGGCTCGAGCTTAAGGTGCTGGCCGACGTGGGCCTCGTCGGCCGGCCCAATGCGGGAAAGTCCACGTTTCTTTCCAGGATCTCTTCCGCAAAGCCGAAGATCGCCGAGTATCCCTTTACCACCACGCAGCCGTACCTCGGTATTGTCAGATGCGAAGGGTATCAATCGTTTGTGGTTGCCGACATCCCCGGTCTCATCGAAGGCTCTCACCTGGGCAAGGGGCTGGGCATCAGGTTTCTGCGTCACCTAGAACGCACGCGCGTTCTCGCCATCCTCGTGCCGGCGGATTCGCCGGATCCGGAGGCCGAGGCGGCGCTCCTTCTTGGCGAGCTTTCCGCGTACAGTCCGCATCTTTCCCGGAAGCCCGCATGTTTCATTCTGTCGAAAAGCGACCTTACACGCGAAGATTCCCAGCCGTCCCTGCCGAGCGGCTGGTTATCGATGTCGTCGGTGACGGGCAAAGGCGTCGACGCAGTGCTGCTCAAGCTCAAGCAGATGCTCGATGCACATGTCGAAACCGACCAGAGTTCTGACGTCCCGGACGAAAGCCCATGAGTTTGTGTCCCCTGAATATCAGGCAGGCGGTCCAGGCCGACCTTTCGGCTATTCTCGACATAGAGAAATTGTGCCGCACGGTAACCTGGAGCCCTACGTCGTTTGCAACAGAACTTTCCTGTGCCGGCAACATCAATTTGGTTGCGCAAGCCGGCGATGGCACGGTGTGCGGCTTCGTATTCTCCGTTATCGCAGCAGACGAACTTGAAATCCATACCATCGCCGTCCGGCCCACCTTTCAAAGGCAGGGAATCGCCGGGCACCTTCTTGCCGCAGCCGCCGAGACAGCGTTCGGCCGCGGCGCAACCATAGTCCACCTCGAGGTAAGATCGAAAAACACGCCCGCGCTCAACCTCTACCGGAAAATGGGGTTCGAAGTTCGGTGGATACGCAAACAGTATTACTCCGACGACGGCGACGATGCAATCGTCATGTCAAGTGATATCCCGCTTCTCTAGCCCCGCGATCTTTCTCGTACTTGCGGACCCGCGCATGCCCATTTTTTTCCTTCCGGCAAATTACTATATTTTTGGTTCCGGCAAAGCTGGTCGCAACCCCAACCCGCCGCACGCGAAATGCCATTGACATTAGCAAACAGGATCACGATCCTAAGGATTTTCGCAATTCCGCTGTTCGTGCTTCTCATCATCTACTACTGCATGGACGCGACAAAAGGCGAGCCGCACGTTGAACTTCGATGGCTCGGTCTCGCGATCTTTCTCGGAATCTTTCTGCTCGATGCCGTGGACGGCTACCTTGCCCGCGTGCGGAGGGAGATAACCGGCCTCGGCACGCTCCTTGACCCCCTTGCCGACAAGGCAGTCCTCGTTTCCGCGCTCATCCTCCTTTCGGGCCATGGCGCAGAGAAGGCCTTTGCGCCGCACCTCCCGGTGTGGTTCGTGCTTGTGGCAGTGAGCCGCGACGCAATTCTTGTGGTGGGTGCGCTCCTTATCCAGAGCATTGTGGGCAGCGTGAATGTCCAGCCCAGGATTACCGGAAAGATCACCACCTTCTTCCAGGGCATGGTTGTGCTTTGGGTGCTTGTGGGCTTACCGGCCGGCTTTCTTATCTGGATGCTCGGCATTGCCGCGTTCTTCACCTGCGTTTCCGCCGTCCAATACCTGCTTGACGGAATAAGGCAATTGGAAAAGGCGAAATAGGGGTGGCCGTGGCGGAAGACTGTTGTTAAAATTCACAAGAGAAACGGAATTCCCCAAATGTCGCGAAAAACCATGATAATGATCGGCATGGTTATCGGCTCCCTCGCCGGAGGGTACGTGCCGACGCTGTTCGGCGCCCACGGGTTCTCTTTTTCATCTTTGCTCGGATCCGCCGTTGGTGGACTGGTGGGAATATTCCTGGCATTTAGATGGACGAACTGAGAAAAATCTTGATTTTGCAGAGGAGCAAAGCCGCGGACACGAAAGTTATCCCGGGTCTGCGTTTGCGCCAGACAAAAAAAGCGCTTCCCTTCGGGAAGCGCCTCCATACGTCGCTGTTGAAAAGACTAAAACTTCTTGTCCTGCTTGAAATCCTCCGACATTTCGGAAAAGGGAAGCCAGCGGTCCTGGCTATGGTCAGTGATGAGCGAATCGTAGGTCTTCTCCGCCTTCTTTTCCCAGGTCTTCTTGCCGTCTTTTTCGATAAGGGTCTCAAAATTCTGGCGCTTGCACGCGAACCGGTCCACGAAAATGTGGATGGTGTCGCCAAGGCAGTCCCACGTCCCGAATGACTGGAATTCCCAATCTTCTTTGAGGTTCTTGGCGCTCTGGCCTTTCTTGGTTTCCACGAGCGTCACCTTGCCGTCCTTGTTGAAGGTGAAAATCTTCTTTTCCACGGCATTGATCGTCTTGTCCGCGTCGCTCTTTGTCTGGTTGGTGCACACCCATTCGCCGGGAAGCCGCACCTTGAGCTCCTTTGCCCGCTCCTCGTTGAACTTGAGCGTAGGCAACATAGCAACGCACTTCTTGCAGTTGTCCTCGATCTGATAGATCCAGTTCTTATTGACAAACGAATTGATCACCGCAAGGGCGCTGTCCAGGCTTTTCAATTGCATCCCGGTGAAATCCGAACGCGCCTTTGTAAGCACGGCAAGCAGCGAATCGGTAAACGGCTTGAGGCGGGCGGCGTTTTCCGTATAGAGCGCTTCCGACTGGGCAATCAGAATCCGCGCCGAATCGAGAGACTTTCTCGCAAGCGTCTTGTCGTCTTTTTCCTTTGCATACGTCGCGCCGTAGAGGTACTTGACGGCATCGGAAAGAGAGCTGTCCGGAACGCCCTTTTCCTTCAACTCGTTGATTCGCCGCTGGGCATCGTCAATTGATCGCTGGCTGATACTACACCCTGCAAGGAGTATAACGCTTAAAGCCAAAGGAGCCAAAAACACCAGTTTATTCATACAGAGTCCTCCACAGAAGATCGAAAAATGGAACCATGAGGTTGCACGTCTATAGAAATAAGATATGTTGGCTTTGAATGTCAAGAATATTTCGGGAATGGCGCGATTTGTAGGTTTTGAGACAGGAAATCAGAATTTGGGCGTTCCCCCCTTTTTGTGGAGATGCAACCTTGGCGTCTCCACAAACAGGGGGTCGGTCTCCCTGCTGGCTCGGCCTTGCGGCCTCGTTGCCGGACCACCATAGTCGCACGGCCGTGCGATTCTGCATAAAAGGGCCAGGGGGAAATTTCCCCCCTTATAGTGCCTTTGCGTTAGAAAAAAAGAGACTCTATTTTCCGTGCAGGGTAAACGCCACAAACAATGTGCTCTCGCCCCTGCGCACGAGAAGCAATACGGGGCTGTCCTGCTTGACGGATTTTGCAGCCTTGGTAAAATCCTTTACCGATGCAACAGGCTGCCGGTTGACTTCCTGAATAACGTCTCCCGGCTGAATCCCTTCACCCGCCGCCTGCGACGCCTGGTCGACTTCGGTGACCACCACGCCGCTCACATCGGGCTGAATATTGTATTGCTGTCTGGCTTCATCCGTGATGTTGCTCACGCTCAGCCCGAGTTGCTGGCCCGTTTCCGCGCCGCCTTCGGGTTCTTTGGATTCACGCGACGACAGCTTGCCAACCGAGGCTTCGTCGCGTTCGTTAAGAACAACGCTGAGGGTGAGATCCTTGCCGTTGCGAAAAACAACCACCGGCACTTTCTTCCCCGGGGTCAAATAGGCCACCGTGTTCTTCAGGTCGTTTGACGTCTCCACCGGTTTGCCGTCCACCGACAGAACCACGTCGCCGCGCCTGATGCCGGCCTTGTCGGCAGGCTGGCCCTTGAACACGTCGGCGATAAGCACGCCTTTCCTGCCGCCGAGGCCAAGCGCTCCGCGCATCGCCTCATTTATGTCCTGTATTTGCACGCCGAGCCACCCGCGCGTGACTTTGCCGTTGTAAATGATGTCTTCCATGACGCGGCGCGCCATGCTGATGGGAATGGCCATACCGATGCCCATAAACCCGCCCGAGGTGGTGTAGATCATGGTGTTGATGCCGATGAGCTCACCGTCGAGGTTGACAAGAGCGCCTCCGGAATTGCCCGGATTGATGGCCGCGTCGGTTTGGATGTAGTTCTGGTACTGGGTGGGGTTCTTGTCGTCGCGCCTGCCGAGCGCCGACACGATGCCCTGGGTAACGGTTGACGTGAGGGCGAAAGGATTGCCGATGGCCATCACCCACTCACCCACGCGCAGCTTGTCGGAGTCGCCGATATACGCAACAGTCAAGTCGGTAACCGGCCCCTTGATTTTGATCACCGCTACATCCGACAGCGAATCGACGCCCACGATGGACGCCTGGAAAGTCCGCTTATCGGACGTTCGAACCTCGATTTCGTCGGCGCCGTGGACGACATGGTAATTCGTAAGAATGTACCCGTCCTTCGACACGATCACGCCCGAGCCCAGCCCCTGCTGGCGCCGGAGCTGCTTCTTAGGCGCCGGCTGCGGGTGTCGCTGGTTCCCGCGCCCTCGTGGCACATTGAAGAACTGATCGAACGGCGATCCGAATTCGTCGTCACCGAAGAATTGATAAAAGGGATTGTTGTTGAACACCACGGTGTCCACCTGCGTCGGGATCACCGACACCACCGAGGGTATCACTTTTTCCGCGATGTCGGCGAATATGGTCTTGAACGACTCGAATTCGGGCGTGGTCTTTATGGCCGGCTTGTCCTTTGCGCCGAACGTGATGGAACCCTTGTCGGGACGATTACCATCGGCAAAGGAGAACTTGCAGTCCACGACGAAGAAGCTGAACACGACAATAAGGAACGTGGTGATGTGCACTGATCGCTTGATAAGAGGCATCATAAAGACCGGTCCTTTCTTGGGTTCTGTTGTGCACCGCACAGCGTGCCCTGTGCAGGGCTTCACGGGGCTGCGGGTACGGTCGATCAAAACAATGTAGATAATTCGATTTCGAAAAAGGAAAATTGTTTACGGCGGGCCCGAACGTTCTACTTCAGGATTTCCTGGTCCATGGTCTTGATGTTGGACGTCCCTCCCTCAACAAAAGACTGTTCCGACACGCGGGTGAGCACGGCCCGTTGTGCGAATTCCAGCGGGGTAAGCGCTCCCGCATTGCACATGGTGGACTTGAGCTTGGCGATGGTGACCGCGAGAACGTCGGACAGCGAACCAACCACCGGCACGTAGCCGTCGACGCCTTCCTCGAACTTGAATTCACTTTCGCTCTCGACGTTGTACCGCTGCCAGTTGCGGGCACGGTTGCTTCCCTCGCCCCAGTATGGTTTGTAAAGTCTGCCGCCTATCGATACTTTCGGGGTGGGGCTCTCGTTTGTCATTGCGAAATAGCGGCCCATCATTACGAAATCGGCGCCCATGGCGAGTGCGACAATGATCTGCGTGTCGTTGGCGAGCCCGCCGTCGGAGCATACCGGAATGTATGTCCCCGTTTTCCTGAAGTAGGCGTTGCGTGCGGCCACCACATCCATGAGCGCGGACGCCTGGCCCCGGCCGATGCCCTTTTGCTCGCGCGTGATGCAGATGGATCCTCCGCCGATGCCTACCTTCACAAAATCAACTTTCGCCTTTTCGGCCAGGAAGGTAAACGCCTCGGCGTCGACCACGTTGCCGCCGCCGATTACCACGCTCGAACCGTATTTCGCGCGCGTCCACACGGCGGCATCGCGCTGGAACTCGGTGTATCCGTCCGACGAATCGAAGCAGAGCACGTCGGCGCCCGCATCGATGAGCGCGGGCACCCGCTGTTTGTAGTCGTGGGTGTTGATGCCGCATCCCACGGCGAGCCGTTTCTTTTCATCAAGCATCTCGTAGGGATTCTTGATGTGGTCGATATAGTCTTTCTTGAATACCAGCGACTGCAGGTGTCCCTTTTTGTCAAGGATGGGCAGGCATTCCTTCTTGCGCTTACGCAAGAGCCTGTTCGCCTCGTGCAGCGACATGCCCACGCGGCCGAACACCACGTTTTCCTTTGCGGTCATGGAGCGCGACACGGGAGCCGAGAGGTCGTCTTCGAATTCCCAGAAGTCCTTGTCGGTGAGGATGCCCAGAAAAACTCCGTTCTTCGAGCCGTCGTGGGTGACGGGCATGGTGGAATGGCCGGTTCTCTTACTCATGGCCACGGCCTGGGCAAGCGTGTCGTCGGGCCGGAGATTGGAATCGCTCGGCACGAACCCCGCCTTGTGCTGCTTGACACGGGAAACCATCTCGGCCTGGCTCTCGATGGTCTGAGAGCAGTAAATAAACGCAAGGCCGCCCTTGCGGGCGAGCGCGATTGCTAGGTCTGCGCCGGATACCGCCTGCATGCTCGCCGACACGAATGGAATGTTGAGCACGAATGACGACGACGAGCCCCTCTTAAATTTCGCCATGGGCACGCGCAGATCCACGTTCGCCGGCACGTCCTTTGTTCTGGTGAGGCCGGGGACAATGAGGAATTCCGAAAAGGTCCGCGATACTTCGTTGAGAATCGTTGTCACAGTCACCTCGCTTTGCGCCTAACAAAAATGCACTCCGGTGTTTCCTGAAGTGCACGCTGGTAGAACGGGCTATCCATGCCTAAAAATACATTTGGAAGGGGTGCAAATAGCAAAATCCGTTTGACGCTTTTGATGAAGATGGCGTTGTGCCGAGGGTTGCCGGAAGGAGGCAGACGCATTTGCTTGAGAACCAATTCGGGCGATACGTGCTGTGACGTCTGTCACATGTTCCGCTTTTCACCCTATTATATATTCTTTATCAGTCGTGTCCGGGGAAAATCACGGTAAACGTACCTGTCAACTTCTTTGTCTCGTGCGCCCCCTAAATCCCCCGAAGGGGGACTTATGTTGAAATTCAATCCTCTATATCCCCCTTTGGGGGGATTTTTAGGGGGGCTCTGATTAACCGGACACGACGGAGTCTTTATATTGTCTGAATTCGAGGCGTTTCATGCCACCTGCACCAATCTTCCTTTCTTTTCCGGGATGCCGCGCCTGCCTGGCAAAACCGTGCGACCGGCTTAGGTTTGGCCGCGTGTTTCCCGGCAAATTCTTGTTTGTTCACAAACGACGCGGCGGCGCGGCGGCCTGGGACTGCCCGTTTGTTGCCGGATCGTTTGAAGAAGTGCGGCAGCTTGCTCGAGCAACAACCCTTATTGATCTTGTCGGATTTGTTGACGACCTGGCATCCCAGCTTTCGGTGGAGGAACATCTGCGGTGCTCCCAGCAATCCTACGTCGCCGGCTACCTCGATATCGAAGGCCGGCTCAAGTATCTTGAGGCCCTGTGGCACCACGGCAGCCTGACCGTCGTTCGCGTCCCACAGGATTTCCTTGCACAGGAAAAGCTCGCGGCGTGGCTTCTTGCAAACGAAAGGCTTGCACGTTCCGTTCGAAACACGGCTGTTTGATTGAAAGGAAAGACTATGGCCGATTATACGGTAGTTTCAGGCGACACGTTCGCCTCGCTGGCAAAACGGTTCTTTGGGGATGAAGCCGCGTCAAAGGCGCTTGCCTTGTGCAACAAGGTGAAAGACGATTCCCAACCGCCATCCGAGGGGACCGTCCTGTCGATGCCGCCGCGCCTGTACGGTGTAAAATCGCAGGAGACCAAAGAGAACACCGCCACGGTCACCCTTTCTCTTTTTCTCCAAAAGCAAGATGATGTGGTGATATTCTATTCGCCGGGCGCCAGGAAATACTGCATCCTGGACGCGGCAAAGGACGATGCCCTTTCGGCTTTCCGCGACGAACTCTCGGCGACAAAAGGCCTGGCGCAGAAGATCCTTGATGGATGGCAGGGCCAGGATTTTGTCGCCATGCTTTCCGCCATGCAGCAGCTTTCGCACGATGTGGAAACGTTTTTCGACGGCCTGTCGACCTCCCCGTCCGAGGCATTGGACGAACTCCTGCTCGTCACCAAGCATCCGAAATGGGACGAAGAGGCCAAAAGGCTTTTTGTGCGGCCGCGCCGGCTCAAGACTCAGGGAACGTGGAAAGATGCGGCCGACACCACCGTGCGCGATACGCTCAAAGCCCTTAAGGACCGCACCGACGACTGCGGCCTGGATACGTCGGTGCTCTCGGCCCTCTGCGACAACGCACAGGACAAGGAGGCGTGGCCCTGGCAGTGGAACTTTGCAGATGCACAATCGGAGGCGGCAGCCGCGGCAGATCGTTTCTCCTCGGCCGTGGGCGCGCAATTTGTCCGGTTTGCGGCCGGCTGCGGACTGTCCGACGAACTCGACGAAATAGAGAAGAAGCTGACACTCGGCAGCAGCGGCGACTTCACATTCTCGCTTACGACCGGGACCCTCTCGGGCTCCTGGTATCTGCCCCAGGAATCCGGCGTCAACCTGTTCGACCTGTTCGGCGCATCGAAATCGCCTCAGGGCGACACGCTGACCTGCCTGCTCAGGCTCCAGATCGACGCCAAGGGGTACGCGTGCGCAGGCGGCGAGTTGTCTCATTTCGTGTCCCTGCCCGGCCTTTCCCTGGGAGGTCAGGTGGCACCGCCCCAAGCTGGCCTCGGCGGCGGAGGTTCGGCAAAAGGCCAGGGATCGCTTAACGGCGCCATCAGTTGGAGCCCGAACCAAGACCAGCAGTTTGCCGCGCTTGCCACGGTCGATCTTACGGCGCAGCTCGGCACAAGCCAGCAACTCTCTTTTGCTTTTTCGGACAAGACGCTGCGCTGCGCCGTGCCGCTCAAGGACATCAAAGGTCTTTCCGGAAACGGGTCCCTCGCCTTTGACGTGAACTCGGATGAAGCAATGCGCCTCGTCGAGTACGTGTTTGGATGTGTGATGCACAAGTATCTTTCCGCATTTGGCGGAAAGCCGGACGGGTTGTCGATCCTTGCCGCCTCGCCGTTCAAAAACATCATCGATTCCATTGAGCAGAAGACGGCTGCGGTCACGGATGCCGCGAAATCGCTGCTCTCGTGGTTTAATAACGGATCGGTCATCGACGGAACTGCAAACGCCAAATGGTGTGTTCCCGACAACCAGGGGTTCGACCTCATCGCCGTTATTGAGGCCGTTCCACTGCTTGCCGGCCTGCTCAAGTCGGGCGTCAATTGCTTTGTGCGAATGCGGATCGAGCTGTCCGGCTACGCGTTCGGGTCCGCGGGACCGGCCGGAGGCCCGTCGCTTCCCGGAGGGATACCGTCCGTTGCGATGGCTGCGGCCGGCCAGGGCCAGCTTTCCGCAACGGTTGAATGGCGGGAATCTTCGGACGCCCAGTTCCGTACGCTCGGCAAAGTTCAAACCATGGCCGCCCTGTCGGGCCTTGCCGGCGCGGCATTCCCGGTCCCCTTTGCCATGGAGCACAAGAACGGGACTCTGTCGGGTGTCTTGTCCTTAAAGGCAATCCCGGGCCTCGGCTCCAGCCAGACCGGCACCATCGCATTCACGGCCTCGGGAGCCGAGGCCAATTCATTTGTCAATCACCTGTTTTCGAGCCTGACGGTGGACCTGTCCTCGTTTGTGCCCGCCGGAGCCGCCCAGGGGGCGGCGTCCGCAGCTGGGTTGGCGCAGGCGTTCGATCCCAACGCGTCAAAAGACGCGGCACAAGCCGCAAAGAACCTGTTCGGTTGACAAGGAACTAACCCATGGTCGCTGATACATAGCAAGGAGGCCTCTGATGCCGTCACGAAAAGCCAACCAGGCCCAGTTCTATTTCTTTTCCGGAGGAAGTGCGCCGGAAACCTTTGAAGTGATTAATTTCTCCGGCACCGACAGGATTTCCAGCGTGTACAAATTCGGCATCATGCTCATCTCGCAAAAGGCCGACATTTCGCCCGACGACGTGGTTAACAAAGCGGGCACTTTATACGTCTATCGCGACGGCGAATACTACCCCTACTCGGGTATCGTGTCGGAATTCCGGTTCGTGGGCAAGAGCCTCGACCGGGCCACCTACGCGCTCACGCTTGTGCCGCGGCTGTGGCTCCTTAATCTGAATGTGCAGACCCGAATTTTCCAAAAGAAGAAAGTAAACCAGATCATCAAGCTGGTGCTCGACGGCGCGAACCTGTCGGACTATTGTACATTCCAGGTTGACGACGGAAAGTACTCCGAACAGGAATATGTGGTCCAGTACCAGGAATCGGACCTCAACTTCATTTCGAGGCTCATGGAGGCAAACGGCATTTGGTACTTCTTCAACGAGAACCCCGTGCTCGCCGAGGAACTCGACGGCAGCTGCGGCGCGGAAAAGCTGGTCGTGTCCGACAAGCCGTCGTCGTTCGAGTTCGTGGCCACGGCCTCGGACGTGCTGTTCCGGTCGGTTTCCGGCATGGCCGAGCAGATTGACAAAGACGACAGGGAATCGATCCACGACTTCGAGTCGTTCCGGCAGATCGTGCCGAAGGACGTTCTTCTCAAGGACTACAACTATCGCACTCCGGAAATAGACCTCAAGGGTCGGAAATCTGTAAAAGCCGGGGATGTAGGGACCGTGTATTCCTATGGCGGCCATTTCAAAAATACCACCGAAGCCGACCGGCTTGCGGAGATCGCAGCGAACCGTTTTGCATGCCAACGCCTCACCTACGACGGCACCGGCAATTGCAGGGGGCTGCGCGCGGCAAAGCGATTCACCCTGCAGGAGCATTTTCTGGACTCGGTAAACGGCAAGTATGTAGTGACCGAAGTGGCGCACCAGGGCAGCCACACCATGGAAGGAGACAGCGCCAACGTGTACACGTATGTCAATCACTTCTCATGCATCCCGGCGGCGCAGGCCGACCTGTTCAGGCCCATGCCCAGGACGCCTTCTCCCCGAATCAGCGGCATCATGACCGCGCAGATCGAGGCCAACGGCTCGAACTACGCCAGCCTCGACGACATGGGGCGTTACAAGGTGCGGATGCCGTTCGACCTTTCTAACGCGAAGAACTACGAAGCGTCGAGGTATGTCCGTCTCGCCCAGCCGTACTCAGGTTCCAACTACGGCATGCACTTCCCCTCGCACGAAAACGCCGAAATGGTCTGGGCGTGCGTGGACGGCAATCCCGACCGGCCGCTCGGCCTCGCCACGGTGCCGAACGCGAATACTGTTTCCCCGGTGGTGAGCTCCAACAAGCAGCAGAACGTGATTCGCACCGCAGGCGGAAACGAATTCGTGCTCGACGATACCGACGCGAAGCAAAAAGCCAGCCTTACCACTAAATCGGGTCATATCCTGGTGATGGACGACGACAATAAATGCCTGTTCGTGCAGACAAAGGACCAGAATAAGCTGCTCCTCGACGACAAGAACGAGGCGGCAGCGTGGAACGCCAAGAGCCACACCATCACCATGACGTACAAGAGCGGCAGCGAGGGCATCGTGATCACCACTGCTGACGGCCATGTCATCAACATCGACGACAAGAACAAAAAGTTGACAATTCAAACCAAGGCCGGAAACGTGATGGAAATGGACGACAACGGCAAGAAGATCGGCCTCACCGATGCCGCAGGCAAGAACAAAGTGACTCTCGACGGAAACGGCGGCAAGCTCCTGCTGGATTCCCAGGGGGAGATCACCATCAGCGCATCCCAAGACCTCTCGATAAAAGCAGCGAACATCAAACTCGAATCCCAGGGGAAAATCGAACAAAAGGCAACCGGCGAATTCACGATTGCCGGAATGAAAATAAGCGGAAAAGCGGACATGGACGTTGAACTCAAGGGTATGAACATCACGATGGAAGCGCAGATGAACGCGTCGCTCAAGGGCGGCATGCAGACAACCGTACACGGGACGATGACCGAGCTGTCCGGGGATGCCATGACAAAAGTAAAGGGCGGCATCGTGATGATAAACTGATGTAGATTTAGGGGCTTGACCCGATTGGCGAGATCCTGAAAATCACGTTTACGCTGCAGCATCTTGGTACTATGCATCCCCGGCGTGCAAATGTCATTTTTATGCACGTGCGTGAGTCGGCCAACTTTTTCAAAGGAAGCGCCATGAACCGCTTTCGCAAAAGGCAACCAACCGTCGTTTCCGCAAAACCGCTTTTCCTCCTGACTTTGTCCGCGCTGTTGTGTTCAAGCGGCGCAGCCGTGTTTCTGGTGACCGACACCATTGTTGTGGGAGGACAGACCGCCATTGTTCGCGGATCCTCAGAACTTCCGGGAAGCAAGACCGACCCCACTTCCAACGTGCTCCTGCACATGTTCGACACCGACTCGACGACCTGTTGGTTCGAGGGCAGCCAGACGAGCGGACAAGGCGAATGGATCGAAATCAGGTTCCCAAACAAGAGGAAAATCAAGGGCATGATCTTTGGCGCCGGGTGCAGACAGGACTACATCTGCCTCGGGGACAACAGCGTGCCGTCCAAGATCAAAATACGGCTTGACGAAAAAGCCCCGTTCGATTTCACCTTCGACTGGGACGCCCACGAAGGCCCGCCCTCCACGCTCACCGAAGAAGAAGTTAACATGCGCGAAAGCCTCTTCTGGTTCGACTCAGACACCGCGTTCAGCTCCACGGTTTTCCAGATCAAGTTCGAGGAGGTGCGGAAAGGCGCACGCTACGACAAACTCGCTATGTCCGATTTCGAGCTCATCGATCCTTCGGATACCCGCTTCGGGCTTTTCGATATCCTTTCGCCGCTCACCATAAATCCCAACGACCTCGGCACCATCAATTCGCCGGGCCTGCTTATCGGCAACGACGAGCCGGGCCGGATCAAGGAATTCGTGGACAGCGTTTACAGCCAGGAATCGTCCGCCGACTGGAAACAGGATTCGGCGAAGGTCGACCAGGGCATCAACGCCGGCATGCACACGATAAGCGACGGGAACCAGATCGCACAGCTTATTACGGTGCTCAAACAGCTCCTTATCAAGAACGGCAAAATGGTGCGGTTTCGCCAGGAAGGCCGCGTCACCACGTACATGCTTCAGGACGGCGCTATTTACCTGGGCGGAAAACAGTGGGACATCTGGCGATATTTCTCCACAATCCAGACGTCAAAGGGTATCGAGTTGACAATACGATACGTCCCGTTTGCAAATTAAGGTGCGTCTTTGAGCGCGGATTCCTAACCGGGAAGACCGGCGGAGCGAACCGAAGATCCACAGATCTGGACCGGCCCCCGAAAGGTGAACCCCGGGAAACCCTTAAGGTCTCGGTCCTCACCGAGGTAAGTTTCCCACCAGTATCATCATCGCAGCAACCACCGTAGCGATTTGACCGACGCGGAAAAGAACATATTCGCCTCTGCCGCCGGTGGCCGCTGTTACAAACCCGAGAACGAGCAGCATGCCCGCGCAGAGGAACGAAACGATTGTGGCGCTCGAGCCGCGTTGTGCCGTGAGCGCCGACACCACCACGACTATTCCGATAAAGCAAAGCGCAAGGCCCTGGGTCACAAGGGCCATCGTCACCACGCGGCGGTGGTCGGTAATGACGAGTTTGAGGTCTTTGGCGATGGCGCCTGATCGCACAAGGTAGGCGGCGCCGAGAACAGCCGTGAGAATGCCCGCCGCAACGGTGATCCAGAGCGGCGGAATTGAAATAAAAGACATGATGCGTGAACCTCACCCGACGATTGTCTTGCTCTCTTCCCAGTATTTATCCATTTCTTCGAGCGGCGCGTTGTTGATGTCCTTGCCGAGCTCCTTGTATTTGTCCTCGATATAACGGAAGCGGCCGGCGAACTTGTTGACCGTCACGCGCAGCGCGTCTTCTGCTGAAATGCGTTTGTGCCGGCCCACATTGACAAGGGCGAACAAAATGTCGCCCAGCTCCTCTTCCGCGTTCTTCTGGTTGCCCGCGGCGAGCGCTTCGCGGAATTCGCCGAATTCCTCTTCCACTTTATCGAGCACCGGCGTAATATCTTTCCAGTCAAAGCCGACTTTTGCCACCCGGCGCTGTATTTTTTCCGCCTTGAAAAGCGCCGGCAGCGCGTCGGGAATATCGTCAACAAGGTATTTGCGGTGTTCCTTTTCGTCTTTCTTGATGCGTTCCCAATTGTGAATGACGTCGGTGGACGAGCCAACCGTTGCGTCGCCGAAAACGTGAGGGTGCCGGCGGATGAGTTTGTCGGCAATGCCGCGCGCCACATCTTCAAGGTCGAAACGTCCCTCATCTTTCGCGATCTGCGCGTGGAGCACGACTTGCAGGAGAAGGTCGCCCAATTCTTCGGTCATTTTCCCGTTGTTGTTTTCGTCCACAGCTTCGAAGAATTCGTATGCCTCGTCGATCAGGCACGACAGGATGCTTTTGTTGTTCTGTTCTCGGTCCCACGGGCATCCGCCCGGGGCGCGAAGTCTTGCAACAATGTCGACAAATCGGTCGAGTTCTTTACCCATGGAGGATTATTCCTTACTCTCTGAAGGCAGTGGAGCCCCGCCGACAGGAGTCGGCGGCACCAAAAATTTACAGTCGCTCGCTGTGGCATTGAAGAACCCCGCCCCAAGTGGCGGGGATTCTTCAATGCCCAAGGAAAACATACTTATAATTCGCCCGCTAACCTCGCGCAAAGTCGCGGGGATTGCGCGGGCTAAGGCATTCAATCCGCAATCTGTATTCTACAGTCTACAATTATATCAACCCCGCCATTCCCCTTTGCCCATCCTCACAACAAGAGGATCCTTGTCGGTCAAGTCCACAATTGTGGAACTGATCGGGTTGTCAAGCGGTCCCATGTCGAGCAGCACATCCACCTCGTGCATAATGACCGGCGCAATTTCGTCCGGATCGCCGCGAAGCTCGCTTTCCAGCCTGATGGACGCGTTGGCGAGCGGCTCGCCGAGCATCTTTACGAGCGCAAGACACACCGCGTTGCTCGGTATGCGCACACCGACCGTGCGGCGCCTTGGGCTCACTTTTTTGGGCACATAGCTCGTCGCGGGGAGAATAAAGGTGTAGGGGCCGGGCAGATAATGCTTCATGAGCTTGAAATGCGCGTTGCCGACTTGCACGTACCTGCTCATCTGCGAAAAATCCGAGCAGATGAATGAGAAAAGGCTTTTCTTGTCCTTTTCGATGATCGTGCAGATTCTGTCGAGGGCCTTGGGGTTTGTGGCGCATGCGCCCATGCCGTACACGGTGTCGGTGGGATACACGCAAATGCCGTCTTCATGCCTCAGACTGTGCACGGCCTTTTCAAGTATCCGGACCTGCGGATTGACGGGATGAATCTTATAACGGATCATGCCGCTGTTCCCGTCTGCTCACCGTGCGTCAAGTTTTCTCCCGACGCGTCTTTACGAGCGATTCAATCTCACCTTCCCCGGGAAATCGTCCGAGTTTCTTCTTTGAAAAGATCAGCTTCCCGTCCATTTCCACTTCGAAAACTCCGCCCCGGGATTCGATGATCTCCGCGTTGGCCCCGAATTTCTTTTTGAGTTCGTCCGCCAGACCGGCGGCCCGCGGCCGGTAGTTTCACATGCCACAATAGGTGATCAGGAATTTCATGGTAATGCCCCCTCTGCCGTTGCCCGGTTGACATGCGCCCGCAAAAGACCTGCCGACATCGTTTCCGGGAAAACGATTTTGCATGAATAATTGTTCACATCACTTTCACTACCCGGTGTTTCATGAAGTACATTTGTTGATGAGACATCTTGGCGGACGGTGAAACTCCATGTTGGCCGCCTTCTTTCGCGGGAGGATTAAGATTACGGCATCATCACCGCTTAACGCGTTAAGTGATCTCCCGCGTGCCGCGATCAGCCTATAGAAATATACGCTTGTGCGCGGCAGGGTCAAATAGTTCTCTCTCAACTCTTTTGTCGGAGGATCATTCAATTTCTAAAGATATTTAACCGTATTACAAATTGACGGTGCTTCTTGTTTCTCTCAAACATGTTTTTGGTAAAAGATATTCGGCGAGGGGCGGAGGGCATCGTTTGCGAGACCAGGTGCGGGAAACGCACGCCCATGTGGTGAGAGACATGATCGAGCGCATAGTAACCTTGTAAGGGTAAGGGTGCCGGGGAGTTTCCATGGAAAACGGAAAAACATTCAGCCGAAAAAAAGAATATCCTCAATCGCTTGTCAAATGCCGGATCCCCTTTCTCGAAGGCAGACCCAAACGGGAAACCGCCATCGACCACGACGATTTGCTTAACCTCGCAATCGCGCTCAATACCTGCAAGACTGTGGAAGAATTTCTAAGAGTCTTGTGAGGCGCGCCGGGCAAAGCCGGTTTTTCCTTCTTTCCTTCGGTAGCGGCGGGACTGGCGTACGCAATACTGAAACCCCCGCCCAAAGCGGCTGGGGCACGCGCGAGCAGTGTTATTCACGTGGTGTCTATTCCGCTATTACCCTGTCACCGCCCGCAACGTCTCCAAAACCGCCTTTTCGGGCACCTCGGTCATAAGCACCGACGTGCCCGGCTGTTTGGGCAGCACAAAGGTGAGCTTCCCCGCGGCCATTTTCTTGTCTGTAAACATCGCATTGTAGATGCTGTCGGCATCCGGCTGTGATGGAAGCGCGATTGCAGGGAGCCTTGCAAGCAACGCGGTGTAGGAATGCACCGCCGAGGGAGGAATAGTCCCGATTCGCGCACCCAGATCGCATGCGCATTTCATCCCGATAAAAACGGCCTCGCCGTGAAGCACCCGATCAAAATTGAAAAGGCGCTCGATTGCATGCGCAAAGGTGTGCCCGAAATTGAGCAGGGCGCGCCTACCAGACATTTCCTTTTCATCGCTTTCAACAATGGCTGCCTTGATTTCAACCGACCTTTGCATCCCTTCCAGGAGCGACAAGCGTTCTCTTGCTATCATTTTGTCATGGCGTGCGCTGACGAACTCGAACATGTCCTTGCCCCCGATAAACGCATATTTGAAAAGTTCTGCGTATCCTGCAACAAACTGTTTGTCTGGAAGAGTATCCAAAAATGATGCGTCCATCCATACCAGAGACGGCTGATGAAACGCACCAATGAGATTCTTACCAAGCGCGTGATTCACTCCAGTCTTGCCGCCAACGCTCGAATCCACCATTGCCAGAAGGGTGGTAGGAATCTGAACACACGCCACACCCCGCAGAAACGCAGCAGAAGCAAACCCTACAATATCGCCAACCACGCCGCCGCCAAGAGCGCAAACAACCGATTTTCTGTCTAAGGCTGATTTGAGAAGAAAATCTAGCACCGAACTCCATATTTCAAGTGTCTTGTATTTTTCGCCATCAGGGAGAACGAATTTGACGAGCGAAAGCTCTTCTTCCCATTTTGAGATGATTTCCTGGTAAAGACCGGCAATGGTGGTGTTTGTGACCAGCGCAAACCTGCTCTTCGGGAACAGCTCTTTCAGATGATTGGCGAATGAGGCATGGGCGTTGTCTTCCAGAAAAACGGGGTACGATCTGGGGCCGAGTTTGACGGTGATTTGCATGATGCCGTTCCTCCGAAGCCTATTCAACAATTTCGATCTTCGCGCCCAGGGCCCTGAAATCTTCCACAAACGTCGGGTACGTCACGGCCGCCGCTTCCGCTGTGTCAATGATCGTGTCACCGTCGGCGATCATGCCGGCGAGGGCGAGCGCCATTACCACCCGGTGATCGCCATGGCCACTGACGTTTGCGCCGGCAAGCTGGCTGTGGCGGATCGTGAGCCCGTCGGAGCGCTCGCTGATGGCGGCGCCCATCTTCCCAAGTTCCCGTGCCATCACCGCGATACGGTCCGTTTCCTTGATGCGGGCCTGTGCAACGTTCACAATATTCGTTTCACCCTGAGCCGCGCACGCAAGCACGCTGAGCGCAGGCAGCGCGTCGGGCATGGCATTGAGGTCGATCACCGCGCCTTTGATTGCGCCTCTGCCTTCGACAACCGCTCCAAACGATGTTTTCTCCACGGCCGCTCCCATGCGGCCGACAATATCGAACACTCCCTTGTCGCCCTGCGAATCGTTAAAGTCAAGGCCTTCAAGAACGAGGCCGGATCCGGTGAGAGGGGCCGCTACCGCGGCAAACGTCGCGGACGAGAAATCGCCAGGGACCGTGTAGTCTAGAAAATTGTAGGTCTGATTGCCGATAATCCGAAAACGAAGCAGATCGGCCGAAGCCTCATACCGGATCCCGAGCCTGTCGAGCCAGCGCATCGTCATTTCGACATAGGAACGTTCATGAAGGTTGTCTACCGTAAATTGAGTATCGGCAGGCGCACAAGGGCACGCGAACAGGAGGCTCGAGACGAATTGAGAAGAGAGACCGTTTACCGATGTTATCCCGCCGCGCATCGGGCCGCGAACCCAAAAGGGAAGATCGCTGCCGGGCTGGTCGAATCCGAAATCAACGCCCAGGTTCCCCAGCGCTTCGAGCACGGGCCGAAACGGACGCGACCGCAGCGACTCGTCCCCGTCAAACCTCCTGCGCCGTGCTCCCAGGGCGGCGATCGAAGCGAACAAATTCGTGGCGGTACCGGAATTCTCCATGATGAAATTGTCGGAGCCCAAGGCATAGTCACCGCCGATGCCCGTCACGGCAAGGTTGCGCCCCTCTATCGCGACCCCGGCGCCCATGCTCCGTGCGGCGGAGACAGCCGAAGCCCCGTCGCCGGAGGTCAGGGCATTTGCAATGTACGAATCGCCTCTGGCAAGCGTTGCGGCTGCCAGGGCGCGAATCGTATGCGATTTGGAAGGCGGAACGGCGATGGCTCCCGACAGCTTTGACCTTTTTACACGCCACTTCATGAGCTCTCCCCGGCCAGCGCCAACCGGCCTTCCAGACTCGCCAGCAGGTGCTTCATATCCACAGCGTCTTCGGTCACCTCGCGCCCTGTAAAGTATCTGATCGACGCGAGCGCCTGGTACACGAGCATGCTCAGGCCGCCCGACCACCTGCAACCAGCTTTCTCGGCCAGGTTGCAGAGCGCGGTTTTCCCCGGGTTGTATACAGTATCGAAAACAACCATTCCCGCGTGCAGGAACCTTCCATTGATGGGCGACTCGCCGATGCGGGGGTGCATGCCAACCGGGGTACAGTTTATGCACAGGGTGCATTCATTCATGACCGCGTCAAGCTTTTCCGACGAGAACAAGACACCACCGACGGGAAATCCCGTCGTCTGCGAGACTTCGGAGGCAAGATATTCCACCTTGCGAGCATCCCGCCCAACAATTGTAAGACTGCCGGGGATTTTTTGCGATGCGAGCGCGAACGCGAACGTGCGTCCGGTGCCCCCGTTGCCGAGGATCACGATGGCCTTGTTTTTCGCATCGATATCCAAGGCGGAGAGCGCACAGCGCAATCCTTCCCAGTCGGTGGTTGTACCGTGCAAGGTATTGTCTCTAAAGTAAAGTGTGTTTACCGTGCCGGTAAGCGCCGACAGCGGAGAGAGAACGTCGCAGTACGGAACCGCGGCCTGCTTGTACGGGATGGTTACGTTCGCGCCTGCAAACCTGCACGCCCGAAGGGCATGCAGGACGGTGTGAAGTTGAGACGTCGAAACCTCAAGGGGCACGTAGGCGAGCTTGATCCCGAGTGTTGCGTACACATGGTTGTGGATAAGGGGCGACAAGGAATGCCCGAGCGGATTTCCGAGCAGGCCCACAAGCCGCGTGGTCCCGGAAACGGTCTGGTCCCTCATAGCTGCCCGGCCGAGCCCGCAAGAAACGCCTTGACCTGGTTCCTGCCTGCGTTCTTCGCTTGATACAGCGCCGAATCTGCCTCTTCGATCATGGCGATGGTCGACTTGATTTCGCTGGTATACGCCGTGACGCCGAGCGACGCGGTGAGGCGTTTGTTGGGGAGTTGCTGTTCGTTGACAAACCGGTAGTCGAAAATGGCCGTCCGGATGTTCTCCGCGGTCCTCAACGAAAGATTCAGCGGCTGCGAGGGCAGCAGGATGGCAAATTCCTCGCCGCCGTAGCGCGTCACCGAGTCGTCCGGGCTGCAGACCGCGTGCAGAATTCGCACCGTCTCGATGAGCGCCAGGTCGCCCTGGATATGGCCATTGACGTCGTTGTAGATCTTGAAATGGTCGAGATCGAGCATGATGAGCGAAAATACGGTACCCGAATGTTGCGCCGCGGCGAACAGCCGCTTGAATTCTTCGTCGAAAAAATGGCGGTTGTATGCTTTTGTCAAATCGTCAATGAGGGCGCGGCTCGCGGTATCGACGTATTCGTGAGCATCAACGATCTTAGGGCTAATGATCTTGCGTTTGATGTTGGTGTAATAGTCGAGCGTCGCAACATGGATGCCCACGTTTCGGCCCAGTTTCTCGCTGATCAGGAACTTGTGTTTGAGGATTTCCTTCCAGTCGCGCTGCGCCTCCTCCTCGGGAAGACGGATCTGGATAAGCGCGAAAATGATGTCCCGGTAGTAGGTGCCCGGCTTCTTACCGATCATGTCCAGCGCGTTCTCGTCGTTCTGAATGTGGGTCTCGACGTCGCCGCTGACGATCTCGATCCACCGCAAGTCGGTGAGCTTCTTGAGATTGTCAAGGTCTTCAATGTTCATGAGGCTCCCGACGTCGTGGTCCGGGGCCTTCTGTTGTTCTTTGTTGTCCATACCTTCTCCTTGGCGCCGATTGGACCCAGGCAGGTGTACAAGATTGCTTCCTACGCTTAAAATACTATCTCGAAGTTACCGGGGTCCCAAATAAAAGGCTTGCATTTTCCATGAAAATGTTTTATAATTACTGTAATGGGTACAGCGCTACTTAAATCAATGGTGCCGGAAATCGGTAAGATTCTCAAGGTTTTCCGTCAGAAAATCAACAAGAACCAAGGCGACGTTGCCGGAAAAGCCGGGATCTCAACAAGCATGCTTTCCCAGATCGAGCGGGGCGCGGTTTCGCCTTCCATCGACACGCTTGCGGCTGTGTGCGGCGCCCTCGAAATGGACATGGCCGACCTGTTTAGGAGGATTTCGCCCGATGCGCCGTTCCGGGTCAATCACCAGGGAAAGCGGCTTTTCACGCAGAGCCGTGGCGTCAGGTTCGAACAGCTTGCCCTCAGCGCCGATGCAGGCCATCCTGCGGAAATGTTGCTCCTCGAAATCGCACCGGGAAAGGAAGCAGGTATTTCGGGCAACGGTCACGAAGGGGTGGAAATGGGGTACGTGCTGGAAGGGAGCGCAAACCTGTTTGTCAATGGGGCTCGGTTTGAGATTTCCCCGGGCGACAGCGTTTCCTACAATTCGCACCTGCCCCACAAACTAGCTAACAATGGAAACACGGTTTTCAAGGCGGTGTGGAATGCATTGCCGCCGCACAAGGATTATCTTGAGGAGAAATAGAAAACTAAGATCTTTGTGTGGGGGAAGTTTCCCCCTGGCACCGAGCGAAGCGAGGGGAACGCCATTATCTTTTTAAGAAAGGCAGAATAGCATTATGGGAAGAACGATTACCCAGAAGATCTTTGACGCCCATGTCAAAGACGAGCCTTTTCCCGGTACCACGGTGCTGGCCATCGACGTGGTAATGTGCCATGAGATCACCACACCCGTAGCCATCGCCGATCTCGTGAGCCGCGGCAAAGATCGCGTGTTTGACGCCGCGAAGATAAAGGCCGTCATCGACCACGTGACCCCGCCCAAGGACAGCAAAAGCGCTACACAGGCGAAAATGCTGCGCGACTGGGCGGAGCGCCACGCAATCCGCGACTTTTTCGACATCGGGTACAACGGCGTGTGCCATGCGCTGTTTCCGGAAAAGGGCTTCATCCGGCCCGGCTATACCGTGATCATGGGAGACAGCCACACCTGCACGCACGGCGCATTCGGTGCGTTTGCGGCAGGCGTCGGGACCACCGATCTCGAGGTGGGAATCCTCAAAGGCGTGTGCGCGTTTCGTCCGCCGCAAACGATCAGGATTGACATAACAGGAAGACTTGCAAGAGGCGTTTATGCCAAAGACGTCATTCTCGAAGTTATCCGGGCACTTACGGTGAACGGCGCCACGGACCGCGTTATAGAATTCTGCGGTCCGGTTATCGACGCGATGACCATGGACGAACGCATGACGCTGTGCAACATGGCCGTGGAAGCGGGCGCGACCAGCGGGCTGTGCATGCCCGACATGCAGACGGTGGAATACCTGTGGCCGTTTATCGCGGCGCAGTACAAGAACGACAAGACCGCGGCTTTGGCCGGTTTCAGGAAATGGCATTCCGATCCGGATGCGGTTTACGAAAAGCACCTTACCATCGACGTGACAGGCCTGGAACCGGTTGCCACCGTGGGATACAAACCCGACCAGGTCAAGAAACTGTCCGAACTGTCTGATGTCAGAATCGACCAGGTGTATATCGGCAGCTGCACCAACGGCAGGCTCTCGGACCTGCGCGTCGCGGCATCCATCGTGAAGGGCACGCGGCTGGCGCATGGGGTGCGCGGCATCGTGAGCCCTGCAACGCCGAAGATTTTTGCAGAGGCGAATAAGGAGGGCATTATCCAGGCCTTTATGGACGCCGGTTATTGCGTGACCAACCCCACCTGCGGCGCGTGCCTCGGCATGAGCAACGGCGTGCTTGCCGAAGGCGAAGTGTGCGCGTCAACCACAAACAGGAATTTCTTCGGCCGCATGGGCAAGGGCGGTATGGTGCATCTGGTGAGCCCTGCCACTGCTGCGGCAAGCGGGATCACGGGCAGATTGACGGACCCGAGGGAATTCATAGGAACGTGACCTCACCCCGGGCCCCTCTCCCATGAGGAGAGGGGAGAACAAAATCAAGAGACTGAAAAAAGGCATGGAAAGGATATCGCTATGAAAACTTTCGGCGGACCAGTATTGTTTCTCGACAGACCGGACATCAATACCGACGAAATTATCCCGGCAAAGTACCTGAACGAAGTCACCAAGGATGCGCTGGGGCCGCACCTGCTCGAAGATCTTAAGCTTGCGGGCTTTGATACGAAAGGAGCGACGTTCGCAAACTGCCGCGTCGTGGTATCGCGCTCGAATTTCGGGTGCGGGTCATCGCGAGAGCACGCCCCGTGGGCGTTTGAGGTGAACGGCATCACCGTCGTCATTGCAGAAAGCTTTGCCCGTATCTTCCGCCAGAACATGTTCAACTGCGGCATGCTCGCTGTCGAGCTTCCAAAATCGGACGTCGACGGCCTCTTTGCGGACTGCGACAGAAGCGGCACGTTATGCGATGTGGATTTCTCACAGAAGGTACTTATCTTTTCGTGGGGCAAAACAAGGAGCCGTTCCGTGGCGTTCTCGCTCAATCCATTCGATGAGGCGCTTGTAAAGGCAGGCGGATGGGTCGAGTTTGCGGACGCGAGATACTAGGGCACAATTAGGTGAGGTTCTTCAAATCCTCCGAACCCTGCCTAAAAACAAAGGGGAGAAAGCTCTCCCTTTGCTCATCGTGCGTGACAACGTGGCGTACCGGTTTATTTCTTTGCAGGTGTCGAGGGCTTCTGAGCTGCCGCCATCCCCAAGAGAGCCTTGCCCGGGCCGCCGCCGTCGGGACAACCGTCGTCGTCCTGGTAGCCGTCGATATCCTCCGGCGTGTTGGGGCACTTGTCAAGTTTGTCCGGAATGCCGTCCCGGTCGTTATCGAAGTCCGGGCATCCGTCGGAATCCTCAAATCCGTCGAAATCCTCAGGCTCGTTGGGGCACTGATCCTGCGCATCGAAAATGCCGTCGTTGTCATTGTCGAAATCCGGGCAACCGTCTTCGTCCTGGAAGCCGTCTTTGTCTTCGGGAACGTCCGGGCACTGATCGACATCGTCGGGAATGCCGTCGTTGTCGGAATCGATACGCACCCTGGAAAGCGCGGCATCGCTCACGGGCCCGATATCGGAGCCGCCCTTGCCCAGGCCTGACAACGGGAATCCTTTGCCGCTGAAATCTTTGAAGGAGAATCCCACAACGCCGGAAGTTGACAGACCTGGATCCTTGGTTATGTTGGTCTCGTTGATAACTGCATAGACGTTAAAGGCCATGCGGTTTGCGTAAAAATCGTTATAGATGATGCGCGACCGTTTCGAGTCCTCGTTGACATAAATCCCATACTGCTTGTTGTTGAACAGAATGGTGTTCTGGATGAGCACCTCGCTCTTGTTGGCCAGCATGATGCCGCTGTAATTGTTTTCGCCAATGAAATTGTGATCGATGGAGGTACGCTGCCCGTTGGTAATAAGCTCGCAGTATATGCCGGTCCATTGGTTCGACTGGATGATGTTGTTCTTGATTTCAGGCAGCGAAATGAGACAGTGGATGCCGGTTCTGTTGTTGCGCACGATGTTGTGCTCGATAACCGGGTTCGTGTTTTTACAAATAATGCCGGTTGATCCGTGCTCAACGGTGAAGTTCTCGATAACCGAGCCGTTGGCTCCCTCAACAACCGGCTTGCCGCCGCCGCCGTGCAGCACGGTCTTCTCCGCGTCCTGCCCGATAAGCGCGACGTTGTCTTTCATGATGATGTGTTCCTTGTAGATGCCGTTGAGCACATACACCGTATCGCCTTCCTCCGCTTCGTCAATTGCCTTCTGCACCGATCGCGCGTCTCTGGGAACCACTATTTTTCTCGGAGCCGCCGCCACGTTCATACACACAACGGTCAGCGCGAGCAGCGCGGCAATTACAATGGACTTCATACTACCCCCTGCACTTTCTTTCGGTACCGTGGTTGTGCCATTACCCATAAATCTACGTCTTCTCTGTCTTTAAGTACAACTGGAAGCCAAAGGATTTCCTATTTCTTGTTTAATTTTTCGAGTTCTTTTTTCTTCTCTTCGATTTGCTTGTTGATGTCCTCTTGCTTCTTCTGCTCGTTCTCCTGCTGTTTCACCTGCCCGCTGGACTTCAGCAGGGCCGTC
>Ga0181527_1001298_pt1 | contig 25910 bp, 19 predicted proteins | sample PEATcosm2014_Bin_30_FD_119762 | JGI IMG/M metagenome (GOLD analysis project Ga0181527, IMG submission 119762) | Peatland microbial communities from MTU Mesocosm Facility, Houghton, MI, USA - PEATcosm2014_Bin06_60_metaG | ecosystem: Environmental > Terrestrial > Soil > Wetlands > Peat | place...
CATATTTGCGGGCCTCTCGCTCCACTTCCTCGCAAGACGGGTCTTCGCGCCGCATGGGCAATCGAGCTTGAGAGAGCGCAAACAAGCGAAAATGATAGTGATGGACGCCATGCCGATGCGGTGGGCACGGTCCGCCGTAATCCAATCGATCGAAATCATTGCGAGCTTGCTTGAAGTCTTGTCCAGCGCCTAGCTGTCCCGCGCCTTCCGCAAGTCCCGCTTGGTCGCCGGGAATGTCATAAACGGCCCAATGCCGCCAGACGCCCGCCGGCGCGTCGGGATCGTCGCATAACAACACGAAACTCATGGTCTGCGACGGCTGGCCGGACCATCGCAACTCCGGCGAGACGTCTTCGCCGTCGCAAGTGAATCGGCGCGGAATGGCCGCGCCATCCGAAAAGGCGGTCGAAATCAGTCGCAAGATTTGCCTCCTTGTTCGATCGTTCTGCGAGGGCGTCGAAAACAGCGAGCAATGCCGCCGCCGCCGCCCCTCAAAGCCCCAAGACTTCCTCGACCCGCGTGACCGGAAGGCCATGCGCCTTGCCGACTGGCGAATATGTGATCTTGCCATCCGAGATATTCAATCCCGCGCGCAAATGCGCGTCGCTTCGCAGCGCCTCGCGCCAGCCTTTGTCCGCGATCGCGAGAACAAAGGGGAGGGTGGCGTTGTTAAGCGCGAATGTCGATGTCCGCGGGACGGCGCCGGGCATGTTGGTCACGCAATAATGCACGATTCCATCGACGACATATGTCGGGTCGGAATGCGTCGTCGGTTTCGAACTCTCGCAGCAGCCGCCCTGGTCGATCGCCACATCGACGATGACGCTTCCAGGCTTCATGACCCCGAGCATCTCGCGACTTATGATCTTTGGAGCCTTCGCGCCGGGCACGAGAACCGCCCCGATCAAAAGATCGGCGCGCTTCACCAGCTCGGCGATGGCGGCGCGGGTGGAAAAAATAGTGCGCACCGAACTCCCAAACCGAAGATCAATCTTGCGCAGGGCGTCTGGACCGCGGTCCACCATGATGACATTCGCGCCCATGCCGAGCGCGATCGTCGCGGCATGGGTTCCCACGACGCCGGCGCCCAAAATGACGACCTCCGCCGCAGGCACCCCCGGCACGCCAGCAAGCAGGACGCCGCGCCCGCCAGCCGGTCTCTCCAAGCAGTGAGCGCCGACTTGTGGAGCAAGCCGGCCCGCGACCTCCGACATTGGCGTCAGCAATGGAAGGCCCCCTGTCGCCGAGGTCACGGTTTCATAGGCGATGCAATGCGCTCCGGATTGCATGAGATCCCGCGTCTGCCGCGCATCCGGCGCCAAGTGAAAATAGGTAAAGAGGATCTGGCCTGGCCGAAGCTTCGACCGCTCAACGGGCTGCGGCTCCTTGACTTTGACGAGAAGCTCCGCGGTTTCAAAAATTAAATCCGGTCCCTCGCAGAGCGCCGCGCCGGCGTCGCGATATGCGGCGTCGTCTATCCCCGCGCCGGTCCCCGCGCCGCTTTCGACGATGACTTCGTGACCGTGTTGAACGAGTTCGGCCGCCGAGGAAGGTATGAGGCCTACTCGATATTCATTGTCCTTGATTTCCTTGGGCACGCCGATTCGCATGAATCCTCCCGAATTCGCCGAACAGTTCATTTGTGGTCAAGGTAAAAAAGCGTCGAGAGGCCGATCCAATGTCGCTTGCCCCGGCCATGATCGCGACGTCGGGTTTTCAATAGTCATCGCCTGTTCGCGAGGCCCTCCGAGGCGTTCAGGATTTCTATCACCTCCTCGTCGCTGACCTGCCGAAAATCCGCGTAAAAAAACCCGATAGCCCCAAACACATCATAAGCCTCCAGGCAAATAACCTCGTCCGCCTCGTCGCGCATGGCGTCGAGCGTGTCGGTCGGGGCGACCGGAACCGCGAGCACAAGCTTTTTTGGGCCACGCGCGCGGACGGCCCGCAGCGCCGCGCGGGTCGTCGCTCCGGTGGCGATTCCGTCGTCGATCACGATCGCTATGCGTTCGGCCACCTCGGGACGTTCGCGACCGCCGAGGTAAAGCTCGCGCCGTCTTTCGATCTCCCGAGACTCTCTGTCGCGGACGACGTTGAACTCCGCCTCGCCAATACCTGCGGCGGCGATAACGTCCTCGTTACGCACAACAATGGTTTCGCCGCCGTCGGCGATGGCGCCCATGGCCAGCTCCGGCTGATGCGGAACGCCGATCTTGCGCACCAGCACCAAATCCAGCGGCGCGCGCAGCGCCGCCGCGACAACGGCGGCGACGGGCGCTCCGCCGCGCGGCAGGGCGAGCACAACCGCCCCTCTGTCTTTGTAGCGCGTCAACTCCTTGGCAAGGCGACGCCCCGCCTCTGCTCGATCATGAAACGGCATTGTTTCCTCCGCGATTTTGGCCAGACGCATCTCTCATTCGACCGAGCATTTCAAATCCTTCCCATCGTCGCTAACATGCGCCGCGAAAAGGCGTCCTTCAAGCCGCATGCCTCGCGGCAAATTCGACACAGATCAATATGGGCGCGCCGCAGCGCCTTGCGAATTTTCCTGACAAAAATCCACCGTGCGCGCTATATGGCGCGGGTGAGTAGGCGGCGGATCTTCCGTCGAACCGTTTCGAACCGACCGCCAGACCGACCGGCTCGTCATTTTGGGGGCGCCGCATGAGGGAAAGTTCGGAAACGATCGACATTCTAATCGAGCCGCGCGGGCTCGAAGGGGTTTTGCGCCTCCCGCGGCGGGCGACGGGACTGATCGTCTTCGCGCATGGCAGCGGCTCCTCCCGTTTCAGCCCGCGCAATTCGCTCGTGGCGCGGCAACTGTCCAACCGCGGCTTCGCGACCTTGTTGTTCGACCTCCTCACGGCGGATGAGGAAACAGATCGGCGCAACGTCTTCGATATCCCCTTGCTCAGTTCCCGTGTTGGCGAAGCCATTGGCTGGGCGTCGACATCAAGTTACGTCCAGCGGCTTCCGATTGGCCTGTTCGGGGCCAGCACGGGCGCCGCAGCGGCCCTTGTCGCAGCGGCGAACGAGCCAGGACCAGTGAGAGCTGTCGTCTCGCGCGGAGGCCGCCCCGACCTCGCCGGGGAGGCCCTTGCTTATGTCAAGGCGGCGACGCTGCTGATTGTCGGAGGGCTGGACCATGAGGTTCTCGACCTCAATCGCCGGGCGCTGCGCTTGCTGCAATGCGAGAAACGCCTGGATGTCGTGCCCGGAGCGACGCATCTTTTCGAGGAGCCGGGGACGCTGGAGGCGGTGGTCGAGGCGTCGATCGATTGGTTCAGCGCGCATGTTCTTGGAAATGAGCAGAGATCGGAGGACGGATAAACGCCAAATGCGATCCTTTGTCCTACTGTAACAACGCCCGCGAACCGCCATATTTGAGAATGTCCGACGGCTTTCCCAGTCGGGGACGGGGACGGTGGAATAGGTGAATTATGACGACCATGGCTTTGACGGCGCCGCCGCTGAAACGTCTTTTCGAACGCTTGGATTTTTCGCCGGCGCCCACCCAAGGGGCTTTGAAAGTGGTCCTGGAGCGGTGGAAGTTGGCGGGTCGCGGGATGGTCGCGCCCCCCTGGTCCGCCGTGACGTTCCCGGAAGCGAGCGAGGCGGCCAAGAGAGCCTTCGTTTACAGACCCGTGGAGGGCGAACGCGACTACATATTAGTCGACGGGGCAAGAGCCAGCGCAACGCTTCTTGGGCCTTGCGAAGCCGGGAGTCGTCTGCGCGCGGCCAAAAACAGGCGTCAAGCCGTTCGTCTTCGCCGCCTCTTCGATGAAGCGCGGCGCCGTGGGCAGCCGGTGCTCGCGCGATGCACGCTCGTCGAGGACGGGCGCGACCGGGCGGCAATCGAGATCTTGGCCGCGCCCTTGTCGGAAAATGGAACAGCGATTGATTCCATTCTCTGCGCCGCGTCGATAAGCCCGTTTGAAACGGGCGCTTTCGCTCGTTCGCATGAGGCTCCGGTAGACCGCGATCCCGCGATCTTCGCCCTAGGCTCCAGCCGCTCTCTTGGACAACAGGTCGCTCGCCATCTCCATGCGGAGCTTTCCCCCCATGAGGAGCGCGAGTTCGAGGACGGCGAACACAAAACCCGTCCGCTGGTCAATGTTCGCGATCGCGACGTCTATATCATTTACGCATTGCATGGCGAGGAGGGCCGGACAGGCTCGGACAAGCTCTGTCGCCTGCTGTTCTTTATCGGAGCGCTCAAGGATGCCGGCGCCGCTCGCGTTACGGCGGTGCTTGCCTATCTCTGCTATGCGCGCAAGGACCGTCAGACAAAGCCGCGTGATCCGGTGACGACGCGATATGTCGCGCAAATGTTCGAAGCCGTCGGGACCGATCGAGTCGTCGTGATCGACATTCACAATCTCGCGGCGTTTCAGAACGCCTTTCGTCGCGGCGCCGTGGCTCTCGACGCGCAGGCGATCTTCGCGCGCCACATCGCGGCGGAAATCGGCGACGAACCGCTCGCCGTCGTCTCGCCCGACCTCGGCGGCGAAAAGCGCGCGGAGTTGTTCCGCGAGCGAATGGAAAAACTGCTCGGACGACCGGTCGCCAAAGGCTTCATGGACAAGCACCGCAGCATGGGAAAGGTCACGGGAGAGATTTTCGCGGGCGACGTCGAGGCGCGCACGGTCGTCGTGCTCGACGATTTGATCAGCACCGGAGGCACCATGGCGCGCACGGCCGCCGCCTGTCGCAAGCACGGAGCCAAGAAGGTGTGGCTTGTCGCGACTCATGGCGTCTTCTCAAGCGGCGCCGCCGCGATATTGCGGGATGCGCCTATTGACCGCCTTCTTATCTCCGACAGCGTGCCTTTGCCGCTTGGCGTGAGTATAACGGAAATGAAGGGACGGCTCGCCATTGTCGGCGTCGCCAGCCTCCTCGCGGAGGCGATTCGCCGTCTTCATTCTGGCGGCTCGATCGTGGAGCTGTTGGACAAAGGGCCATAGGGCGGCCGTCGGCGACCGAGGCGATTATGTCGAGAAATGCGCTGTTCGCGGATTTATACCAACTGACGATGCTCCGCGCCTATTTTGAACTGGGCATGGCGGAGCAGGCTGCGTTCAGCCTATTCGTTCGCAAGCTGCCGCCGCGCCGTAATTTCCTGATCGCCTGTGGCCTGGCCGATCTTTTGAAAGAGATAGAATCGCTGCGGTTCGATGACGACCAGCTTCGCTACCTGCGCTCGCTCGGCGACTTCCCGGATTCGTTCCTGGAATGGCTTCGAGGGTTTCGCTTCACTGGCGACGTTCATGCGTTGCCCGAGGGGACACCCTTTTTCGCCAATGAGCCGATCCTCGAAGTCGTGGCGCCGATCGCGCAAGCGCAGCTTATCGAGACACTGGTCTTAAACCAGATCGGACTTCAGACCATTCTGGCGTCGAAGGCGGCGCGTGTCGTGACGGCGGCGCGTGGACGCCCGGTGGCGGACTTTGGCGCGCGGCGCGCGCAGGGAATTGACGCGGCGACAAAGGGAGCGAGAGCATTTTATATCGGCGGCGTCGCCGCGACCTCCAATTTGGAGGCCGGAGAGGCCTATGGAATTCCCGTGTCGGGAACCATGGCGCATAGTTTTATCGAGGCCTGCGCGTCGGAGGCGGAAGCGTTCGACGCCTTCGCGCGGATTTTTCCGGAGACCACCTTATTGGTCGACACCTACGATACGCTCGCCGGCGTCGCGAAGGTGATCGCGCTTTCCCGATTGCTCGGGCTCAAGTTCAAGGTTCGCGCCATTCGCCTCGATTCGGGCGACCTCGATCAACTGGCTCGCGCGTCACGTCGAATGCTCGATGAAGCGGGATTGACCAATGTCCAAATCGTCGCGAGCGGCGGCCTGGATGAAGATCAAATAGATCGCCTGACCGCTCGCGACGCGCCGATCGACATGTTTGGCGTCGGCACGGATATGGCCGTGTCGAGCGACGCTCCAGCGCTCGACATTGCTTATAAGCTCGTCGAATATGCTGGCGTCGGGCGCATGAAATTGTCCACGGGCAAATCCACCCTCCCCGGTCGCAAACAGATATTTCGAAATTACCGCGGCCAAGAAGCGGCTTATGATGTGATCGGCCGTCATGACGAAAACCTTCCAGGTTCGCCGCTGCTGTCTCAAGTCATGTTGTCGGGTCGGCGTCGCGACGACAAGGCGGACGATCTCGATTTGATGCGTTCATATGCGAAAGGAGCAATCGAGGCTCTGCCGCCGGATCATCGATCTCTCGCGCCGCCGGTCATGCCATATGAAATCAAAGTCAGTTCAAGGCTCGCCGAAGATCGGCAATCAGTGCTTGGTCGGTTGCGCCCCGCGTCGAAGGATGGCGAGTGAAGACGACGGCTGTTTGAAATCAGCCATCCATGGCCGCGAGCGCTTGTTCGGCAAGGCGCAGATAACGGCTCGCCAAAGGCTCCCATCTTTCCGGTCGCCGCGGCGCCGGATCGAGCAGATGAGCAACCGCAAGTCTGGCGCGCAGAACCGCGCGCCAAGCGGCGTAAAGCGAGACCAATCGATGAGGCGGGGATTCGCCGAGCCGTTCCGCCACCTTCGCAATGATTTTCGGTCCCAGCGCCGGCGCCTGAAGCTGAGCGCTTTCCAGGCCGAGATAGGCCAGTTCGTCAAAGGGATCGACCTGGCGTAGTTCGCTATTGAACTCCAGACAATCAAAGATCGCGATTGGATCGGCGAAGCAAATATGCTCGGGCCGAAGATCGCCGTGGCCGTCCACGATATGTCCCAGACGAACGCGCTCCTCGAGCAGAGGTCCACTTACCGCCAAGATTGCGTCCAAACGATCGAGAAGATGCGGAATACGGCCGTGATCGAGCGCGAAATCGCGGCGGGTCAGGATGCGGCGGTTTTCCACCTGCTCGCGACAGAAACGCGCGGCGTAGGCGCTGGGCGAAATCGCGGAGCGGTCCGCGCGACGATAAAAGTCGCTAAGCGTCTCGCATAGATCGTCGATCAGCCTGTCGTCCAATCGTCCCTCGATCAGCATCCGATCAAGCATCCGGTCGGCGGGCAGTCGACGCATCGCCACGAGCCAGTCGACGACGATGCCATCGCCATCGAGCGACAACCTATTGCCCGCGGAAAGCTTCAGGGGAACTATTCCAAGATACACCTGACTCGCCAGACGGCGATTGAGGCGCAGCTCTTCCTGGCAATTGATCTCGCGCGCGCGCAAAGTCGAGAAATCCAGGAAGGGGAAGCGAACCGGCTTTTTGAGCTTATATGCTCGCTCTCCCGCCAGAAATACGAACGACATATGCGTTTCCACAAGCGTTACGTCTTGCGGCGAATGCGGATAGGCCGACGGTCCGCTCAAGAATCGCACCTTGTCGGTGGTGGAAACGGGATCACACGCGGCGTCCGCGCCTCCATCTCGGCCGGCGGTTGAGTTCATTGTCATTCCCACCCGCGCGCGCATGTAACGTTCCTCACCACCGCGACTCCCATCTGGCGCGAGCGACGCTTGAAACGACTGGCCATCGGACCAAGATTAAGCAATTGTAGTTCACGGATGTTATCATGCCCGCTCCGCACATGCGACTTCTAGCCGGCGACGCTCTGCTGATCGTCCACGTCCAGCGCGACTTTTGTTCAGGCGGCGCCTTGTCTATTACCGGCGCGGACGAAATCATCCCGACGATCAACGATCTTATCAAGCAGGCGATCGAGGCCAAGGCGCTCGTTATCGCTTCCCGTGATTGGCATCCGCGGGATCATTCGAGTTTTCACGCGTTCGGGGGGATCTGGCCCGCGCATTGCGTGCAAGGAAGCGACGGCGCCAAATTTCACGCCGCATTGCGATTGCCTGGCGATGCGCTCATAGTCACCACGGGCCAAACGGTCGACAAGGATCAATATTCCGCCTTCGACGCGACCGGATTGGCAAATGAGCTTCGACGCCGCGGCGTCAAGCGTGTCTTGATCTGTGGACTCGCCCAAGATGTTTGCGTGCGCGCCACCGCGCTCGATGCGGTCGAAGCGGGATTTGAGACGCATCTTCGGCTGTCCGCCACCCGGCCGGTTGTGTCTACTCATGGGGAGGAAGCCGTCGCGGAGATGGTCCGCGCGGGCGTCATCGTGGAGCGAAGCTAACGGGCCGATCGTTCGTGAAAGGCGCATCGCCGCAACGTTTTGTCGCGTGGCGGCGTAAGTCGGAGCATCATAGGTTAAGCCAAGTCATCCGCCAGACGCGCATGCGAGTAATCTTCATGCGCGTCGCGAGGCCGTATCGAGGACAATAACAATGCCTGACATCAACACCGAAAAAGTTTGTTACGTGATCATTAAGGCTCGCGAGCTGGAGTCCGAGGATGAAGGAGTCGAGGCCGACGCCTCGAATCCCACCGATGACAAATTCGTCAGCGTTCTGACCGAGGGAGCCTTTTCGACGATCCGCCAGGAAATCGGGGAGTTCATCGACGCCATGGACGAAGACGAGCAATGCGAATTGGTCGCGCTCACCTGGGTTGGGCGCGGCGATTTCTCGGCGGAGGAATGGGATGTCGCCGTCGCGCAGGCTCGCGAACGGCGGACGGGCTCGACGTCCACCTACCTTCTCGGCATTCCGCTACTCGCCAGTCATCTCGAGTCCGGTCTCGGGGAATTCGACGAGAGTTGCGAGGGCTATGCGTCGGACCACCAATAACGGGCGGTGAACCGGCAAGTTGTGATGCTCCTTCCGCGATCCGCCTCATCGAGAGTTTTGGACGTGTATGGGCATATGGATCCCGCGCGGATCAACAATGCGCGCGAGGGTCGGTAAATGTGAAATGCGCGAAGAGAATTTGTTTTCGGTCGGACGTCCACGCGATCAAGTTCTTTCAGAGTTTGAACGCGTGGTTCAGTTCGGGCGTCTCGACATGCGTATCGGTAAGCCTAGCAGCGAAGGAGGACATGACGCTTTCTTCGCCGTGAACGAGGAAAGTATCTTTTGGCCGGGCTTGCTTATGCCAAGCGAGCAGTTCCGCTTGATCCGCGTGCGCTGAAAACCCATTGATCGTATGGATTTTCGCTCGAACTGGGGTTTTTTCGCCAAAGATGGTCACTTCCCGGGCGCCGTCGATGATTTGTCGCGCGAGCGTTCCGCGCGCGGCGAAGCCGACAAAGATAACGGTCGCCTCTTCGCTCCCAAGGTTATGCCTGAGATGATGACGGACCCGCCCGCCCGTGCACATACCCGATCCAGCCATGATGACGGCGCCGCCCTTTATCTTGTTCAGCGCCATCGAGTCGGCGGTTTCCCGAACGAATCTCAGGCCGGGCAAATGGAAGGGATCGCGCCCTTGATGAAACAGCTTCGCGGTGTCGCGGCCGTAACATTCGGGATGGCGCTCGAATATTTCCGTCGCTGAAATCGCCATCGGAGAATCCAAAAACACATTGATCGACGGATTCAGGCGGCGGCTTTCAATTCCTTCACGCAGAAAATAGAGAAGCTCCTGGGCGCGCTCCAGGGCGAAGGTCGGTATGATGACATTGCCGCCGCGCCGAAAGCCCTCGGTGATCGCGTCATAAAGCTCGTCGATCGACGGTTGCAATTGCCGGTGCAGCCTATCGCCATAGGTCGTTTCCATGACCACGACGTCCACTCGAGGCGGCGCGGCGGGAGCACGGAGCAGCGGGCGTCCGGGGGATCCGAGGTCGCCGGAGAACAGCACTCTATGAGCGCGATCGCCTTCCTCCAGCTCCACCAGTATGCTCGCCGAACCGAGGATATGACCAGCGTCGAGAAAGGTGATGTGGATTCCTTTGGCGAGCTGGAGCGGCTGATCGTAAATGGCGGTGCGTCCAAAAACCTCGAATGTGTTTAGCGCGTCAAGTATCGAATAGAGAGGCGCGATTTCCGTCGTGTGACGTTTATGCCGCGCGGCTCTCCTTGATCGCCACGCGGCTTCCTCCTCTTGCAGGTGGGCGGAGTCGAGCAGGACCAGCCGGCTTAGCTCGCGAGACGCGGCCGTGGTGATGACTTCACCGCGAAAGCCTCGCTTGACGAGCAATGGCAGGCGCCCGCAATGGTCCAAATGAGCATGGGTCAACAGCAACTGGTCGATGGTTGACGGATCGAACCCGAAGGGCTCGGCGTTTTCCTCGTCGAGTTCGCGGCTGCCCTGATACAGACCGCAATCGATCAGGACACGACGACCCGCGCATTCGATCAAATGACACGAACCCGTGACGCCGCGATCGGCGCCATGGAAGGATAGTTCCATATTTGTCTCGCTCGCGAATTGCGCAACTCTCATGAATTACCTCATCCAAAGTGTCGACTGTCAACACTCGGGACAGCATTTGGCCTCGGGCGTAATTCAAAATCGCGTCCTCACGCCCATCCGCGCGCAGTCGCTCGCTCAAAGCATTGATTCGCGTGTTGTTGAAACCCCCGAAAGGGAGAAAATTGGAATCCGACTCACAATTTAATTTGGGCGGAGGGAGTGGCGAGATAGGCGATAGCGCCTTTCGTCGAGTCGTCGGATTCGAGCCAAGCGAGAGCGCGCTCCGGGCCTATCATCTCGGTCAAATAGTAATGCGGAATTTCTCGCTTCGAGCGGCTCATCGGCGCGGCGATGGCGCCGCGCACGGCGGCGGCGTCGAAGCCGGCGGGGCCGTTTCGTCCGCAGTTCAGCGGGCATGTCCCTTGGATAGTGAGCGCGAGGGCTCGGCGAGAAGCGCGGAAGAGACTCGATTTCACGACCGGATCAGAGGTCCAACTGCGCCGACTTGAGTTGCCAATACTCGTCGGCGAATAAAATGGTCATGACGTGGGCCCCAAGGTCAGGTTCACGCGCGTCTTCCGACGCGAGTTCCAGAGCCGGGTCGTCAAGATCGATTTTCCAGCAATACCATTCCCCGTCCACTTCGAACTCCCCGAAGTCGCGCTCGCCACAGGAATCGCCTTCCTCGTCGAGGGCGTTCAGAGTCTTCACCGTTTCTCGCACGGACAATTGCTCGGCGAGAGGCATCAAGGCGACCGCATGCGTGAACGTGATCGCGCTGACTCTCTGATGGATCGGAGCGTGGAGCTGGTCGCCGGGTCCGTTGATCGTGGCCATGGCTTTGTCCTCGGATGAACCGCGGGATGACGAAACGATCGAGCGCGGCCTCTCTTTGTCGCCGTTCGCGCGATTCCCGTCTGACGACGTTCCACGCCGAAGCGGTAGCTATATCCAAACGCACCATACAAGTTTCGCGGACGGCGCTCTCATCGGCCGGTCACCCGCGCGTTGCTATTTGGGAACGCATTACAAATCTATGCTCACGCCGTCGACGCAACGCTCGACTTCCCAAGTGGAAAGGTTCCCCGGAATTGAGCCCCGTTCCACGACACCTTCGCCGATAATTTTCGCATCATTTCGGCCAAGGATTTTCGGGTTGTGACACGTGACATCAACGAGGATATCGACGCCGGAATTGCTTTTTCAACCTCTCAAATGAATATAAGTTCCCGCCGCGCGCGGCGACAAGTTGTCACATCTCATCCGAGCGCCGGCGACGCCATAGGCGGCATCATGTTTTCGCTGACCTTCTTCAGTGTGCCGGACTCAGGTTGTCGCGCCCGTCCAAATCGCTCCTCGATGATTTCGCGGCGGCGCCGCTTTCGCGCGCCATCCCGTGAAAAAGGTTTATGATGCCCCTGCATCAAACCAAGGAACCCGCGATGACAAACCAACCGGGCCTCGACAACCGCCACAGAGACAAGAATGGTGAAATCGCCAAGAAACATGGCAATACGCTCATATCCACGTTGCGCCAGACCTATGGGGTCGGATTCGCGCCAGGGCGTTCCGGAGACGAAAAATTGAAGGACCTGCTGCACGAGCTCGACGAGCCGTCTCTCACGCATCTGATCCACGACTTACGGAAAAGCCCCATTTGATTCCACGGCGACGGTGAGGCGACGCAGCGACTTTTCATCGGTTGACCGCGCAAGGCCTGCCGGAATCGATACGAGAAGGCGGTCCCGCGCACGTCGCGGGGCGGGTCGGACCCGCCGCCAAAGTCCATCGAGCCCATCGCCTTTTGCATCATCATGCGCTTCGTCGTCGGCGAGGCGCCTCGACGTTCTCGCCGCGCCCTCCGCCGCCGGTGAACCCCGCCAGCAGAACCGCCATCATGCCGGTGACGAAGATTCCGTCGAAGGTGCCGGCGCCGCCGATCGAAAGAACGGGCGCCCCAAGGCCCTGAAGCTTGTCGAGATTGAGCAGGTCGGCGCCGATCAGCACGCCAAGGCTTCCGCCGGCATAGGCCAGCGGCGCGGCGTGGCGCCAGGAGACCACCGCGGCGACGATGGCTGCGGCCACGGGCGCGACGAAGATCGGCAGGCCGATGCCGACGCCGCGGATCGGTTGCGCGAGAGCGTGGCAGATCGCGGCGATGATCGCGGTCGCGATCAGGCCGCGTCCCCAAAGCCCGTTCTTCGACAACAGATAGATCGAGAGCAGGGTCGGAATCACGGCGCCGCCGACATTGACGGCGAGGATGACATCGGTCGAATTGGTGAGCGCCGGCACGATGTAACGCATGCCGTAATAGGTCACTTCGCGTTCGGTCGCCATGGTCTCACGGCCAAGCGCCGCGATGGGAATGTTGACGTAGCCGCCGAGGAGCGAGCCGAAGAGCAGAAGGAAGGCCGCGCCCGAACTCACGCCGAGCCGCATGTAGGCGTAACGCAGCACGCGGATCTGGACAAGAATCAGCAGAATGCCGAGCGCGACGGCGAGCAGCGCGAAAAACAAGGGGGCTATTGGCGGATATTGGGCGTGGCCGTAATGCATGCGCGTTCCCTTCGCCGGATTGATCGGATCAACATACAGCCGCGGCCGCCGAGCGGAATAGGGCGCGTCTCGATTGTCGACGCCAAATGGGCTTGTCGCGAACGGCGCGGCGTTATCTTGCGGAAGCCGGCGAAGTTGCTAGAAACGAACGGCAACGCATAAGTTCGGATCACACAGTGAAGGAGCTCTTTTTCTTGTTCCACAATCGCAGCGGCGCTACAGGCTCTCCAACGGAAATTTCCGACGAACGAGCCGGCGGGCTGGAACGCCAAGGATATGACACGCGCTCGAAATCGTCGGCGCCGAAACCCAGCCGCGACGCTCCGCCAACTTCAAACAATCGGTCGCGAGCAACGTTGACCAAGCAGGAAATCGCGCGTGCGGTCTATTCCGCTTGTCCGCGCATTTCGCGCCGTCAGGCCAAGGAACTGATTGACGCCGTCCTCGAGGAAATCGTCTCCACGCTCGTCGCCGGGGAAGACGTGAAGCTTCGCGGTTTCGGCAATTTCGCCGTTCGCCAGAAGCGTGAGCGCCCCGGGCGCAATCCGAAGACGGGCGTCGTGGCGCCGATCACCGCCCGCAGAGTTGTCACCTTCAAAGGATCGGAAAATTTGAAGGTGGAAATCGACGAGGAATGAATTCTCGGTTCGTTGCGCGCGGGGAGCATGCTGGGCTGGACCATGAACCGCCTCGCCGGTCCTCAATATTCCCATTCCACCCCGACGCCGACCGACGTGTGTCCGTCCATCCGGGTCTCGCTCTGGACGCGCAGCTTCTTGGTCACGTCCAGCCCGACGTTCACCGCGGCGTCGGCGGGCTTGGCGCCGGCGCGCACGCCGACGTTGATGTTGTCGGTGAGATAGGTGGAGGCGCCGATGGTTGGCCCGCCCGCGCCGCCCGCGGCGAGATCGAGCGAATCGACGCCCAGCGCCTTGCGCATTTTCTCGAAACCGCCGCCGCCGGTGTCGGCGCCCGAGAGCTGCGCGACCGCGGTCGCGAGCTGGAGCGCCTGGAGCGGCGAAAGCGATCCTGACGCCTTGGCGAAGAGCAGCCGCGACAGCACTTCGTCTTGCGGCAATTCTGGGGTCGAAGTGAAGGAGAAGCTCGGCTGCGCCGCCGGACCGGTGACGGCGATCTGCGCGGTCACGTCGGCGGCGGTGGTCTCGGCGGTAAAATCCAGCTGCGGCGTCAGCCCGCCCGCGAAGGTCAGCGCGCCCCGCGTGATGTCGATGCGCTGGGTGAGCAATTGCAGCCGACCGCGACGCAAATCGAAACCGCCCAAGATCTTTGGCTTTTGTGACGAGCCCGAGATTCTCAACTCGCCGCCGAATTCCGCGTCAATGCCGCGTCCACGGACAAAGATGCGGTTCGGCGCGGAGACTTTTACATCGAGCGCCACGTCGAAACCCGAGGACCGGCCGGCCGCGGCCTTCTGCCTGCGCTGCAACGCCAGCATCTCCCGCGCGAAACCCCTCGGGTCGATATGTTTGGCGTCGGGCAGGGGCTTCAGCGACGCCGGCAACCGATCCGGAACGTTCACTTCCAGCGTGTTGAAAATCACCGCGCCGGAAACTTTCGGCGCGCGGGCCAGCGGACCTGTGACGGTGAGGTCGAGATCGGCGGTCGAGGAGACAAGATCGCTGTTCACCAGTTGCGCATTGCGCGAGCCGACGTGAATCGACCCGGGCATCCCGGCCTCGGGCAACAGCGAGATATGGCCCGTCGCGGCGATTTGGCCGCCATTCCCGGTGGTCGCGGTCATCGACGCGAGAGTCATCTCGCGGCCATGCGCCTCGAGCCGGGCGGCGATGTTCTTAAAGGCGAGGCCGTTCACCGGATCGGCGAAGGCGCCGTCGGCGAAGGTCACGACGCCCCCGACGATCGGCGAGGTTGCGGGTCCGGTGACTTTAACGTCTATGTTGGCCTTGCCCTTCAAGGTCTGGCCATTGGCGGAAAGCACGGTGTTCGCCAAGGCGGCGTCGAGCGCGCCCTTGATGGCGACATCGAGTCCGCCTGCGGCGCTTATCGGCGCGGAGCCAGCGATGGTCACCCGGTTCGCGGAGCCGAGCGCGATATCGGCGTCGATGCTGGTGCGATCGCCCGTAAGCCGCCCATGCGCCGAGGCGTCGACGGAAGGCAGGCCATTATCGCGCAATTGCGGCGCGTTGACCTTGGCGAGCGCGATTTTCCAGTCGCCGTTTGGCGCGGTCCTGGTTCCGGTGATGTGCGCTTCGGCGTCGAGCGAGCCGCCGAGGCCAAGGGTGGGATCGGCGATAGCCGCGATCGAGAGCGGAACCGCGCGCGCCCGCGCGGTGACGTTGAGACGATCGCCGACGCCGCCGTCGACATCCACCCGTCCTCCGCCGGCGTTGATGGCGAAGCCTTTGATATCGATCTGGCCGCCGGCGAGCGTGATCGTCGCCGGCCCCGCCAGGGCGAGGCGCTGGCCGCCGCGCTGGACGGTGAGAGCGGAAAGATCGACCCGCGTGCGCTCTCCCGGGGTGAGCGTGGCGGCGCTCGCCACGGCGAAACCGCGCGCGTTGACCGCGACGTCGATCGCCGTGCTCGCCCCGGCGGGGCGCGCCTTCAGATTGGCGAAGGAGATCAACTCCTTGCCAACGCGCAAATTGTCGAGCGTCGCCGTCCCGTCGAGCGCCGGGCGGCGCAGAAGATCGCGGCCCGAAAGCTTCGCGCTGAACCGTTCTATGCCGGCGTCTTGCGCGCGAATTCCGGCGCCTGTGGCGTCGATCGTCGCGTTCTGTCCGCCGGAAGCGCTGTCGAAGGCGATGTCGGCGTTGAGCGCGCCGCCCAGCTTTTGCAGCGCCAACGCCGAAAAATCGTCGAGGTCGGGCGCGGCCAGGGTCAGCCGCCCGGTCGCGCCCCCGTCATAGGTCGCGGAACCCTTCAAGCTCGCGCGGCCGATGCTGATGTCCACGGTGTCGAGCTTCCAGCCCGTCCCCGCGCGGGCCGCGTCGACTCGTCCGCGCAAGGCGCGTCCGTCCACCGTTCCTTCGAGCGAGGCGGCGGCGACAAGAGCGCCCAGAAGATCCCGCGCCCGCGCATGGAGGTTTAGCTTGGGAATGGGGCGTCCATTGGCTCCGCCATCCACGACCGCCACGTCGAGCGAGGCGTCGGGCTTTTGCAGCGAACCGGAAATTTTCGCGTCGACATTGGCGCGCCCGGTCAGGCGCGGGTCGGCGCGGTGGAGATCGGGCAAAATCATTTGCGCGCCGATGTCCGCCTTTTCTGGCGAGGCGGCGCCGTTCACGCGCGCTCGCACGAAATCGCCGCTCAGAGTCAGCGCGTCGAAGCTCACTCCGCCTCCGGCCAGCGTCTCGACCGCGCCGGCGAGCGCGAGCTTGCGCCCGAGCAGCCCATCGATGGCCGCGAATCCCGCGCTCGGCGCGTTGACGGCCCCGTTGAGCACGGCCTTGATGCGTCCCTTGCTTGGCGCGCCCGAGAGCGCGGCCGTCAGCGTCAGGGCGCCGCGCAGATCGCGCTTGGCGATGTGCGCGAAGCGCGACAAATCGGAAGCCGTGACCCGCGCTTCGCCGTTCAGCGCCGTCGGTCCCGCCTTGCCGGCGAAAGTGACGGCGGCGGTTGTCGTCTCAATCTTGGCGAGGCCAATATCGGCGTCGCCGGCGCCGCGCGCCCGCGCCCGCAGATTTAGCGTCACACGATCACCGAGCGCGACGGCGAGCCCTCTGTCGGCCAATGCGAGTTCGTCGCCGCGAGCCTCGACGGCGATGTCGATATGCGCGGCGTCGTCCGTCAGCGGGCCGTCCGCGACCGCCGTGACGTCAGCGTCGAAGTGACCGAAGCGCCCAGCCGAGGACTGCGCGTCCTCCACCAGAAAACGCAGCTTTGCGTCAGGCCGCGCCACGCTGCCGGTCACCGCGAGCTCGCCCTCCAGCGTCTTGGCGCGAAACGCGGCCGTTTCGGACGCAGGCAGGCCATGCAGCGTGGCATTGGCCTCGATTTTTTGATCGGCGCCGAGGCGGCCCGAGGCGTCGAGACGCAACGCCGAATTTTCGAGGGCGAAATTTTCGAGCGTCGTCGAGCCGTCGTCGGCGAGAATGGCGGCGCCTCGCAGTTTGGCGCCGTCCGCGAACAGGTCGGCGAGCGCCTTCGGCAGCAGCGGAGCAAACTGGCTCGCGAGGTCGAACTCCCCCCGGCGACCCGCTGCGACGCGCGTTATCGTCGCGCCGCCCTTGGCGTCGAGGTTTTCGCCCGCATGGGCGATAAGCTTGGCGACGAAGTTGTCGAGCGGTCCCTCGCCGTTGAGAGAGATGTCGATCGGAGGCAGATCGGGCAATCGCGCCAATCGCGCGATTATCCCGCCCGCGGGCTCCTGGGCGGAAAGCGCTAGCGAAACGCGGTTGGGGCTGGGCGAAATCGCCAAATTTAAATTCGCCGCGCCGGGCGCGTCGATGCGTCGCGCGGAGAAAGTCGCCTTGGCTCCATTGCTGGAAGCGCCGGCATCGGCGGAGCCAGTTAAAGTTAGCGTCGCCGGCTCGCCCAACACGGGCGCGGCCAGCGCCAAGGCGCCGAGTTGGAACGCGCCCAGTCGAAATCTGACAGGCAGATCAGGCGCCACGTCGCCGCCGGCTTGCTTGGCGGGCGCGGGCGACGCCGGCTTCGTCGCGGCGGCGGGCGCCGGAATGGGGCGGCGCAGCACGTCCACGCGGCCGATGGCGACGCGATCGATGTCGATGCGCAGCGAGGCCAGCGGAAGACGCGACCAGTCCATTTCCACATGGTCGATCTTCAGCCAGACGCCATCCTTGTCGGCCAGCGAGATGTCGCGCAACATTGGATGCGCAGACAGCGGCCCCTCGATCGCGCCGATGTCGAGCTTCATATTTTCGGATGACGCCGCGCGCGAAACGAAATCAGCCAACATGCTTTTGCCGGATTGCGTTTTCGCGTTCAGCCCAATCGCGGCGAGCGCGAAAATAAGCAAGATCAGCCCAAGGCCAACGCCGACGTATCGCCAAACGCGCCCGCGCATCAAAACGCCTCCCCGATGCCGATGAACAATGCGAAGGGGCTGTCTCCAGGTTGGCGCGCGATTGGAGTCGCCACGTCAAGCCTGATGGGGCCGATGCCGGTGTAGTACCTCAGCCCCAACCCGACCGACTCCCGCATCGAGTTTTGAAAATCAGGAAAGGGCGAAGCGAAGGCCATGCCGGTATCGAAGAAGGGAACGATCCCGATTTCCTTCGTCACCTTTATGCGCGCTTCGGCGGAGCCTTCCAACAGGCTGCGGCCGCCGACCGGAAAGCCAAAGTCGTAGTCGGGCGCGAGCGAGCGATATCGATAGCCGCGCACCGATCCGCCGCCACCGGCGAAGAAGAGGTGACTCGCCGGAATATCCTGCACGCTGGCGCCGACGATCGAGCCGGCGGTCATGCGGCCCGCGAGAATATACCAAGCGTCGTCGTCGAGCGCGTAATAGCCGGTCACCTGGCTCTTGGACTGCACCATGCCGATGCTATTGCCGAGCGCTTTCACATAGGGTTCGACCGTGGCGTTGGCGCGAATGCCCTTGGTCGGGGCGAGCAGACTGTCCGTGCTGTCGTAATTCACGGACAACGGGAAGCCGAGCAGCGAATAATCATGGAGGCCGAACACGTCAAAGTACTTACCCTCCTCGAATTCCACGCCTGCCTGAATCGAGGCCGAATCGCTGAAGCGATGCCTTACGGCGACGCTCGCATTGCCATAGTCGGCCCAATAATACTGGGTTCGTTCCCGCACCGCCGCCGCGTCGACCAGCAGGTCGTCGCGGGAGCCGTACAACGCCGGTTTGACGAAGCTCATCTTGGCGCTGCCGATGAGATTGCTGGCGTCGAACGGCGGAAGGCTGAAGAAGCCCCCGGAGGCGACCGTGGGCGCGAGTCCGCCCTGCAGATCGAAGCGCAGCCGCTCGCCTTCGCCAAACACATTGCGATCCATCCAATAGGCGCGCAGGCCCGGACCGTCGGTGTTGGAGATCTGTCCGGAGAAGCCAACCGCGTGTTGCTTGCGCTCGCCCGTTTCGACGAGGATCGGCAAATTGCCGTTTTTGTCGAGCGCCTCGCCGTCCTCCACCTTCACCGATCCCACTGCTTCGATTCGGGAGATGGATTTGCGCGTGTCGGCAAGCTTTTGGGGGCTGTAGTCCTCGCCCTCCTCAAGATAAATGAAGGAGCGAATCACGTCGTCGGGGACGCCGGGCGATCCGCTGAGACGCACCTCGCCGATTCCCGCGCGCGGTCCCGGATCGATCGTCACCGCGACATCGAGCGCCCGTTCCTTGTGCTGAACCACCGGTTCGGTCCTGACGATCTTGGCGAGCGGATAGGATCTTTGCCGCAACTCATCGACCCATTCGGCCTGCATCACCCGCAACGCGGCGGCGCGAGCCGGTTCGTCCGGCGCGCGTTCGAACGCTTTTTTCGAAAACAACGTCGGGTCGATCGGAGCCATGGTGCGCGCGTCGTAGACGACGACGTGGCGCAAATGAAACAGCGGGCCCGGATCGATCTTGATCGTGACGGGAACCTGCGTCTCATCGCGCAACTTCTCGGCCGCGCTGGACGCCGCCTCGACTCCGCAGCCATCGGGATAAATCGCGACGCCGGCGACCACCGCCTCGACCTGGGCGTCGAAATAGCCGCTGGCCCAAAGCGCGTTCGCGAGATTTGGAAAATCGCCGACGACGCGCCGCGTCAGCCCAGCTCCCGAGGCCGGCGCTTGAAGCCTTAGCCGCCAGACGTTGGACGCGTCCTTGAGATTTTGCGCAAGCGCCTTGTCGTCGTCGAGGCCGGTGAATTCGAGCTTGTAAGGCAAGGTTTCCGGGCTTGGCGGCGGCGCCTCTTCTTCGGAGCCCAACAGTCCAAAAAAATCAAACGCGCCGGCGGGCGCGATGGCCAGCGGCGAAAATAGGGCCGCTACGGAGGCCATCAGGAACAGAGAAGCGCGTTTCACGTCACAAAAACACCCGCACGAGACAGCGTAAACCATACAGTGGCGGGTTCGCTCGGTCTATATGTTAAGCTTAACATCAAAAAACACAGTAAACAGTTCCTTCTTGTGCTTCACAAGTAAGCGTGACTGAAAGATAATTTACGCGGGCGAGCGTTTTCGCGGGGCAATTCGCTTGGAACGAAGGGCGTCGCCGCAAAATGAAAGGCCCCGTCGCGCGAGGCGAGCGAGGCCTACTTGCTTCGCGTCAGGCGAAGCTTTCTGGGGGATTTCCAGTTAAGGATCGAACCATTCCGCTTGGCCCTCGCGGTAGAGGTCCGATTGCGATTTCAAGGCTAGAAGACGGTTACCGAAGAGATCAGCGCTCGATTCTTCGAACCGCCCTGACCTGACGCGCTCAGCGCAGGTCACATCCGACCCGGTGGCGTCATGCTCCTCTCGCAAATCTCTTGCGATGACTTCGGCGCCAAGGCGGCGTCGATAGTTTTTTCGCGTCCAAATCGAGGTCCCGCCCGATCGGCTCTTCGTCGGAGGGGCTCTGAGCTCCCTATCGACGACTGCGATGTGATCAAGACTGAACCTGCTTCGGGATTTGGTCAAGCCTTATTTTTTCTATGTGATTGACCCTTCCTTAAACGCCTGGACGGTCGTTCATCGACATGGACGGTCGAACAAATTCATCAGCGTCGGCGCGCCGGACGCCTTGCGCAAGCGCGGCAAGCGAAAGCCGTCCTCGATCGTCGCCAACAACGAATAGTGGTTTAGCGGGACGTCGTTAACGGCCGGCCCGCCGCAATCCGTCACGACGATTGTCGCGACGCGATTGTCGTCGAAATCTTCCATGCGAGAACCAGGAGACTTGGGGGCGCCATGCGATTCGCCCTCGTCGAAGGTGACGACAATCGCCGAGTTGCGCGTCCAATTCGGCGAGGCCCGGATCTCGCCGATCGTTTGTTTGAGAAAGTCGTCAAAATCGCGCGCCAGACGGACGGGATCCTTGCACGTGACCAAACCGTGTCCGTCATGGCACTGGTTTGGAACGATGAACGCGAAATTAGGCGCCTTGCCGGAGAGATCCGCCGTAAGCGCCTCGAGCGGCTTCAGTTTTTCGAGGCGCGCCGGGCTCTTCGCGATCCGATCGAAATAGGCGAAGGGATTGTGCTTTTGCGCATAGAGCGCGGCGGGGGCGGGCGGCGACGCCTGCGTCAAGTCGCCCGCGGCCGGAAGCGTCTCCGCGTAAAGAGCGAAAGTCAGTCCGGCGGCCTCCAGTTGATCGACGAGGCTATCGCCTTCGACATGATGGCAGGACTGCATCGGCAAAAGGTCGGAGGCGAAACAACTGGCGGCGTCGTCCCTTACGCCGAACTCGTCGCCGCCGATCATCGCGAGGTAGTTCGGCAGGCTGGGATGAGTCACTCCGGAATAATGCGTCGCCAATCCCTGACGGCGCGAGAGTTCGACCAGAAAAGGCGACAAGTCGCCATCGAGCGCGTCGTCGAAATCGTGATTCTCGAGCACGATCAGGTAAACGTGATCCAAGACTTTCGCGCCGCCGTCTCCGGCCGCGGCGGCGCGAGTTTGAGGCGCGGCGGCGGCGAGGGAGAGGGCCAGACAAAAGAGAGCGTCGCGGAAGGACAAATGGCGCATTTGCGAATCACCTCGCGTGGCGAAAAACGGCGGGAACCGCATAGCCGAGATTTGCGCCGCTAGTCCATGTTCCCGTCGCGACCGCGGCGATGTTTGCGGGACAGAGCCGCGCCGAGAAGGATCCCGAATGTCAGGCCGGCCACGCTCGCGAGCGCGTCCCAGATGCTCGGACTGCGCCGCGGGACGAAGTTCTGAAGGATCTCGAAACCGCCGCTGGCGATGGAGCCGCAGAGCCAGCCGAGAATGCGCTGTCGCGTCGACCAATAGGCCAGGGCAAGCAGCAAACCGGCGACCGCGTATGCGATGAAATGCTCCGCCTGTCCCGGCAGGAAACTGTGTGGCCGCAACTCCCCGGGAACCAGCGAGAGGATGGCGACCGTCGCGAGGCAGGCCCAAGCCAGGACGCGAACGATCGGTCGCGCGCGAGGATCGACGTCCGCCTCGTACGGACATTGGTCTTGGGCGAAACCCGCGCTTTGCGCGGGTATATCGTCATTCGGCGGCATTGCTTCGAAACTCCGTCTTGACGAGATCGCCGGGCCAAGCTCCGCGAGATGCAGGCTGGCCGAACTCCGCTTCGCGCCAGGGGTAAAATCATCAAAATCGAATGGTTCACAAGCCTTTTCGCCGCCCCTCGGCTTGTTCGTCCAAACGGCGCCGCGATCGGTCGGAGGCAGCGTCGATCAAGAGCGAGGCGCGGACACGCGTTGCCAGGCGAAAACTTTTCGCGCGCCGGGGCATGAAGGGAAGCGCGTCGCTCACGTCGAGCGAGCGGCCTTCGTCGTTGATTTTGACGGGCGGCCTGGATCTCCCTCGCGGCGGGGCGGCGAGGGAGCCGCCGTCGTCCGGCTCTATCCCGAACTCAACCCCGCCGAAAACATCTGGCGGCGCCCGCGCGACAACTGGCTCCCCAACCGTGTGTTCAAACCTTAGGACGACACGTCGATCAATGCCGCGACGCCTCGAACCTCGCGATACAACCCCGGCGCGTCATGCCCATCGGATTACTCGAATGAACGCATCGGTTCTCATTAGCGCTGGTCGGTTCTCCGCCGCCGGGTTTGCCGCCCGAGTAGGCTTGCAATGCGAAGCCTCGCTAATGCGCCGTATGCGCGAACCCTGGAGGGCCGTCTTGCCAGGGGTAACCCTTGGCGGCCTTGTCGAAGGCATAGCGATAGAGCGCCCGCATGTAGCCGGTGTCGAATTCCTCCTTGTGGTCGGCGTGGAAATCGGCGCCGATATAGGCGAGATTGAAAGCGGCGTTGGCGCGGCGGGTTTCCAGATACATACGGTAGAAGTCGCCCACGCCATTGTAGTTGATCATGGTCGTGACAGCTCTTTGGGCAATCGACAGAGTCAGGCGTTCGACATCGGTCCATTCGGTGGTCAGGCGCGAATTGCGGATGATATAGGCCACCGTCTTTCTTCCGTGAAAACCTGCGGCCTTTTGCGCGATACGCGGATCGACCGACGCCGGAACGAGGAAAGCCTGACTCACCGCGCCGCCGTCGACATGCATTTCCTGATAGGGTTCGCCCCTCGCCTCGACGTCGAACATCACCGGCGGGAAGGCGGCTGGAATCGAGGCCGACGCCAGCATGATATGGCGTATCAGGGCTAGAGCCTCCGGACCGCCGCTCTTCGCGATGGCGCCTATGTTCCAGATGACCGGATATCCGGCGTCGAGATCGGTCGTTTGAATGACTAGCAACCTTCCCTTCTCATATTCCTCGGCGATTCGCGCCATCATGTGTTCATCGACATATTTGGAGATGGTCGCATAGAGTGGAGCGGTGTCGGATAGCGCGTCCTCGGTTACGGCGGCGGTTATGAATCTCTTTTCGAAAATATTGGACTGATTGATGTCGGTGTAGACCGAGGTCAAGGCGGCGTCATATTCGGGGCCGAGGAAGGCGAAGGGCGAGATAAGCGCGCCCGTGCTCACGCCGGTGACGAGCTTAAAGCTGGGGCGATCGCCATGCGCGGTCCAACCGACCAGCAGGCCTGCTCCGAACGCGCCATCGTCGCCGCCACCCGACAGGGAAAGCAAATAGGCGGTCGGCAGAGCTTCGCCTGGCCTCACGCGCGCATAGTTGGCTTCGCGAATGAGCGCTTGCTCTTGCTCGGCCCGCATGGGGGCGGGTTGATCGGGGAAAAACCGGGCGTTGGGAATGCCAAGAACGCTTGTCTCCCGCCGCAACTCCGGCGGAACAGCGTTTTTCCGATCGAGCGTGGAGCACGCGGACAGCAATAAGGCGCCAAGCGCGAGCGCGCAGACGACAATTTGTTTCGGGAACGCTACTTGGATTCTCATCTGTTCAACTCCACTCCACGCGTCTTCGCGCCCGTTCCACCGTAAGCGCCTTCCATGTCGCCGCGCGCCTAGAACCGAAAGCTCGTCTCCATCACGGGGCCATGAATGATCGCGTCCATGCCTTTTTGACCAATGCCCGTTCCATTGGAATAATCGACCGACAAGGCGCGGTAGCCGACCGTGTTGGTGATCGTCCAATCGCCGATCTTCATGTCGTGGCTGTAGCCGCCGGCCAGTTGCCAGCTGAATTTGCTGCCGACGCCAAAGCCGCCAATGTCGCCGCGCAACTGAAATTCATCGCCGGGCCTGATTTGATGGCGAAGGCGCAAGCCGATGATCGGGTCGATCCACTCCATCGTGCCGGACTTGTCGAAAGCCTTCGCGTCGCTCTGCTGAAAACCAAGGAGCGGAACATTGATGGCGCCCGTGACGTCGAGTGTCAGCGTGCCTGAAATATTCCAGTAGCGAAGGCCGGCATAGGCGTCGAGGGCGGTGAACGAATCTCGGGCGCCAATTTGTCGCCAACGCGCGACTTCATAACCCATCCATGCTTCGCCGATGATAAGCGGCGCGATCGTGAGATTCCCATTTTGGCCGATCGATAGGGTGCTGATGCCGACGGGATTTGTTTGTCGCAGTCCCCCGCCAAAGGCTCCGATGCGCGCCCATACGAAGTCGCCATAGAAGGAAAATGGGCCATTGCGCGCTTCGGCGTAGCTCATCCAGGCGAAAAGGTGATTAGTCTTCGTGAGAACGTCGTAGAAGCTAACATTCGTATCAACGGTTCGACCATTCAGCGTCGTATTGCCGTTCAAGCCGATCGCCCAGCCGTAGGGCGCGAACCGGAATTGCCAATCGTTCGCCGCGGGCGGCGGGGACGGAATAAGGGCCGCGCTGGTTAGATCAGCCGGGCCAAATTCGGGATGGTAGTTCACGCCCACGCGAATGATATGGCCATTGAATCGCGTCGAGCCGGACGGCGCGTCGGCGACCTGCATCGAACCGCCGATCCCCGGGATGGCGGCGGGATAGGAATGCGTGAGCAGGCTGATGTCGTTGTTGGCGTTGGCGACGCCGAGATCATAATAGAGATATTCGATCTTGGCGCTCACATCCGGATAGAAAGCCCATTCGAGCCCGCCGCCGACCGTCCAGCCAACGCGCGTGCCGGCGAAATCGGCGACGCCATCCGTCGAGACCAGCAGTCCGGGAGCCAAGGTCTGCTTGACGGAAGCGCTGGTCGCAACTCTTCCATAGGCGAGACCGCCGGTCGCATAGGCGAGGAGGGTCGGCGTCACGGCATAGCCGAGACGGCCCCGCGCGGTGCCGAACCAATCGAGTCCCCGTGTGACTTTAACCTCTGTCACCGCCGAGGTCAGGCCGGGAATGAGCGCCGGCGGCACTGATGTCACGGAGCCAAAATTGCCGCCGCCCTGAGCGTGCCCCCCCTGAATATCAGTCTCGAAGCCGGCGACGAATTTGTCCGCGAATTGCTGATTGTACCCGAGTTGAACGCCATACATGACGCCGTCGAGGCGCGCGCCGCTGCTCCCCGACGCTCCGAGCGCCGACGCTGGACCAATCCCCGTGCGCGCTTGGTCGAACAGATTCGCCGTCGCGACGTCGATGCTGTCGTTGCCCTTCAACAGATAGCCGGTGTTCAAGCCGATATAGGGGCCGGTCCAGGTGAATATTGGCGGAGGCGGGGGAGGCGGGCTTTTGACGGAGGGAAGGTCCGCGGCGGCGGCCGACGCGGCGCAAAAACATAGAGCCGTAGCGCTGGCGGAGAGAATTTTCATGAGGAGCCGCCTCGTTATGCGATTATCTTTACATCGCGGAGAAAACGGGCTGTCGACAGCGCGCTTCGACAAAGAAAGAGGTCTGAGGCTAAACGATAGCGTCCGCAATTCCGGTCGGTCAACATCAAGGCCCAAATTAAACAGTCCGCTAAAATGCTTTGTCTGAATCTGTGACAAATCCGCCACACTGAAAGATCGGCAACGGACTCCGCGAAAAGCTTGGCCATTCGTTCGCCCGGCGCGGCCTCTCCTGGCCAAGGCAGGGACTTAGCCCGTATTATGCAGCTGAGGCTGGCGGGTGTAGTTTAACTTACTGATTTGGTGTAGGATTTGGTTGTCGAAGCCGATCCGCGCCATTTCAGGAAGGGCCACACCCGCCATGAGCGATC
>Ga0181527_1001299_pt1 | contig 25907 bp, 17 predicted proteins | sample PEATcosm2014_Bin_30_FD_119762 | JGI IMG/M metagenome (GOLD analysis project Ga0181527, IMG submission 119762) | Peatland microbial communities from MTU Mesocosm Facility, Houghton, MI, USA - PEATcosm2014_Bin06_60_metaG | ecosystem: Environmental > Terrestrial > Soil > Wetlands > Peat | place...
CCCGGTTCGATGCTCCGCGCCACGAAAACTCCGAACCCTGCCGGCATGTCCTGGTGGAGCAGTGTTGCGGTCCTTGATGCCACCTGTCTGGAGGCTAATTGCTTTTCGAGAGCGGATTAAACTGTTAGGAGTTCGAGATGGTCCAAGAACCGAACGGTCGGCCCGACTCCTCCATTGCGAGAGCCTTGGGCGTTTTGCGCCATCGCCCATTTCTCATTTTCTGGGTGGGCGCCTGCATTTCCAATACCGGCAACTGGACTGAAAATGCTGCGCAGAGTTGGGCCGTTACGAGTCAAACCGTGGGTAATCCCCACCAGGGCCTTTTCGTCGAAATCCTGCAGTTTGCCGACTTCTGCCCGGTACTTCTGCTCGCACTCATCGCCGGCGTGATATCGGACCGGGTGAACCGGAAGATCTGGCTCATCATCCTGCAGGCAACCGCGTGTGCGCTCGGAGCGGGCCTGGCGGTAGCGGCATTCCTGCATAGAGCGACGCCCCGGGTCGTGATCACTTTCACGTTTCTTGAGGGCATCGTCTGGGCTCTCAACGGTCCGGTTTTCCAAGCGGTCGTGCCCAGTCTTGTTCCGCGGGCAGAGTTGGGTCGTGCCGTGGCGCTCAATTCGGTCCAGTTCAACATGGCCAGACTGTGCGGCCCTATGCTCGCGGCCGCCATCATCGGCACTGCCGGCATCGCCGGTGCCTTCACGTTCAACGCATGCACCTTCCTGCCGCTGCTGATTGCTTTGCTTCTGGCCATCCCCAGCACTCCCGTCGCCTCGCGCCCAAAGGCCGCCTCGATCTACCAAGACATCCACGACGGCTTGAGATTCGTCTGGACCAGTCCCGGTACGCGGCGCCTGACCATCATGGGGATGAGCTTCATGTTCCTGGCCGCGCCGTTGCAGGGACTACTGCCCGTATTTGCCCAGAGCGTCCTCAAGGGCGGTCCGACACTGTTCGGTCTGATGCTCGCAGCGATCGGCCTGGGGTCGATCCTCGGAGCATTCCTGCTGTCCTTCCTACCCGCTTATTACCCCCGCCACCACCTCATCCCTCTGGCCATGTGCATTTTCGCCGTCCTCGGGTTGCTCTTCAGCCTCTCCACCAAACCCGGCTTAAGCCTCACCATCCTGGTCGCAAGCGGCACTTTTTGGCTACTGAGCCTCAATCCGAGCAACACCGCCAACCAACTCCTGGCCACTGACGCCAATCGAGGCCGGGTCCTGTCGGTTATGCTTTTGGCCCAGCAGGGCGGGATGCCGCTAGGCCACCTCTGTGCGGGCGTTCTCACCCACTACATGTCTCCAGCGTGGGTCCTGCGCCTCATGCTCGGCCTGCTCCTTGTGGTGATGGCCGTCTTTCTCTTCAGACGTGAGCCAGCAATCGACAATATGCCCCAACGGCACCTCGGCAAACTGACCTTTCGAGACACGATATGGGAGGCCATAACGGCGCATTCTCACCACCCCGACTATCCGGCGGAGATTGCCGTCCAACCGGAAAGGAGGAAGGCGCTCCGGTAGCCCACCTCCGACTTCAACGGCCTCTTTTTCCCTTCCTCCCCACCAATCCTGACTCGCGTCTTCGGGTATGGTTCAGCAACCCATCGACGGCTGAGGTTGGAGGTGAGGCAAACCCTAAATTCTGTTTCGCGGTCTGGCTAAAGGAGTATTCTGTCCGCATGAAACGCACTTTTCTGATTGTCCTGCTCGCCCTGCCAGCCTTCGCGCAATCAACCCCTCCCCCAGCCAACCCAAAACCCGGCAAGATCTTCGACGAGCTGGCGGATTCTGCTCTGATGGCGATGACCAAACGGGCCGAGGAACTCAAAATCCATGGGGCGGCAGTCGTGGCGTACATCGAAGGCGAGGCCACAAAATCCTGGTCCTCGAAGATGGTGGTGGTGGGAGCTATGAAGAACGCCCCGACCGAGAAAGATCGAGGCGCCAATCTGCTCGCCATCGCCTATTCCAAAGCAGCGGAAATGGCGGAAACCTTGAAGGACAGTGGCAATGCTGGCCGACCTCCGATGACTGGCGAAACGGGGTGGCAGGGTGGTTTGATCAAGAAGGGGAAGACCGGATACGTGATCGCAGCCTTTAGTGGTGGGCCTTCCGAATCTGACCTCAAGGTGTCTCAGGCCGGCTTGGAGGCGTTGGCTGGAAAGTTGTAGGGCCAGGGGTGTGAGCGGCGGTCGAGTGAAACGCCCAAAGGGAGCAGGCGCGCCTGTGGTGTTCGGGGTTCAGGGGTTCAACGCGGTCCATTTCTTGAGAGAATTCCGTCCCTGGAGCGGCTGCGGCGCTGTGCGTTTTCCCGCCCCCTGGAGGCCAGGCGCTCAAGCAAGGGCGTCCCGGCAGAACTTGATCGTGCGCAGCAGTTCCGCGTTGCGTGTTGACCCGGCCGGGACTTTGTACTCGAACTCGATCGTTGCCTGGATGTTCCAGTGATTGTCCCGGATCAGGCGCAGCACTTCGACAATCGGGGTATCCCCCTCCCCGAAGGGCGCGTTGGGTCCGTTATGGTACTTGCGGTCCTTGATATGCACATGGGTGACCCGCTCGTGATACTGCTTGATGAACGGGATCGGCGAGGTGTTCTGGCCGGCGACGAAATGTCCGATGTCCACGTTCGCACCGTTGTATTTGGCGAGGCTGAATGCTTTTTCCCAGTGTTCGGGTCCGGTCTCCGTGTGGCCATGATAGCCCACCATGAGTTGATGTGTGTCGGCGAATTGGCCGAGGCGCTTCAGGTCCTCCTCGGCATGGGAGATCTCGGTGGAGATGGCGCGACCGCCCAGGGTCTTGGCCAGGGGGAACACGTAGTCGAGTTCTTCGGGCGACATCTTGAAGATGCCGTCCACTTTGACGATCTGGATCAGCACGCCGGCGTCCTCATACATCTGGCGGAACGCTTTGGCCCGGTCCATCGGGGCCGATGCGCGCCACTGGCGCAGTTTCTCGGTCCGATCCGCGGCTTCCGCCTTGGGCGCGTTCCTGGGAGGGAAAATAAGGTCACTGGGGGCGCCCATGAAAACTTCGACGCTCTGGGTCCGCAATTCCACGGCGCTGAGGCCGAGTTGGACCACAGTCCTGAGGATCTCCTCGCCGCTCATCTCGGGTTTGCTGAAGCTGTAGGGCACATTCATGCCGATTTGCACCCTAGCCACCTTGGAATTGGGCTTGCCGCCGGCCTCGGCGGCCCCCAACCAGCCAAGGAAGGGCAGGCTGGTAGCGCCGGTTAAAGTGAACAGGGACAGCCTCGAGAACTCGCGACGGCTGAAAACTGAGCTGGTTGCCTGTTTGCTCATGTGCCGAAACGTGACCTGATCCGACGCGCTTGGCAAGCCGACATTCGAGATGAGGGTTCGCGGGCTCTCTCCCGGCGACGCAGGGAAGCTTGCCGAACCGATCATCGGTGAAGAGAGGCAATCGTCTTGTTGCCTTCCCGGGCGGACTGGGCGCAGCCTATCAGCCCGCAGCTTGATCGCGCCTTGGGTGTGGGAGATTCGGCAGGGCATGGGTACCCGGTGGTTTCGGACCTTCCGGGGTACCGCCACTCAGACGGCGCACCCCGTAAACCGAAACAAGCGCCGTGGCGCTTCCGGTCTCCCTGTTGATAGATTTGCTTTTTGACGCGCCTCCTTGCTGCTTCCCTTTGGGTGGCGTTCAAACGGAGGTCGTAGTCAGGCTCTGAACAGCCAGAAGAAAGAGACTTCCCGGTCTGGATGCGAAAAGCAAGGCTCGCATTTTTGACGCCGTTCGTTAAACTCGCGCCCATGAAATCGTGGTCCGAATTCAAATGAGCCCGAATGCCTCGCCTCAATCCTGATCTGATAGTGTTCGGCATCTACCTGGCCGTGGTTACCACCGTCGGGTTCGTCGCGTCGCGCCGCCAGAAGAAGGCCGACGATTATTTCCTGGCGAGCCGGAACCTGACGTGGTGGTTGATCGGCGGATCGATGATCGCAGCGAATATCTCAACGCATCATTTCATCGGGATGTCAGGCTTGGCCTTTGATGTCGGCCTGGCCATCGCCAGCTTCGAATGGATGGCAGCGCTGGCCCTGATCTTGTACGCGAAGTTCTTCCTGCCGTACTATCTCAAGACTCGAATCACGACCATGCCCGAATTCCTGGAACGGCGGTTTGATCACCGGGTGCGGCTCGTCTATGCGATCATTTGCCTCATCGGTTATATCGTGATCGAATTGGCGGCGGTACTCTACACAGGAGCCCTCGCGGTGCATTCCATCTTCGGGCTGCGCTTGGAATACGGGCTTCTGATCTTCGGGTTGGCGGGCGCCTATGCCATCTACGGCGGGTTCAAGTCCGTGGCCTATACGGATATCATCCAGGTGACGGTACTGGTGGCGGGCGGATTGCTGGTCACTTGGATGGGCTTGCAGCAAGTGGGCCGGCTCGCGCCAGGATTCGGTAATGGCGCCTGGGGCGGCTTGCAGGCCATCGTCGCGGGTGCGCCTGAGAAGTTCCACATGGTGCGGCCCTGGAACGACCCGGAACTGCCCTGGATCGGCGTGTTTTTCGGCGGGCTATGGCTAGCCAATATATTCTACTGGGGCTGCAACCAGTTCATCACTCAGGGCTCGCTCTCGGCCCGCAATGTGTGGCACGGGCAGATGGGCGCGGTCTTCGCCGGGTTCTTGAAACTGCTGGTGCCCGTCCTGGTGGTCCTGCCGGGCATCATTGCGTTCCGCTTGTACAATCCCGCCACGGGACTGCTGCGCGACGCCTGTGTCCTGCGAAGGGGCGACCTGGCGTTCCCGACACTCGTCAAGCAGTTGCTCCCGGCCGGTTGCACCGGGTTGGTGATGGCGGGCTTGGTCGGGTGCGTCATGTCCCACATCGCCTCGATGCTCGCCGCCAGCTCCTCCATCATCACCTTCGACATCTACAAGCAGTACTTCCGCAAGGGCGGCGAAGACGCCAACCTCGTGCGGGTCGGCCGCGTGGCGACGACACTGGTGCTCATCGTGGCGGTCGTAGTGGGCTTTTTCCTGCGCGACCTCAAAGGAATCTTCATTTATATCCAAAAATACTGGTCCATTGCGTATCCTTCTGTGTGCGCGCTGTTCCTGGCCGGGTTTTTCTACCGCCGAGCTAATGCCAAAGGCAGTCTCATTGCGATCATCGCCGGGCCCGTCTGGGCTCTCTGCTTTACCCTAGCCGAGAACCTAAAGTGGGTGCCAACGGTCGCGTTCCTGACGCGCGCGATGATTGACTTTGCCTTCGCGTGGCTAATCCTCTGGGTCTTCCGCACCCGCTCGCCCGAGGTTCCCGCCCAGGCCATCGTGGACCGGTCGTTCACTCCCGAAGTCGCCGACTTCTTGCGCTCCATCCCGTGGTGGCGTTCGTTTGGGCTTTGGGCCACAGTGCTCGTCCTTTGTGTGCTCGCGCTCTATATCCGATTTTTCTAGTGAACCCACAAGATTCTCATGAAGTCTTTCAGCAAACGCGATGTCGTTCGACTGGTGTTCGAGGGCAGGCATCCACCTTATGTCCCGTGGCATTTCCAATTCACCAAGGAGCCTTGGGCGATGCTCACCGACCACTTCGGCGGTGAGAATGCGGCCGAAGCCGCCATCGATAATCACATTCTCGAACTTGGCTCCGCCATCGGCTTCTTCGAGGACCTTGGAGAGAACCGGGCGCGGGATGCATTCGGCGTCGTGTGGGACCGCAGCGTGGACAAGGACATCGGCATCGTCGAAGGCTGCGTATTGCCGGAGCCGACGCTCGCGAATTACCGGTTTCCCGATCCGCTTGACCGCCGGTTCTTTGCCGACATACCGGCCAAGATCGCCCGCTATCCAAACCGGTTCCGCGTCTTCTACCTCGGGTTCTCACTGTTCGAGCGCGCCTGGACCTTGCGCGGGATGGAAAACCTCTTGCTCGACTTCATTGAGCATCCTGGCTTCGTCCACGACCTCTTCACCGCCATCACCGACTACAACCTCGCCCAGGTCCGCGAAGCCTTGCGATACGACATCGACGCGGTTTATTTCGGCGACGATTGGGGCCAGCAACATGGGTTAATCATGGGCAAAGCCTACTGGAACGAGTTCATTCGGCCACAGCTTCGCCGCATGTACGGCTTGGTGCGCGAGGCCGGAAAATTCCAAATGATTCACTCCTGCGGCGACGTGGACGAGTTGTTCGACGACCTCATTGCCCTCGGGCTGAACTGCTTCAATCCCTTCCAGCCTGAGGTCATGGATACCGAAGCCTTGGTCAAGCAATACCGCGGCCGGCTCGCGTTTCACGGCGGCTTGTCCACCCAGCAACTCCTCCCGCGTGGCACTGAAGCGCAAGTCCGCCAGGAGTCCCGCCGGCTGCTCGCTCTGGGCCGTGATGGCAGCTACATCTTCGCTCCCGCCCATGCCGTCCAAAGCGACGTGCCGCCCGCAAACATCTTCGCCTTCATCGACGAAGCCCACCGGCAGCGCCAGTTGGCCGGGTTCGATACGCCCGGAAGCTGAGCGCACCCATTGCCTCAGGCTGCCGAGTCTGACACCATCACCCAGTGACATCGCCTGCGCATGAGACAAGTCAAGATGACGCCGATAATTCCCGACGCCGCGAAAATAATGCGCTGAATCCCACGCGATCGCGATTATGTTGGCAGGAAAACCGGATACCTGATCGCAGCTTTCAGTGCGGGGGCCATCCGAAGCGGACGTCAGGGTGTCGCAGGCCAGTTCGGCGGTGTTGGCTGAGAAGCTGTAGGGCGAGCGCCCCAACGGCGGAATTGAAAGAGCACCTATGAATCGCAGACGCAGATGAACCTGACCAATTCCCTCTTTGCCAGCCTTTCGATGGCCCTCACCATCGTGGCTGCCGGCGCCGGAACGACCTCTCCTTCCGAGCCTCTTGCTGGGGGTCGTCTCTTTGGGCTTTGGCAGACTAACGGGGTCCTCTTCAACAAGTGGTTCATGTTTCGAGACTCTTCATGGAGTTTGAGGTTTGCTTTCATTTTCCGGGTCGCGGTGAAGTGAAACCAGATCCTCTGCCTCGACTCTGAAGATGAATCGCAGAACAAATTGGCTGTTGGCGGGACTGTTCCTGACGTTGGGTTTTTCCACGCAGGCGAAGGACATTGAATTCGGAGGCTACACCTGGGCCGTGAGATCGGGCCGGGGTGGACCTGGTCCCAACGTCTGGAACGAGCAGAACGTGTGGCTGGACGCTGAGACCAACCTCCATTTGAAAATCAGCCTACGTGATGGGAAATGGTCCTGTGCGGAAGTCACAATGCGAAGGCGTCTGGGTTTTGGCCGGTACCAGTTTCAAATCACCGGCCGGCTCGACCGTCTTGACGACAACGTGGTGCTGGGACTTTTCAGCTACCCCACGGAGGATGTTGGGCCGGATGGCACACACGAGATCGACATCGAATTCGCACGGTGGGGCAGCACGAAGAACCCGATGGGCAATTACACCGTGTGGCCGGTCGTGAAGCCGCTGAGGCAGGGTTCCAAGTCCTTCCCGTTCGCCTTGACCGGTGACCAGACGACGCACTGGTTCATCTGGAGTCGCGACAAGGTGAAATTCCGGTCGTTGCAGGGCCACCGCGAGGATGACGGTGAGGAGATCAGCACCTGGCTTTACAGCCCCAGCGAGGCGGCGCGGCATATTTCACAACAGCCAATGCCGGTACACATCAATCTCTGGCTGTTCAAGGGGTTGGCACCGAAGGACGGCCGGGAAGTCGACGTGATTATTCACGATTTCAAGTTCACACCGGAGTGATCCCCAACGGCAGTCCATCGGCACCCCCGCCTGACTCTCCATGAGATTGTGGACGGTTCACCCACGATACCTCGACTCCAAAGGTCTGGTCGCCGCCTGGAGAGAGGCGCTGCTGGCCCAAAAAGTCCTCGTCGGCACAACCAGGGGCTATCGCCATCATCCGCAGCTTATTCGGTTTGAGGCGCAGGCCGATCCAGTTGCCGCCGTTGCTACGTTTCTGGTCGGCATTGCAGGCGAAGCCCAGCGTCGCGCCTACCGCTTCGATGTCGCCAAGATCTCACGCCGGAGATTTGCCGGACAGATTCCAGAGACCGAGGGGCAGCTGCTCTACGAGTGGGGACATTTGATGGCCAAGTTGCGAGTCCGAGCGCCCCTGCTTGCCCGGCGATTCCGCAGCATCACGACCCCCGAGCCCCATCCGCTATTTCGCATCGTTCCGGGCAAGGTGAGAGCATGGGAGAAAAGGTGATTCGGATTCAACCGAGGACCCTGGCACCTGACTTCTGGGCTTTCGACCTCTCCTCAAAAAGTCGCAACATTTCTCGACCCTCCCCCAGCCAATGTCCAACCCCCTCCGCGATAATCTGGGCATGAAAATGAAGAAAAGACATCAAATCAGCAGAAAGGCCGGAATCCTGGGGACCTGCCGACGATTGCTCCTCCTGGCAGTTCGGCGGGTCAGGGAGGAGGAGGATTGCCGGTATTCTCAAGAGGAATTGCCGTGGGATTCGCCATTGGACAGAGCATATTCCGTGCCTGCTCTTTCAGTTCACCGCGCCATTGCCTTGAACGGCGCCCAACTCCCTTCAGAGGATGCCCTTCGGGTCAAGTCTGCGGAATTTTGGCTGAAATTGGGGGAGGTGGATGAGGCGTTGAGAGAACTGGACGCCCTGCCGGAAAGCACCTGGAACCACCGCTGGACCCTCGAAACCCGGATTGCTGCAATGGGCTCTGTTTCCCTACCACAGGACATGGATGCAAAAGGCGCCATCCACGCTGAGTGCGATTCGCTTTGCGCATTCTCCTGGTCTGGTTCACTATCGCCGGGAATTGGATGATATGGATATGCGGCCTGAAAGGCGCTCCAAAGGCATTGTCTCCTGGCCGGTGGGTGACCGACCACGCGAGCGGCTGCTCTTGCATGGACCGCAGGTGCTCGCGGACGCGGAGTTGGTTGCGATCCTCATCCGGGTGGGGTTCAAGGGCACCAGTGCCGTCGAACTCGCCCGCCATGTGCTGGAACGCTTCGGGTCGTTACGAGCGATGGTCGAGGCCCCGGTCTTGGCACTGTTGGACATCAAAGGTTTGAAGGGCGCCAAGGCTGCCCAGTTGCTGGCGGCGATGGAGATTGCCCGCCGCGCCGCAGTGCCAACGAAGCCCGCCCAGCTTCAAATCAAGAGCACGAGAGCTGCGGCGGAATACTTGCAGGACCGGCTGCGTGGGCTGCCGGAGGAACAATTCCGGGTGCTCTACCTGAACCGTCGGAGCACACTACTTGATGACGCCCTTATAGCCCAAGGCGCCGTAGACTCGGTTTGTCCACCGTTGCGCAATATCATTGCTCGGGCCTTGCAGACCAACGCAAGCGCTTTGATCGCCGCCCATAACCACCCCTCTGGCGCGGCGGAACCGAGCGAATCAGACCGCCTGCTCACGAAAGACCTGATTGCCGCCGCTCGGCCCCTGAGATTGCGGCTCCTTGACCATGTGATCGTCGGCGAGGACGCCAGCTACAGCTTTGCGGACAGCGGATTGCTCGACGAACTCGATCTGGAATGTCAGGCCCCAGTTTCTATGGCCAAACGCCGGCACTAGCACGAGAGACGAATTGATATGACCGAGGAACAACGAGACGAACTCATTCGCCTGCTCCAGCAGCGTGAGGAGCTTTCGCCCGAGTGGGCGCGCATATTGTTTCCACCAGAGAGGCGGGAGTACGAACTGCTGTATCACGGCAAAGAGCGTGAGGAAGACATCCTGGCGAACACCCTGGCCGTGCCACTTCAAGCAGTACGCACCTTTGGCAAGAACGGCGCCGAATGGCACAACCAACTTGTCTTTGGCGACAACCTCCAGGTGATGAAGAGCCTGCTGGAACTGAAAAAGGCCGCCAAGCTCTGCAACGCGGACGGCACGCCCGGTGTGCGGCTCGTTTATATCGACCCACCGTTTGCGACGAAACAGGAGTTCCGGGGAACCCAAGACCAGAAAGCTTACCAGGACAAAGTGGCAGGCGCTCGGTTCGTCGAGTTCCTGCGCAGGCGGCTTGCCTTGATCCGTGAGCTTCTCGCCGACAACGGCAGTGTGTATGTTCACCTTGACCAGAAGAAAGCACATTATGCAAAGGTTGTTCTCGATGAGGTGTTCGGCGAACAGAACTTCCGCAACGAGATCATCTGGCGGAACACGAACACTCACAACAAGGCTGAGACATTCGGCCAGATCCACCAATCATTATTCTTGTTCACGCGTTCGCCAAGGTTCCAGTTCCAGAAGACGTTTCGGCCACGCTTCCGCAAATACGTTGAAGCCCACTACCGCCACATTGACGAGAATGGCGCCAAGTTCAGGTATTCCGATCCGACAGGGGATGGAATCCGGGACGGAGAATCGGGAGCGGAATGGGAAGGCTACAATCCTACAGGGGCGGGAAGGCATTGGGCGATTCCTGGGTTCATCTACGACCTCGTGGATGATGACTTATCCAAGCTCGGAGTTATTGAAAAACTAAACTATTTGCGGGACCACGGCTTTATTCAGCTCCCAAGGAAGCATGGCGGGCAGCCACAAATCGTCCGTCCGGAGTCTGTTGGAGATGGAAATCCCGTGCAGGACCTTTGGGCCTACCAACCCTACACACAGGGAGCTTATGCGGGTGTTGACGATGCGATTGATGAGGATGTGACCTGGGCCATTGGCGACTCGGAAGCGACAGGCTATCCCACCCAAAAGCCCGAAGGGTTGCTGTCGCGTGTAATCCGCTCATCTTCCGCAAAGGGCGACATCGTCCTAGACGCCTTCGCTGGCTCAGGCACGACCTGCGCAGTCGCCGAGAAGCTGGGGCGTCGCTGGATCGCTATTGACTGCGGCAAGCTGGCCATCTATACGATCCAAAAACGAATGCTGAACTTGCGGCGGGAGATCGGGAACAAGGGTGCCCCACTCAAGCCGCAGCCGTTCACACTCTACAACGCCGGCCTTTACGATTTTTCGAAGCTCAAGGAACTGCCGTGGGAGGCGTGGCGCTTCTTCGCCCTACAACTCTTCCAGTGCCGGGACGAGCGCCACAAGGTCGGTGGCGTCGAATTGGATGGATACCTCAAAGGCGCGAGCGTACTCGTCTTCAACTACCAGAGGCAACCAGGGGTGAGGATTGACGAGGAAACCGTCCGCAGCCTGCACGAACCGCTTGGAACTAAGACCGGCAGTCGGCTATTCATTATCGCGCCGGCACTCACGTTCGATTTTCAGCAAGACTACATTGACCTCGATGGCGTGCGCTACTACGCGCTACGCATCCCGTATTCCATCATACACGAGCTGCACCAGCGCGAGTTCACCGCGCTCAAACAGCCGTCGGATGAGCTGGCGGTGAATGACACGGTGGAGGCTGTCGGCTTTGACTTCATTCGGACCCCAGAGTTGGAATACGAATGCGGTGGCGGCAAACGTAAGGGCGAGTTACTCACGGAGGCGTACATCCGAATCAAGACGTTCAAGAGCGAGGCGGTCGTGCGAGAGCCGGTGCGCAAGAAAGGCAACCGTGAGACGCTCTCGATGGTCATGCTCGATTACAACTACGAGGCGGATGTCTTCAACCTTGACGCGGTGTTCTACGCCGAGGCGATTGAGAAAGCCGGCTGGGAGGTCCGGTTCCCCGTGGAATCCCTGGGCCGGCAGGTAATGGCGGTTTTCGTGGACATTTACGGCAACGAGGCACGGGAGTTAATCCCAGCCGAGCGCCTCGGTGCTCAGACGAAGGCGCGAACCGGGAATGGCGTGAAGCCCCGCCGCAAGAAGGGAGTCGGGTGAGGGGGCTTATGACCACACGAGGCGACCGACGGACTTTCCGCAACGAGGACCTGGTCCTCAAGGTCAACACGAATATTGATCCCAGCGTCTGGGATGAGTCGAAATACGAGGCATTCCTGGATGAGCTGTGCGGTTCACGCGAGTATCAGAAGGAATCTATCCGCACAACGTTGAGGTTCCTTCTCAGCGGTAAATACTCTAACCTGCGCGCCCTGGCTAAAGAAAACTTCGAGCAAAACCCCGAGTTGCAGCAGCGCTATGGCTCCTGGTCCGGAATGGAGAAGCACCTGCAACTCCCGGAGCAGCTCGCCTGTTCCATCGACCAGGCAACGGGCACAGGCAAGAGCTATGTGCTTTACGGTATCGCGGCCATCCTGCTCGCCGAAGGCGCTATCGACCGCGTGCTGGTCCTCTGCCCATCGAACACCATCGAGGCGGGCCTGCTTGGCAAGTTCAAGGAACTGGCCGCCGACAGCAACCTGCGAGACCAGCTTCCGGACACCGCCAAGGTCGGGGTGCCGAAGATCATCAACGCCTCCGAGACCATTGTGGAGGGCTCAATCTGCGTGGAGAACTATCACGCTATTCTGAAGAATGTGAAGTCCTCCATTCGGGACAGTCTCAAGGGCAAAGGCGAACGGGTGGCGGTCCTCAACGATGAGGCACATCATGTGGCGAATGAGTCCGGCACAGCCGCTAAGCGCTGGAAGGAGTTTCTCCTCAACCCGGAATATGGATTCCGCATTGTGGTGGGCGTGTCGGGAACCTGCTATGTCGAAGACGAGTATTTTGCCGACGTGGTGAGCCGCTATTCGCTGCGCCAGGCGATTGAGGAGCGTTTCATCAAGCGGGTTGAGTACGTGGCCGAGATGCCGGAGACCGATAACCTTGACGAGAAATGGCAGCTCATCTACAACCGCCACCAGGACTGGAAGAAAAAACTGAAGAACCGCGGCATCCGGCCCCTGACCATCATCGTCACGAAGGCGATCGCCGACTGCAAACGCGTAGCGGAAGAATTGCAGGGCTTCCTTCAGGGCTGGGAGAAAATCACCTGCGAGCAGGCCGCGACGAAGGTCCTGTCCGTGACCTCAGCCAAGGAACACCAGCCCAACGTAGCACGGCTCAGACTGGTGGATACCCCGGCCAGCAAGGTGGAGTGGATCGTCTCGGTCTCAATGCTGAGTGAAGGCTGGGACGTAAAAAATGTCTTTCAGATCGTGCCCCACGAGGAGCGGGCCTTTAACAGCAAGCTCCTCATCGCCCAGGTGCTGGGGCGTGGCCTTCGCCGGCCAGAGGGCTGGCAGGGCGAGGACCCTATCGTGTCCGTTTTCAACCATGACGCCTGGTCAGGCCGGATCAAGCATCTTGTGAACGAGATTCTGGAAATCGAGCGCCGCCTGACTTCCACCGTCAATCCCGCGTCACCCTACAATTTTGAGTTGCACAACCTGGACTACACGCGAATCGAAGACACCACCGAGTACGCCAAGAAGGGCGAATATCGCCTGCTGAACGAAGGTTTTGTGGAATTGCCCACCCAACTCGAAGCCGAGGATGTGACGCTGGATTTTGAGCGCGCCGTCACCGAGGAGCACGTGAAGTTTAAGACGCGTATCCAGCACAAGACTTGGACCGCGGAAGAAGTCGCAGAGCAAATGTTCAACCGGCTCAGGTCGATTGACGAAGAGTCCCACGATGCGGAAGACCCGAAGGACCGGACCAGCTACGCGAAGAGGTTCTCGCTGGACAAATGCGAAGCTATTGTCCGCGAGTCCCTGAAGCGAGCAAAGGTCAAGTCGGGGCGGATAACCGACGACAACCGGCAGAAGCTTCTTCAAGCGCTCGGCACGCTGCGGCGGAAAACCGCAAAGCGCGTGGTGTATAAGCTGTCCCCAAAGGCCCTGAAGACACTGTCCACTGCGGACCGCCAAGTCGAGAGTTGCAGCGCGGCGGAGTTGCGCCGCGGCAGCAAGACCGTTTTCTACCCGCCCGACTGCGAAAGCACGCTCGACGACGAGCAGAGGGAGTTCTTCCGCGAGGTCGAGGATGAGGACGGAGAGTTTCGCCTTGGCAGGGAGGCAATCCCAAGCACAGCCGACTTCAAAACTCCCATGAACCTCGCTATCGCCGACGCCACTCCCGAACGGAGGTTCATCAGGCAGCTCACCAGCCGCGAGAATGCGAAGAAGTTCGACGCGTGGCTGAAGAATACACCCATGGGCTTTTATTCGCTGGAATACGCCTGGAAGAAAGGCAACAAGGCGAAGCGCGGCCAGTTCAGCCCGGATTTCTTCATCAAGCAGGCCGATCAAATCTTCGTGACCGAGATCAAGGGCGAAGAGGAAATCGGGGAACCATCGCCGGAGAACGTCAAGAAATACGAGTACGCGATGCAGCACTTCAACCGATTGAACCTGTGGTTGAAGGAGGAGAAGATCCTCACTCGCTATCAGTTCAACATGCTCACGCCGAGAGATTACAACAAGTTTTTCAACGAACTCAGAAAAATGCAACTCACCGGATTCGTATCCGAGGTCGATGTCGCTATGCGGAAACTGGCCGGCGAGAGGGATTGAACGACCAGCATGAGCCTCCTCTTTCTTAACGGATTCTCGGTGTCCTTCACGAGAGAGAGCTTCACCAGCTACGTCAGCCCGTTGCCTGACAACCAGGAGCTGGACGCCACTCGTGAGGCGCTGGGCGATGAGTGGTTCATCTCCTGGCGGGAGGGGGTGGCCTACGGACTGCCGAAATGTCCAACACCAGCGAAACGATTTGGGAAGCCGCAAATCCTGAAAGTAGCCGACCACCTTTCCTTGCTCGCCCGACGGCTCACGGACGCTCTGCCTGAGAAGTTCCCCAAGTATGAGGCGTTTCGGCGCAAGCCATTCAAATTTCGTGCCCAAAAGGATGAGATCGTGGCTGCTATCTTGACCAAGCTGAAACGCTTGCCGCCTATGGTGAGCAAGTTCAAGATTTCGCTGACTTTTGAACTGGATGCCAGGTTGATCGAGTTGCGCGAGGACGAGCTGCGGGTCGGTCTATTCGTCGACATCGCTACTAACTGGCAGATTCTTGCTCCCTTGGACGAACTAAAGGCGGCCGGGATCGACGTGGCCGGCCTTTACGTCGTGCGCCGGACTCCTGACCCAAAAGGCCGCCGGCTTATCGGCCGCATCAAGGAGTTGATCGGGCAGAAGATCATCCTTTCTGAAGCGCACGGAGACGCCACAGAGGTCTTCGTGGACGATGTATTTGTGGAAGGATCCAGAGCCTCGTTCGCACATTGTTTGAAAAGATTGATCGGCGGTATGTATGAGGCTTTTGAGAGTGAGCGACAGGAGCAAGAGGGGCGAGTGTTGGTGGGTGATGCTCTTGACGAGCGGGTTGAGCTGATGGGCGATTACTTGCGCAAGGCCTCTCCTTTAACGCTGTGTCCGACTCTTCAGTGCTCGGTGGGGGAGCGCATCCTCATGGAGAATCTAGGCAACTACAAAACGGTGGTTCAGGCCCAAACGGTGGAGTATTGCTTCGATTCGGCCCGCAGCAAGAGGAACAAGTATGCCTGGCCGGGGCTGGAAAGCTACGGCCCGTTCAGCAGAGACACATTGGCCAAGAAGTCACCGCGCATTCTCTTTGTGTTCCCGGATTCGGTGCAAGGGCCTGCTGAGCGGTTCTTGCGCTATTTTCGAGACGGCATCACAGGTGTGCATAACAGCCGCTACGGCGGTGGATTTGCCAAGATCTTCTGTCTGGTGAATCCCCAGTTCGTGCCCTGCCGCATACCGCTTTTCCCGCGGCAGAACGACAGTCCAGCCGAAATATACCGCCGGACAATCAGCGATTTTCTAAGCCGCGACGCGCAATTCGATGCGGCTATCGTAACGATTCTGGATGAGCACGCCAAACTGGCCGACGGACAGAATCCCTACCTCCACTCCAAAGCCTTTTTGTTGATGGCGGGTATTCCTGTGCAGGATGTTCGCGTGCCGACCATCAGCCAGTCCGAAGGCAGCCTTCAGTATAATTTGCAAAACATCTCAGTAGCGCTTTACGCCAAGCTGAACGGGATCCCGTGGACTGTGGACCACGATCTGAGCATCGCGGATGAACTGGTGATCGGTCTGGGCACCTGCGAGATAGGGGAAAGCCGGTTCGAGGCTCGCAAGCGTTTCATCGGCATCACCACTGTTTTCAGGGGCGACGGAAACTACCTGCTATCCAATCTGTCATCCGAGTGTGGTTACGACGACTACCCCGAGGTTCTGCAGCGTTCAACGGTGGAGGTCCTGAAGGAGATCAAGAAACGAAACGGTTGGCAACCGGGGGACACCGTTCGCGTGGTCGTGCATTCCTTCAAGCCGCTCAGGAAGCTGGAACTAGCGTGCATCATGAAGGACTGCGTGGCGACCGTTGGAGGGGAGCAGAACGTGGAGTTCGCTTTCCTGACTGCCACGCAGGATCATCCGTTCAGGCTGTTTGATCGAGATCAGAAAGGTGTCCCGGTGAGAACCCAGGCCGATGTGCTGAAGGCTGTGTTCGTACCGCAGCGAGGTGTCGTTGCGCAGCTTGGGGCTTTTACCCGATTGCTCTGCACCAACGGCCCTGAGCTGATCAAACGCCGAGTGTCACCGTTGCCGCTGCCCTTGTTGGTCCATATTCATCCAGAATCCACATACCGCGATCTGGCTTCGTTGGCTGAGCAGGTGTTGAAGTTCACCTCTCTGTCATGGCGTTCGACTCTGCCGGCGAAGCTGCCCGTCACCATCTACTACTCCGAGTTGATCGCCGGCCTGTTGAGCCGCATGCGAACTGTGCCTGATTGGTCATCAGCGATGCTGAACATCAAGCTTCGCGCAAGCAAATGGTTCCTATGAGCGACGCCCTGAACCGAAGCCTGGCAACCGAGTTGGCCCGCCTCGATGAATTCCAGAGGTCCAACGTGGGATCTTTCTCGCCGGCAATGGCCTTCGCGGGCTTCGTCCTCAAACGGGGTGGTGCCGACGTGCCTGAATACCTGGAGGGGGGAAAGGTTGCGTTGGATTTGAAGCGTCTCGATGAAGCTCCGATGCTCGCTGCTGCTGGTTGTGCGATCGCTGCTGGGCTGTGGCGGTCAATTCTTCCGGATGAGGTCACGTGGTTGAAGGCGTTGCAGCGGCTCCAGAAACGAGAACTGTTTCCGGTGGACCGTTCGTCGTTCGCCTACCGGCCATTGGAAGTTGTTGGAATCGCCCTCGGCCTGTCCTCCTGCAAGTCCCGGGAAGACAGTAAAGTGGAGTGGCTGAAGGGAGCTTTGGTGGAACTGGGCAAGTCGAACAACACGAGCTTTTGGGCTTCTGTACTGTATCGGTTCGCGGGAGCAGTCCTTGGGCTGGAAGGGACGGTCTCTGCGCCCGCAAACTGGTCAAGTCTGCTTCCACACGAGCTTGCCCTCGCACGGTGGGCCGGAAGCGTATCAGATGTGTTTGCAGCTTTTGGAAAGGAGCAATGTGCTTCCTTGGATGAGGCGTTGCTCCGGGCCTGCTTGGGATCGGAGATCGAGGTCCGCGACCTGGCTGAGGCAACAGTCCTCGCTTTCTCACTTCGTCGTGCCATCGAGGCAAGACTGCAGTCTGCTACTGGTGAAAACTGGCTTTCGCCCCGAAATACTCAGGACGCAGCCACACTTGTCGAAACACTGTGCAGGAGGTTTCCGCTGTTCGTCAGGCAATTGCACAAACGACACGATGAACGTCCGGGATTCGAGGTCGCCGACGAGTATGACGTGCAAGACTTGATTCACGCCTTGGTTCAACTGCACTTCGACGACGTCCGCCCTGAGGAAACGACTCCCAGTCACGGCGGCAGTTCAGCCCGCATGGATTTCTTGTTGATGCCTGAAGAGGTCGTTGTCGAAGTGAAGATGACCCGCAAGAACCTCGGGCAGCGAGATCTCACCTCACAGTTGGCTGAAGACAAAGAACGCTACAAGTCACACCCTCACTGCCGGACTTTGATCTGCTTTGTTTATGATCCTGATGCGCATTGCGATCAGCCCACGGCATTGGAGAAGGATTTGTCTGAAACAACTCCGCAGATGAAGGTCATCGTGATCGTAGCTCCGAAAGGACTCTGAGAATGAAAAGGTCGTATCCCTGCAGCTAGTATTGAATGATCGACTGGGAGCTAAAAAAGAGGAATCCATTGCGAACAATCGATTCCCCTTTCAAGCTCCACACCCCTAACCAAACCCAACCCCTAAATCCCAATCTTCCTCAACCCCCTCTTCTCCTGTTCAAAAGATGTCGCCAACCGAGCCCTCCCCTTCGCCCAATTCCTCAGGCTCGTGATCTGCTCGGCCATCAACTTGGACAATGGCACGAACTCCGTCAACACCCCGGCAACATCCAGGTCCGTCGGCTCCTTCCCCTGACCTTCGGCACCAGAGTCAAAGGCCAGGTAAAGGGCCTCGACAAACGCATTCTCGATTTCACTCCCGGTCAACCCCTCCGTCACCTTCGCCAGTTGAACGATGTCGAAGTCCCCAGGCTGACGACCATACTTCCCGATTTGAATTTCCCAGATGTCCTCCCTCTCCTGTTGATTGGGCAGGTCCACAAAGAACAGATCGTCGAAGCGGCCTTTGCGGAGCATCTCGGGCGGCAGTTGGGATACGTCATTGGCAGTTGCGACCACGAATACAGGCGCCTTTTTCTCCTGCATCCACGAAATGAAGCTGCCAAAGACCCTGCTTGAAGTGCCGCCGTCAGTTGCATTGGAGCTTTTGGTGCCGCTGAATCCCTTCTCCACCTCGTCAATCCAGAGGCAACAGGGCGCGATGGCTTCTGCGGTTTGGATGACGGCGCGGAGGTTGGACTCTGATTGACCGACCAGACCGGCGAATATTCTGCCGGCGTCGAGTTTCAGGAGGGGGACGCCGAAGACCCTGGCTGTGGCTTTGGCCGTCAGGGATTTGCCAGTGCCGGGGATGCCGATGATGAGCAGGCCCTTGGGTGTGGGCAGGCCGTAATCGATCGCCTTCTGACCGAAGGCGTGACGACGTTTCAGCAGCCATTCCTCGAGCACGTCCAGGCCGCCGATGGATTCCAGGGATTCTTTGGTTTCAACGATCTCCAGGATTCCATTCTTCTTCACCGCCTGGGCTTTCTCCCTGGCCACAATGGCGGGCTCGATGCTCTTGTTCTCGGCCGCGGAGAGAGCAAAGGCGTTCTCAGCCTCGATGGTGGTCAGTCCGGAAGCTGCGTCGATCACCTTCTCCCTGGCCTCGTTCTCCATGCTCTTGATGACGGCCGATTCCATGATGCCGCCCAGAACAACCCTCAACTCCTCTTTCCCAGGCAGCGCGAACTCGATGACGGTCAGTTCACGTTCGAGTTCGGGAGGCAGGCACAATCGGCGGCCCAGGATGATGAGGGTCTTGGATTTGGTCTTGGCCTCCTGCAGCACGTCCTTGATCTGGCGGATGAGGATGGGGTTGGGGTCTTGCAGGAACAGGTGGAAGTCGAGCAGGAGGATGATGGTCTTTTCACTCATGTCCTTGATGGCGACCAGGGCTTCCAGAGGATCGTTGGCGGCGGTGGTGGTGTGCTTTTTGGTGTCGACCAGGCCATCCACCACCGACCAGACGTGGAGGCTGTACTTGAGGTCCTGGGCGATGGTTTTCATTTCCGCATCCACCCTTTGTTCTTCTGGGGAGACGAGGTACAGGCCAGGATAACCGGCTCTGATGTAGTTGATGATTTTCCCCTTCATTTCAGACGGCGAACTTGTGCTGGCCGAGTTTGGGGAGTTGGAGGAGGTGATTTTTGCCATGATGTATTTGGGGTTAGGGTTGTTGATGTTGTGGTTCGTAACTGTGTGTGGCCTTGCATTGACGATCCGCCGTGCCCATGTCCACGAGACGGACATGCTTGCACGACCGGCTGCCATCTGGGGCCACTCTCCGGGTCCAACCTTTACAGTTACAGGAGGTTGGCCAGGTGTCGAAGCTCAAGCGTTCGAAGTCAACGTGCGCGAGCGATTCTGTTGGAGTGAATGCGATGAGAAGGTCCCATCGAGTACGGGACTGTCGTCGAGATGGCGGCGCTCACCTAGTGCCTCGCGCCATCGGCCCCCCTGCCGTAAAAGGCGTCCCGTGCCGCGGGCCTTAAACATGACGTCACGGCCGATCTGGGTGGAGCGCGCACTTTTCCCGAGAGGAAAGGTGCAGATGCTGATCGACTCACCCTGTCGTAAACACCTTAAACACTTTGAATTGTCTTGCCTTTCGGGGCTAAACGCGTCAAAGTACTTTCCAAGATCAGATTGGCTATCCGTTGAAGGCACGGCGGCCAGCTTGGCTGGCTGGCAGGGTCCCAACCGGTCCTGGGATCAATCGGTTTCAGCGGGGGTCAGGAAATCGTGGCTGCTTGTGGGCCAAAGTGGCTGGTCCCTTCCGTGACGCAGGCGAGACCATGAGCGACATCAGATTCAACTGCTCTCATTGCGGCACCCGACTCGCAGTTGATGCGGCTGCGGTTGGGATGACCGTGGCCTGCCCCAACTGTTTGAAGTCCGTTCTCATCCCCGCAAGCGCAGGCGACGAGCGAGCTGTGCAGCCTGTGCCGGCAGAGAGCTCGACACCAAGGCCGATGAGGTCACGAAGGAACCGCTGGCTCCTGGCGCTCGGAGCGGTGGGCATATTGATGCTGGGGTTGGCCAGCGGGGTCCTGCTCACTCGCCTGACAGGAGGGCGGGCACGGCTTGGGGCAAACGGCAGATTCGGAAAACCTGCTGGTTCTCCTCCCGTAGGAGTGACATCACCGGGCTCGAAAGTGATGGCACAGTCCAAGGGCAAGGAGCAAGCCGCAGAGACACAAGAGCTAGTCGAGCTGGTTCGGGCCGAGACGAACATCCCACCCGCCGATGCCACACTGGTAAGCTCGTCTTCCCATCCGACAATCTCGACCATGACCAACCTCTTTCAAACCACATTCGAGAATGGGGATGTGAGCGACTGGCGTTTGTCAGTAGCCCCGGGGCAGCTCGCATCGACTGCTGGCTGGGAGGCGACACGCGAGGCCGATGAAAGCTGGGTGTTGAACGGCAAGGGGCATACGTGGGCCAATCTGGCCGCTCGCCACAACTGGGGTGACTTCATCTTGCGAGTGCGTCTGCGTGTGCTCCAGGGCGGGGTGCATCTGAATTACCGCATTAATAATGGGGGCCGATACTTCATTGGTTTCAACGCAACCAGCATCGCAGTGATGAAACAGTACTTTCCGAACACATTCCCTCCGGAGCTAGGCCGAAGCGGTGTTCCCAATGCAGCCGGGGCTTGGCATTGGGTCCAGATTGCCGGTCGGGGCGGTTTGATCTCCGTGATGGTGGACGGCGCCCAACGAGTGTTGGCGACCGATCCGAAACCGATTGTGGCAGGCTCGATTGCCTTCGAGTGCTTGGATGATTCCTGGGTTCAGATTGCCGAAGTAACAGTCATTGGCCCGGCCGTGGAGCAGACTTCGGCCGGTGACCCGAATCTGACTTGGGTTCGCACGGGCGGGCCGCTGGGCGGCATCGGGTATGATGTTCGCATCGACCCGTCTAACCCGCAGGTGCTTTACGTAACCGACGCCTTCAGCGGCGTGAGCAAGAGCACGAATGGCGGCACCTCGTGGTTCTCCGCCAACGAAGGCATCATCAGCCGTACGGGCGCCTCCGGGGACTCGATTCCGGTATTCTGCCTAACAATTGAGCCGCACAATCCGAATGTGCTCTGGTGTGGAACGCAAGGCATGCGCGGGATCTACAAATCGACGGATGGCGGCGCGCACTGGGTCAAGTGCGACCATGGCATCCCGGATTTGGAAGGGATCACGTTTCGGTCTCTTACGGTGGATCCTACCAACCCCGAGGTTGTTTATGCTGGGACGGAAATACCCACGCCCCAAAGAGGTGAAGACGGGCAGAACCAGATGCGGGGCAAAATCTTCAAAACGATTGATGCCGGCAAGAATTGGAGCGAGATCCTCGATTGCGGTGCTTTGGTGCGCTGGATGGCGATTGATTCGTCCGACGCCCATATTCTTTACGCCGCCACGGGGATATTTGATCGGGACTGCGTCCAGCGCGAGGGAGTCCTGAAATCCACTGACGGTGGGAAAACCTGGCGCCACATCAATGAGGGGCTACCCAATCTCACCGTCGGCGGCCTGGTAATGGACCGGCGCAATCCGAGGGTCTTGTACGCGGCAACCGGCCGTTTCCCGGGCTTCGGCCGGGAAGCTGACGCATCCTACGGCGGCGTTTATAAGACCACCGATGGCGGCGACCATTGGGTCGAGGTCCTCCACCGCCAAGACGACGATTTCACGGTCTCGGCTTTAGCTCTTGCCCCCTCCAACCCGGACGTAGTGTACGCGTCCCCGGGTCGCAGGCGCTTCTACCGGAGCAGGGATGCCGGTGCCACGTGGCAGTTCTTCGCCTTAACTCCAGAAGGGGCGAGCGCCGGTGTGCCAATCGCCTTGTCGGTAAGCCCCGCCGACGCTCAGACCACCTACCTGAACAGTTACATTGGTGGCGTGTTCAAATCGACCGATGCGGGACAGTCCTGGCGGATCTCCTCGCAGGGATACTGCGGCGCGCAATTGTCGGACGTTGGAATCGATCCACATAACCCCGCGCTGGTTTATGCAATCGGACGACTCGGAGTGGCAAAGAGTCAATCGGCTGGGGCCTCGTGGGTTTATTTCGATCAAAACCTGACGCCGAATAACTTCAACGAGGGTGGCGGGATCTCAGTGAACCCTGAGGACGGCAAGGATGTTCTCGCAGCACCTCGGCATTACGGGAACATATTGAGAACGCGCGACGGCGGCCTGACTTGGCAGGAAGTGCAGCCTAAGATACCCAACATCGGCCCAGCGAACTTTCACGGCTGGATTCAGTTTGCGCGGTGCAGGCAAAACCCGGCCGTCATCTACGCGGCTGGCGCCAGAGCCATTGAGGCCGAGATTGCGAGTTTGGGAGTCATCAAGTCCACCGACGGCGGCCAGCACTGGCAAACCGTCAATACCGGGTTGATTAAGGACCTGAATATGAACGCCGTCACGGTGCATCCCACTGACCCCAGAATCGCCTACGCGGGCACCCTAAACGGCGGGGTCTATCAGACGACCGATGGCGGTGAGCGTTGGCATGAAAGCAGCCGCGCCTTCGCCAGGAATGTCCGGACGCTGGCCGTCCATCCCTCGAACCCCCGCTGCCTTTTTGCCGGCACGGAAATGAATGGCCTCTTTGTCTCGAACGATACAGGCCGGACCTGGGAACCTGCGGGTGCGGGCTTGGACCCCAATGCGTCGATCCGGGCGATTACGTTCGACCCGTCGACGCCCAACGTCATCTGGGTGGCGGATGTACACACGGGCGTTTATCGAAGCGTAGATGGTGGCAAGATGTGGATAGCCGTCAACAGCGGTTTGCGAACCCGGGCGGTCACCGCTCTGGCTATTTCCGCCGATGGACACGTGCTCTACGCAGCCACGGATGGCGAAGGTGTATTCCGGTTGGAGATCAAGGTTCCTCCCTCAACAGCGGTGAGGAAGTCATGAGCGGCGAAACCATGTCATCCACGCGCCGCTCAGCCGTTCAACACCTTCGATCGTTCAAAGCTGGTCGTCGCCGGGCCGCATCCACGAAGTGCCTCGCTTTTGTTTGCCGCAACGGGCAAGTCCCATCGTTTCTCCTGGCTGGGATGTGTTCGTGCGCCGCCTGCGACAGTAAGGCCACTGAATTAGCCACTCTTACTCCCTCAGCACGACCGAATCCGGCGATCAGTGGCCTCGTTCGCGATAGGACAAGCCCTGTCGCGGGCGCAGTGGTCCGCATCATCGGCACCAGAGTCTGCGCTCTTACCAGCCTGGACGGAACATTCAGTTTGTCCTGTGAGGGCGTCGCCAAGCCTGTGGACCTGAGCGCCTGGGCGCCTGGCTACTTTATCGGAAGTGAGAGGTGGGTGGTTCCGGGCCAGGCGAATGTCGCGATAGAATTGTCACCTCATCCAACCCAAGACGATCCGAGCTACCAGTGGATTAGCGCGTTTGCAGGTGTCAAGCAGCCGTTGACCTGTCAACACTGCATGTCCTCGGGACGGCCGGGAGGCTCCCTTCCCTTCGAGGAATGGCGGCGGGACGCCCACAGCCAATCCTCCACCAATTCGCGCTTCCTGACCATGTATAACGGCACCGACCTGACGGGCCGCAAGAGCGCACCGACGCGTTATACAATGCACCGCGATTACGGACGGATTCCGTTGCGCCCAGACCCCGCCCAATCCTACTACGGGCCGGGTTTCAAGCTGGATTTTCCCGACAGCGCCGGCAACTGCTCATCCTGCCATCTGCCGGCCGCGTCCGTGAATACGGCCTACCAGACGGATCCCAATACCGCCAAGGGAACCGGGCGCGAAGGTGTCACCTGCGATATATGCCATAAGCTGATAAACGTACGCCTCAACGAGTCAACCGGCCTCCCGTTTCCCAATATGCCCGGCGTGCTCTCTTACGATTTCCTTCGGCCCAGGCCGTCCGAGCAGATCTTCATTGGCCCTTACGATGACGTGCCGGGCCATTCGATTTATTCGCCCCTTCAAAACCGCAGTGAACTGTGCGCGCCATGCCATTTTGGGGTCTTTTGGAATGTCCAGGTCTATAACTCCTTCGGGGAATGGCTGGAAAGTCCTTACGCCGATCCGCAGAACGGCAAGACTTGTCAGGACTGCCACATGCCTCACGTGGGCGCGACCCGCATCGCTCAGCCTCCGGCCCGCTCGGCTCGAATCGCCTACGATCGCGATCCGCAGACGATCTTCAGCCATGCGATGCCCGGCGCCAGCGACACGAACCTGCTCCAGAACGCGGTCACGCTTTACGCCACCGCGCGGCGGGAAACGGGGCGAGTCGTGGTCAGGGTTTCAGTAAAAAACGACAAAACAGGCCACCACGTGCCAACTGACTCGCCGTTACGGCACTTGATTCTGCTGGTGAACGCCGCCGATGACATTGGCAAACCGCTTAGCTTGATGGAGGGCCCCACGCTGCCAGCCTGGACGGGGCGAGGTGACGTACGCAAGGGCAACTACGCCGGCCAGCCGGGCAAAGTCTTTGCCAAAGTCCTGGAAGAACTCTGGACCGAAGTCTCACCAACGGCGGCATACTGGAACCCGACTCGTATTCTGGAGGACAATCGAATACCGGCGATGGGCAAGGATGACAGCGTTTATGTGTTTACGGCTTCCGACACAGGCGGGGTCAATGTGAACGTGTCCCTTCTGTACCGCCGTGCATTCAAGACCCTTGCGGATCAGAAGGGATGGAACGTGCCGGACGTCCTTATGGCCCAACAGCGGATCACAGTCTCGCGCTAAATGCATCCCGGAGAGTGAGTCTCGGATTGACTTCGATTGCTGATCGTTGATTGTCCCAATGCATAGGTTACTGCTCTTCGGCGTTGAAGCACTCCTGGCACAGCTCAGCGCCGTCAGGACAGCCGATGACGTAGGGGACGGCCGAGCCGCATTTATCGCACTTCTCGGCCGTCCCAACCAGTTCCCGGGCTTCCAGGATGAGTTGGTTGAGCGTGGCGATGGAGTCCTCTGAGGTGGGCTCGAAAGGTCCATCGTCACCGGGTTCGCCTTCGTGTTTCAGACCGGCGATCCTCTCCACGAACCTGAGCAGCGCTGGTTGAGCCAGAGCCGCTTTCTCCACGGCTTGAAGTGCCGCCAGGTCGCCGTCGTATTTTTCACACACGCCGCACCGCTGGACTTCATAGCGCGGTGCCTGGTCGTTGCCGGTGTTGAACAAGTTCCAGCCCTTCCCTTTGCAGGCTTCACAGGGCTTTTGCTGGTCAGAACCACACGGTGTGTTTTCAATGGCGTCGTCCTGGGCGCTTTTGCCGCAGTAGATGCATTGGTCGGTCTCGGGACTGAAGAGATGCTCTCCAGGTCTATTTGAGTTTCTCATTGATGGCATTGATCGTTTTCCTTTTGTTGAGGGTTGCAATAGAGACGATGAGACCCTAAGTTGTCGCGATTATGAAGCTGTTCAAAAGCACCGCCCCGCTGTCGCATCG